>Ga0306922_10000134_pt1 | contig 51448 bp, 51 predicted proteins | sample sta12Cox44000082_FD_203758 | JGI IMG/M metagenome (GOLD analysis project Ga0306922, IMG submission 203758) | Lab enrichment of tropical soil microbial communities from Luquillo Experimental Forest, Puerto Rico - statoxic.12C.oxic.44.000.082 (v2)... | ecosystem: Environmental > Terrestrial >... | reverse complement strand
CCGTGAAAAGGCGCTGGGTTGCCCGCCATTCACGAAGTTCTCCGCAGTATAATCGCCGTCAATCATGGCATTAGCCCCTGCTACAAGACTTGGGCCCTATGAGATCCTGCAACCGATCGGTGCGGGCGGGATGGGCGAAGTATACCGCGCACGGGATACTCGGTTGGAGCGCACTGTAGCGGTCAAGATTCTTCCACCACATCTTTCTTCCGATCCCGTACGTAAGCAACGCTTCGAACGGGAAGCCAAGATTGTTTCTAACCTCAATCATCCGCATATTTGCGTTCTGCACGACATCGGCTCTCAAGATGGCATCGATTATCTCGTCATGGAGTGCGTGCAGGGAGAGACGCTGGCCGAACGCCTGCAAAAAGGCCCGCTGCCGCTCGATCAAGTCCTCAAATTTGGGGCGCAGATTGCCGACGCGCTGGACAAGGCGCATCGCAGCGGCGTTGTTCACCGCGATCTGAAACCCGGCAACATCATGTTGACACCCATCGGCGCGAAACTGCTGGATTTTGGTCTGGCTAAACCTGCTTCCCCTCTGGCAAGCCTGGCTACGCTGACGGCTATGAAGCACGATTCCCCGATGACCGAGGAAGGCACGGTTATTGGGACGTTCCAGTACATGTCCCCCGAACAAGTTGAAGGCAAAGATCTGGATGGGCGGAGCGACGTCTTTTCCTTGGGCGCCGTCCTCTACGAAATGCTCACGGGCCAGCGCGCCTTCCCAGCTAAGAGCCAACTGAGTGTGGCGTCGGCCATTCTGGAGAAGGAGCCCGAGCCGATCAGCAAGTTAAAGCCAATGACGCCGCCTGCACTAGATCACGCGATTCGCAGGTGCCTGGCGAAAGATCCCGAGGAGCGCTGGCAAACTGCGCGTGACCTTGCACTCGAATTGAAATGGATTGCAGAAACAGGCTCACAAAGTGGTGAAGCTGCACTCGGTGTAGTTCCGCACAAGCTGCGCGAACCTAGAGCATGGGCTGTGGCCGCAGCGGGATTCGTTCTCGGCACCGTCATTGCGGGATTGATTGGCTGGTATTTTCGCTCTGCGCCTGTGGCGCGCCCCGTTAGCCGGTTCGCTTTCGTCGTGCCGGCGCCATTGGAAAACTCCACTGTGTGGGTAGTCGGCGGCTTTCCGCTCAGCGATTTTTCGGATGTGGCTATCGCTCCCGATGGCACCGAGATCGCTTATATAGGCAGCGCTGGCAACACGACGGAAGTCTTTCTGCGAAGGATGGACCGCCAAGAGCTTACCCCCTTGGCAGGCACGCAGGGCGCGTTCAGCCCCTTTTTTTCTCCTGACGGACAGTGGGTCGGATTCTTCGCCGACGGCAAGTTAAAGAAAGTTTCTACCCACGGCGGAGAACCTGTGGTGCTGTGTGACGCGCCGATGAATCGCGGAGGGGCTTGGGGATCCGACGACATGATCATCTTCGCCCCGACTCTTTTCGGCGGTCTTGTGCGCATTTCCTCTGCCGGAGGCCCCTCCGAGTTGCTGGCTTCTCCCGATGCTAGCAAGGGCGAGCGTTCCTACCGCTGGCCCGAAATCCTGCCCGGTGGAAGAGCGGTTGTATTTGTAATCGCCGAAGCAAAAGACATCGGTCTTTTCACACAATCGAAGATCGCGGTCGAGCGGTTGGACACCCGCGAAAAGAAAATCCTGCCGATTCAGGGTACATACCCGCGTTATTCCCCGAGCGGCCATCTGCTGTTCGCGCGCGAGGGCCGCATGTTCGCTGTGCCGTTTGACGCCCATCGCTTGGAGGTGACGGGCCCGGCGGTGCCGGTTCTTGACGGCGTGAAAACGTCTCTCAATAGCGGCGTGGCAAGTTTTTCGATTGCCCATGACGGATCGCTGGTTTATCTACCGCGAAGTAATTCCGCTGCCGAAGGCAGCCTTGTCTGGGTGGATCGCAAGAATCAGGTCCGGAGACTGGGGGGTCCTTCACGGCGCTATAGTTCCCCTGCGATTTCTCCCGACGGACAGCGTGTGGCCCTCGCCATTTTCTCGGACAACGACATGGATATCTGGGTGTATGAAATCACTCATGGCACGCTCACTCGCCTCACCTTTGACGGAAGGAGTACGGCGCCGCTATGGTCTTTGGACGGAAGACGAATCACATACAGAGGGACACGCGGCGCAGGATCGGAGATCTTCTGGAGGCCTGCCGACGGAAGCGGGGCAGAGGAAATGGTGCTCTCCGGAGCGAGTCTTATTCAGGTACCTAGTTCCTGGTCGCCTGACGGCAAGTTCTTGGTGTATTGGACCGCCAGCACGGAAACTGGCCGGGACATCTGGGTGTTTCGCCTAGGGGAGCAAAAGCCTCGCCCATTCCTTCAGACAAAGTTCGACGAACTGCAACCCAAGATCTCGCCGGACGGCCATTGGATTGCCTACACATCAAATGAGTCGGGCCAGTTCCAGGTTTACGTGCAGCCCTTCCCAGGTCCCGGCGGTAAATGGCAGGTTTCCACCGATGTGGGAAGCAATCCGACTTGGGCGGGAACGGGCGCGGAGCTCTTCTACCTGAGTTTGGATAAGATTATGAGCGTGAGCGTGACCACCCATCCGACGTTTAGCGCCTCCGTTCCACGGCCAATAGCGGATATTCCTTCTCCTCTTCTAGGGACTGCCCTCGCTAATTCGTTCTACGATGCCAGCCCAGATGGTCAAAGATTTCTCTTCGTAAAGGCCAACAAAGAAAATGGGCCTCCCGAGGAAGTGCGCGTGGTGCTCAATTGGACAGAAGAACTCAAGCTGCTCATGTCTAACGGTAAGTAGCCATGAGCCGAGGTGAGCCAGAGGAATATCCTTGCAGATGCCAGTGAGAATTAAAGGTGACCCTCGCAGTGGCACAAAGCTCCGGTAGGGTTATGAGATTCAGTCCCCGCTAGGCGCGGGTGGGATGGGAAAGGATACGCGGACGGTAGCTCAGAGGAAAAGCCAATCACTCAAGTCACGTTCCTGGTGAGCTTCTTTGACGTGGTGAGGCGCCGCGTACACCGTACCGCGCTCCACAGAGAGCTCTGGCGTGTTACAACACACAGCCTAGCGTGTGCCAACACACAATCCAATTTGGCAAAACGTATCCTATTTATGCGCCAAACTGATATTTGCCAGGTTTTGGGAGGGGTTTTGGGGCGATTTAGTACGCTTCAGACGTCATCGCGACCGAAATCCCCCTTACACTCGCTGTAGAGGAATCCGTGCTTGCAGAGTGACCGCTTCAGGCTGGGGGATGGCAGTTGGAGTTTTGATCTGTGAGACTCATTGAATCAATCATTTATGGGATTTATGCAGTTCCCTCCCGGACTCAGCGTAGCGCTTAGCTAGAGGAAATCGAGATAGTCAAGACGATACTTGGCGCTCGGATCGTACTGCGGGCCGTTACGTAACTTGGCTCTTTGAATTAAGAGAGGATGTTTATGCAAGAGTCGCAACCTCGCTTTGTGCCGTTGGCCGCGAAGAGCGTGGTTTGCCACACCATTACATACTTTTTGATGGGAGCGCTCGCGTATAACTTCCTGCATTACGCAGCTACCATCAACAATCCAAACTCAGGGATGCGGCCGACAACCAGCACCTGGGTACTGCTCGGTCCGGCGCTGCAGATCTTTCGCGGCATTCTGTTCGCGTCAGTGTTCTACCTGTTTCGCGAGCAATTGTTCGGGCGCAGAGACGGGTGGCTGCGGATGGCGTGGATGCTGATCGGCATCGGGATACTGGGGACGTTCGCAGCGCCGCCAGGATCGCTCGAGTGATTCATCTATACGAAGACGCCTGCCCTATCACAAACCAAGGGGTACCTCGAAGTCGTGACGCAGGCCGTGTTGCTCTCGGCGCTGCTGTGCTACTGGGTGAATCACTCGGGAAAGAAGTGGATGAACTGGACCCTGGGAGTTGGGTATGCCCTTTGCGCAGGCTTCCCATTGCTGGCGCTCGTGGCGCCTAAGCGGTAGGCTCTACCCGCATAAAACAGGAATTACGCGGCAGCTAAAAGCGATGCACACAGCGCACTCAACCGACAAACATTCCCGCACACACCCTGCACAGCACGATAGCTAGCGGATGTAGATTGAAACCAAAATGGAAGAAGAATACGACAAATTGCTTGGTAGGGCTATACAGCTACTGGAGTACACTCGCGGTAAGACGTACGCTGCGAGGCTGCTTGGCCAACTCGGCGGATCTGCCAAGTCCGAGCGTAAGACCGCAGCCTGCCGGGAGAACGCGAAAAAACCGCGGCCGAACCGCAAACCCCGCAAACCTGTAATGCCTGCTCAGCAATCATTTGCCAAACCAGATAACCAGGGCTAAAACGCGGCTTCCAGTGGCGTTACTGCCTAGCTAGCGCCACCCGACCCAGGCAAGCGACAACAACCCCGGCGGGACTCCCCCACCCCCGGCCAATCGCATCGACGGGGCCCCCTGAAACTGTGCCCAATTTTGTGCCCAGTGTCGCTTTGTGAGCGCTTGCGTGCAATGGTAAGGCGGAGCGGGAAAGCCCCATAAATACTAGGGAATCTCACTCCATACAAGTGCAGCTAAGTCATTGATTCACTGTGCGGCAACGGCTACGAACCAGAAGGTCGGGAGTTCGAATCTCTCAGGGCGCGCCATAAACCCCCAATAATTGATTGATGTTCGCCCTGCATACCTTCGCGCAATTGATTGCAGGAACTTCACCCATGACTTCCCACGATTGCAATCGATTGCACAAGACCGACTGATTTGCCGTGTGATTTTCCAAAAAACTCTAATTTGAACTCTGAGTAAGTGGTTGTATGATCGCGCCAACGCCAGTATTCATGGGGCTTTGAGAGTGAAACGAACTCTGCGGAGGCTCGACCCGGTGGGTGAGGAACAAAATCAGCCCTTCCAACTCTCGTTTAACCCCTGTTTCAAAGTGGATTTCCAGGGGTCTCACGTCACCTCCGACAGTGGTCTGCTTTGGTGCGCGAGTTGGATGAGCGTCTGGGATTGAGTGCGCTCATTACCGACAACATCATGGACGACCGGCGCGGCAAGAACACTCAGTTGCCGCTCCCCGATCTGCTGCGGCAATCCATCTACAGTCGCTTGGCAGGATACGAGGATCCCAGTTCACATGTTTTCGATTCCCGCTGTGCAACCTTTGCACCGATCCTGAATCTGAATTGTCATGCTCAACCCCACTCAAACCAAAGTCAACCGCCGTACCGTCGATCTATCCGCATACCCCAATCTCGTCGTTGTGTATCTTGGAATGCGCGTCAACCGACTCACCGGACTCAAAACTCTCTTCGGCTTCGGGCCAAAGATTTCCGCCTCGGCTGCCGCACAGCCCAACGGACTCCTGCACCACGACGTGTTTCTCTGGTCTTTGTTCCCACCCCACGCCGGCATCCGCCAGTACTGGCGGGACATGGATTCCCTCCTCGACTGGACGCGCTCGGAGCCTCATCGCGAATGGTGGAAGAATTTCCTGAAGAATTCCGGAGGCACCGGCTTCTGGCACGAAACCTACCTGCTCGCCGGAGGCATGGAGGCCGTCTATGGTGACGTAGCCCAACCCATCGGCTTCATGAAATTCGCCCCGATCGTGCCCGCTCGCGGTCCTATGTTCTCCGCTGCTCACCGCGCAAGCAAGGAGCACCCTGCAGCCCCGGTGCTCTCTGAATCCGATCTCTACGGCAACGCAGAAGAGATGCCGCAACTTCGCAAAGGGGCCTGACCAGCGGCTGCACCAGCGCCGGTTCGAATGTGGCCGGCGAAACTCGTTTGGCTAGAAACAAATTTCTTCCAGAAAATTAAATTGATAAGAAGAAGCACCATAAAAGGTCAGTCTGCGCTTCTTCTACTGCTTCGGGGTGACCGACACTACGTCATATCGTCCACGAGGGCAACGAAGCGCGAAATGCAGCGGGTCGTTCTCCGGTGTACATTCCGTGAACTCGAACTGCGCTACGAGACTGGGACTGAGCCAGGGGCATTCCTTCATCTTCGCAGCCGTTAGTCCTTCGCCCAATCTGCCCGACTGCGATTCAGAAGTTTACCTACCGGCTTGGTCGTTGTTTGGTGATGGTGCCCTCAAAACTTTCGGATTCGCAGGGCGAATGAGCCTTGGTAGTGGAAATAGGCCGCATGGATCAATATTGTCTCCTGCAAAACTGTCACAACTGTCACACTGTCACGGTGCCCCGTCTCCCAGGCTTCCGATTGGGGTTCGAGAGCACCGCTGCCTGACATCCGCGAAGCGCGTAGATATACCTGCCCTTCCATTCAAACGACTTATCGTGCGGTAGAGAGAAAATAGTGTCCTGGTTATTCCGATTCACCGCAGAAATCGCGATGATAGCGCACCGGCGCATGGCACAACCCGTTGAAGGCAAACGCCTGCTCGGATTGCTTGTGTAACGGGCTGATTGCGACATTTGTCTTAATGAAGGCTCCGTCCCGTAAACGCTGAGCTGGTCGGGGCCTTTGGGGACTATCACAGCCGTCGTTTAATGGTCTCGAAGGCTCACGTACCAGATTTCGCGGTGGCCGTTGCGGAAGACGCGATTGCAATTGCAGGCTGATTGCTTATCCTCTACGTCGGGAAGTAGACGATTTCTGAAAACCCACAGTCCTCGACAAGTATCGCACCAGTCGGAGTACTGAAGCCGGTCGCGCACTTACTGCCGAAGTTGGCTTCCCGCGGATCAGGTGCTGTCGCTGGTGGTGGTGTAGTGATCAGAAGCTGAGAACAGACAAGGAGTTCAAATGCAATCTGAAATTAAGGTAGGGCAACGTTTCAAGTTCAATATATTGTCCGACAACCCTTCGCAAGAGCGGCTGGCGGTAGTAACTCGCGTACTCTCTGTTAGAGAGGAAGGACTCGGGTCGGAGGTGGGTTTCTATTTTGCATATTGGGTGGAGGCTCACGAACTTCCAGAAACAGAGGCTCCGGCAACATTGGAGTTTCAGCGCGGAACTGACGGAAACGTATACCTCGACGGACGTCAGGTTAGCATCACTTTGCTGAAGTGATCTTCCGCTTAGGAACTGCCAATTTGTTGGAAAAACGACACCTCTGCCTGGATGTATGAGTGTGACTTCTCGTGCCGCTGGCTAGACGCTTTCTCGGTTTGGCGGCCGAAGACTTCTCCTTCGGCACAACAGCCGTTCCATTCTCGGGCTGGCTCGAGATCGTAGGACTGTTCTTGATAATCGATACGGCGACTCCTCCGTGCGTTGACGTTGTTCCTCATGCGGCGTAGTATTTTTGCTGGGCAGACTGCAATGCGACTTCCTTACGTCAATCTCTGACGCCCGACACCCTGCCGAACCCACGCGTCTCCTGTGATGCACGGGCCTTCGCGTGTGTTTCCGACGACAAGATCACATGATTATTAGATGGGAGCCTTTGCATGAGCTATGCTCTCGAAGTCCACAACATCGTCAAAACGTTTGGCCCGGTTCGCGCGGTAGATGGTCTCACCTTCGCGGTCGCGCGCGGTACGATCTTCGGCTTGCTGGGACCGAACGGTGCTGGCAAATCTACTACGCTGAAGATCCTGACTACGCTTAGCCGCCCCACCAGCGGCACCGCGTCTGTGCTGGGTTTCGATGTGCTCAAGCGCCCGCTCGAAGTACGCCGACGGATCGCTTCCGTCATCCAGGAAACCGCGGTTGACCTCCTGCTCAGCGTCCGTGACAACCTGCTTACGTTTGCCCGTTTTCATCAGGTTGAACCGCCCGCAGCACAGCGTCTCGCCACTGACGTTATGGAGCGCTTCCGGCTCACCGCCGAGGCCGACCGCAAAGTGCAGGACCTCAGCGGCGGATTCCGCCGCCGCGTGCAGGTGGCCAAAACCTTCATGGTCGATACGCCGGTGCTGTTCCTTGACGAGTTCTCTACCGGCATGGATCCGTTGCTGAAGCGCGAGGTCATGGGCTTGCTTCGCGACGAAGCACGTCGCGGCCGTACCATCGTGCTCACCACGCAAATTCTGAGCGAGGCTGAGGAGTTGTGTGAGGACATCCTCATCATCGACCATGGTCGCCAAGTGGCACGCGGTGACCTAAGCACTCTCAAGCTGCTCTCGCGGGGAGTCTATGAAGTCTCCATGACTTTCGACACAATGCCTGAGCGCATCGAGGACGAACTGCGGGCTCTACCCATGCTGCGGGCGCGCGTCGAGAACAACACGCTCGAAGTCGCCTTCAAAGCCCCTGAAGGGCAGGTGCTCGAAGTCGTTACCGAGCTGGCGCTCAATCGTCGCGTGCTGCACTTGGAAGTGAACGGCGCCAGCCTGGAAGACATCTTCCTTGAGCTGACGCAAGAGGAAGTGAAGTTATGACCGCCATCAATGCCATGCTGTACCGGGAGGGGAAGATCCGCGCCACCAACCTGATCTTCATCTTCTGGGATGTCTTTTATCCCCTCTGCTACATGCTTGTGTTCGGGGTTGGCGTGAATGCAGCGCTGAGCGCAACGCTGGTCACGGAGGGCGTGGACTACAACGAGTTCTTCCTCGCCAGCGTGCTGGCAATGGCGAGCTTCGGCATCGCCTCCAACACTTCGTGGTCGTTCTTTCTTGACCGCGACAATGGCATCTTTTTCGAGATGCTCACCTACCCGTTGAGTCGGTCAGCGTACATGCTAGGCAAGGTGTTGTTTACGTTGCTCGTGAGCCTGGTCCAGACCGTCATCACGGTAGTGCTGGCGGCCGGACTATTCCACATCCACCTGCGCTGGGACCGCGTGCCGTTTGTTTTCTTGGCCATGATTGTGGGAACTGCGGCTTGGTTTTTCTTTTACTCCATTTTCGCCCTCCGTACGCGGCGCAATGACATCTTTAACACCGTGACGTCGGTCCTGTATTTTGTCCTCCTGTTCGCCAGCAACATGTTTTATCCCTTGGAGCCGCTGCCGAAGTGGTTCCGCGGCGCCGCACTGGCGAACCCAATCACGTGGCAGATCGACTGCCTTCGCTGGGGAACGATCGGCCTCGGCGGCACCCATCGACTCGTGCTAGAGGCAACCGCGTTCCTCCTGTTCGCGATGGTGTGTTTCTTGTACGCCGCACGCTGCCTGCAAGGCCAGGAGTAGTAACCGGAGCCGTAGCAGAGTCGCAATCAGGTGGGTGGGATGATGGATATGCTGAGAAGCGTTGCGAACCTCGTCCGCAACTTCCTTAAGATCGCAGGAATAGGTTAGGGTGGCGTGTGACTGAAATCTGACCCCTCATCGGCCCTGCGGCGACCTGTTCCGACTCGTGGCGTTGGTCACTGCTGTCCTAATTAGCAGGGATTCGAGTAGCGGCTGCTGAAATTAAAGCACATACGATTACTCTTCGGCGCTCATGACACTCACCAATTTTCCGCAGAAGCGGCCTCCATCCGACAGACGTTTCTACAGCACGTCGATCAGGCCGAGCAGATGCTCGGCGCAACCCCCGAGATTGAGCAAGACGTACCCATCTCCAGCGCGCTCGAAACTCTCCGAGAGACATTGCTTTCGCAACTCGCCAGCGCGGTCCAACTGTCGGACGCGGGTGAATGGAACGCCATTCAGCTCCGGCTGGGAAATCAGATCCCGGCCCTGATCGAATTCAGTTCATCGCTTGTTGAAGGAGTCGACCAACAAGCACTGCAGCAGCGACGCAAAGCCATCGAGGATGGCGATAAGGCGCGCCAACGCCTTTTCATCATCGTTCCGATTGCCGCGTTGGTGACATTGCTCGCGGCCGCAACGCTTGGCTGGTACCTCACTCGCACCGTCACTGGTCCGCTTCGCTTGCTCACTGCGGGAGCCAGAGCCATGGCTCGAGGCGATTTTCAGCATAAGGTCCATTTAGCTGAACTGGCTGTCTTGGGAAATGCCTTCGACTATGCCTCACTGCAGCTTCAGAAGCTCTATGAGGACCTCTGGCGGAGTGAACGAGAGCTTCGCGGCGTCATCAACACGGTTCCAGCCCTCGTCTGGAGGGCGTCGCCTGACGGCACCATCGATTTCATCAATGAACGTTTACTAGAGTTCGTAGGCTTATCTTCCGATGGCATAGCGGGATGGAACTGGCAGTCCATACTTCATCCCGATGATCGCACCAAGTTCGTCAGCAACTGGGATAAGGCCGTTCGGGATGGGCAATCGATGGAAAGTGAGGTACGGGTGCGTCGGACGAACGGAGAGCATTGCTGGTTTTTCGTCCGCACCGTTCCGCTGCGGGACGAAGCCGGAAAGGTCGTCAAGTGGTATGGAAGTGGTATCGAAATCGAGGATCGCAAGCGCGCTGAAGAAGAGCGCGAGAAACCGCGGGCAGACCTCGCGCATGTGAACCGGGTCAGCACGCTTGGAGAACTGCCGGCCTCGCTCTCTCACGAGCCAAAGCAGCCGATCGCGGCCGCCATCACCAGTGCTAACAGCTGCGTGGAATGGCTGGCGCATGACCCGCCAAACCTAGAACGAGCCCGTGCAACCGCAGCGAGAATTGATAAGTATGGGAATCGTGCGGCCGAAATCATCGACCGTTTGCGAGCACTCTACAAGAAGACGCCTCCGAAACGGGAATCGGTCGATGTCAATGAAATCATCGGCGAAATGGTTGTGATGCTCCGGGGCGAGGCCAATCGGTTTGCTGTTTCGATTCGCACCGACCTTGCCGCCGATCCTCAAAAGATCATGGGTGACACTGTGCAGTTGCAGCAGGTGCTGATGAACCTCATGCTCAACGGCATCGAGCGATGAACGAGACGGGAGGCGTGCTGACGATCAAGTCGCAACCAGAGGATGGACATGTGGTGATCTCCATCAGCGACACCGGTATCGGCCTGCCGCCCGCGAAGGCCGAACGGATTTTCGATGCCTTCTACACCACGAAGGCACAAGGCAGCGGGATGGGACTAGCGATCAGTCGCTCTATTGTCGAGCCGCATGGCGGGTACCTGTGGGCCCCGGCGAATGACGGACTAGGCGCGAGTTTCCATTTCAGCTTGCCGATCGAGCACCTTTCAGCAATTTCAGCGAAAGCGCACTAAAGCCCGGAAGTAGCCTTTGCTACTGATTTGCTACTGTTTTTTGGCAGTGGCAGAAATTGCAGACGGCCAAGTCTTCGCGTGCCTCTGCCTTGTCGCAGGCCTCGAGACCCACTGTTTCTACCTGTGCCACGACGTCAGGGCTCCATTTGTCGGACACCAGACTGGTGCCGATTGGGGATTTTGAGCGTAATGCGGAGATTACGCCAACAAATGTTGAAGTTGCGGTAACCGCTGTGCTTCATTGACTTGGCCCGTTCCACGGAAGTAACATTCGCGCCGATGATCGGACAAACCATCTCGCACTATCACATCGTCGAAGAACTCGGCGCCGGCGCGATGGGTGTCGTATACAAAGCCGAGGATGTGAAGCTCGGTCGCTATGTGGCTCTCAAGTTCCTGCCCGATAACGTCGCCAAGGGTCCCCAAGTGATCAGCCGTTTTCAGCGCGAAGCCAAGGCTGCTTCGGCACTAAATCATCCCAACATTTGCACGATTTACGAGATCGACGAGGCCGAGGGACGAATTTTCTTCGCGATGGAGTTGCTGGAGGGCCAGACGCTCCGACGCCGGATCAGCGGTAAGCCTCTGGAAATCGAGACGGTGCTCGATCTGGCTATCGAGATCTGTGATGCTCTGGATGCTTCCCACTCGAAGGGCATCGTCCACCGCGACATTAAGCCGTCGAATATCTTTGTCACCGCCCGGGGCCACGCCAAAATCCTGGATTTCGGCGTGGCAAAGGTCGCCGCGAACGATGGGTCCGAAGAGCAGCTCACGACCCCCGGGGTAGCACTCGGCACCGCAGCCTATATGTCTCCCGAGCAGGTACGGGCCGAGGAATTGGATGGTCGTACAGATCTGTTCTCATTCGGCATCGTTCTCTATCAGATGGCTACAGGGAAAGTGCCGTTTCAAGGTCCTAGTTCCGGGGTGATCGCAGAAGCCATCCTCAACCGCGATCCCGAGGCTCCTACACTAGTGAATCCCAATATCCCTTCGTCACTACAGGAGGTAATCCGGAGAGCCCTACAGAAAGACAAAAACCTGCGCTACCAGCACGCAGCTGACATGCTGGCTGAGCTGAAACAGCTGAAGCGAGACACGGGGTCGAGCTCGCGAGTCGCGGAAGCAGGAATTGGGTCGAGCCTGACATTAGCGACAAATCCGTCCTCTACCAGAAAGGGTAGACTCCAGAGTCCTGCTGTAGCAGTCTCTGTACTGCGCACCAAGCGTGTTCCAAAGGTCATTAACTCACTCGCAGTCTTGCCTTTCAGAAATGCTAGCGGCGATCCTGAACACGAATACCTGAGCGACGGCATCACCGGGAGTCTCATTAATATGATGGCTACGCTGCCCAAACTGCGAGTGATGGCTCACAGTACTGTCTCAAGGTTTAAGTCTCGGGAAATTGACGCTCAGGTCGTGGGGCGCGAGCTTGGTGTTCGCGCCGTTCTTACAGGAAGGATCATGCAAAGCGGTGGCTCGTTACGTATTGGAATCGAATTGGTCGATGTAGCCACCGGCTCCCAGCTTTGGGGCGCGCAATATGATCGCAAGCCCGGCGACATCTTTGCGGTCCAGGATGAAATTTCCAGTGAGATTTCGGGGAAATTGCGATTGCGGTTGACCCGAGCAGAAGAAAAACAACTAACAAAACGCCACACCGAGAATGTCGAGGCATACCGGCTTTATCTGAAAGGTCGCCACCACTGGAACCGGTGGACGGAAGAAGGGTTCTATAAGGCGATCGAGCTCTTTCAGCAGGCAGTCGAGAAAGATCCCATGTATGCCCTGGCCTATGCTGGCTTGGCCGATTGCTATGTTCTGCTGGGGTGGAACAGCTACCTGCCCCCAAAGAACGCCTTTCCTAAAGGCAAAGCGGCCGCCAAGGCCGCGCTGCAGCTAGACCCGGACCTCGCCGAAGCCCACACACCTTTGGCAGCCGTCTTGTGGCTCGATGACTGGGAGTGGGAAAAAGCCGAAGCTGAATTCAAGCGCAGCCTCGAACTGAGTCCCACCTATCCCACTGCCAACCACTGGTACGCGGAGTACGCCATGACCATGGACCGACACCAGGAAGCCATGGTCAGGATCAAGAAAAGTCAGGACCTGGATCCGCTGTCGCTCATTATCAGCGTCGCTGTAGGATGGGCCCTCTACCATGCCCGCCGATACGACGAAGCCATCGAACAACTTCGGCGAACTGTCGATTTGGACCCCAACTATCCAGTTACCTACTGGATTCTCGGTCTGCTGCTCAGAAAAACGCATCGCTACGAATTGGCTATTAATGAGGGTGAGAAGGGAGTGATGCTTTCGGGCGGTAGTCCGTTGATGCGCGCTGCGCTGGCTCATACTCTTGGCACCGCTGGCAGGACCGCTGAGGCACGTCAGATACTCAGCGATCTGACGGAACTGGCGAAACAAAGATATGTCGCGCCCTATTTCTTTGCAGGAATCCACATTGGCCTGGGAGAAAACGATCGGGCGATTGACTACTTGCAGAAGTGCGATGAAGAGCACTCCCACTGGCTAATCTATCTTCATCTGGATCCCAGCATGGACGATCTGCGGGACCACCCAGCCTTTCAAGACCTGTTGCGGAGAGTGGGTTTGCCCACCCAAACGGCCGCCAGTCACATGTGAAAGGAGCCATGCCGAATCATGTGCTCCGCAGTGGTCGATTATCGAGTACGAGGACGGCACCTATTGCGTACGATCAAGGAACTCCTCGTTCCACGCCTTTCGAATCGCTTCCAATTTATTCTTATCGCAAGTCGTTAAATCATCCGTGAACTCCGCCAACTCAGTTACTCGCCGACACAACTCATCTAAATCGGTCGACAGCGGATGGAGTTCAGGATATTTCCTTGAGAGAAGGACTCCTACCTTCGTGGCATCGTCCCACGTCAACTTCCCAGTCATGAGATGCTCCTTAAGACTCTTGGAGAATTATCCTATAGCCCTCGAGGCGTAGGATTGTGAGCGTAATAGGCTGTCGATTTCAGCTGTCAAATGAAGTGTAACGATAGTGCCCGAGCCGCACCATGTTGCGGGCGGCTGTGCGACGAAAGTCATGAAAGAGCTTCCCATGATATTCAGGTTCGCGGTTGTCCGTCCATTATCTCCGCAGTTTAGGCATCTCCGACCGGCTTCCAGCTCCACGTCCTTGCAGTTTCGGCAGTAATACCTTCCGAGTCCGGCCATGACGCAGGCGGTATGCCACAGCCTTGCGGAAGGAAGCCACTATTCCGGGCCTAGGGACCGCTATGGCGATCGGGGCCCGGTAACGTAGAATCGCGAATATTCAGAATGGGGTGCGATATGAGAGCTCCCTTGGTCAAGTACATCACCAGTAGCATCGCGAGAAAGAGCTTTTCGCTCACAGCGGCGGGTCTGGCTTACTTTTCTTTGATGGCTCTGATTCCGTCAGTGGTATTGCTGTCTTCAGTAAGCAGTTATCTGTCGTTACGAAGCGGGATTCAGGACACGATGGATTTGCTGTCCTACGTGCTGCCTGAACAAACTGAGTCCACTATTGGTAACCTTGTGAAGATGACCGGGGCCCGAGGCGGCGGTCTTTTGTCAATTGGATTTCTTATAACAGTGTGCCTCGCTTCGACTGCACTCAAGGGCATCCTGATGAGCGTGGATACGGCCTATGGAGCAAAGAAAGTGCGTGCAGCATGGATAACTTGGTCAATTGCGTTTGGGTTGACAAATGCGATTGGGTCGCTTTGTCTGCTGATAATTTTCCTGACAACTTTCGGTCCAGCTCTTGAAGGTTTCGTCTTTAGGCCACTCCTGAAGTGGTCGCTGGCAACTCTCTTCGTCTTCGTGGTGTTAGAAATGCTATATGTCTTAGCACCGAGTGCGCCGCGCTCCGGGCGATTCACTGTTCCCGGCGCAATCGTCGCGACCGCAATTTGGCTCGTAATTTCCTGGGTGCTCGGCTTTTACCACCACCACTTCGCCGCAATGCACATGAACAGCCTCTACGGATTGTTGGCGAACCCTTTAGCATTCATGATTTGGTTGTACTGGAGCGCAGCAGCTATCCTCATTGGAGCAGAAATAAACGCTGGGCTTGCACAGCACGAAGAACCATCGGCGGCAGCATACACAACGGATTACGTGGCGTCGTCGGCAAATCATCCACCTCCAGCACCTAGGTAGCAGTGATTCCCGACATTTCAGCATGAGGCAGCCAATTCGGCATCGATAGCGGCTTTAACGCCGACTCGATCAGACCTCAAAGCTCCGCGAAGTGTCCCTCACGGAGTGGGCGTTACCCTTTGGAGCTCGGCCAGCTGCCGAAGCTGCTACGCACTCTTAGCCCACAGAAAGCGCGCTAATCGTAACGTAATATCCGTCCGGATCTCGGAGCGAGAACTCCTGCGTTTGAGTGTTTGAATTGAGGTGTGGTTCCTCCTCGAACCGCGGGACGAGAGAGCGTGCCCTTTGAACCGCCACGTCGAAATCATCGACACGGAAGAACAACAGGAGGCCGTTGCCGGGTGCTCCGTTATCGGGGCTCATCAATGAAGGATGCTCGTGGGCACCCCATTTGTGGAGGCAGAGCAAAACAGTCCCATCTGAATCGAGGATTTGCCCAAAGTAGTCATGGGCAGGAATAGTAGCCGGTTGACCGAATAGTGCCTGATACCAGTTGAAGCTCCGCGGGACGTCGCCTACCCCTAAGATGGTCCACGTGCGCTTCATCGATCCTCTCTCCGGGTGAATTCTTGCCTAGTCTATCCCCGAATTCCCCGTACTGTTCTGTGCAGACCGGGCCTCTCAGGTTGTCATCGAACGATTTATGGAACCGGAACATCGACATTTGTGTAGACTCAACCACCGCGTTCCGGTCACGCCTGCATCTTGCCTTGTCCCGAAACCGATAGAGCTGCAGCTGGGATGACCATCACAGGGCCTTGTTTTGCGGCTCTTGAAGAGTCAGTCATCGGGCCGGTTTTTGCGTCTTGTGTCCGTTTCGTGCGTGTCTTGGCGAGCGTATCCTCTTTATCGAGGTGTTTGCAATGGACAGCGCACTCCTGATTCACCGTCTGCAATTCGCCTTCACCGTAACTTACCATTACCTCTTTCCGCAACTGACCATGGGGTTGGCCCCGCTGATCGTCATCCTCAAAACATTAGCAATCAAAAAGAACGACGAAACTTACAACCAGGCGGCCCGCTTCTGGGCGAGGATCTTCGGCATCAACTTTGCAATCGGCGTTGTAACCGGCATTCCTATGGAATTCCAGTTCGGCACAAACTGGTCGCACTTCTCCCGCTTCGCTGGCGGCGTCATTGGCCAGACACTGGCTATGGAAGGTGTCTTCGCTTTCTTCCTCGAATCCACGTTTCTGGGATTGTTCCTCTACGGCGAGAAACGCCTCAGCCAGGGGATTCACTGGCTGGCAGCGTTCATGGTCTTCGTAGGCTCGTGGGCATCGGGATTCTTCATCATCGCCACTAACGCCTGGATGCAGAACCCCGTCGGCTATGAGAAAGCCGCTGACGGTTCGGTCCAGCTCTCGAGCTTCTGGCAGCTGGTGCTGAATCCCTGGGCATGGGTGCAATACGCCCACAATATGAGCGGAGCGGTCATCACCGGATCTTTTGTCATGGCCGCGGTCGGAGCATTCTATCTGCTGAGTTACAAGCACGTGGAACAGGGACGCATCTTCGTGCGCCTGGGCGTGATTGCTGGCTTGATTGTCAGTGTCCTACAACTGTTCCCGACTGGCGACTGGGCTGGTCGGATGGTTGCAGAAAAACAGCCTGTCACTCTGGCCGCGATGGAGGCTCTTTTCGACACACAGCACGGCGCACCGCTGGTGATCATCGGGCAGCCTGATGTGGCCAACCGCATGATCGACAATCCGATCCTGGTGCCGAGGATGTTGAGCTTCCTCACCTATCGCCGCTGGAACGCAGAGGTGAAGGGACTCAACGAAGTTCCGGAGCGTGATTGGCCGCAGAACATTCCATTGCTCTACTTTGCGTATCACATCATGGTCGGACTCGGCACTCTGTTCATCGCAGTAATGGCGATCGCTGCTCTGCTCCTGAGGCGCGGCAAGCTCTACGACGCCCGCTGGATGCTGTGGCTCCTGATGCTGATGTTTCCACTACCTTACATCGCCAACACCGCCGGCTGGATTACCGCCGAGATGGGACGCCAACCCTGGCTGGTGTATGGCCTGATGCGTACCGAGGAGGGCTTCTCGAAGATGGTGTCCGCCGGCAACGGCTGGTTCACCTTCCTCGGCTTTGCCGGGATGTACACAGTGCTCTCATTCCTATTCTTCTTCTTAGTCCTGCGCGAAATCGAGCGCGGACCCGGTTCGCCGCCGGTTCCAGCGCAACCGCAATCCAGTCAACTTCATCCTGTGGAGGTGCGCTAGCCATGCCAACGCTCTGGTTTATGATTGTCGCAGTAATGGTGGCGATGTATGTCCTGCTGGACGGCTTTGACATAGGCGCAGGCGCCCTCCACCTGCTCATCGCGAACAACGACACCGAACGCCGCACAATTTTGCGAGCCATCGGCCCGGTGTGGGACGGCAACGAAGTCTGGTTGCTGGCAGCGGGCGGCACTCTCTTTTTCGCTTTCCCGTTGCTCTATGCTTCCAGTTTCAGCGGGTTCTATCTGCCCCTGATCATGGTGCTGTGGCTCCTGATGCTCCGAGGTGTCGGCATCGAATTCCGCAGCCACCTTGCCGAAGGCGTTTGGACTTCCGCCTTCGACTTCCTCTTTTCTGTCGCCAGCATTTTGTTGGCGATCTTCTTCGGCGCTGCACTTGGCAACGTCGTGCGGGGGGTGCCGTTAACTGCCGACGGTTACTTCTTCGAGCCGCTTTGGACTAACTTTCGCGTGGGCGTGAACAACGGAATTCTCGACTGGTACACGGTGCTGACGGGAGTCGTGGCCCTTGTCACACTGATCGTACACGGCTCGCTCTATCTTGCGACCAAGACCGATGGCGAGATTAACGCCCGCTCGCGCCGTGTCGCCTCTGTGCTGTGGCCGGGGCAAGTGCTTTTGACCATCCTCAGTCTGGCAACGACGCTATACATTCGTCCGGGTGTTCTGGGAAACTTCAACAAATGGCCGATTGGTTATCTCGTTCCGATCATAGTCGCTGGCAGCCTGATCTATCTATTCATTGCACTCAGAGATAAGAATGATAAGGGTGCATTCGTTGCATCCTGCGGATATATCGTCGGCATACTGGTTGGTGCCGCTTTTGCTCTCTATCCCAACGTGCTGCCTGCAACCACTAATCCGAACTACAGTCTCACAATCTACAACACTGCGGCCGGTCCGCACGGCCTCCAGGTAGGATTCGTGTGGTGGATACTCAGCATGATCCTCGCCACCGTTTACTTCGTCTTCATTTACCGCATGTTCCGTGGCAAAGTGCGAGTGGAAGAAGGCGCTACCGGACACGGTTACTGAACATTTCAACGGCTGAATGATTAAGGCTCTGGGATTTCCAGAGCCTTCTCACTTTGCATCAACGGCTTTGCCGACGCACGACTATATAGTGACCGCTGAGTTGACGGCCTGTTGGTGTTCGATCTCATGCGCCACCGCAATCGACAGCCGGCGGATGCCTTTACGCAGCATCTCTGGTGTCGCATTCGAAAAGTTAAGCCGCATGTGCGAGCCGGAATCGCTCTCCGCAAACAAGACGCCCGTCCACTTCAGACGTTGAGAGCGCGTTCAGCGGTGGATCTGACGGGTCATAGAGAAATCGCGCCGGTCGCTTCGTGCACCTAATCGTTATAATCCCGCTGATATGAAGCTGCATATGCGCCGCTGCCCTATCGGAATTCTGGTCGTCGTACTCGCAACGTGTGGTCAGTTCGATGCACAAGCCGGGCAACCCGATGGCGGTGGAGTGAGAACCGGAGTCTTACCTCGAGCTTGGAACGTGAGCGGCCCACAGTGCGCTGCCAGTGGGCAATTCCAAGTCCACGAATACGACCAAGATCTCTACATTTTGCGTGAATCGGGATGTTTGAATTACGAAAAGCCGTTTCTATACCTGCTCTTCGGAAAGGAGAAGGCCCTTCTCCTTGACACCGGTGCCGGAAAGACCGACGTGGCTCGGGTCGTTAAGACTCAAATTGACGGTTGGTTAAGCCGGAACAATCGCGAGAGCATTCCCCTGATCGTGGCTCACACTCATGCTCATCGCGATCACATTTCTGGCGATGAAGACTTGAGAGTCCTTCCACGCACAACGGTTGTGGAACCGAAGCGCAGTGCGGTTCAAGCCTTCTTTGGTTTTCGGAACTGGCCAAATGAGGTAGCGAGCTACGATCTCGGCGACCGGATTCTGGATCTGATACCGATTCCGGGCCATGAGGCCACATCAATTGCAATCTACGACCGTCAAACGGGCATTCTGTTCACAGGGGACAGCCTCTATCCAGGACGACTCTACGTGGAGGACGCACCCGCGTTTACTCGCAGCATTCAGCGGTTAGTGGACTTCACGCACGGGAAGATAGTCACCCACGTTCTCGGGAATCACATCGAACAGACCCGCACGCCTTACTTGGATTATCCAATTCGAAGCGTTTACCAGCCTGATGAACATCAACTGGAACTTGGCCGCGCCCACCTTCTGGAGTTGAACGAAGCATTACACGATATGAATGGCAAGATTACACGGATGGCTTTTCGAGATTTCACCATTTGGCCAGATTGAAAGTTCATCTCGTTGATGCTGCAGCAGGGATAGGGCATAGTCCGGCGCTTGTTCGGCTCAGACCGGTTGTTTGGGCTCTTTTCCCGCCCGATCCTCGGCCCAAATCTTTGAATACCTGACAGCGGAACACAAGGTCCCTTCGACTCGCCACGCTTAGGTTGCGTCGCGACCTCGCTTAGGATGATGCCGCTGATAGAAAACGCAAAAAAGACCGCGGTATGCCCGGTCCTTGTTGAATCGCGAAATGGTTACGCGTTGAACTTGCGACGCATGACTCCCACTGCTCCCAACAGACCGCTGACCAGCAAAACCAGTGTGCCGGGTTCCGGCACCGCGGTGAGGAAATTGGGTCCGAAATAGGACATCGCGTCGCCTGTGCTGTTGGTTGGGTCGTTCAGCCCTCCCCCAGCGACGAACTCATTTTGAATGAGCACTACGTTGGGACCGTTGAGATTTGCAAGACCTTGGGCGGCTAGCGTTCCCGGGAAAATCAACGGGTCGAGCAGGTTGTTCCAAGTCGCAAGGATAGTATAGGTACCCACCGGAAGAGTGATTGGTCTGACGGCTACAGTACACCATTCCTGTAGACCTCCTTGGTCCAACACGCAGGGGTCAGCGGGAATGACAGTTCCAGTTACCTGTAGCGCCCCGGCGGCATTCCAAATTCCTACGGTATGGTTTTCCAGAAGACCAACACCGTTGTCGTGGAATACAGCCAGACCAGTGATAGCGGTAGGGGCGGTTAGATCAAACGACCACCCGAGCGTAAACGGTCCGTGGTCCAATTGCAGGCCGGTGGCAGCACCGTTAAAAAACTGGCCGAAAATAGGGGCAGCCTGAAGAGTCGGGGCAAAGGGGTTGGCATGCGCAAGAGCTTGCACACACTATGCTAAGGCAGTTCCCAAGTTGCAATCAGACCACCACCAAGGTTCCTGCCAACACAATTTGCCGTCACGCTCACGTCGGTTGTGAGCGAGGTCAATGAAGCGGCACGCGGCCTCCCTTGCCCCCGTTGTGTACCATCAGCATCGCTTCCCACTTGGCGTCCTGTGAAGCAAGGTCAGCAACGAGATCGGTTCCTGATTTTCACGAACTCGAATTGTGTGGAGAGTACGACAGCAACGGCTACAGCAACCGTTCCGAAGACCATGGGTCCTCGGAAACAGAGGCGATGGCAGGTCTTTTGGTTGGAGGTTGATTGCGGCGACTAGCGTGTCTTCTAGCTCCGCGTTCCTCAGGTGCGCGTCGCTCAAGTCCGCGTGGTTCAACAACATAGGCCAATCCTTACTTCGAGCCATAGGTCCTCGTTGTGCCGCAGGCAGTGAACCTCTACCTGGCAACAATTGATGAGAGCGCAGACCAAAAAGACTGGGCGCGGAGTGTAGCAAAGTTGAGCGCAGACATGGGCATCGGATCGTACGTTGCACATTGGAGTGGAAAAGAAGGAAGACCGGATTGCGGATTTGGAGCAGGGGTTGGGGTAGTTGTTATGAACGTGTGATTTGAATGACCAGGTAGGGATTGAGCGCTGTGGCTGCCAGCGACGAGAAAGGGCGATACCGGAGTACCTCAAAATATTTTTCCAACGATGTCGAAAACAATTTGCCGTACCAGCGACGTTTGGAGCGTCGAAAGGTGAAGCGTCCCGCAGGACTGATGGCGGTTACCCTACACTCGGCATTGACCCGCTGCGCCAATTGCACGACTTCGCGAAAGGTCGGCAAGAACTTCTCTCGTGGGGAGTGAAAACGCGGTAGCGCCCGGTAGTCGTTGTGCCAGAAATCAATGGGGAAGCTGCCGTTGGGATGATCGAGAAATACCACACCATCCGATTTCAGGATGCGGAGGCACTCGGCCAGGAACTGGCTGCGTAGGGCGGCTTGATTCGAAAGCGGTTGGACGTGATATTCGGGTGTGCAAACTTCGTGAACGCCGATGTGTTCAAGCATTCCGCAACTCAACACAATATCGAAGGAGTCGTCTGCGAAGGGCAGAACAGTGGCATCGGCCGCCAGCAAATGCACGCGGTTTCGCTTTTCACGCTGCGACCACTGTTCTATGCGGAAACCGGCGATATCAATCCCGTACGACTGAAAACCAGCGGCAGCCAGATACTCTGCGCTCGCACCGTTGCCGCAGCCGCAATCCAACACGAGCATGGTGCCCGGAGATTTGCCTCTGGCAGCCGCATGTCGCAGAAACAGGGGCAAGTAGAAGCGTTCGATGCGGTGGCGGACACCGATCTCTTCATCACGGAGCGCCTGAAGGTGAGCTGCCGCTTGCAACTCCGCCAACGTGCTGGGGGCATTGGTGCTGTCTCGCATGCGCAGGCTAGGAATTAAGGCGCAGAAATTTTACCAATACAAGCTACTCACTGCCAGATGCAAAGTAATTTCGTTTGCGGCTCAGCTACTTGAGGGTGCCGGGCCAGGGTGCCGTCGCCCCGAAAACCAAAGTCCTCGCGCCCAGGCAGGGCTCAGCGCGTTAGCGTTTAACCCGACTGTGCTTCCCGGTCGCCTTCTTAGGCCGGAGGTCCAAGGCCGACTCGATGATGGCTGACGCGGTGGCCCGATCAGCGGCGTTTTGACCGGCTTGGCCTTGCTGTAGAACACGACCACTCCTTGCCCGGCCCCGAGAGTTGATAACGCTTCGGGATATCCGGGCCAGACAGCCTTCCGATATCGCGTCACCAGTCTTCAACCCACGCGGAATTTTCCGTGCGGAATCCACATAGCTCCACGATTCCGTCTGCCGGAGAGGCGAAGTTCGTGATCCAGACGTTGTCGTTGCCATCCACCGATATCGCCCACGGAGTGGCGATCCCTTTGCCAGAGATGGGTGAAAACGGCGCCTGGCTACCATCGGGGCGTAAGACCGAGATGCTGCCGCCCGAATCGTATCCCGGCCTCTGTGACTGGTAAGGGCCGGTACCAACACCTTGCCCATCCTTTCCAAAGCGTCAGGGTCGCCGTTGTAATTGATCTTGCCGGCGGCCAGTACTTCCAGTAGCTTTGCATGGCCTCGCTCCGAGCTTCCCAGTTTGTTCATAATCCAAACGTTGCCCAAGCTGTCGACCGCAAGTCCGCTGCCTGAATAGCCAACTTTGAAATTTTCGACTTTGCTCGGGTCCCAATAGGATGATTTACCCCGACTAAGACGGCGGTATCCAAGCCGTGAGTGATTGACACAATTGAGACGAGGCCCTTGCTCAACATTTCCTAAACCGTTGGTCGACAGTTCGACTCTCCATCCTAACCCTCTGAAATCACTAGGTGTTCCGAGGTTGATGTCTTGACTTGCCGACCGAAAGCGGTAAAGTACTCTCATTTCCTCGCGAGGCTGCTCCTTAAGAATCCAAGCAGGAGAACACCATGTCAGCTGACTCCTGGATCGCTCCTTATTCTGCAGCGCTGTTGTTCATCTTCGGATGCGCTGCAATTTCCTCAGCGGCTCCCACGGCAAGCGAGAAAACCGGACCAGCTCGCATCACGGTGATCTACGACGCCTTCGGCAAATCTGCCGGCATGCAGAAGGACTGGGGCTATGCTGCGTTGGTGGAATACGGCGGTAAACGCATTCTGTTTGATACCGGCAACAACCCTGACGCCCTCGCGCAGAATGCGAAAGCCAAGAACATCGATTTGTCGACCCTGGATTTCGTCGTCATGTCGCACCGCCATGGCGACCATATGGGGGGGCTGACCTATGTGCTAAAGGTCAACCCGCATGTGAAGATCTATGCGCCGAAGGAGGGATTCGGGGTATTCGGCGCCGACCTGCCAAGCACGTTCTATCGAAAAGACGCTTCCTTGCCGGCGGAGCAGCGATATTACGAGGGCACGCCGCCAGAGATCATGCGCTTTGGATCGGCCTGGCCCGCCGCGAACTTCCAGCTCATTGACAAGAATACCGAGATTGCTTCCGACATCTCCTTGATCACGCTGGTTTCGGACAAACCGGGCACACTGGAACTGCGCGAGTTGTCTCTGGCCATCAATACGCCTGAAGGGGTCGTGCTCATCGTTGGCTGCTCGCATCCGGGCATCGACAGGATTGTGCAGGCCGCGACCGCGATCAATCCGCGTGTTCACCTTGTCGCGGGCGGGCTCCATCTGGTTGTTGCGAACGACCAAGATATCGAGAAGGCTGTCACCGCGCTGCATGACACCTTCAAAGTGGAATACGTTGCCCCTGGCCACTGTACCGGCGAACCGGCGTTCAGTGCGTTCAAGAAAGCCTACGGAGATCATTATCTCTACGCCGGACTCGGCTCCAGCTTGCAGCTAACCTTGGGGCAACCGTAATCGCCTCGGTCTAGTCGCTGAAGTACACGATCGCAGAGGCGAGGGCAATCAGTAGTGTCCCCCCCGGTGGGGGTGGGGCCTCTATGGTGCCCAAAATGTGCCCGCCCGAACGAAACAGGGTGCATCCGAACATCACAAATTGCCATTCTCGCCCGGCTGGCTGCTAGGCCGGTGCGGTGATCTCTTCCCCAGCCGTTCGTACCTATCCCAACTCCTCGCGTGGGGTGGTTAGCAGTGAGTAGCTCGCTCTCTTGTCGCCAACCTCCCATGTGCGTAATTTCAAACCTAGGCCGCTCCACATGACGATCTGGATGCGGTGACAGGAAGGAGCGGTAGGTCCTTGGGGGAGGACCTACCGGTTTCTCGACCTGAGTTAACCTGCACGAGCCTGGCCAGTCTAGCCAGCGGGCGGTGCTGTAAGTTGATGAGGTGACTGCGAACGAGAGAGTCCCTCTCTCGTTCGCAACAGCCGAAGCGAAACTGCTTCGGCTCTCTTTTTGCTTCCGGCGAAGACGCGAAACGCTGTAATGGTCGCCTCGCCTGTTAGAGGAAAACCCAATCGCTGCTGATAAAAACCTGGACTGCCGCGGCGAAATGCGCCTGAGGGGGATCGTGACATGGCGATCAGAAAAGGTACGGCACTAGAGCGGCGGTCTGATGGGCATAGGTGGCATACGTCTCCCCAAATTGGGAACGCATCCACTCCTCCTCCATGCGGAGCTTGGCCCAGAACACGAGGAATACTAGGGCGAAAGCGATGAACCCGCGTACCTGGGAGAGCGCAATCGCGGTGCCAAGAAACCCGGTCAGAATGCCGGTGTAGATGGGGTGACGGACCAGGGCATAGGGGCCGGTGGTAATCAGCTCGTGGCCCTGCTTAATGGTTACGGAGCGGCTCCAGTTGCTGCCGAGGTGCTGGCGCGCCCAGACGGCGAAGAGAAGACCGACGACGGTAAAAACAGCTCCAACCCAAAAAGGCCAGATACCAGACGGCCAGAGCTGGCGGTAGAGCCAGGGCAGCGGGATGCGAGTTGTCGAGAGGAGGATGATCACGATCAGGAAGGCTAGGGCCCGCAGGATGCGCGACGCGGCAGACTCGAGGCGCTGGGTGGTTTTGGTATCGGCCGCCTTGATCTGCCAATAGAGAAGAAAGGCGATCCAGACCACGGGAAAAAAAGATTCAAAGAACCAGAGCATTCAGGACCTCCGGGCGTTGTAGTTCTCAGGTGGAAATACTTACTCCGCCATTGCGGAATGCTGCGCGCGGCGACCTGGGCCGCTTCCACCTGCAAGAAGCGCAACATCGAATTCCCTGCTTGGTTGCTACACAAGCAATCCGCGCGCCCTTTGACGCCTTACCGACCACGCGGAGTAGGCAATCCCAAAATTCACTTCGTCGTGCGAGGCGGTTTGCGAGTATTGCATCCCGGATAGATTGTGCTTACCGCCATATCGCCCTCGTCCAGAATTGTGCCCAATTTTGTGCCCACCCATGACCCTACCACGTGCTACGGTGTCATGCAGGCCTGGCTGGAAACCGCTCCAAGCCCGCATGAACACTAGGTTGTAGCACTTCGTGACACTCTAGCTAAGTTGTTGATCCTTCGTCCGGCAATTACTTGCGGCTTTGCCAGCGTGCACATCCTAATGTTCGGCACATTCCTCGTCGCCGATGCTCAGCACGCTATCGAATGTGAGAAAAACGCGTTCGATCAACAGCCCAGGAAATTCCTTCCTGATGACCGCAGAAGCGCGGCACAGTTCAATACAGTGGTGTGCCATCTCGCGTTGATGGTCGCCATTGAATGCCGCCAAGCCGCCGTAAGTGGCGCAATCAGAATGGCTCGTTAGGATGACGCGGCCAGCCTGATGCAATCGAATCGCGAGCCGCACTTGTTCCAAAACGAAAGCGCGATCAAAATCGGTACGCGGAGATGACAGCGCCAGACTGCCGCCGCCGATAATCACCAGATCCGGATGCACTATGCTGTAGCGCCGCAAGAATTCGCCCGCCGCTAACCGAATTCGCGCGTCAAAACAGCAGACCACGGCGGCATCAGCAGCGTAGGGCTGAGAATTGGATTCGAAATCGAAGAGTTTTCTGATAATCACCTCCGACGTTGGTTTAAATTAGGCCCGGCCATTAATCAGTTACACTGCCGTCCAAATTGAGCCGGAAACAGTTGAGGGGTCATTGAAAACAAAGTCGTAGACCTCTCCTCTTGAGCCTCGTGAAGTTCAGGTTGCATGGCACGAACGCCCCTATCGATGCATCGTCATTTATCTAATGCTGTCCCAGTTAGGGCAAGAACTTCACTGGTTATTTCATGGTTTAGTTGGATAATGCTCAGTTTTGCTGTCTCATTTAGGTCAGCGCCAGTTCCAGTTGCTGTTCCGGCGGCGGAGGGGGAGGCTGAAAGGGGTCGTCCAGCCAAGCCCACAAGCCGCGATGCACAAACAACTGCTGTCGCAACAAAGCCAGTAAGTTCGACAGCGCCCAGCCGAACTGTGCCCGAAGCTGCAGAAAGCGAAGAAGCAACATGGCAATCAACGCCGTCCAAACCTGGGTCTTAACCGCATTGGCACTGGTGCCGACAAAGGTCTTGATCTTGCACAACTGCTTGAGCGCCTTAAAGAACAGTTCCACCTGCCATCTCTCCTTATAGATCGCGGCCAGGGTGGTGGGACCGAATTGCAGATGATTGCTCAAGAACACCAAGCGGCGTTGCTGCTCGGCGTCGAAGATTTCCACAAGCCGGAAAAAGTACTCCCGGCCTTCGCCGGGTAGACTGTAAAAGCAAATCACCTCGTCGGCCAACACCTTGCCCCCCGCCGGCACCGGTCGCCGCTCCACTACTAAGTAATCCGCGTTGTCCTTCAGTCGCGTCACCCAGTACACCCCCTGCTCCGTCAACTCCACAAACCACTGGTAGTCGTTGTAGCCGCGATCGAACACCACAATCGTCCCTGGCTCCCAACGTAGCTTCCGGGCCACCTTCAACTCGTGGACTTTGCCGTCGCTGATGACGGCAAAACGGGGCAGGTAGCCGTCATGATCCAATAACAAATGCAGTTTGATGGCGCCTTTGGTGCGTCGGAATTTCGCCCAGTCATACAAGCTGGCACACAGATCAATGACCGTCGCATCCAGACTGAGCAGCTTGTTTTTGAAGCGGAACTTGCGCCGTCGGCTGCGGGCCAAGGTCGAGCGTGAGGGAGCCGTAGGTACGCCTAAATGCTTGAGTTTGCCTTCGGAGGCAGCTAAGCCTTGACAAATTTCCCGCAGGCTATGTGCCCTTCCCAGCTGACAGAACAGCATGGCCACGAACTGGCCCCAACAAGTAAAGCCACGAGCGTGGCGCTCGGCTTTGTGCTGGCCCACAGCCAAGCCAAATTCGGTTCGTGAAAACAACTGCAACAACTGGCTGAAAATGCTGCATACTCGATTCATGGTGGAAGCCTCGCTGAGGAGATTTGGTTCTGGCTGAACCCAGCTCACCTTAGCAAAGCTTTCACCTCTGCCCGCAGACCACGTTTTCCACAAATAAAATTGCCAAGCCGAGCTGCCGTCAAACCTCAATGTGATATTTACAGTTAGAGCCTACTGGTTTGAACTGTACCCTTTGTGAGACGCGTAAGGAGAAGCGCTTCTGCCCGGCGCTCCATGCCCGCATTTGTCCCGCCTGCTGCGGCAAGCATCGCGAACTGATCCTAGATTGTCCCAGCGACTGCACATACTTGAAGCAAGCGCGAGAATATGATCGCTTCCGTCCCGAGCTGCTCGAGGACGAGCGCTGGTTCGTCCATGTCCAAGCGGAGAATTTGCTAGATGCTCACCACCTGTTGCTAGCGGACTTGCTGGAAAGCATCACCCAAACTGCGTCGGGGAACAGCTCTCTCCGGGATCGAGATGTGATTGAGGCACTCACCGCGCTTGCCCGCAGTTTCGAGACACGCGCCAACTCCGGCTTGCATTATGAACCGATGCGCCCCAGCCTGACCCAGCAAGCCTTGATCCAGGAATTGCGTGAAGTCATTGCGGATTACGACGCAGAGGGCCGGGAGGTGGGCGACCCTCATCTTCACGACAGCGACGCCTTGAAGGCGCTGGTTCTTGTCTTGCGGCTGGCCCTCGACCGCAGCTCTAGCCGCCCACTCTCGCGCGGTTTTTTGGACTTCCTGCGCACGGAGTTCAAGAAAGACGGTGGCAACACCCACTCCCGCATCGTCCTGCCGTAAATCGTAGTTCGCCGAGACTGTATCATTCTCGCTCTGCCACTCACATTCCACGGTGTCTCCGCAAAGGCAGGCTCACGATGAAAACAATGAGATTTATCTCAGGTCAGGACGTCAAAACCTAATTTGGACAAGGGTGAATCAGTTACTTAAGTAGTGTTTCTGCGTCTAAGCGGGCGAGGGGCGAGAACAATGATCTCAAAACTAGGTGTGTTTTGGATGGGCGTCGTTGTTTATCTGGCCAGCGCTTCGGGAAGTTTTGCGCAATCGAACGTGCTTACACTCGCCTATCAACTGACCCATGTCGATCAAGGCGAGCCATATTTCTCTCCAGACGGCAAGCGAGTGGTTTACGAAACAACAGTAGCGGGATATCAACAAATCTTCATCATGAATGCCGACGGAACCGCTCAAACGCAGATTACCCACAATTCCGTGACTCACGACAGCCCATCGTGGTCGCCTGATGGTAAGCTCATCGCATTTGTCGCCGATGATGGCCAGCGTGAGCAAATCTGCATGATCAATGTTGACGGCAGTGGTGAGCAGTGCCTAACGGGCGTACAGCACAAATACATCCATCCAAACTGGTCTGCCGACAGCACAAAGCTCATCTTCTGTTCGGATGACGACCTTCAGCCGCCAAAAAAGAACGAGTCCGAAATCTATAGTCTCGACTTGAAAACCCGCAAAATGACAACAATCATTTCCGGCGGTACGAACACATATCCCTCATGGTCGCCCGACGGAACGAAGATCGCGTTTCGCAGGATGCTCGGGGAGATGAATTCTGAAGTTTTCGTGGCCGACAGCGACGGCTCCAACCAACGCAACTTGACGAACAATCCGGCATTCGACGGCTGGCCTTCTTGGTCGCCGGACGGCAAACAGATTGTTTTCGCTTCAAACCGGCGGGCCAATTATCAGATCTATGTCATGAGGGCGGACGGTAGCGACGTTCGACTGGTGGCGAATACGGAGGGGCGTGCAACCGAGCCTAGGTGGTCTCCTGATGGCAAGAGTATCTATTTCACCAATTGCAAGAAGGTCGACTTCGGAGTGGATTGCGAACTAATGGTGGCGGTTCTCGGTCAGGTGCCGACTCCGCGCAAGTAATCGGCACTCAGTGTTTGTCCTTGAATCCTTCGCGCCGCTGATAGCGGTATCGTGCCAGTGTGTCCTCGATTACCGGATAGGCATGTTCGGCCGGGGTACTCCGAATCAGAGGCGAGGGGCGATCAGGGGTGTACCCCGGCATAGTGCTTCTAACCCAGGCAAGCCGGTACAGCTCGCGCCTCAAGAACCACCCTTTCTAAACAGCAAGTTGCTTGCAGTCTATAAAGCATCGATTTAGGAAATTGAAATCACTTTCAGAAACTCATGCAGCTAGCAAATCGGTGCGCCTTGCGCCTGACCCGGATCCGAAGCGTGGGCTCGGAAGCTAGGTTGGAGGTCACGGTACTCGGTGAGCCTGACACCGTTTCCACGATTGAATCGCGCCAGTCCTTTGCCCAGCGTGGCTCCAACCTAGTATGTATCGCGCACAATGCAGAAGCACCACACGCAGATGAAAGTGACGGGATCTGTGAAGGGGAAATCAAAAATTGTGAATTTCAAGGTGGTCGCTCAGAAGTCTGCTAAGCCGGCACAGTGATTCGGCTCAACAAAAGAATCTACCAGCAACAAGCGCAACAATGAATTGCCTTGTTTGCTGATGTCTTCAAGTCGTCGTCGGCCCGGCCTTTACATAAGCAATCGGTGCGGAGGATTGTGAGTGTAATGTGCTGTGGCTGTTGAAAAACTCTATTGCTCGGCCTTTCGGCAAAAAACAACGCTCCAGGATGCTCTATAAAGGTCGTTCTCGAAATCGGGATACATTTACCATCATTCGAGACTGCCAAGAACGGACTTTTTGAACACCCACTGCTGGTAACAACAGTTATTCAGGAAAATCTGCAATTGGCGCGGGCAAATTGAGCGATCTATGACGCTTGAGTTTGTCCAGGCCCGACCCCTCGGCAAGCGAAGAAATGCTCTTATCAGATTACTAGCGTTTACTAGTGGCGGTGCGGAAAAAATGGCGCTGAAAAGTTCGAAGTGATAGACCCCACTTTTCGCCAGATCGCACGGGCTTATGAGGGTGAGTTGCGGATTGTTCCACGTTATCGAAGTCGTCGGCCTACCCGTCAAGAATCGTGAATTGCCGTTCGGTCAGTGCTGCCTTTGAAAAACTGGTTGAAGCATGTCTTCGACCACTCGCGCAACGAAATCCACAACAATTTAAAGCACGCTCTACAAGAGTACTTCGATCCGAAACGGTTCCACGATCGGGCATAAAGTCCACATGCCACCATCTGGCGATAAAACAGATTGGCGAGGCAGCCGGTCTAACTCCGGCCGCCCTGCCCAACTCAAGCCCTGCCCTTCAGAGAAGATCCGAGACAGTCGTATTAATGTTGATGCGTGTTGCCGCGACCACACCGACAATGTGTGCGACCTGGGTTCCCGTGGTGTCGTACGCATCCAGGGTGAACGTACCACTATATTGCTTCCCATCTTGACTCAGCGTGATCTGTTGAAGGATCTGAGTCGGTCCGGTTGGGTTGCCGATGCTACTTGGCGCATTGGCCGTATCATTGGCAAACCAGGCAAAGTGATTCAGCTTGTACGTGAACCTTGCTGTCCTTTTCCAGATACCCATGCAGATGTCGCCATCCTGCGGGGGCCGTGCGGAGTTCATGAGCTCCGTTCCGTCGCCATGCCACGTAACTAAAGCGTTGTCGATCGGCGTACCATCCGGTGGCCCATTCTCATTGCCTTGGGCGGTGAACGTGACGTGCCACATGCCGACGATTGGATCGCTGTTATCAGCAATCGTCAGTAATGATGAGCCTGGCTGTAATGGATCGGAGCCTTGCCAGGATTGCTGGTGAAGGTTTCCGCCGAATTTATTCGCGTCTCCGCATGCCGCGCTGGCCGTGGCGGTGAGCAAGCATGCGGAAACGAAAGCTAGAACGATAATCCTCATTGTGAACTTGCGATACATAACAAAGTCTCCGTGGGCCAGTTGGCCGGTTACCGAAGGGTTTACTGCAATGGAGAAGCAGGTTGCGGCTCCACCCGTTTTTCCGTTCCCGGGCAATTTGCCGCGGGATGCCGGTTTCGATCAATCCGCGCCGTATCACATTCGTCTCTCACATTCCTCACATTACGTAAAATCAGTCACTTACGGTGAGCCTGTTCGAAGCCTTCCTCTGAACCTTGAAAGCGGGTAAACTGTGACCCATTGTTGCAGGGCGCGTCATGGCTTCGTCGCCGACTTCCCTTGAAGTTGCTCGTTTCGGACAGTTCGAGGTAAATCTGCGCTCGCGTGAGCTTCGCCGCGAGGGCGTGAGCGTTCGCCTTCCCGATCAATCCTTTGAAGTCCTCGCCATGCTGCTGGAGCGTCCCGGTGAGTTGGTAGGGCGTGAAGAGATCCGGAAACGGTTGTGGTCGGACGATATATTCGTGGATTTCGACCACGGCTTGAACAATGCCGTGAACCGGCTTCGTGATGCTTTGGGGGATTCGGCGGAATCGCCACGCTTTGTGGAGACTTTGCCGCGCCGGGGTTATCGGTTTGTTGGCCAATTGCACCCGGCGGAGCAATCGGTGTTGAATGGTTTGACCAGCAAGGCGAATTATGCGCCACCTAATCGCCCCATGGTTGGCAAGCTCAGCCTCGCTTGGATTGGGATCATCGCTTCTCTTCTGCTGCTGGCTTGGCTTGGGTCCAGCGTTGTGCGGCGTCTCGTCGTTGGTTCAGATCAGCAGCGGTTGGCGATTCGATCCATCGCAGTATTGCCCCTGGAAAATCTCTCTGGCGATTCCAGTCAGGATTACTTTGCGGATGGAATCACAGAACAATTGATCACGGAACTCGGTCAAGTTAAAGCCCTGCGTGTCATTTCACATACCTCCGTCAATCAATACAAAGCCACAAGAAAAACCGTTCCGGTCATTGCTCGGGAACTTCAAGTGGACGCCCTGGTTGAAGGCACGGTGACCCGTTCAGAAGGACGAGTCCGCGTTACCGCCAATCTTGTGCAGGCAAGTCCGGAAAAACATCTCTGGGCGGAAGCATACGACCGGGACATGCACGATGTGCTGTCCCTGCAGGCAGAGCTGTCACAGGCGATTGCCCGTGAGGTTCGGATCGAGATCACGCCAAAAGAGCGAGAGTCGTTTGTTAGTCGTCATCCCACAAATCTCGAAGCTCAGGAGGCCTATCTAAAGGGGCTGTCCCACTTTGCCCGTGGCAAGGACCAGTTGTTCGTACCCAACGAAGGCAAACAAGAACTACACAAAGCCAATGACTATTTTCAGCAAGCGATTACGATTGATCCCCAGTACGCTCAAGCCTATGCCGGACTTGCCCGATCCAATACCTGGCTAGGCATCTTGGAAAGCCCTGCTATCGACGCGGCACGGGTGGCGTCCGACAGGGCGATCTCGCTTGATGAGAATCTGCCGGAACCTCATATGATCCGAGGAGGACTGCTGCTTGGCGCTCCCAATTGGGCCGGCGCCGAACGCGAGTTCCTTCGCTCCATCGAACTCAACCCCAGTTACGCCGAGGCACATCAAGGTTACGGAATTTTTCTTTCCCTGAGAGGACGATTCGATGAAGCAACGACGGAAATGGACCGTGCGGTCATGCTCGACCCCGTCGGTCGCTCTCCCAAGACGCAGGCGGCGTGGGTAGATGTTTGCGCTGGAAATTATGATAAAGCCATTATGCGGCTGCAGAACATTACAGAGCTGTTTCCGAACGACGCTCTCAGCCATGAAGGCTTGGGCACCGCGTATGTTCTCCGTGGCAGGTTTAAAGAAGGCATCGCAGAGTTGAGAAGGTCAGCACAGCTTTCGGGTAAAGACCCGAGCCGGAGTGCGAATTTGGGTTGGGCCTATGCAATGTCCGGCCAGCGTGACCGAGCGCTTCAGATTCTCGCCCAAATCAAACGTGAGTCCGCCCACGACGCTGATATCGAATACGAAGTCGCCCTCATTTACGCCGGACTCGGCGACAACGACCAAGTCTTCATCTGGTTGGACAAAGCCTACCGCGACCGACATGATGTGCTCAACGAGGTCTGGCGTGAGCCCCAGTTGATTCCCTTGCGTATGGACCCGCGTCTTCACCAGCTTGCACGCAAGCTCGGTATCATTGCCTGAGAGGGTGCCGGCGCACCATTACGCACACAATTCCCCAAAGGGAACTTCCTCGGATCACTCAGGTAACGGCGACTTATCGTTGTTAGTGGGCAATCTTGCCACGACGCGGTCCGCCTTGTCGATTTTGAACCATTCACCACCCGTCATGATGTGGTGTTCGCAAACATCCAATCTGCTCTCGGGCGGGTCTGACATTGCGCAGGCTTCACGGCAGCCCAGGCAGACTACCGCATAGCCATGGTCGAATGGACCGCCCCCGTCATACTTGGGCGCAATGACAATCTCTCCACGCCGGTCGGCGAATCCGATCTTTTTGTTGACTACTATGCGAACGAGTCCGTCCGAGAACTCTTCGGCCCAATTGTCAGAAATCGGAACGTCCTTTATGATGACGCGCCCCTTTCGATTGACATACATAAACAAGTGCCCTGAGTGAACGTCGTGGAATACCGCAGCCAAGCCATAAGGATCGAATTCAAGTTTTTTGACGTACTCCGGCGCGATGAATAGGTTCCCGTGGTCGTCCTGGAAAACACAGTTCGGATAGCTCGCCATCTCCTTTCGGTGTTCAAAGGCGCAGGTGTCACCGGTCGTTGCCACATGGATTGCGGCACTTTGGGAATCGGTCGTCTCTGACTGGGGCTTTACTGTTTGCGCAGAGTACCGGGTTGCCAACAATGCGAGGCAGATAAAGGCGGCCGCGAGAAACGCACGCATGAGATTTTCCACTTGCATATTACGCGCCATAGGACAATTGGCGGTACAGCCCATTACTCTCACAATCCTACAACGGCAAGCCCGAACCGGATTGCTTGGGTAACCGGGATGTTTTACGACAGTTTAGCCGCGAGGCGCAGCAGCTAGTCCCTAAAAGAAAAGCTGTGGAGGATGGCCGACATCGTTTCGTCCAACTGTTTCTGTTGAGTCGGGGTAAGTGGTGCTCGCAGCGGGTCACGGCGATAGTTACTCTCTGCATTGTCAGCCACTTCGACAACAAGCCCAATAGGTCGAGGAACTGTCACTGAAAATTTTACGAACATCGCTAGAGCCAAAATTCTGGCACGATGCTCGCCTGCACAAACGTCGAAGCCGCCAGAGCAAGGGGGAGACTCGGTCTTTGCGAATCGCCCGCAACGGCGTGGCCCGTAGAATTGCCACCACTAAACCCGACTGAGTGTGACCGATTGTCGGTGAAGTGCGCGTAACGCGCTTGTTCATGTACACTTGAGTGCAATTCGGAGCCCTGGGTCGTTGTCCGTGCCACTCGTTGATTTTGTGAGCGGCGACGGCTACCAACCAGAAGGTCGGGAGCTCGAATCTCTCAGGGCGCACCACACCCTCCCTAATGTCCTTCCACGCGTCAGAACTAAATGGCAGCGACTACCCCATCAAAGCCATCATCCTCGATTACGGCGACGTCATTTCACTGCCAGCCGACCCGGCTGTTATGTCCTCAATGGCTGCTCTATTTGGACTTCCGCTGGACCGCTTTCGACTGTTCTACGGCTTCTTCCGACACGGCTACGATCGCGGTGCACTCGACGCGGCCGCGTATTGGAACAGGATCGCCGAAGCAGCCGGTGTGCAGCTCAACGAAGACCACATCGCACATTTGCGAAAAGCTGATGTCAAAATGTGGAGCCGATTGAATGAGCCGATCTTAAAGTGGGTGGAGGAGCTGCGAGAGGCCGGGTTCAAGACCGCGGTGCTGTCCAACATGCATTACGACATGGTGCAGCGCGTCTTAAGTGATGATGCATGGACGAAGCGCTTCGATGTCCTCGCACTGTCTTCGCCTCTGGGCATGGCCAAGCCGCAGCCGGAAATCTTCGAGTATTGCTTGAAGAAGCTCAACGTGGGGCCGCACCAATCCATGTTCATTGATGACCGCCAGGACAATGTTGAAGCTGCCTTGAAGGTAGGAATCGCGGGCATCTGCGCGCCGTCGACTGAGGCGCTGGTGGACCTGCTGGATGCAATCGGATTTCAGCCGCTACCGGAACTGTAGCTCGAACCGCTAGGTGTCGTCGTCGCGGTCGACCTCCTCTTCTAGCTCTGAAATCGCTACCTCACGATCCGTCCCGTGCAGGCGGGCGTATAGCTCCTGCAAGGCCACCGAAACGACATGGTAGTGGTGCAGATGCGCGAACCTTTGATCGCGCGTGAGCTCAAGCCAGATTTCGTGCATGAGCTTAAGGTCCTGCGGACGCAAGCGCGGGGCGTGCGGCCCGAGAGTGTACTCCCACTTTCGGCCGTCTGGCGCCACCACCTCCATCTTCACGCGTGGCTTGGGATCGGGCAGGCGCTCCCACGCATCGCCGGTCAGCTTCGCCTGTTCTTCCGGCGTTAGCTTATTGGAGAGACCGCAGACCATAAGCGTAGAGCCAAGTCTCTGTGCGGTCGCCATGATTGCCTCAAACACGTCGTTGGTGGGAACCACCATCAGCGAAACGTGCTTCCCCTCTTTCTCCGCGAGATTGACAACCGTGGTGAAAAGCTCCTGTTCGTATTCCTCGAACACATCGGCGGAGTCCATCTGAGTAGCTCCACTGAACGACGGAACGCGATGCAGAACGCGGGCAGTCATCACCACAACATCGGTCTTGTTGGTGTCCACCTTGCACAAAAGCTCACGCAGATAGTACAGATTCTTGGTATCGCGCACCGCAACGAGGATGTTGCCCGGCCGAATATGCATATCCTCCGCATTCACTTCATCCTGGGCGTGAACGCGGAACTTTTCGATCTCGTGGCTCTTGCCCGCGGCTTTTCTGTGCGTGATCTTTTCTGTGACAGTGAAGACCACAAACAGAAAGGCGCTGAAGGCAATGCCCGAGATCGTGGCTAGCCGCTTGGTGAAGAGGTTGGTGAATGCGGTCGCAAACAAAAGCAGCGAAATCAGCGCAAGACCGATCGGCAACTCGGTGTGGCCGATTTTCAAATTGCCCGGAACCTTGAACTCCCGTCCCTCGGGGTCAATGAAGCGGAGGACCAACACCGCAAGAGACATAAAGCTGAAGCTCCAGATCACGCCGAAGGCATAGAGCGAGGCCAACAGGTACACGTTGCCGCGGCTGGCAAGGATGGTAAAAATCTGCAAGAACGTAATCAGGTTGATAACGCGGTAAGTGGTGCCATACTTACGGTGGGGCTGACGGAACCACGGTGTAAGTACGCCGTCTTCCGTGATGCGGTTGATTACTCCATTCGCGCCGACGATCGCGGTATTGACTGCGCCAGAAAGAATCAGCACGCCAACCAGTACCACAAATCCTTGGAAGAACAGCCTCAAAGTGTACGGCCCCACCATGTGCATGGACAGTCCGCTGATCAAGTTGGCAAAGTAGTCGGGCCGGACCTTGTCGGGAATGATCATTACAGCAAAGAACGAAACAAGGGAGGTGAACAGCAGGCTGTAAACGAAGATCACCAGCCCGGCTTTTTCAAGGTTCTTTAGCTTGGGGTGCTCGATTTCGCGGTTCACCTGCGCCAGAGATTCTTCGCCGCTCATCGCCAGCACCGAGTGTCCAAAACCAACCAGCATGATGACCAGGGTCAGATTCGCGAATCCGGTGTGATACAGCCATCCCAGAGTTTCGTGGTTCATAGGGATGTTGGCTTTGGACGGCAACGGCGGGAGCGGCGCGGGATGCACAATCAGCGTGATTAGACACCAAAAGATGAGCAGCACCACCATCACGGTGGTGATTTGCATGATGCGCAAGGCTTGCTCGCTGGATTCGTGGATGCCCTGGATGTTCTTCCACCAGAAAAACATCGTTACCGCGACAGCGAATACCGCGGAAAGCATGTTCACTTGCGCATCGCTCAGGTTGACGTGGTACCCGCGATGCGCAGCAAGATCGGAGACAAAGCCGACTAGATACTGTCCTGCGGAGACCGAGCTGATCGGACCCGTGAGAATGTAATCGAAGAGCAGGGCCGAAACCGACAGCTTCGCGAGCGTCCCGCCTAAAGCTCGCTTGACGACGCGGTACACGCCGCCGCGCACGAACATGCTGCTCGACTCGATGTAGATGGAGCGAACGGCGTAGCTGAACAGCATGACGGCCAGCACGAACCACGGGGCGCTCTTGCCAATGACTTTCTCGGCATCACCTCCTACGTAGTAGGCGGAGGAGGCCAAATCGGACAGCACGATAGCGGCGGCACGCCAGAAGGAAATGAACGTCAACATCACCGTGGTGGCAACGAAGACTTTTACCGCTGGCTTTTCGATATTTTGCATGCGGCTCGCTGTTTTCAGGAATCAACAGTCTAGCAAGTCCAACGACCCAATCGCCCATCTTTTTCTGTCTATGCGAGTGATGCGTTTTTTTTAAGCGAAGAACTCAAGGAACTTCTCCTTGATCTTGCTCGCTATCGCTGCCGCACTACCCGGCTTTGCAAGACCATGTGAAGCTCCATCAATCGGTACAAGCTCGGTGCGAGCAGGTATCAGTTCGATGGCTGCTTCGAGTTCTTGGATAGTTGCAAAGGAATCCTTGCTTCCGCTGACGAACAGCGCTGAAATTCGGAGTTCTGGAAAGTGGCTGGTTCGCACTTGCGAAGGTTTGCCAGGAGGATGGAGAGGATAGGAAAGCAGCAAAAGGCCGTCCGCTACGGCGGGATGGGATGCGGCCAGGAGGCTTGCTTGCCGCCCGCCGTAGGAACTGCCGCCGACAAAGGCCCGCCGGTTGAATTCACTTTTCATCAGCGCTAAGGCACGTTGCAGACCCTCCTGATCCTCCTGTGCGGTGGCAGGCGAAGGCGGCCCGTTTGGGCGCCGCTGACGATAAGGCAGATCGCAGCGAAGGACGTTGACCTCGGCTCCGGCAAGTTCGTCAGCCAAAGCCACCAGCAGCGCGGCATTCATATTCCCGCTGGCGCCATGGGTCAACACCAAGAAGTCGCCGGATGAGTCAGCGGCACGGTGTAAGATTCCTCGCACCGGAACCTCGCCCGGCGTCTGATCAACGAACGACCTGACTAGTCCCCTTGCCACGCTGGCCTTACCGATTTAACTTCCTAGCCTGGCAAGCGTCGACAATGTGAGTGGGATCGATGGCCTCAGAATCGAGTTGCATCTCCACTACCTTGCCATCCTTGTCGATGAGGTAATTCACCCGACGTGCCGCCTTGTATTTGGGGTTATAAACGCCGTACTGTTTGGTAACGTCGCCGCCCCAGTCGCTGAGCAATGGGAACGTAACGTTGATCTGCTGCGCCCACGCTTTGTTGGAGGGCACCGAATCCATACTCACACCCAGAACCTGGGTATCGGCAGCTTCCAGCTTGGCAAGATTATTCTGGAAGTTCTGCATCTGCTTGGTTCAACCTCCGGTGAAGGCGAAGATGTAGAACGCCAGGGCTACGTTCTTCTTTCCCTTGAAGTCGTGCAGGGACACCTTATTGCCGTTCTGATCGGTCAGCGTGAAATCAGGAGCCGTGTCACCCACCTTCACGGTGGGCGGCGGCGGCGTCTCAGCTGCTCGTAGCGATGGGACGGCCATCGCGGCGAGCAATACAGCAGCATAAATTCGTCTCACAATTCTCTCCTTCGCAAACACTCGCGGGACCCCAGAGCCATCATTTTCGCACGAAGCCCGAGAGAGCTTTCAAAGACGATCGTCACCACAGCCCCCTCTCGGCAGACGGATCCTTTCCCAATCCGGGAAGTGTCGCATACTGTCGCCAAGCGAAATTGCGCATTCACTCGCGCGGCGATAAAGTGAATGAAGATTCATTCGGTGACAGACCTGTGCTCCCACGCGACTTACCCGCTGGTTTGCGTTGCCGGGAGGGTTCGCCGTCATCGTACAGAATCAAATAGATTTACGGTAGGAAACCGTGGCAAAACGTGATCCTGTCAACGGCGAGTCCCTAGCGCCGAACGCTTCAGCCTACTCCAACCGGACCGGAGAGAAATACCAGCGGATTCTGGATGCTGCGGTGGCGGTATTCGCCGAAAAAGGTTTCTTCGTTTCGAGAGTTTCAGACATTGCTGACCGGGCAGATGTCGCCGACGGCACGGTCTATCTCTACTTCAAAAACAAAGACGAAATCCTGGCGTCGGCCATCAACACCGCATTCGATGGGTTTATGAGCAGGGCACGTACGGAGCTGGATCGTATAGAGAGCCCATCGGAGCGGTTGCGACGATTGGCGTATCTGCATCTGCAAGCGCTGGGGTCGAACCGGAACATGGCGGTCGTATTCCAAATGGAACTGCGCCAAAGTACGCGTTTTCTGTCGGAGTTTTCGCACGAACATCTCGTGGAGTACTTCAATCTGGTGCGACAGGCGATTCGTGACGGCAAAGCGAACGGTGAGTTTCGTCCCGACATGCCGGAAAAGATTGCGGCAAATTGTTTTTTCGGCGCCATTGACGAGATGGTGACCTCATGGGTTCTGAGTGAGAAAGATTATCCACTGGAGCAGGCTGCCGCGCCGCTGCTGGAGATAGTGATGAACGGGATGAAGGCGCCGAGCAAGTAGGGGGAAAGAGTGGTTTGTATGGAAATTCGCACCCTGAATGACGTGTTCTTCACGGTCGTTGGCCGCGATCACCGCCGCGCCATGCTGACTCGCCACGACGGCGTTTGGACGCCCATATCGGCGGCGCAGCTTCATCGTTGGGTGACCGCGATTGCCAGGCAGCTACAGAAGTGGGGCGTAGGGCAAGGCGACCGGGTCGTGCTGCTCAGCGAGAACCGGCCGGAGTGGGCAGTGGTGGATTATGCAACGCTGTTGCTCGGGGCGATTGTCGTGCCCATTTACGCTACACAAACCCCCGAACAGGTACTTTACGTATTGCAGCACAGCGATGCACGAGTGGCATTCGTCTCCAGCCGAAAGCAGTATGAAAAAGTTGAGGCAGTCCGGCTGGAGTCGAAGCTGGAACGGGTCGCGGTCATGGACAGCGTGGACGATCTGCCGGATGCCCCGCAGATGCAATACCTACTTAGCGGCGCGAATGATCTGGAGGATTCCGCAATCGAGGCCTTCGCGCATACCGTTCAGCCCGGCGATGTAGCAACGCTCATTTACACATCGGGAACCACGGGCACACCAAAAGGCGTGATCCTCACGCACGGCAATATTGCTTCCAACCTGAGCATGTCGGTACAGATGACCGACATCGGTATGGAGGACGTAGCCATCTCGTTCCTGCCTTTGTCGCATATAACGGCGCGGCACGTGGATTATTTGCTGGCTTACCGGGGAGTCTCGATCGCCTATTGCCCGGTTTTTGACGATTTGGCAAGAACGCTGCAGGAGATCCGGCCGACCGTGTTTGTCGGCGTGCCGCGCGTCTATGAGAAAGTGCACAACCAGATTCTTCATAAGACGACTGGAATAAAGCGCAAGATCTTCGATTGGGCAGCCCGCGTAGGACAGAAATATCGGGAGCAAGTCATCAACGATATGACTCCATCGGCACTGTCATGGAAACTCGCAAATAAGTTGGTGTTCTCAAAAATTCGAAAGGGAGTTGGCGGGCGAGCGCGGTTATTCATCTCGGGCGGAGCACCTTTAGGAAAAGAGCTCGCCGCCTGGTACGCGGACATCGGTATTCGTATCGACGAAGGCTATGGCCTGACGGAAACATCACCTGTGATAGCGGTCAACACTCAGCAGAATCACAAACTCGGCACGGTGGGCAAGCCGTTGCCGAATATCGACCTGCGCATCGCAGCCGATGGCGAGCTCTTGGTGCGTGGACCATCCATCTTCAAAGGCTATTGGAACATGCCAGAAGAGACTGCCGCCGCCTTCGAAGATGATTGGTTCAAGACAGGCGACATCGGACACATCGACGAAGAAGGCTATCTCTCCATCACCGACCGGAAAAAAGACCTGATCAAGACGTCGGGCGGAAAGTTCATCGCTCCACAACCCATCGAGAATTCGCTAAAAGCAAACCCCTATGTGGGAGAGGCCGCAGTAGTTGGTGATAAGCGGCGCTTCCCTGCTGTGCTGATTGTGCCGAATTTCCCCATTCTGGAAGAGTGGGCCAAGAACCGTGGCATAAGCACGATTGCCCGCACCGAGCTGGTACGCTCGCATCAGGTACGGGCGCTTTACGAAGGCATCGTCGATGAAGTAAACGAAAATCTTGCGCAATTCGAGAAGCTGAAGAAGTTTGTGCTTATACCGGACGAGCTGAGCATTGCAGATGGCACTCTGACACCGAGCATGAAGCTGCGGCGGCGACATCTGGAGCAGCGCTATCGTAAGCTGATCGATACCCTATACGCGGAAGAACGACAGCCGCTGGTAAAGACCGGGCGAGTTGCGGACCATCAGCGCGTATAGATTTGCGAAGGCTCGTTATTCGATCGGCTCGACAGCAATCGTGGGCTCGAGGTGCGCCCGGTCGGGGCGCTGAACCAGCACAGTTGCCGTGAGGACGATTACCATTCCCACTACCTGAATTGGTGACACTCCCTCGCCCAGCAGTATCGCCGTAAGGCCGATCGCAAACACCGGCTCCAGACAGCTCGTAACCACCGCGCGAGTGGGGTCGAGATGTTGCAGGCCGGAGAAGTAAAAGGAAAAGGGAACCAGCATCGAGGTCAGCGAGAACACTAGGAGAAACGCCCACTGTGGGCCGGTATAGTGATGCGCGATGATCTTGCCGGGAGGATTGGCAACGATCCAGAAGGCTGCTGACCAAAAGAGCGCGTATACCAGCACCGTCCAGCGCGAGTAGGTTTGAAGCAGGCGCTGGGCATACACGTTGTAGAAGGCGAACGAGATGGCTGCGAGTTCGGCTGCCAACACGCCCACTCTATTGAACCGGGCGCCCGATAAGCCGATCCACGGGAAGGTAGGGCTCCAGGCGAGGAGGCCGACGGCCAGCGCACAACCCGTGACGGCGAGCACAACCCCAAGGACCCGCTGTACCGTGGCGCGTTGCAATCCTCTCGCTACCATGTACAGCAGCACCCAAACCGGCGCGACGTACTGCAGCACGATAGCAGTGGCAACACTGGTGCGCTCGATCGCCAGGTAATAAAAGTAATTTGAGGCAGCCAGGCCCAGCACCCCGAGCCAGAAGAACTGCAGCAGGTACTTCCGCTCGATGCGCAGCGCCGCCCGGTTACGCAGCAGCAGGATCGGCGTCAGGATGAGGAGCGAAATCGTGGTGCGCCCCTGCGCGATCATTACCGGATCGATCTTACCGATGAAATGGTTCGCGACAGTGATGCGCCCAGTAAAGACGGCACGCCCCATAGTCGCCGAAAGTCCCCAGAAAAACGTCGCCGCGGCAATGTAGAGATAGCCGCGGACGGGATGAAGCTTATTGGCCGAGAAGTTGGACGAGGCGCTCAGGATCGTATCCGATAAGGACCTGCTCGCCAATCACGACAGTGGGCGTCGATTGGCTCTTGTATTTCTGTGTCATTTCGCGGGCGATCGAAAGCCCGGAATCGATGTTACGTTCTTCAAACTCTACGCCGTGCTTTGCTAGAAAGTCCTTCACCCAGCCACATGGCAGACAGTCTCTTTGCGTAAAGACGATTACTTTGGATTGTGACATCTTAATCTGCCAAAGCTGATTCGCTGTGCGAGGTGCGCAGCACGCGGTCCACCACGTATGGGGCCCGCTTCTGCGGCTCATGGAAATGCCGCACCTGCAATTCGCCGAGAAGTCCCAGCGCCACCAACTGAACACCCGCAACGATCAACACCGCGGCAAACACCATGAGCGGGCCGTGCTGGTCCATCACGTCCACGTGGTAGATGAACTTTTCGATCACCATCCAGAAGGCGAGGGCAAGACCAGTCAGAGAACCGATGGCGCCAAATCCGCCAAAGAAGTGCAGCGGCCGCGACATATATTTCAGCAGGAATCGAATTGTGATGAGATCGAAGAAGACACGGAAGGTGCGGCTGATTCCATAGTGCGACTCACCGCGCTCACGATTCACGTTACGAATCGGAATCTCGCAGATCGTCGCTCCGTACGCCGAGGCCAGAGCCGGGATGAACCGATGTAACTCACCGTACAAGGGAACTTCTTGCACTACTTCCCTGCGGTAAGCCTTAAACGTGGTGCCGAAATCGTGGATGTCGACTCCGCTCAATTTGGCCATGAGCCAGTTAGCCACCTTGGATGGGATGCGGCGCATCACGAAGTTGTCGATCCGCTCTTTCCGCCATCCGCTGACGATGTCATAGCCAGCGCGAAGCTGCTCGAGAAACAACGGTATATCGTCGGGATCGTGCTGTAGGTCGCCGTCCATGGCAATGACGTACTCGCCCTGGCAATGGTCAAAACCGGCAGCCAAAGCCGAGGTCTGGCCGAAGTTGCGGCGTAGCTTCACGACGACAACCCGACGATCGACGGAGGCGATCTGCTGCAGCAACGAGAACGTGTGGTCTATGCTGCCGTCATCAACGAAAACCAGCTCGAACGGTTGGTGGGTGGCCTCCATGACCACCCTCAGGCGATCGTAGAGTTCAGTAACATTCTGTTCTTCGTTGTGAAAGGGGACAACGACTGAGTGTTTAAGCACAATTCCTCGATTATACCGTTTCGCTTCGGTGAAATGGCACATTCAGGGTGGATAGCTGGTTTTGCGGGTTTATTTGATTCCTGTGGCTTTTCAGCGATGCAGGCATCGCTTCCCGGGCGAATGGAAAATTCCGCCTAGCGCTATCGCTGCAACAGGTACTCGAGCGTTCGCGTTATACCGTTGGCAAAGACATCCGGCGGAGTAATGAGGCTAGCCACCAGGTATCCCTCGCTCGGGAAGTTATAGAAATGTCCGGGTTGCAGGAGAACGCCAGTGCTCTCGAGCAGAGAGATGGCAAGGTCCTCGTCCGATCCAAGAGCCGGAGCCCTCAGCACCGCGTACCATCCGCCTTCGACGTTTAGCCGCACGCACAATTTGTTGCCTGCCAAGTGGTCGTCAAGAGCACTTAGATTCTCGCGAATGCGACGCAGCAGCTGGGGCTGCAGATGGCGCCTCTCCTGCAACATTTCGGGCACGGCGAGTTGGACAGGAGCATTCATGGAGAGGAAGGTGTCGGCGATGACCTCCAAACGGGCGAGTGCGTCCGCCCCCACTTGGCGTGGGCCGCTCACGGCGATCCACGCCACTTTCATCTGCGGCAAAGCGGAGATCTTAGACAGTCCGCTAAGAGCGAATGTCAAACATGACCTGTTGGCAGCAAATGTCAGCGGGGAAAAAGCACCGAGGTTGTAGTCCAGGAACACCTCGTCGGCAATGATCGCCATCGCGTGAGCCTGGCAAATCCGGCTGAGCTCGGTTTGGTCTTGCCGCTTTACAAAGGATCCGGTGGGGTTGTTGGGGTGCACGACAAGCACGGCGCGGCATCGGTGTCCTCCGGATTGCGCGCGTTGTAACGCGGCGGCCAGCGACGTGAAGTCGATCTGCCATCCGTGGTCGTATACCAGTTCATACGATTCGAGCTTCACATCATTTAAATCCGCGAGAAAGTCGAACAATGGATAGCTTGGCGTGGGAACGAGGACCGCATCGCCGGGGTCGCACAGAAGGCGAAATACGAAAGAGTAAGCTTCGCTGGTGCTGGTAGTGAGAAGCAGGGCCTCGGGATCGAGCGCCGTTCCCTTCTCCGCGTAATAGGCTGCGACAGCCTCGCGCGCCGAGAGCATTCCCTTCGCCACCGGCTCGTAGGAAAAAACTTCGTCCCGTAGAAGTGCCTGCGACAGTTCGTGCTTGCTGTAAGTCAGGCCAACACTGGTCGGATTCGAGGCAGTGAGGTCCAGAAGCTCCCTGCCTGACTGCCGACGCCTCGCCAAGGCTTGCGTGTAGCGGTTAAGCGAGAGATTCCAACCGGTACGCTGCGAAAACATCAGTGCGAGTTCCGCTCGTTTACGATGCGGCCGTACGCAGAGGAGCGACCCACTCGGTCGAAGTACTCGTAAGCCGCTTTGGCGATTTTTGCGATGGCGTCGTTGCCATCGCGCTCATGTTGCAGGTAAGCCGTCATCACGACAATGACAAAAGGACGATTGGGAACGAAAACTATTCCGATGTCATTGCGAACACCAGCCAACTCACCCGGCTTATTCGCGATCATCAAGTCCTCGGGCAGAAAGCGCGGAATGTCGCTAGATTTTTTGGTACTCAGTTCCTTGAAGTAATCGTTGGTTATGGTCTGGTTGAGCAGTTTCCCCTGGTAGAGGTCGGCGAAGAAAGTCATCATTTCGCGTGGTGTAGAGAGGTTCTCCCGCCCAGCCTGAGCGGCCTTCACGTCCATCATTTTGCGCTGCAGGCGAGTATGTGTCAGGGAGAGCGAGTCCAGCATCGCATTCACATTTGCCATTCCCACTCGATCGATGAGCACGTTCGTCGCGCTGTTGTCGCTCACCGCGACCATGAAGGTCGCCAAATCGCGATTGGTCAGCTTCGTCATCCCAGGCGTAAGGCCGGCCATGATCGCGCTGTCAGCCACAAGGTCGGAGGAATCCATTGTGTACATATCGGTAAGACGCGCCTTGCCGGGCGTCCCTTGTTCCGCCTGCTGATCCTGCCGATACAGTTCGGCCAGCACCGTGACCTTAATGCAAGAAGCCTGCGCGAAAACGGCATCCGGATTGAGCAGCAACGTCCGACCGTCGGTGAGGTCCAAAATGGCAACCCCCATTGTGCCGTTCAGTTCGCGGTTTACCTGCTGCACTGTGGCATCGAGTTTTTGCCAAAGTAATTCGCTTTGCCCTGGTGTTCCCGCAATGCGCGCAAGGGGTGGCGCCGGGGCTTGCGCTTGCGTCGCAACCAGGCTCAGCAGGGCGGCGCCTGCCACAGCAATTACCTTTCTGCTCATAAAACGCGGATTATACAAAACGATGCGGAAAGACTTCTTCGATTTCGCCGAAGTGATTCGCGATTTTGCCCCAAAACGGAACTTAGGGGAAGCACAAATTAATCGTTGCCCTGCTTGTGTGGGGCTAATCTAGTATGGAAGCATCCCGGTTCGTTGGATTGAGATTCCACGGTAGAAATCTGACAGGTCGACTTTGCTACAGCCGGATTCCCAAAATACGATTGAGACGCAGGCCGCCGAAAGTCATGGATCGACTCTGCTGATCGGTAATGACGCTGACGTCAAAGCCGCGCTTCTGAAGGTGCTCCAGCCTCCGGACCGGGTTATTGAAGAGTGTTCGAGTCTTTCGGAGGCGCTGGAACTTGCCGGAGCACGAAAATTCAATCTGGTTGTAACCAGCCCACAGTCGTCGGGCAAAGAGGATGTCGAATTCCTGCGCAGGATTCGCCGCGTAAGCCCGCGCACGCGAGTCATCATCCTTACCGATGGCGGCACTCCCGAGGATGTGATTGCCTCGATGCGGGAACATGCCTTTGGATATCTTTCGAAAGGTCTTACCGTGGATGCGCTGGCAGATACCGTGCGGGCGGCCCTGCAGACACCCGACTGGACGGATGGCATTGAAATCATGTCGGCCACACCGCAACTGCTCACGCTGGCTGTGCGATGCAAGGTGAGCACGGCAGAACGCTTGATGCAATTTTTGCGAGAAATTTGCGATCTGCCCGACGAGGAGCGGCAGGATGTCGGTACCGCCTTTCGCGAAATGTTGCTCAATGCCATGGAGCATGGGGGCCATTTCGATCCGAAGAAATACGTCGAAGTCTGTTACGTTCGCGCACGGCACGTGGCGATGGTACGGATCAAAGACCCGGGTGACGGTTTCACCCTGGAAGAAGTCCGCCACGCCGCAATTGCGAATCCACCGGACGATCCTATAGCGCATGTAGCCAGACGCCACGAGGCTGGAATGCGCCCTGGAGGCTTTGGAGTGATGCTGGCCAAGCACTTGGTGGATGAGTTGATCTACGGCGAGAAAGGCAACGAGGTACTTCTTGTGAAGTACTTACCGGGCTTCCAGCCAAATCAGCCTTCGGCCTGAGGTTGCATCTCAGTTAAGGAAACATCAATCGATCGAGGACAACCGTGCAGCGTCTATTCCGCGTTTCGTTTCTGCTCTGCTTCATGACTTTGGCTTCACTGCTCACCCCTACTGTTCTGAAGGCTCAGAACGCCGGTGGGACATCGACAGCTAACGACAGTCCTTTCGTCGTCGAGTACTACTACAAGGCGAAATGGGGTTATGCAGACGAGTTCATCACTCTGTTCAAGAAGAACCACTATCCGCTGCTACAAAAGCAAGTAGAAATGGGACGTATGCTGAAAGTCACGGCTGTGCAGCCCCGTTACCATACCACCGAGGATGGCCGCTGGGACTACCGCATCACCATCGTCTTCAAGAACGCCACAGTCGCGAACGACACCAGTTTTGACGAGAAGGCACTCATCCAGCAGATGTATCCGGATCAGGCAACCTACAAAAAGGAAGAACAGCGGCGCTTCGAGATCCTCGAAGGGCACTGGGATTTGCCGATCAAGGATCTCGACCTCAACTCGAAGTGAAATCGGCTTACTGAGTTGCTACATTGTACGTTTCGGCTCCGGGAGTAACAGGAGCCGTGGCGCACAGCTGGACAGTGACCACATTGGAACTGGTAACAGCCGCGCTTAAGATGATGAGCGGATTGGGCAACGACCCATCTGACGAACACCGGGTGACCAACCGTGGCGCCGTTTACCGATACCGATCCATTTGAGCAACTTCCGGCCGCTAGCGAGGTGCCGCCGATGGTTCCGGTTGTGCCCCTCAAGGTTATTGCACAGGTAGGGCAGGTCAGGTTAGGAGTCGCCCCTCCCGAAGAAACCAACGGAGCACTTGCAGTTACTCCAGTCACAGTTCCGTTGGTGGTCTAGGGATTCAATAATTCCCAGTAATTGCCGTCGTAGATGAGCAGAGCATAGACATTCGGGACCAAGTCGCCCGGTGCCAGGGCGTGGTACCCGTAGCGCAGGATTCTCTTCGGGCCCAATCCATTGACATTCAGCGTCGGTAGCGGGAGCGCGGAGGTGTTGGCGTTCTTCACCATCAGGAAGATCATGCTGCCTGGGTTCAGTCCGAAGTCCATCCCGTTCCGGAATGTGGTTTGGTAGGTGTTGTTGACGGTACCAGTGTCTAATGTCTCCAGCCAGGGCTTATTTCACAGACACCGTTTTGGGCATAACCCAAGCGGTAATAGTTCGTGCCGTCGGAGCAATACAGATAAGCAGTGCGTCGTGGCATGGTTGGCAGGACGGAACTGTTATCCATCAATAAAGCGTCGTTCTGCCGTAAGTCATTGCAAATACACACCACAATTCAACACAAAACACGGCAAAACGTGCTGTGCGTGGCAGGTTTTCGCTACATTATCGCTACAAATTTTCCGCCGGAGAGATTTTGGGGATATGCCGCTAGGTAAAGAAGCCAATCGTCGCCTTGGGTCGGCACCGGGTAATCGCCAATGTGGGAAAAGGGTAGCCGCTTGCCGTACTCCGCGCCGTAGTTGTCGCGCAGTACGTTGAAACTCGCGCACAGCTTCCACGCCGATCAGGTTCTGGCTGGGTCCGCCTGGTTGCATATTGTTTTCGGCTGCGCCGGTAAACTCCACGCCGTTGAGCAGGAAAAGATTTTGCTCGGGACGATTGCCGGAAACCGAACCCTGACGCGCTCTTGAATCAATGCGCGTTCAAACTCGGCCATCGCTCCGATTATCTGGAACATGAGTCGGCCGGATGGCGTGCGTTTTCGACAAATGGTGGCAAATTTCTGGACGATAATCCGCGACACCCAATGGCAATGTGGCTTAGATACTGTGGTCCAGCCTATTTGCTGGTGTGTTAGGTCGTCCATTTGGCTGCTCAGGGGACATATCGGTAGGTGATGAGTTTGTGGGTGCCCCGATAAGCCGGCGCGAACAGATTCACTTGGTGATCTGGTTGTTGGTCTTTCTCTTCGGCGGGAGGCACACATGGTGATCTCCGACCCTCGCGCTGAGCTGGGAGCGTTGACCTCCCCACGCACTCTAGTCGGCAAATCTCGTCTGTTACCAAATAAGACCGAGGCAGACCATCTGTTAGCCGCCAGCGAGAAACTCTTACTCCGCTTAAGGCCTCGGTCCGAGCGCGAAGCATGGCTCGACCAAACCAATTCCTCCCTCACTGCCAATCCCTCCCCTAACCTACCAACTTTGGCAACTGTAAGCCACCGCATGAGACGCGGAGTGAGCGGAGGCTGCCGAGCGGCAGCATCGTTGTTACTGATCCTCGCTGCGTCTTACACTTCCCATGCCACTCTTATCTTGACTGCTTGCTCTGGGAGCGGGGTCGTTATCGCTTCTGATGGATTGGTGCTCAAACCGGGCAGTAATCCCCCCTCCGTAAAAGGCTGCAAGATAATGCAGGGCACCAACGATTGCTTTTTTGTTATTTCGGGGGTTCGGGATATTCATCGCATTCACTATGACTTGGTACCAATGGCTGTTCGTGCTTGCAGGAGTAGCGGATCGATCGTCGAACGAGCAAATGTTTTTGAAAAAGCGGCCTTTCCAGAGGTGCAACGCGCCTGGAAACACATTAAGGCGCATGAACCGGCCACCTACGCCCTCATGGACAAACATGGGCCTGCTCGCGTAGCGGTTGTCTTCGCCGGTGGCCCGCCCTTTACCGTAGCAATAGTGCAATACGTCGAAAACTCCTCAGGAGATATGGCTATTGATGAGAGGATAGTCGATGTTGGCGATTTCGCAAGTGAGTCCGTTTATCACGCGATTGGCGAAACTCAGAATGTAAAAGCCTATCAACGGCAACAACCTGAGATTGAAAAATTGCCAAAGGTGGACTTCCTGCGTGCGCTTCTGTCGGGAGCTATTGCGGCCGAGCAGACTGAGACTGAGAAGGTGATTGGCATTCCTGTGGCAATTCTGGAAATCAACAACGAGGGCGCGAGGTGGATAGAGCAAGGCGCTTGCAAAGCTATGAACCCACAAAGCAACCAATAGATTGGCAAAGCCCGCCTCGCCCTAACGCCCCAAAATTGTACATAGGGGAAAGGGGTAGGTGTGCCCAGGGATCTTCGGGCTCACACCGCGCCCCCCAAAACGGTCCCGAGGTAGCCACGAGACTGTCAATTATCTTGGCGTCGATCCGCTCAGGAAGCCCACTTACGGTGCCAGGAACCGGCACGAGGAACCTCGGACGACTTCCAGCATGGCCAAAACGTTTTACACCTCTTTAGTGCGCTCGCGGTAAGGTTCGCGGCGGTTAATTAGCCAACGTGGGAATAGGGTAAGGGTGAGGTGTGCCCGAAATCTGACGCCTCATTGAAATTGCGGCCACCTGACAAAATCAGCGGCTCATGTAGGAAGGACCTCTTTCTGCATCGGATTATCTTCATGGGCAGTGTAAGAGAAGCCGCCGTGGAAGGTAAACGGCGGGTAGTCTTCCTATGCTTCGGCGGCTATTGGCGGGTTAATTAGCCATATCGGCACAGGGTAGGGGGTGAGGTGTGCCCGAAATCTGCTCGTCAAGATGCTTATCTCTCTGCGTTGGCGTCCGGCGTTCATTAGCAACTAATGCAACTAATCATGGGGTTTCGTACACCCGCCGTTCCCGGTGTTCCCAACGAGAATGGAGAGCCCCACTAAGGGAAGGGGTAATTAGCGACATGAGCACAGGGTAAGGGTGAGGTGTGCCCGAATCCCCGTGCCCTCCATCGCCCAAGAAACGGGGCCAGGGTAATGTTCGAGTTAACAGCATTAACGGATCAGTAATCGCGGGCGGTCGAACGGCGTGCGGACGTGCGGAGAAGCGGCGGGCGGGCGGAGAACGGGGCGGGAGCGGGGAGCGAGGGGGGAGGCGTGAGGGAGGGCGGACACAGTACGGACGCGTTATCGGTCAACCGTGAATAGCTGCTCAACGGCTAGGTCCAGTCAAGCAACTGGTGATGAGCCGCGTCAGACGCATCGCGAAACTGAGTGTGCTTGCAGGCGGAACACTGAGTGCGGATCGACTTGAGATCAATCGCAGGAAAG
>Ga0306922_10000133_pt1 | contig 51461 bp, 56 predicted proteins | sample sta12Cox44000082_FD_203758 | JGI IMG/M metagenome (GOLD analysis project Ga0306922, IMG submission 203758) | Lab enrichment of tropical soil microbial communities from Luquillo Experimental Forest, Puerto Rico - statoxic.12C.oxic.44.000.082 (v2)... | ecosystem: Environmental > Terrestrial >... | reverse complement strand
GGCGCACCAAAACCGACTTGCCTCCACAAGAGCCGGCGGGGTAGAACAACTGAGTCCTGGACGGGCTACTTCCGTTGGCCGCTTTTGCACTGATAACCGTTGGCCGCTTTTGAAGTGATCACCGAGGACCTCACCACCGCCAGAGGCAACCGCCCCTTCAAGGCAGCACTTTTCATATCCCAGTGAGAGACGACGATACAGCGGATCGATAAACACGTTGATGTGATCTCGACAACCGAAGTGTTCTTGTCTTAGAGTGTGCGGGAAACGCGTTCGAGGATATGTGTTGATGTGGTTACCCAGCCTCATAAGTCACCTGAGCGAACGAGCTCACGAGAGTCCTCGCGTATAAAAAGTGTAGATTTTGGTACGGCTGGCGGTTTTTCGCGTTATGTGAAGTAGTTGCTAGTCCAGGACTCGCACCGAAACTCGAAAATAGGATTTTGGAACAGGTTGGCGCACAGATTAGGGGAGCAACACCGACTCGAACCAGCAAGAAATCCATTCGCGCTCAGGGCGATCAACGGCGCCGGGAGGGCGAATCTAATCCCACAATTCCAAGGGTAGCTTGAAGGTATCATCGACCCTGGGAAACTTCAATGTTGATGCGCGTTTCCGCCTCGTTCGTCCAACCTCCACGAAGACAGCATGGGACGTTTTCGGGTGATCTGGGGCGATTTCGGGAGACGTTTTACTGGGAAATCCTAGAGCAACATTGACCTTCACATCTCAGCTCGTTCAGGAGACTTTGTGGTGTGGTTCATTGCCCCTAAAGCTCGGCGACCAGTTCGAGTTCTTCTGATTGGGCTCGTCGCTCCTCGACCTTCTCAGTGGTCGTTACGATCACCTGCGCTGTACATAGCAAGGCCAAATATATGAGAAGCATGCACGGAGGCACAGTCGTAGCCGCCAATGAGGCAGGTAGTGCTGCGAAACACAGAGCAAAGTGGACCACCGACCGTGCCAAACTTGGTCGTTGCATCTGAGTGTCATCGGATGTGAATCCGATGATGGTAAGCATTGCCATTAAGGCTGCCGCAGCGCAAGTGAGGATCCAAGCATCTTCTTGGTGAAGGTGCGTACCCTGTGGTAAAGAGATTATGTGCTCGACTCCCACGCCGACGACAGCGACACACAAGTAGAGCGGAAGGTGCGCATAGCTCCAGACTTGGAACATGAGTGTTTTGCGATTTGATGTGACATGACGCTTAACAGCGCCGCGGGCACCATCGAAATACCACCACCAATATCCAAACGCCAACCCGAGGCCTGTGAATGCCGAGATCGCGGCTGACGGACTCCACGTGTCCTGGCTCTCCATGCCGTGCATGACAGCAGCCACGGACTCACCCAGTAGAATGATGGTGAATAAACCGAATCGCTCCGGAAGATGCTCTGCATCAGGTGGATATTTGTGCGTGTGCCGAACTGCAAGCCAAGGCGTTCCTAGATCAATCAGCAGCGCTGCGGCCCAGAACCAGAAACGCATGGGAGCGGGAATCACGGCCGCCACGCCCCAAAGGAAGGCCGCCAACCCAAAACCAACCGCATACAACGTCGTCAGTCGGCGCGTTTCCTTCACCCGGCGGGCACGGAGATATTGAACTACGAGTACAGTACGCAATACTGCGTACGCCGCCCCGAAACCAGCAGAATCTCGGCTGTCGAAAGCAGATTTTGCGTTGGCGGCCATTGCAGCAGCGGCAAAGATCTGCAAGAGAGTGAGTAAACGCTGCACGACATCATCGACGTCAAAGCGGGTGGAGTACATCGTGTGCCCCAACCAAGCCCACCAGATAAGCAAAAACATCAGCGCGTAGCGCACCAGACCGTGAACCGAATAGTCCTCACCCAGTGGCACGCCTACCTGAGCGACCGCGGCCACAAAGATCAAATCAAAGAAAAGCTCCAGCCAGGAGGCGCGCCTAGATTGGCTGGGATCGGCTGACCAAAGCCGAACGGACCGGACGGGGATGAGGGTTTGCCAGGTCATTGAAAACTCAAGGAGTCTTACCTCTTGAAATCTTTCAGGGGAAACGTTTTCGGTTCTCGAACTCCCTCACAACTCACTTAATGGAGCCAGGCTTTCAGGCCACCAGATCAGAACGGTCGGACTTTTTCGTAGGTTCGTCCTCGCCTCCAAGCTCCGTCGAAGCCAGGCGCCAACGCGTCACGCATCTGCAGACGGGCACGGCACAGTCTGGTCTTTACATTCGCTTCTGAGAGGCCGAGGACCTGTGCAGTTTCGGTGATGCTGAGGTGCTGTACGTCCCGCAAGATCAATACGGTGCGGTATTTCTCGGGGAGAGAGTCTAGTGCACGGGTCAGCGCCTTTCGAAGTTCTTTCTGCTCCAACGCCTCCGATGGGATGTCCCGCCAATCTGCGAAATCCTTGGGGACGTAATCCCCCTCATCGTTTTGTTGACCCGCTTCCATCGACTCGTACAGGTGCCGCCGATCCTTGCGCAACTTCATCTTGGCTTCATTGATAGAGATCTGGATTAGCCAGGTACTGAACTTCGCCTCCTCGCGGAAGCGGGAGAGATTCTTAAAGGCCTTGAGAATTGCCTCTTGAGCGACTTCTTCTGCATCGGCGTCATTCTTAACCAGAGACAACGCAGCGAGAAAAACAGCCCGCTCGTAGGGACGGACTAGTTCGTAGAATGCCTCGACATCTCCTCCTTTAATTCGCGCGATGAGGTCCCCTTCGGGTCTTTCCAGCGGCCTTTTGGCAGAAACCGTGTGGGCGGTAAGCCGCGGGGCTCTGAAGGCGCACATCGTTTCCACTGGATTGGCAGGAAGTTGCTTACGGTCGTCCTCGATCCGCAGGTTTGTCATTTGGCCATTCCCTACCGCGAGGATTTCTCTCTAAATTCCCAAGTAAGACGGGGACCCGAGCGAGAAGATGCAAGAAATCTTTGCCAGTCGCCAGTCGGGTTTATCCGCCGGGATGGGAAATTGCCGGAATGGGGGTGCGGGATTCCTGCTGAGCGAGGATTCTGCGAGAGCGTTCTGCGTCAGTTACGGTTTCTTTTCGCGAATGCGCCTCATCACGTCTTTAACGATGGGCTCTACCTGATCGGCCGTGAGAGTAAACGAGTCACAATCGGTAACGAATCGGATGGTTTTCCGAGTGCTGTCCACAATGACCTGGCATGTCTTGCATTCGTTCAGATGCTCCTCAAGGCGGGCCCGGACTTCAGGGCTGGCCGCCCCTTCTAAGTAGTCCCCGAATTCCGCAAGAAACTCAGCGCAGCTGAGCATCGGGGCTCCTCTTTTCCATGCGAATAAAATGGGGCGCAAGACTCTCCCGCAACATCAATCGTCCGCGTAGCAAACGGGCTTTGACCGCAGCAATACTCAGCCGTAATGCAGCCGCGGCTTCCTCCGTCGAAACCTGATTTATGTCACGCAAGAGCACCACAACCCGGTATTTTTCCGGCAAGCGGAGGACCCCTTCCCTTACCAGGTCAGTCCTCTGAGTTGCGGCTAAAACCTGCTCCGGGTTATCCGTCCAGCTCTGAATCTGCCGCGGGCGAAATTCATCGTCTTCTTCGCCCAAATCGAGAGACTCAGAAGGCTTGCGCTGCCGGAGCAACTCGGTTCCAGTATTGATAGCGATGCTCGTCAGCCAGGTCGAAAACTTGGATCGTCCCTGGAAACGGCCGATATGTTCGAAGGCCTTCAAAAACACGTCCTGTGTAACATCCCTGGCATCGTCCAAGTTCCCAAGGAGGCCTGCCAGAGTACCGAAGATTCGTCGTGAGTGCCGGCGCACCAATTCTTCGAATGCGTCAGCGTCTCCACCCTGAACACGTACGACAACTGCAGCATCGGGATCGTCTGGAGGACTGGCATCGGAAATCAGACGGGATGGGCCGGAAGAAGGATACAAATCCTTTCGCGTGAAGACGCGGCGTGGCGGGAAATCGGGCACTGCGCCCAGGCCTGCCTGCAGAGTATTGAGGAAATTGGTCACTGCTGCCGTCGCCACGGCTTCCAGGATTTGCGGTTCACTGAATCCGTGCTCTTGTAGGGGTGCCAGGTCGAATCCAGCCACCATTCCCCCACGGCAGCAGCCCAATTTTCGACCTACATCCAGTAAAGCCACTTCCGCGGGCGAAATCGGGGCGCAACGGTAATCTTCGACAATTTGGTTGGAGTCTTCGAGCGACACCCCCAGAGTGGCCAGTATCTGGCTGTGCAGAGCCACGGAATAGGTGTTCAGATTCGCCGCCGATACAACCAGAACGAGCTGCTCCTTCTGGACATGGGTCAGAAGGTCTTCCGGGATTAATATTTGCGCCAGGGTGTGGGATTCAGCCTCCACCACATCGGGGCGCAGCATCTGTTCCTGGAAAAGCTTGGGAACAAACCCGAACTGCTCTCGGAAAAAGGCATAAGGCGGGAAATTCGAGGCGGCTTGGGGACTGGGTTGCAAGTACGGACCCCCTGTTTCCAACAACTCGACCGGTTCAGGAAGTCCTGAGGGCTCGATTGAAGCGGGTGCGGGGAGTTCCGAGTCCATGTTCGGACGGAGCGCATTTGCCAAGGTGCAAAGCAATTGACCCAATGCAACTGTGAGGACCGCATCCAGGATTAGGGAGTCGTCAAATCCAGATGCCCTGAGCGCGTCTACGTCGTGCTTGCAAATCCAGGGCGCATATTTCGCAAGCTTATTCGCGAATGCAAGGAGGGCAGCATCCTCTTCGCCGTCGTTAGAATCTGCCCGGGCGTGGAGCGCCCGGCAATAGTCGCTACCCTGGGTGTTAGCCACTATCCGCAAAAGGCAATCCTTCAGCCCTCGGTTGAGTCCGGACTCTCGAACTACAATGGCATCGATAAGCCGCTGCTCCGCCTCGATGGCTCTTGGCAATTTCTTCTGCAGACCAAACAGATTTGGAACAAATCCGTAGGCTTTGACGAGCCCAGGAAACGACTCAATCTGCTCATTTCTTGTTGCAACGGTTCGCCCCATAAGTGACAGGCCTGCTAGTATATCCCGGGCCTCGAGGCGTCGTACCCGCGTCGCGTTTGCGGACGACGAGATCACAAGGGCGGGCGGTACTGCACGGTTCGCAGTCAGGAATTCAGAATTGAGTTCGTGTAGACTAGGGCCACTACCTGGGGTGAGGCTATGGTATACCTGCGGAACCAGGCATATGAGGACAAGGATTTCCCGGCGTTTGCTGCCATCCGGGAACAGTTTGGATTTCTGCCGAATTTTTTCCCAGCCCAGACGTTGAGGCCTGATTTTGTAGACGCCGAGATCAACCTGATGGCCGCAATCCTGCTCAAAGAGAGTGCCTTAGCGCGCCGGCAAAAAGAGTACATTTTTCTGGTGTGTTCGGCGGCGAACCTCAGCACGTATTGTGTGACTGCGCACTGCGAAATCGTCCGGATGCTTGGGCTTGAAGGACCGGATCCCGAACAAATCGCGATTGACCATGCTCATGCAAAGATTCCAATTGCCGACAAAGCGCTCCTGAACTTCTGTGCCAAATTCAACAAGCAGCCTTCAAAGATCGGCGCCGATGATATCGAAGTGCTGCGCACCTACGGATTCGGCGAACAGCATATCCTCGAAGCAATTGTGACGGTCGGGTTTGCTCAGTTCGCCAATACCGTCGCATTCGGGCTTGGGACCGTGCCGGACTTTCACAACCGTAGAATCCAAGAGGAATTGGGGAAGGCTCGGGCTGCTGCGTTGGGCATTCAGGTGCCCGCTGCCGGTTAGTGAATTCTTCGTTAACGCGACTTGCTCTTGCGGGCCGCGAGATGATTATCCAGCTTTTTGTAGAAGTTCCGACTCGCGCTCGCTGGAATCTCGAAAGCTTTTCCATCCCCCACCAGCTTGACCACGTTGCGCGTACCATCCAGGATGGCGGTGCAATGAGCGCAATCTCTAAAATGCGAAGCCATGCTGGCTCGCAGGGTAGCATCCACCTCGCCTTCAAGATAATTGGAAATCTGCTGCCACACTTCCACGCAATCGATTTCGATAGGCTTTTTCGCCAAGTTTCCTGCTCCCGTCCAGACTATGGTCCAGCCCTATCAGATGCTCCCGGTTAACATCTGGAAAAAACAATTCTCCGTTCGATGCACAAGCCCCAAAAAGGTGACAGTTTCACGTGAACCCTAGTAAGCCGATCAAATCTTAGACCGTCTGCTCCGGCCGGAAGGACGACTTCCGTTCCCAACTCCGGCCCGCAGTTCGGTTAAAACCTTTTTCGGGGGCATTTGGGGCGGAACGTCGACATTGTCCATAAAAATCGCGATCTTCCAGCTGCCATCAGCTCTCTTGTTCCAGATCTCCAGGTATCGAGTGCGCGTAGTGGTAGGCCTTCCGCCCTTTTTCGGAGTCAGCGTGAGCCTATGCCAGCCCCAGTCAAAGGCCAGGGGGGCCTGAATGGAAATCGAGATGATGGTGACTGCTAGTTGTGCATCGTATTGTGCGAAGAGCCTTTTCAGCCGGTGCCTGAGCACCGCACGCGCTTCCGCCCCGTAAAAGGATGCCAAGCCGGCCGACATGTCGCTGTATCCGTCCCCAAAGACGGACAGGACACCGTTCACGTCCCCTTTGTTATAAGCGTCTCGCAGCTTCGTCTTTGCCAATCGAATCGCGTAGCTATCGTCCATTATTGTTGCCAAACATCCGTGACTCTCGGACTCACCGGCCTTCTTCTTGAACAGCAGTCGCCGTCACGGCGGCACCCGCCAGCGCAATTTCTTCATCTTCCTGCGGACTGTTTCCGCTCGCGCCGATGGCCCCAATGACCTTGCCTTCAACGACGATAGGAATTCCGCCCTGGAGCGGCGTGGCCCCAGGCAGCGCAAGCGCGGCCACGCGTCCGTCCTTCACCTGATCCTCGAACACTTTGCTGGGACGGCGGAAGATCGCCGCTGTCCGTGCTTTGCCAATTGCAACTTCAACGCTTGCGACCTGAGTATCATCCAGACGTTCAAGCAAAATCAATTGCCCACCGTCGTCAACCACAGTAATTACGACTGTAGCACCTCGCTTTTTGGCTTCGGCCTCTGCGGCGGCGACCAGCCTCTTGGCCAAACCGAGCGTTAGGACCTTCTTCGTTGGCAGTTCCGCCTGCAGCGTTGTTGCAGCAGCTAACAAGAAAGCGAAACCCAAACTGCACATCGTTTTCATGGTTAGTTCCCTCCCAATCAATTCGATCCGGACTACTTTCCAAGAGCATCGGCATCGGCTCACGGACGGATACCCGGAATGTTGAGCCGAATTCGGTATAGACCGGTTTTCGCGCAAAGATAGAGGGTCTTGCCATCGTCGTCCCCCCACGCGAAGTTATGCGGATGCTCCGGGCCGACAATCGTTCCCAGATGCTTGCCGTCTGGCGAAATGATCCACAAACCGCCGGGGCCCGATACGTAAAGATTGCCCTTCCGGTCGATCTTCATCCCGTCGAGGGCGTCCTCGCCTTCGGCCGACGTCATATCGAAGAAGACTTTTCCGTTCGACAGCGTCCCGTCCGGGTTCACTTCGTACCGCAGGATGATCTTCCTCTTCTCCTCCCAGTTGTCCACGTAGAAGTACTTCTCATCGGGCGAGAATGCGAGCCCGTTCGGCCCGCTAAGCTCCTTGGTCACCAACTGCACGGTTCTCCCATCCGGAGACACGCGAAAGACTCCGCTATAGGGCAGCTCTTTCCGTGGATCATCGAAGAACTTCGGCAGTCCAAATGGAGGATCTGTGAAATATAACGCTCCATCCGATTTGTAGACCAGATCATTCGGGCTGTTGAGCCGCTTTCCTTCATATCGGTCGGCCAGTACGGTGAACTGGCCGTTCTTCTCCATGCGAACCACACGCCGGTTGCCGTGCTGGTTGATAGTGAGGCGACCCTGCTTGTCGAGGGTGAGGCCGTTGGAACCGGGTTGACCGTACTCGCCGATGTCCATGCCGCGGTAGCCGCTCTTGGTCATGAAGATCGACAGCTGCCCGTCTTGTGTCCAACGGTAGATCAGGTTGTTGTTGGGATCACTGAAAAGAAGGTACCCGTCGGCTTCTTCGGTGCGCGGTACCCAGATAGGCCCCTCGGTAAACAGGAATCCTCCAGCCAGTTTCTCGATCTTCGCGCCGGGAGGAACGATCTCGTCCAGCGCCGGATCCTTCCTGGTGACCTGCGCGAGAGTCTCGCTGATTGCGACTTTGGGCGACTTGTAGAAATCGAGTGTTGCCGACTTGATCCAGATGAAGTTCTGCGGGCTGTAGGAAATCGGGCCATTGATGCCAAAAACGGCAAGCTGAATGCGCTGCCCTGGTTGGGCGTCCCTGGTAATGATGACGCGATTGGGAGCGTTGAATCCTTTAATCACGGGACCGCCAGGCTGTCCCAAGACCCGCGGCATTTTTCCGTTAACCCAAACCTCAGCGTAGTCGTCGATCACAATTTCAAAAGCGACGGTCGAACCTGCAGTACTGAAGTTGCCGACCTTTTCCGGAATAGTGACGTTGATGCGGTACCAGTTGAAGCAGACCTTAGCCGTGGAACGCCGCTGGTCTAGAGTCGCCGCATCAATGGCTTCCCATTGAGAATCGTCGAAGTCTGCGGGGCCCGCATGAGGAGCGTAGTCGTAGGTTCTGATCGGTGCACCGCTCGGTTTCAGATCAGGACCGACTGATCGCGAGTCGGCGTCCTCGATTTTCACGTCGTGGTAGCGCCACTGGCCATTTACCAACGCCACTCCTTCGTGGGAAGCCAGGTCGACCACTGTGTCCGGGCGACCCACGGGAGGATCTTGGATCGTCTGCCCTCCCGCGCTGACCAAGGCCAACAAAAGAACCAGCCCCAGCGTCGCTAAACTACTCCGCACATGCTGTCGTCTGTTCATGTTCATGTCTCGTTTAGCGAACCTTCACAACGTAGTAGAGGAACGGGTTGGTCACTTCGAGAAACTGGTGCGGCACACCATGGGGCACAATGATGACGTCACCCTTGGCAATCTTCCGTGTCTCGCCACCCTTGATACTGCTGCCACGAATCTCGTCGGGAGCGATCGTCTTGCCATCCACGGCGTCACCGCCTGTAATGAACGTTGCACTCCCCTCCAGCACGTAGATCACGTCCGCGTCTTTCGTGTGGATCTCCGCCTGGCCTGGTTTTTCGCGGCGGCTAGCGTGGACCATATAGTTGCGACCGTCGCTTCCTTCGAACAACACTGCACCTTTGGAGAAGGCTTCGTCGACTTTGCTTTTCTCCCAGTAGGACACTGCAGGTGCGGGGTCTCCGCTCATGGCATTTGGTTCAAATGCTTTCGAGCCGGCGATAGCCAGTTGTTCGTCCTGGTCGGCACTGGCCGCGCCGCTGACGCCTACGCCGCCGACAATCTGACCATCCACGGTAATGGGAATACCCCCGATCAGAGGGGTAAAGTTCTCGAGTGCCGTCATTACCGTGCGACCTTTGCCGCTCGAATTGATGAGTTCTTCAAAGAACCGCGTGGGTTTCTTGAACATGACGGCAGTTTTCGCCTTACCAATGGAGATATTGGCGCCGGCAGAGAATGTGCCGTCCAATCGCTCCAGTGCCATCAGATTGCCGCCGTCGTCCACGACTGCGACGACGCCGCCCGGTGCCTGTAATCGTTGTGCCTCGGTCTTCGCTGCCGCGATCACGCGCTCAGCGCCTTGCAAGGTGAGCGTCTTCTTTTCGGTGGTTTGCGCGCTGGCGAAAGTTGCAATGGACAGAATCACCGCCACCAAGCCGGTATGTCGACGTTGTTTCCTCTGAGTGTTCATGGCTCGTTGCCTCTTTTATGTTGCGATGGGCGCGACTGTCCAGGTTCGAATCAATTCGCGCCCCTCGGTTGATCGTTCCTACATGACGGGCGAGCTAAAGCTTGCCTCACCCAGATTTGCTTCCGCCCAGGCGCACCAGATGATGACTTTGGAGACGTTCTTCACATAGCTGGGAACAACGATCTCCTTCTGGTACTTGTCGCCGATGAAAGCTTTCTTCTTGAGTTTGTCGAGGTCATAAACGTTGCCGTCCGAATCGACAACCCGCCAGTGCGGGTCCGGAGTGTCCGGCACCACGAAGTCGTCCGATAACGTGAGGACGCTCTTGCCATCGCGCGTGCTGTGAGTGACGTGCCCCTTGTTGGCCTTGGGACCCTGGAATTGGCCGGTCGTGTGCGCATCTTGAGCAAATGCTGAGACGGCGAACAGCATCGTCGTCATGAGCAGCCCACGGAGGAGAAATCGCATCGCCTTGTTCATGTTCATCCTTTGCCTCGTGCTTTGATGATTGATTTGTGAGCCTGCTCGCGCGGTGATGAATCGTTAACGATTCGCGAACCCGATTTGATGTGGGCTCATGTGCCGTGCCGAGCTGCTCACGTGGCAGTGGGATTCAGAAGTGTCACGAAGGTTTCAAAGCTCAGCTGACGAGCTAAGATGACTGCGAGTGTCTCTTTCTTACCGTCGCGGCATCCCATGGATCGGTGGGTTCGTGTCGCGCAAACCGGGTTTCGTAGAAATCGATTGCTATCAGGTCCGGCGGGAGTTGTCCGATTACGTCGAGGGCGATCTCACGCCTCACCTCCGACTTCGGATCGAGCAACACCTTCAGACCTGTGATCACTGCAGGGCTGTGTACGACGGACTGCGGAACATCGTGCGCTTGCTGGGCGACGAAGAGGTTATCGAACTGCCCGAAGGCTTCAGCCAGCGTCTTTACAAACGACTGCTTCCGGTGTGCTGAGCTACTTTCGGGTTCGACCGCAATATCTCCCCTAGTTCACCTCCTCGATCTCGTACATCAATGTGACTATCGCAACCTCAGGGAGCAGAGACGTTTTCCTGTCACTTTCGCTAAGGATTGGAATCACACCGCCAGATTCCATGAATGGCACCGAGCACAACCTGCTGGTCGAAGCGCCGAACCTGGCGGTCATTCAGATGCAGGCGCCCACTCAAATCGCGGTGTCGCAGACGCCCAAACTGGGCGCCTTGGCGTCTCTACGTCTTCACTGGCCTGAATATCTGATGGAAGCAAGCCTGCTCGGTGCATTCATGGTGTCGGCCTGCGTGTTCGGGGTGTTGTATGGATTCCCGCAATCTCCCGTGAGACAGGCAATCTCTTCTGACTTCCTGCGGGGCCTGCTCGGGGGGCTGTCGATGGGACTGACGGCGATCGCTATCTTCTACTCGCCGTGGGGAAAGCAATCTGGTGCGCACATCAACCCCTCGGTCACACTGACGTTCCTCCGGCTCGACAAAATCAAGTTCTGGGACGCTCTCTTCTATATAGCGGCGCAATTCGTCGGGGCAGTTCTCGGGGTTCTTCTGGTGACCCAGTTTCTCAGGCCAGAGGTTTCCCATCCAGCTGTTCGATACGTAGTCACAACACCGGGGCCGCGCGGGCCGTGGGTAGCGTTTGCAGCCGAATTCATTATTGCGACCGGAATGATGTCGGCAGTGCTCTATTTCTCGAATCACCATCGGCTTGCCAAGCACACCGGTTTGTTCGCAAGCATGCTGGTCGCGGCGTACATCACGTTTGAAGCCCCATTCTCCGGGATGAGCATGAACCCCGCCCGGTCGTTCGGTTCAGCTTTACCGTCCGGCATTTGGGACCATTTCTGGATTTACCTGACAGCGCCGCTGCTCGGCATGCTTACTGCATCGGAGTTGTACCTGTGGCGTAAAGGCCGACAGGCAGTGAAATGCTGCAAACTCCACCACGACAACAACAAGCGCTGCATATTTTGCGGAGCTAATGGAGGATTCGCATCATGACCGACAATCGCTACGACGTGATCATAATCGGAACCGGCGCGGGCGGCGGAACGCTCGCCTACCACCTGGCGCCGTCCGGAAAGCGGATCCTGATTCTTGAGCGCGGCGATTACGTTCCCCGCGAGAAAGCAAATTGGGACCCGCAGGTCGTCAACGTGGATGCCCACTACAATACCAATGAATCCTGGCTCGATAAGGACGGTAAGGAGCTGCACCCCCACACCAACTACTATGTGGGCGGCAACACCAAGTTTTACGGTGCCGCTCTGTTCCGTCTCCGCAAAGAGGACTTCGGCGAACTGCGCCACCACGGCGGAATCTCACCCGCTTGGCCGATCACCTATGACGATCTGGAGCCGTATTACACGCAGGCCGAGAATCTCTATCAGGTGCACGGAAACCGCGGAGAAGATCCGACCGAACCGCCGGCGAACTCCCCCTATCCCTGGCCCGCCGTCAGCCATGAGCCGCGCATCCAGCAACTATCCGACGACTTTGCACGCTCGGGTCTGAAACCTTTTCACGTGCCGGTCGGCGTAATGCTTGACGAGAAGTACCCGCACAAGAGCCGCTGTATCCGCTGCAACACGTGCGACGGCTTTGCCTGTCTGGTCGGAGCGAAGTCCGATGCACAGGTTGTCTGCATTGATGAGGCAATCAAGTATTCCAACGTTACCCTGCTGACGAATTCGCTGGTAAAGCGGTTGGAAACGGATTCATCAGGTCGTGAAGTGAAAAGTGTGGTTGTGGAACGCGGCGGCAGCCTAGAGACGTATTCCGCAGATGTGGTTGTCGTCTCATGTGGCGCGATCAACTCGGCGGCGCTGCTGTTGCGCTCTGCCAATGACAAGCACCCACGCGGACTTGCCAACAGCTCGGATATCGTGGGCCGCCACTATATGGGACACACCAATTCGGTGATGATGGCCATCTCAAAATGTCCCAACCCCACGATTTTTCAAAAGACACTGGGAGTGAATGACTTCTACTTCGGCTCGAAAGACTTCGAGTATCCCATGGGGCATATCTCGTTCGTCGGTAAATTGGACGCAATCACCCTAAAGGCAGGCGCACCAGCCATTGCCCCGAATTTCACTCTAGAGCTAATGGCAAAACACTCGCTGGACTTCTGGCTCACCTCCGAAGATCTGCCTGATCCGAACAATCGCATCACTATCGGCCGTGACGACAAGATCGTTCTCACATACACGCCGAACAACCTGGAGGCCCACGAAAGGCTTCAGGACAAGCTGAAGCAGGCGATGAAGCAAACGAACTGTGCAATGCACGGCCACGAGTGCCATCAAGGGCTGTTTGGGCGAAACCTTTACGTCGGACAGCGAATTCCGCTCGCTGGCGTGGCCCATCAAAACGGCACGATCCGCTTTGGGCACGACCCTAAGACCTCGGTCCTGGACGCGAACTGCAAAGCCCATGACGTCGACAACCTTTACGTTGTGGACGGGAGTTTCTTCCCATCGAGCGCTGCCGTCAATCCGGCGCTCACCATCATGGCCAACGCACTTCGAGTAGGCGACCACTTGATGAAACGCCTGGGAGTGTCCGAGACGACGTACGAACAGAATCGGCAGCAGGACCGGGAACTTGCAGTGAGCAGGTAATCGAGACATGAAGCTACGCTTTCGCCCCCATCGCCCTCGCCAGAATGTGTTAGCAATCTGGGTATTGTCGCTGGTTCTGGCTGTTCCCCAGTTCTTCACCCAGCACGCCCTGGCCCAACAGAACCCCGCTCTGGTTGAGGGCGTAGATGCAATCGGAATCACGGTCTCCGACATGGATCGGGCGGTTGATTTCTATTCCAAGGTCCTCACGTTCGAGAAGGTATCGGACACCGAAGTCGCCGGGGAGAGCTACGAACATCTCGAAGGTGTGTTCGGATTGCGGATGCGCGTGGTACGAATGAGGCTCGGCGACGAATTTATCGAACTCACCGAGTATCTCGCGCCGAAAGGTCGCCCGATCCCAGTTGATTCACGCAGTAATGATCGCTGGTTTCAACACATTGCGATCATCGTCAGCGACATGGACAAGGTTTATGCCCGGTTGCGTCAGAACAAAGTCGAACAAGCTTCTTCGGGTCCACAACACCTTCCAGACTGGAACAAGAACGCGGCGGGCATCTTGGCGTTCTACTTCAAGGATCCAGATGGGCATCCGGTAGAGGTGTTGCAGTTTCCTCCGGACAAGGGCCTGGAGAAATGGCACCGGTCAACGGATAAGCTGTTCCTCGGTATCGACCATACAGCAATCGTGGTGTGGGATACCGACGCCAGCATCAAGTTCTACCGCAACTTGCTCGGCATGCATGTGGCCGGAGAGAGCGAGAACTACGGAACCGAGCAAGAACATCTGAACAACGTGTTTGGCGCCCACCTGCGCATCACCGCGTTGCGCGGCGCAAGCGGACCGGGGATCGAATTGCTGGAGTATCTGACACCTCGGGATGGACGACCTTTCCCATCGGACGAACAGGCAAGTGACGTGGTTCACCGGCAGACGGTTCTGTTGACTCGAGGCGCCGACGCCGCGGCTCGTCAATTGCAATCGAGTCGCGTGAACTTTGTTTCTTCTGGTGTGGTTGCGAATCAGACCGGACAGCTAGGATTCAGCAAAGCTCTACTAGTACGCGATCCCGACGGCCACGCTATCGAAATTGAGGAAAAGTAGGAGGAGATGTGAGTGCAAGCAACGTCCAACCCGCTTTGTCCACAACGGACTGGCACTTGGATCTTGCCTACGATGCGCCGCCCGGATTGTCGGTGGCCGACCCAAGCATCGACGATCCGGTGAATGACACTGGGCTCGGCCCTCAGCACGGTGATTTACACCTTTCAGATGAGTTTGCTCGGTTGGTAAAAGTGATTTGCGAAGAAGGCGGAGAGTTCTCATGACACAGGAAGAAATCCGACTGTCAGAATCTGGAACGCGCCGAAAACATTGGAAACGATGGGGGCCCTATCTCAGCGAACGTGCGTGGGGCACCGTGCGCGAAGACTACAGCCCGTATGGGAACGCATGGGAATATTTGTCTCATGACCACGCCCGATCACGCGCCTACCGTTGGAACGAAGATGGCCTGGCTGGAATCAGCGACCGGAAACAGAACATCTGTTTTGCCCTGGCCCTATGGAACGAGCACGACCCCATCCTGAAAGAGCGCATTTTCGGCTTGACGGGTAACGAGGGAAATCACGGCGAGGACGTGAAGGAGTACTACTTCTATCTCGACTCGACGCCTACGCACTCCTACATGAAGTACCTCTACAAGTATCCCCAGGCGGAATTCCCCTACGGTCAACTAGTGGAAGAAAACCGCCGACGCGGGAAGAACCAGCCCGAGTTCGAACTGCTTGACACGGGAGTATTCAACGACGATCGCTATTTTGATGTGTTTGTCGAATACGCTAAGGCCGACACCGAAGACATCCTGATCAAGCTCACGGTCGCGAACCGAGGGCCGGAGGCAGCTAATCTCCGCCTGTTGCCGACGGTGTGGTTCCGCAATACATGGTCGTGGGGAGGGCGCGAGCGGCGGCCGGAGTTGCACCAGGCACGAACTGCTCCGAATCCGGTGATCGAGCTGAATCATGATCAGCCAGGTAACCGCTGGCTGCACTGTGAAGGCTCTCCGGAGTTGCTCTTCACCGAGAACGAAACCAATGCCCGCCGACTGTTCGGAGTCGAGAACCATACGGCCTACGTGAAGGACGGCATTAACGACTACATCGTTCATGGAGGCACGGAAGCGGTCAATCCGGAGCATGCTGGCACAAAGGCCGCAGCCCACTACAGGCTCACGGTTGGTGCGGGCGAGACCGTCGTTGTCCGCTTGCGCCTGGCTGACTCCGATTTCAAAGGCAAGAGTGCCTTTGCCAGCTTCGAAAGAACGCTAGCTCTCCGCCGAAGCGAAGCCGACGAGTTCTACGGCACGGTAATTCCGCAGGACCTTTCCGCGGACGCGCAGAATGTCATGCGCCAGGGCTTTGCTGGCATGTTGTGGTCCAAGCAGTTCTATCACTACGTCATCAAAGACTGGCTGCAAGGCGACCCAGGCAGTCCTCCTCCTCCCACAGAGCGCAAAAAAGGCCGCAATCACGAGTGGACGCACTTGTATAACGCGGATGTGATCTCCATGCCCGACAAGTGGGAGTACCCGTGGTATGCGGCCTGGGACCTTGCGTTTCACTGCATTCCACTCGCACTCGTGGATTCTGACTTCGCCAAAGAGCAGCTCACACTGATGTTGCGTGAGTGGTATATGCACCCCAACGGACAGATTCCCGCCTACGAGTGGGCGTTCGGTGATGTGAATCCTCCGGTGCACGCCTGGGCCGCCTGGCGTGTGTACAAGATTGACAAGAAGCGCAAGGGCAAAGGCGATCGCGCATTTCTGCAGCGTGTTTTTCACAAGCTGATGTTGAACTTCACTTGGTGGGTGAACCGCAAGGACGCCGAAGGAATGAACATCTTCCAGGGCGGCTTCCTGGGCCTGGACAATATCGGTGTCTTCGACCGTAGCGCGCCTTTGCCTACCGGCGGTTACATCGAACAATCCGACGGAACTAGCTGGATGGCGATGTATACGCTTAACTTGCTGGCAATCGCGCTGGAGCTAGCGAAGGAAGAGCCCTGTTACGAAGATGTGGCCAGCAAGTTCTGGGAGCACTTCATCTACATCGCTCACGCGATGAGCCATCGCGGCCACGACGGCATGGGACTGTGGAACGAGGAAGATGGCTTCTTCTACGACGTGCTCAAGCTGCCCGATGGCAACCAGTTTCCAATGAAAATTCGCTCAATGGTGGGCCTGATCCCGCTGTTCGCGGTGGAAACGCTGGAACCGGATGTTCTCGACAGGCTGCCAGATTTCAAACGACGCCTGGAGTGGTTCATCGATAACCGCCCAGATCTCACCGAAAACCTGGCCTGCATGCGCACCGAGGGCATGGGCGAGCGAAGACTGTTATCGATCGCCGACGCTGATCAACTCCGAAGCATTCTCAAGTTCATGTTGGACGAGCGCGAGTTCCTCTCGCCCTACGGCATTCGGGCCTTGTCACAGTTCCACCGTGACAATCCTTACAAGCTTACGGCGCAAGGCATGGAGCACCGCGTCGACTATGAGCCGGGCGAATCTTCGACCGGACTATTCGGCGGCAACTCCAACTGGCGCGGGCCCATTTGGTTCCCTGTAAACTACTTGCTCGTCGAGTCGCTCCAAAAGTTTCATCACTATCTCGGCAACGATTTCAAAGTCAAGTTCCCCACCGGATCGGGAAAGATGATGACCCTGTGGGAGGTAGCTGGAGAATTGTCGCGCCGCATGACGAACATATTCCTTCAGGATCATGGGGGCCGACGACCGGTGTTCGGAAATCTCGAAAAATTCCAAACCGACCCACACTGGCGTGACTTGGTCCTGTTTCACGAATACTTCCACGGCGATTCGGGTGCCGGAGTAGGAGCCAGCCACCAGACTGGATGGACCGGTGTGGTCACCAAATTAATGCAACAGAGCGGAGAGTCCCGCGAACGCAAGAAAGCCGAATCGGCAGTTGCCGAGGTAGCCGCAGACTGAATTCATAAGGAGAAATGGAAATGAAAGCGATTAGTGTATTCCCAGGAAAACCCAACAGCGTCCACGTGGCTGACTTGCCAAAGCCGTCGCTGGATCAGGTCCCCAACGGCCGTGGCGTCCTGGTCAAAGTTCTACGGGTCGGTGTGGACGGCACCGACAAAGAGATCAACGCCGCTGAATACGGAACAGCGCCTCCCGGATACGACTTTCTGGTCATCGGCCATGAGGGCTTCGGGCAGGTCGAAGCCGTGGGTCCAAACGTCACCGAGGTGAAACCGGGCGATTACGTCGTGGCGACGGTTCGCCGGCCAGGCAAGAGCATTTATGACCTGATCGGCACCAACGATATGACCACGGACGACACGTACTACGAGCGGGGCATCAATCTGCGCCACGGCTATTTGACGGAACACTACGTCGATGACGTCGAATTCATCGTCAAAGTGCCGAAAGGCCTCAAGCACGTCGGAGTGCTGCTGGAGCCAACCACCGTCGTCGAAAAAGGGATCCACCAGGCTTACGAGATCCAGCGCCGACTCAAGGTGTGGCGTCCGCGGAAGGCTGCGGTGATGGGGGCCGGGACCATCGGTCTGCTGGCCACGATGGTTCTGCGCCTGAGGGGTTTGGACGTGACCACGTTCGCCCGTACTACCAAACCGTATCTGAACGCAGACCTCATTGAAGAGCTCGGCGCCCGGTACGTCTCGACAAAGGAGACATCTATTCTGGACGGCGCCAAACGGTACGGTCCTTTCGACCTGGTCTTTGAAGGCACGGGAAACTCCGGTGTGGTGTTCGATAGCATGCAGGCATTGGGCAAGAACGGAGTGCTGGTGCTCGCGAGCGTGACGGGCGGAGACAAGATGATCCAGATTCCCGCGGACCGGATCAACCTTGAATTTGTTCTCGGCAACAAGGTCATGGTCGGAACCGTGAACGCCAATCGGGAATATTTCGAAATGGGGGTGGGCGATATGGCACAGGCGGAAGCGGAATATCCGGGATGGCTCAGCAAGCTTCTCACCGACCCCGTGAAGGGCCTGGAGAACTACAGCGAGTTGTTCCAGAAACTCACGTCGCCGAATGGCGCCATCAAGGTGTTTTGCGAGGTGGCGTAAGACCTGGCACCTCTCAACTGAAACCTACTAACCAGGGCATGCCAAGGCGTGCCCTGCCTTTTGTCACTTTCTGGCTCTGTCTGCGTCTTACCGAAAAGAAGATATCCGCTGGGAGATGGTAATTCATGATTCAGTTCACGAAAGAAACATGCGGTGACCTAGAAGCTGCTCTCCGCCGCGAGTGGCTTGAAACCAACGGACTCGGCGGCTTTGCTTCGTCGACAATCGTGGGACTGAACACGCGTCGCTACCACGGGCTACTGGTGGCTGCCACTAAACCGCCGGTTGGGCGTGTTGTAATGCTTTCCAAGCTGGAAGAGACGTTCTTTATCGAGGGGCAAGCGTTTGATCTTTCGGCAAACCAGTACCCTGGTGTCATTCACCCACAGGGTTTCAAGTACCTCAAACAGTTTCGCCTCGATCCATTTCCTGTCTTCACCTACGAAATCGAGGGTATCGAGATCGAGAAGTCGGTTTTTATGGCCCATGGTGAAAACAGCACGGTCGTGCAATACGAACTGAAGAAGAACAATCATCCAGAACGGCCAAAGAAGTTGTGGCTTGAACTTAGGCCGCTGATCGCGTTCCGCGATTATCACAGCACCACCCACGAGAATGGTGCCATCAATCCAGCTGTCGAGGAGCATTCCGGATTAGCGAGCGTCGCTCCTTATCAGGGACTGCCGTCGCTGTATCTGGCCCACAATGCTGCCGAACTGCGGAAGACGGGGAACTGGTACCGGAACTTTGAATATGATGTCGAACGCGAACGGGGGCTCGATTTCTCTGAGGACCTCTTCAACCCCATGGTTCTGCGTTTCGACCTGCGCCTTCGACGTCAAGCCTCGGTGATTGCCTCCACGGACCAACACGATGCTGCCCAAGTGGCTGAATATCGGCAGGCAGAGATCAGCCGTCGAAGGAATGTAGCCGTAACGTCGCCGGTGGAGGATGCCTTCGCCCAGGTTCTTGCTAATGCCGCCGACCAGTACATCGTTTCCCGTGGCGACCAGAAAACGGTCATCGCCGGTTATCACTGGTTCAGCGACTGGGGCCGCGACACCATGATCGCCCTGCCTGGCCTCACCTTGCCAACTGGTAAGCATGACGTCGCGCGCAGTATTCTGCGCACTTTCGCCAAACATGTGGATCAGGGAATGCTGCCGAACCGTTTTCCGGATGCGGGGGAAACACCGGAATACAACACAGTCGATGCCACGCTGTGGTTCTTCGAGGCAGCTCGCGCTTTCCTCGCGTATACCAACGATCTTGAGTGGGTGCGCAATGAACTCTATCCGGTGTTCGCAGACATCATTTCCTGGCATGTCCGTGGCACGCGTTACGGAATCAAGGTGGACCCCAGCGGACTGCTCACGTCGGGTGAGCAAGGCGTTCAGCTCACGTGGATGGATGCCAAAGTCGGTGACTGGGTCGTGACGCCACGCCGCGGCAAGCCGGTCGAAATTCAGGCGCTCTGGTACAACGCTCTCTGCATTATGGAGGAGCTGGCTCGTAAATTCGGGGACGAGTCCGATCAAAAACGTTACCGCAACATGGCAACGGTCGCGAACTGGAGTTTCAATCGTCTCTTCTGGAACGAGAACACCGGCTGTCTATACGACGTCACCAATGGCGCGCCGCCGGATCCATCGATCCGCCCGAACCAGATCTTTGCCGTCAGCTTGGCACACAGCATGTTGTCGCCCGAACGCGCGAAGGGCGTGGTCGAAAAAGTTCAAGAGCATCTGCTCACGCCCTATGGTCTGCGCAGTTTGGCGCCGAGTGATCCTCAATATCGTGGCCGATATACCGGTGGTCCCTCAGAGCGCGACGGTGCTTATCATCAGGGCACGGTTTGGCCGTGGCTGATGGGACCGTTCATCACCGCATACGTCAAGGTAAACGGAGGCAGTGATACCGCCCGCCGCCAGGCGGCCGAATGGCTGGCTCCGTTAAAGGGCCACCTTGCGGATGGAGGGCTCGGCCACATTTCAGAAATTCTCGACGGAGACGCCCCCCAACGTCCTCGTGGGTGCATAGGGCAGGCCTGGAGCGTGGCCGAAATCCTACGGGCACTGGTGCAAGATGTCTACGGACTGCGAACGGTGGCCCAGCGGCAGGTTCCAGTCGCGCAAGCCAGAGCGGGCAACCCTGTGGAGATTGCAGTATCGAGACAGACCAGCACGCGGACCGTAACCAATCCGTAAATGGCGCAGTTGCGTATTGTGCTGTGTGCGTACTACTGAGGCCGTATTGTGAAGAGTCTATTATTCGCGCTGCTGTCACTCTCGTCTTTGCTCGTGGCGCAGTCTCCAACGATTCCACCTGACCAACCCCTGATTCTGACTCACGTCACTGTCATTGATGCTACGGGATCTCCGGCGAAGCCCGACATGACCGTGGTGATTCGTGATCACCGGATCGTCGCCTTGGGCCGGACAGGCGCGGCGGCTCTCCAGGACGCTGAGATTGAGGAACGATTGAAACTGGAAAGCTCGCAGATCTGGTGCTGCTCGATGCAAATCCGCTCGACGACATTTCTAATACGCAGAAGATTCGGGCAGTCATCGTGAACGGCCGGTATCTCAACCGTGAGACTCTGGATGCAATGTTGGCCGGCGTCCATTCGGCAGAAAAATAGGCCGATGCGGTCCACAAACTCACCTGCACCCGTTCTGTACTTCCTGCAGACTCATGGGAACGTGCGCGTTCCAGTATCCAAATAGTTCAGGGCGCTTTTCTAAGAGGATCTGAATGGCTCCGATCTCGTCAGGAGAGAAATAATTGCGCCGCTTCTCTGGGAGTTTGTGTGGTGGGATGTGAGCGTAGACCCATTCGCAATAACTTTTAAGGCCGTCTCCGTAACCTCGATGGATGGCTTCCAGATCGGTGCGGCGTTCGAACTTTGCAGTCTGCCGCTTTGACAGCAACCGGACCAGGCCGAATCGGCGAATGCGGTTGCCACGGCTGAGCGAAACGACGTGCACGAGCTCGTGAGCCAAAATCGCACAAACCCCATCGGACAGCGCTTGCCCCTGGAAGAGAGCAGGGTTTACATCTACGAAATATTGCATCGGCATGAGCAACAGGAAGCGAGAAAAGCTGAACCGTGTTCGAAGAAAGTCGGACGGGCTGCGAAAAGTACGCACACGGAGATCGACGTGCGCTAGCTCAGAGAAAAACGTTGCGCGGACGTTGAGAATCATCGCCCTTGCAACGCCGAGTGCGACGTCTGCCTCCTCCGATTCGCTGTCGGAGTTACGTAAGGGGGAGTGTCCTGCAAGTGCCGCGCGTTGCTCAGGGTTCGGACAGCCTGAAATCAGAGTGGCAAGCTCCGACTGACACTGACTTGAGAGAGGTGCAAAGAAGAGCCCCGCCAGAGCTATCGCAACCCGGCAACTGGCCAACCCGCTAAGCGAGCCGCTCAGCTGGGTCATTCTGGGTAACTCTGCGCAACACGGCGATACTCACGGGTAGCATTGAACAGGTCAGCCACAGAAGCTCGGCGGATGCCCCGAGTACGGTTGAGGTCTCCAATCTCAAAAGCGATTCGCCATTGTTCGAACAACACGCGGTAAGCATCGAAGAGACTGAGTTTAGGATCGTAGATGTGGGTTGCTTCAGAGGTCACACCGTTCAGCTCAACGATCTTCATGTTACGACCCGCCATGAAGTCTTGTCGTGAAGGAACACGAATGTCAAAACGCCCAAAGAAGAAACCGTCGAAGGTCTGGGCAATTTTGTCGATGACTTCTTCCAGGGCTGGGGTGATCGTATCGACTCCGTCGAGGAATATGGCTCCCCGACAATGGGTCCCGATTTCGACCAACTGAACTCTTTCTCCTGGCGCAGGGACTTGTTGGGACCGATCTAAGTTCTTGCGGAGATAGAAGTCTGACATACACACCGCGCGGTCATCCGCAAGGATCAACTCTTCCAAGGTGCGTTTTCCATCACCGAGGAGCACGGGCATCCGCTTCTCCGTCACCGAAAAAACACGACCGTGCGCGTCATCCGGATGGCGATAGTAGAAGACTCCATATTCCTCGCCTGGGACGTACTCTTGCAAAATCACCGGGAAAGACGATTTCGTCAGATACTCGTGCAACTGCTCCCACGAACGGACGATCGCCACGCCCGCGCCACGCTGCCCAGCATCAGGTTTCAACACGACCGGAAACTGCAGCCCATGCTGCCGCATGAAGCCCTCAGCTTCCGCAAGGCGGTGGGTGGGCACTCCACATGCAAGAAGCCTGGAAAACGGCAGCCACGGGGCAGCGTCTTTCAAATGCTCCAGGATCTGATGTTTGGACTCGCCCACAAACCCACCAGCGGGAATCGCTGGGTTGGCCGCCGTAAACAACGTCCAGCTTCGGAACCTAATTCCGAGATAAGCGATGTATGCAACCACCGGCGGATAAAATAAATAAGGAGGCCAGAACTCCCAGCGAAACCAACGTTTCAACCGCCCGAAGAAGTTACGGCTCCCTCGACTCAAGGCGCTAATGAACGACTGCCTTGGTTGAACAAAGTCGAGTTCCATCGCGAGGGGCATAAATTCAAATCGCTGAACTGCCGACACCCCAAACAACCGGGTCTTGGGAATCAGCTCTCTCAATCTCGATCGAACGAATCTGCGCTATCGTGCAAGGACTGCCGCGGAAATGACTCATTTGTATGTATTTCGGTGTGACCATGACCTCGCTATAACTCAGCGTCTTCACGTCCTGCCGATGTACGCACAAACTGAATGGCCCAGGACCACCTGCGTGCGATGCGTGAAGTCTTCGCAGCCATGGCTTAGAGCCAGCGTCTGATTCATGCTGTGCGCTGCGACATGCTGTCCCGCGCAGGCTCTCGGCCAGTTCATCCGAGAGGCTCGAGGAAAACCAGTGCCGTGATTCCCACGCATGAATCTCGAAATCAAGTTGCGTCGAGTCCCAATGCCACTCCCAAATCTCCCGTTCCGACGGAAATACTCCAACCAGCCGAAACGGCATCATTCCCTTGAAGTTCGAAGCGCCGAACACCGCGTGCAAGTCCAATAGGGAGCGCGAATCAATGAGAGCTGGAATCACTCGCCCTCTGCTCCGTGTCTTAGCAACAATGCCGTGCGGAGTGACGTCATTCCAATTCAACAGCGCGAAAGCGATTCCGTATTCGTTGGTGGCGAACCAAGTGCCACCATCGCCGTCGTTCGGATAGATGGCCCTCATGTTGTCGAATTCATGGATCTCCGGAAAGAGCCCCGCACTCCGTGTGACTTTCTCGTCACGATTCATCGCCATGAGGTAGGTGTCGCTACTAGCGACGACAGTCAGAGTGCACATAAGCCCACCGCTCCGGGTCCCGAGCACTTTGGCGCTTCCGAAACAGTCCGCCGATTGTAGCCATGGCTAGAGCTTGACTTCCCCGATCTGAATGAGAGGCTCAGAGTTCGTGTACTTCGGGATGTCTTCAATGATCTCCTGCGCGTGCAGGCCGAAGCTCGTTTGATAGGCTTGAACTGAGTCAAACAGAAGATGACACGTTGTGACATACGGAACTGGCGATCCCGGCTCCTCACCCGAAATCCCCTGCTCGACCGATACTCCCTTCAAGGCCGATCCCAGCAGTTGACGAACCATGGGGATGTGGTGATTGAGGTAATACGCCATGTCGAACTTCGTGCCTTCTCGACTCGGATACAACACGCTGACCTTTACCATGGATTCCTCCTTCTTGCGGGGCGGCGACCAGCCGCAGAGCGGGCAGTGGATGCGGGGGCCGGAGTCCGCGGGGCTTTTCGCTGAGGGGCTCGCGATCCAAGACGGCGGACTGGTCATCGGAAAGGACGCACGTACCGGTCACAACCGTCAACGTGCACATAGGCTCACCGTTGGGCAGTCTCGAAGATTTTCGCGATTCCGAATCCAGCCACCGAGTGATCTGGCGCTCTTGCTCAGCAGCCACGGTGCAAACAGCACAACGGCGGTCAGTAGCCAGGGGAGCAATTTCTGATGGCCAGACCTTGTTTTGGGAATGAACCGCCAGATCGCAAAGATCGCGGAGACCCAGACAGCCGAGCAGACCGCTGTCGTCTTGGCGAACATTCGAACCGGAAGCCGCAACGCGCCGGCGGCCACATAAAGAGGTAGGCGGCTTCCGGGAATCGCGCGGCTCATGACCAAGGCGAACGATCCATGTTTCAAAAACCACCTTTCGGCCCTGGCAAGTGACTCGGGCCTTAGGTATTTCTGGAGCCAACGAGATTGCGCCGTGCGCCGCCCGAAACTGGAGCCCAGGCCATACAATCCCATATCTCCCACCCAGATCCCTAGGAAGGTGGCCAGAAGTCCGATCCGCGGGTCCAAGCTTCCGCCAGCGGCCAGAGTCGCCGCCAGCAGGGTCGCGCCATCTTCGTAGATGAAGGTCGCGAAGAAGATCGACAGCGCCAGCGCGGCTTGTGTCTCCGGAAGCAAATGAGAGGAAAGCATGGTCGGCTACCCTCGTTCCGCCGCTTCAGTTTCCAGATGCTTCAACGTCGAAGGGGCAACGCCAAATTCGTACGGCAGTTTCACTCCGACTCCGGCACACAGGAGCCTGAGAATGGCATAGTGGTGGATGGCGTGTCCGACGCAGAACATCACTTCCCGACCCAGGTTCGACCTCACCGCTTGGGCCTCGGTTTCGCCATAACCCACGCTGTAGGTCACAGCGCACTCACGCTGAAGAATTTCGGGAGAAAGGCCTCCGAGTTCATCGATCAGACCTTCGGTTACGAGACGTGCACACGTCACCGAGCTCTCCAATTGCGGGTTTCGACGCCGCTGATCGTAGTTGACCTGACCAGTCCGAATCCCTTCCGCCAAACAGAGAAAGTGATCCAGCACGTGCCGATAGTGGGCGCCCAGGGATGCCGCGAATTCTCCTTCAAGCGGGCGAGCGTACGTTTCGTCACCGATGCGATCCAGAAAGATGCAGCCCTGCTGCAAGACATCTCTAACGGCAGTATTCAACGACGGGGTCATCATGTCAGAACCTTTTCTCGAATACCGGAATTTGCATGCGGTGCAAGAACAGTGCAATAACGCTCGTCACCAGCACGGTGATGGCAAGGAAGAACAGAAGTCCCTTGTCTCCCTGTACCTCGATTCCCAGGAAGGTCAAATGGCTAACGATAGCTCCGCCTGTAGCCGCCATCGCCAAGATTGCGCCTGCCCACACGAAACGCGGCGTCAGCAACAACACGGCCGCGATCAACTCCATAATCCCCGACCCGATGCGCCCTGAGACCTCTACGGTACCGATCGAGGCAAACGGGAGGTAGGTGTGGATAAAGGCTCCAAGTTTGGTGAAGATGTAGACCGATTCCGGCGCTGCCGTGAACTTGAAGAAGAGCGTTTGCAGCAAGATGATCGCCGCGACAATTCGGCAAGCCCAACTGAAGACCAAGGCTGGAGTGGTCATCGATCGACTCATGGTTGAAATGGCTTGGCTGCTCATGGTGCGCTCCTTCACTTGCCGTATTTTTCGACCAAGCCAGGCCAGTTCTCGTCCGCCTTCCTGAGCGTGCCTTGCGGGTCCTTGTCGAATTTGCTTTTGACATCAAGGTCGTATTGCAGGAGTAGCCGTCCGTTGACTATCTCCCAAGTTTCGATCTTGATCGGGACAGTCTTGCCGCGGCTGGCACCATACGCGCAATAACCGCCAAACTGTGGCTCGTACTTCGCCGGCTCTTTGTCAAAAGCGGCTTCGTGTTCCGCTGAGGCAAAGTAGTACTTTGCTCCGCGATATTCAGACTGGAATTGAGCATTGCCTTTGACCGGTCGATTGTCGGTAAAAAAGGCCACCGGGTCGTATCCTTGAATAGCAACTCCGTTTTCCAGATTGAGAAGTTCTTTGGCTGGTGCCACCGTTGACAGCGCAGCAAGCGCCAAAAAGACGAGAAGCAGTCTCTTCACCACAGATTCCCCCGTGTACCCGTCTTGAGTTCCTTATGCACCGTGAGACTCACCAATCGCGTGGGAGTGACAAGAAAAACGCCTAAACAGTGGCCTTCTGTTAGAGAGAACTGCCGCTCGGCTGAACCTGTCACTTTCCCCGCTCTCGCGCATCGAACAACCAGTTTCGTAGACAGCATGCTTTGAGAGCACGGTGGATTCGCCCTACACAAATCATGGGAGGCTGCGCCCGTGAGAAACTCTGGGATCAACGTCACACGTGAAGCTTGCTTGCAAGCTCCGGCCCGTTCCTTGCAATCCCTCAAAACCACCGAACGCCACAAAACCAAGGCCGACTGGTCTCCGAACATTCGTCAGGGTTCGTACCAGCTCCGGCTAGCGTTTACGGAAGCAGACCGCACAGCAGCGTTCCGCTTGCGATTTTTGGTCTTCAACCTGGAGTTGAACGAAGGTTTGGAGTACGCCTACGTGACCGGACAAGACACCGATGAGTTCGACCGCATCTGTGACCACCTGATTGTGGAGCACGCGGCTACGGGCAAGGTCGTTGGAACCTATCGCTTGCAGACGGGCGCGATGGCTTCAGCAAATGCTGGCTTTTATAGTGAGCGTGAATTCGATTTTTCACCCTACAAGCAGCTGGGCAACTCCGTGATCGAGCTGGGGCGTGCCTGTGTGCACCGCGATCATCGCTCCTCCGAAGTGCTATACCTGCTGTGGGGTGGAATCGCCCAATACGCCATCAACCATGGCGGTCGGTATCTGATCGGTTGTTCTTCGCTAACCTCGCAAGACCCGGCGCATGGCACAGCGGTCTATGAGGCCATGAGGGAGCAATTGGTGGAGCCTCAACTACGAACCACACCGCAGCCCGCCTTCGCACTGCCCCTGCTGTCAGCGGAAAACGCGAGCGACAAGATCCCGAAATTGTTGCGTGCGTACTTGGCGGTGGGGGCAAAGATCTGTGGCTCACCGGCCATTGATCGGGAGTTCAAAACGATTGACTTCCTGACGCTGATGGATCTGGAGAGTCTGCATCCGCGTCTGCGCGCTCGTTTCCTCCAGTCTCGATAATGAAAGATCATTCCAAACTTCGCTTGACCCGAGCCGTTTTGCGAATGCTGATTCTCCTCGGCACATCCGCGCAAGCGTGTCTTAGGTTCCTGGTTCGTCGTGTTCGGGGACCAATCACGATTGCGGAACGTGCCCAGTGGCTGCACGAGTCGTGCCGCTTGGCACTCCATCGTTTTGGGGATTGAAATTGTCAGGGACGGTAGATTTCCTTCCCGCGGGTTGCTTGTATCTAATCATCTCAGCTACCTCGACATCCTCGCCTTCAGCGCTGTCTCGCCGGCCGTTTTCGTCTCCAAGAAGGAAGTCCGCGCATGGCCGCTCTACGGCTGGCTGGCACGTTTGGCGGGCACTGTTTTCGTCGATCGCAACCGTTTTGCAGACGCGTACCAGGCTAATCTGAGCATGGCAAGAGCTCTCTCGGAAGGCAGCGTTGTGGTTCTGTTTCCCGAAGGCACAAGTTCTGACGGCACCGCCGTACTTCCTTTTCGTGCAGCGCTGCTAGAAGCTGCGATTACATCCCGCGAACCCATTTCCTCGGCGCACATCAGCTACGCAGTCGAGAATGGCTCGGTCGAGAAGGAGATCTGCTACTGGGGCACGATGAGTTTCTTTCCTCATCTGTTGCGGTTGATGTCTTTGCGCGGGATCCGAGCACAAGTCAGGTTCGCGACGGGAGCTCAGAGATTTGAAGATCGAAAGGTGGCCGCGAGCGCTACGCGGAAACTGGTCTTAACTCTTGGGAACGTTCTCTCGAGCGAGCAAATGGTTGCTTGAGGGTCACTGAGCCATCGTCGCAGTACATGTCTATCAACTTTTGATTTGCGTACCTTGCGCGATGACAAGGCGCCACTGGCTCTGTTCTCTGACAAACACATGAGTGTAGCGACTGCCGGCCGTGAAAGGCATTTCACCGAATCGTCCGCTCATCTGATTGCGGCCTGTAATCACGGCCGTAATCCCATAGACCCGAACCTGAGATTCCACAGGCTGAATGGCCTCGAATTTGAGCTGACCTGATCCCAGTACCGCGAGCAGGGCGGGCTTCTTGACCTCTGACCCGGTCAAGACATCGATCAGCAGAAAGTCGTCCCCAAGAATTTGATCCAATGCCCCTACATCACTACCGATGAGTGAGCTGAAGAACTGCTGCTCTGCAGCCAGCGGGTCTGATTGATTATGCATACGTCCTCCCTCTGCTCTTGCTAGGCATTGAACCTCGCGAGCTTCTTCATTGCACGAACGCAGAGCCTTTTGATGCTGCTCGCAATCCGTCCGACGTGTGGCGGAATGCACCGGGATCGATCTTCAGCAACCGCGTTGAGCCTGACTCAAGCAGTTCTCCCTGAATCTGGATCGGTTCCGCAATGAATTCTCGCAGCGCGTCGCGTCCCAGAGCACGTCCATCAGGGCCGACCAGCAAGAACTGTTCCCGCCCGTCGGCCGTAACAAAGATCGGCGGAATCCCACCACTCAGACAGCGCGCCGCACAATCGCGGTGAACCTTTCCTTGTCCGGGATTCATCACGCCCAGGTAGCACTTGCTGTCTACGATTTCGCCGGTGAGCATCACGGTTCCCAGGTCGCGAGTCGTCTCTTGAATTGTTGGCGCGGTATCGATCACAGCGATGGAGTTGGGTGTGATTTCCAGTATGGTTCCGCCCTCACGATAGATCAGCTGGCCCTGTAGACGGACGTGTTTGCCATCGAAGCCGGCCACGAGGTCGTCGGCCCCATGTTTTCCAGGCGCGACCAGCAGATACCGTGAATATTTGTCTTGTTGCCCGACTTGTCCGGGACGCGCGACTAACAGCGTCGGGAAAGGCCGCGTCACGACAACTCCCTCAAAACCGCTCAGCTTACCGTATTCGAACACGGAACTAGCAAACGGCATTTGTCCAACAACCAACACCAGAGCCGCGGTCACCGCAAGCAGGCCGAGCACAATAATGACCTTTCGCACAAAACGGGCCAGTGCTGTGGGCGCTTTCGGCAAGTAACCTACGTAGAAGTCGTTCATCGCGGTTGTGCCTCCCTCGGGTTAACTTGGGCAGATTCAATTTGGGCAGGTTCTACACGAGTTCCGGGTGGGTTGGGACGCGGATGTACGAAAACGGACCCTTCGACAACCTTAACGCGGAAGGTTGGGAGTTTTTCCTTGAACGGCGGCGGAGCCGCCCCGGACTCTGGCTGATACTGGTAGCCATGCCACGGGCACGTAACGCAGCCGTCGATGATGCGTCCTTCCCCTAAAGGTCCGTTCTGATGCTGGCAAACATTTGAGATCGCAGAGACCTTGCCGTCGTAGCGAAAAACCGCCACGCGCTCCCCCGAGAGAGCTACGACGGTCGCGCACCTCTCGGCTATACGATCCACTTTGCAGACTTCGACGAAACCTTCGTCGACCGCTTGATGTCTCGCTCGATCTATCCGCTTCTCACGAAACGCCGCCGCGAGATGAACCGAAAGCACTGTGGCCACTCCCACGATGAGGACAGAGGACAGCACGGGACTCGTTTCTGATTGCAGCGCCCCCAGAGTCACGTGGGCGACCAGCAGCGCATAGGCCAAATACACAAGCATGTGCAGCCGCTTCCATATGGGCGCGGACAGATTCCGCAGCCAGAAGTCATGGCTGGTAGCAGCCATTAGAAACAGGATGATCAACGCGAAGAAACCAAGAGCCTGAAATGGAAAGTCGGTAATGCTGCCATAACGGGGGTTACTGATAAACAGACTGACGAGAGGATTCACATTTCCCAAGGCGTGAAACTGGAACAGGGCAAACCCTCCATGTGCCAAACCCAACAGAAATGTCGTGACGCCTAAATGCCGGCGGTTATAGAGCAGTGGAAGAAAACGACGATCCAATCGACTCACAGGGCCGATGCACAGCACCACGTTCAGCAGCAGGAATGCAGCCGTTCCGAGCGCTCGGATCAGGAGAGTCTCGGCCGTCGCGCTTGGGTTTCGCCAAGCGCCGACACCGACAAAAACGGCGAGGTAGAGTGTGAGCAACGACACGAGCGTCAGGTCGTACACCTTCTTCTGCCGGTTCCAACCAATCGCGCCATATTGAACGCTCATGGCAACTTCTCCACTCTAGCAGTATCAAACACAGTCTGATGAGCCGGGCTGAACAAGACCAAGTGGCCCGCACGTTTCTCTTCCAGTGGAAGGAGAAAGGCCTTGCCCGTGGCAAAGGCGGCCACCAGTTGCGCATCCGCAGGCAGAACGTTTCCCTGCGGTACGTTGGTGACCCAATAAAGCAACAAGTCCGGCTCGTTCAACTCTTGCTCCGGTTGGAGAAGGAGATAGATGTCTTGTGGACGGTCCGACCTGCTATAGAACTTTGATTGAATCGCATGCTTCTGCCACAAGTTGCTCGACTCCCTCACGATGTTCCCGGTGTCCGGTGCATCGGTAGGACGAGCCCTTGGATCGAGGCCTGGGCGCCGGGCTCCGAGGCCGATCAACAGGATCGCAGGTAGCACTAGCGCTAGCGCAACAAATGCGCGGCGATGGACGACTCTGAGTGGCTGAATCATGGCTTGCTCGACGACCGGTGCGGGTTCTTTTCTATAGGAGGGTCCGCGATCCGTCGGCTCCAGCGGTAGACGAACATCGGCCAAAACGCGGCGATGCCAGGCAGAATCAGGAGTCGAAAGCCAATGCCTGATCCCTGAGCTTCGGAATCCAAGCGCTGAACTCCTAACCACACGAATGGCACCGCAAACACCAATCCAAGGCTGGCGTATACCGCCAGGGTGTAAACGATCGCTTTGGCGAAGGTCTCAAGCATCTTTACCGTAGACCGGGATCACAGATCCGTTGACGTCCTTGCCAGCTTCACTGGCCAGCCAGACAACCAACTCCGCGACCGTGGCCGGCTGCACCCACTTGCTGACATCCGCGTTCGGAATCGCTTTGCGGTTGGCTGGTGTATCCATCGTTCCGGGCAAGATCACATTTGCGGTCAGTCCCACATCCTTGTTTTCGAGGGCAACAGTTTTTAGCAGTGAGACCATAGCCGCCTTTGAAGCACTGTACGCGCCCACGCCTGCGCCAGGTTCCAACGCGGCCCGGCTTCCAATCGCAATGATGCGACCGTTGCCCGTCCTGCGCAGAGGCGGAACTGTCGCCCTGAGAATGTGGAATACGCAATTCAGATTTAGATCAAACATGCGCTGGAACGTCGCGTCGTCGGTGTCCACGATCGATTGGCCACCGGCGAAACCGCCGACAGTGTGCGCCAACGCATCAAGCTTTCCGAACCGCGCCACAATCTGATCGACAAGGTTTTTGGCGCCTTCTCGGGTCGAAATCTCTGCTGCTAGAGCGGTGAAGTTTGGGCTGTTGAAATCAGACTGCTGTATTTTCCGCGAAGTGCCAACGACGGTTGCACCAGCATCGAGAAACGCCTGCGTCACATAGGTTCCAAGGCCGCCGTTGGCCCCGGTCACGAGTACAACCTTGCCCTTCATCGAGTGCTCCGATCTCACTGGCCATCAGATTCCGACAGGTCTGAAAGGTTACGGACGCTGCTTGAAGAGGAAGTTGGAATGTCCGCCCTAGGCTGAATTTTGAAAAAGAAGCTGCTTCTCCCACGCGAATAGTTTTTTCAGCAGGATTCGTAGGAAGAGTATGAGCGTGAACATCAGGATCTGGTGCCAAGTGCGAAGCCCGATAGTGCGCAACAATGAGGCTGCCGTCATGACGCCGAGACCGCCGATCACCCCTTCCGCCACGAGCCGTCTCGCTCGTAAGACACCGCCGCCAAGGCTCAACGAAACCAACGCGACAGCCACGAAACCGGTAATGACGGCGGCGCTCGCGAGCTGGAGCACCAACCCCCACCAGGAGAAATCAAGGAGCCGATTCGAGGACATACTCTGCCTTCTTTTGCTCTTGTTCAATCTCACGCTCAAGAAAATAGTTGAGAACGGTGCGGAGCACGACAATTGCTCCCAGCTTGCCGATCTCGTCCCAGGTAGGGATCATCACCGTTCGCAGGATGTCGGCCGCCAGCGCCAGCTCCAAGGCCAAAGCCAGCCATCGGCCGAGCGTGATTCGAACCTCAGACATCGCGGAGTCCAGGCTGGTCCCGCAGCGGACGCCGAGTTTGGCCGTTCTTGCTAAGGCTGCTAGGACACCCACGCCAATGGCGGCTCCTGTGCTGGCATCCACTATCGTTGCCAGGAAACTAAGCACGCGACTGACGAAGAATTCCATATCAGCCGTGGGATTCCTGAACATGCAGAAGGTGACGGCCTATGGCTATCGCGCAAGAGTGTGAGCTCTCAAGGCCTCAACGAAACTATCTCCCGCCACGGGCATCCCATCGGACGATGCGTGCGCAACATCAGTCAACGAGCACTTTCGGACTATGCTCCGTGTGTGGGAATTCCGTGAGCAAGGCCCTGCTGGCGGAAGCTAAGTTGTATCCCTATTGGGATCGCGAGGACGGCGCGTGTCCAGCTTGCGTTCAGCAGTACATCCTGCAAACTTTGCTGGCCAAAGGCGACGCGGCCCTGCATGAGGCGATCCAGACGGTATGGCCGCTGGATGCAGAGGCCGCCTTTGGAGTTCTGCCGACCCGCCTCCGCCTACACGCCGATCCACGATTCTCCGGCAAAGGCATAACCATCGCTCTGGTGGACGCTGGCTTTTATCCGCATCCCGATCTAGTGCAGCCGCGGAATCGTATTCGTGTTTGGGCAGATGCGACTCGTGATTCTGTGTTCGCAATCCACTTTGAACCGGATGAGACGCCTAGGTGGCCGGACTGGGACGGTGCGCGCGATTGGCAGTGGCACGGCACGATGACTAGTACCGTGGCCGCCGGCAATGGTTTTCTGAGTCACGGCCTTTACTCGGGGTTGGCCCATGAAGCCGAGGTGGTACTGATTCAAGTACGTGATTCCAGCGGCCACATCTCCAGTGCCAGCATTCACCGAGCGCTGGAGTGGATTCTGAAACACAGCCCCGAACTCCGAATCCGGATCGTTAGTCTCTCAGTGAGCGGAGACCCTGTTTCACCACTGGCCGGAAACGCAGTGGACGAAGCGGTGTCGGCTTTGGTGGAGACGGGCATCAGTGTGGTGGCTGCCGCCGGCAACGACGGACAACGGAGCCTGTTACCTCCAGCAACCGCTCCTCTCGCCTTAACCGTGGGTGGAATTGACGACAGGAATACGTTCAGCGATGAGGAAATTGCTCTCTGGCACAGCAACTACGGCACGGCTAGTAATGATGTGCCTAAGCCCGACCTGGTGGCGCCAAGCATCTGGGTCGCGGCACCCCTGCTTCCCGATACCTCAGTCGCCCACGAAGCAGACGAACTGTTTGTCCGTCGCGAGCAGAGGGATCCAAACGCCAACCGCCGCATCGCGGACATGAAGCTGATTACGCCGCATTATCAGCACGTGGAAGGAACCAGCTTTGCCGCACCGATCGTTGCCAGCTCCATTGCGTGTCTTCTCGAAGCTAATCCCGCGCTTACGCCGCTCGTCGTCCGGGATGTATTGAAGGAAACGGCTCACCCCGTTCCAGGGGCAGATCGCGAACGTCAAGGTGCAGGAGCACTGAGTCCTGGCCAAGCAGTGGCACGCGCTTTGGCAGAGCGGCATAGCCGCTCCGCTGAGCTACAAATCTCGCCCTGTGTGTCGCCTGAAGGAATCACGTTTTCACTGCACGACCATGGCGCAAGGAGCGTGCAAGTCCTCGGGAACTGGGATGGCTGGCGCTCGCCTGGGATTGCCGCCAAGTCCATCGAGCCAGGATTCTGGCGAACTCAGCCTGTGCATCTCCCTCACGGGCAATACTCTTATAAGTTCTTACTCGACGGCACACGCTGGCTCGATGATCCGGATAATCCGCGCAAGGCGCCTGACGGTGTCGGAGGCTTGAATAGTTCCCTCGTGGTTCCGGAGGCTGGTCGCACGCGTGTTTCTGAGGACGACAGGCAGCTATCAGCGGGCGTGAAGCAGATTCGGAGCTAGAAATGGATATCAATCACCTAGCTGCGAGGTTTGCCCTTCCGTCAGGCGGTTTGGCTCTTTCCTCTGGCCACTGCGCTTCACTTTCTCGAAGAAGCTCCACGCTTTGCAGACTGGGCAGGCAAGTACGCGTGGCCTGGCTATACGCATCAACTGTGGCGGCGAATCCACGGACTCGGAATGGTGTTCGCAATTGCCTTCTGCGGACTGGCTTCGATGTTTCCGAACCGCGCCGCCGTCTTCCTCTTCTTTGCCCTTTGTTTTTCCAAGAGTGTCCTGAATGGATTGTTCCATGTGGGCGCCACGGCGTTCTCTGGCGTCTATTGCCCAGGCCTCATCACAGCTCTTGTCTTGTATCCCCCACTGTTCTGGTACCTCAGTCAGGTTGCTTATCGAGAGGGCCTGTTGACCAATACAGTTGGAGCGGTGGCGTTCTTGATCGCCGTAGCGATTCACGCTGTGGACGTAGCCACGAGCGTGTTCGGTGTAAAGCTCCAATCACATCACCACACGACTGATGCTCGGAAGCCTTCCGAGGGTCAAGCGCTCGGTGGCGTTCGGCGGACCCCATCACTCCAAGGCAACACGCCAAGATCGGGTCTCGGCGGATCGGTCAACATCGCTATGAACTCCAGTAAGTTATTGTCTGGGTCGCGGAAGTAGACGGAAGCCGCAGGCATCCAGGCCAGCACGACGGGCTCCTCGGTCGGGAGGCCGGTAAAGTCTCTAGGTTGGATTCCAGCGTTTTGCAGTTTCGCCGGAGCTTCGTGAAGATCAGAAAGAGCGACCTGAAAGGCCACGTGCAGGCTCAAATTGATCGGCATAGCACCTGCCTCCCAAAGGCCGAGCATAGCCTTCCCAGGAGCGCCAATCCAAAAGAACGCGACTTTACGCTCGGGAAAGATGAGCGCCAGTGGCAAGGCTAGTTGATCCCTATAGAAGGCGACGGCTCGATCGAGGTCGGTGACTGTAAGATGAGCTTCGAACAGGTCAGCGATGGGAGTGAGATTCTTGGAAGGCATACATCAAGGTACGATGCTTCCGCGATGCGCGGAGTGACAGAAAAAGAAACCATTTCCGGCACCGAACGCTTTAGATTTGCCACTTATTTTAGTCATCCGAACCTGACGATATACATTGGATGATGGCCGAACTGCCGGCGTTTTTTCGGGATCGCGCACGGCGAATATGCTGGGATGAACGCCGGTTCGGGGGAGACAGGCTTGCAACAGAAATCCCAACGCTTCTGGAACTGCACGTATTCCTTCGGATACCTGCTCGTGTATGCAGTTTCCCTGGGGCTGCTATACAAGATCGAGCACTTCGATGTTTCAGAACCACTGTTCGTGCTAATGGTCTTGGGAGTCGGCTTCTCTGTCCTCGCCTGGTGGACCACTCGATCTGTCGTTCCGCTTCCGCTCGATGTGAAGAAACCCGGCCAGGAAACGATGATCTTGCTCGCGTACCTCGTTGCCCTCGCCGTATTCATCACCTGGGGACTGCCCGCGGTTGGAGCTTTAGCGCCAACCGAGCCCTGGAAGTCCGTTAGCATCCTGGCGGCTAAACTGGCGGCACTCGTTGTTGTTCCCATGGTGCTCTTTACGGACCCAATGATCTGGGAAAATCCACGGTGGTTGCCGCCATCCGCTTGGGCTTGTTGCTTCCTCACACGTCGACGCACTGCGACCAATACGTCGCGTGGAGTGGCAGTGGTGATCCGATTGTCGAGATGACGTTTGAAACCGAAGCGCAACGAATCTGGCGTATACGAAAACAATTTGGTAAGGGAGGCTCTTCGCTTCTACAGGAATCGAGGAACGGTAAGGACTTCGATGATGTGGAGCGCGGGAGAAAGGTCGATGGGAAATTACGGGAGATCCTTCGTTGGGGTATCCCAGAACCCGGCGGCACGGGAGGCTCCAAGGGGCTTCCGGCAAGTTTCCTCGCGACGGCATTGTTGTCTCCGCAAGACGACGTGAGCGCGGTTCTTCGCAATAGCCTGCAGAGTGACCCCACCGGGAGTGGTAAGGAACAAATAGCGGCGGCATTGCAGGCGGTCGCTCAAGATCCGCTGTTTGTTGCGCTACTTAGGGAAACGCAGGCGCGACGCGACGCAGCGTATACCGACAAGGGCGCGAAAAAAACGGCCAGGGGTAGCATCTTCAAAGCGGCCGCGGACCGACTGGTTGAAACGAGAACCGAAAAAGAGAAACTACAAGCCATTGTAGCTGAATCGGAAGGTGCAGAGAGACAGTTGCGGGATCTGACCGAGCGGCGAGCGCTGAAACAGGAGGCATTGGCTGTCGCGTCCGATCTCGTCGCAGACCTTGAGAGGCTTGCCTCGCAGGCATCGTGCCGCTCAGCCGCGGCGGAACAGGTCCGGATAGCAGAGGAGGATGTGCTGCATATCAAGAGAATCGGAACCGAAGTTGCAACAACGGAGCGTGAGGTCGCGGAGCTGGCCGGGAAAATCAGCGCATCGGAACAGGTTCTCAGTGTCGCCCGTGATCGGCAAGTGGAGGCAGACAGTGCCCTCGAAGCTGCGGAAGAGTCGGCCCGCGCAGAGGGACAAGATCCAGGCTTGACCGATATGGTTGTTAGTCAGCAGCTCGAACTTCGAAAGTCTGCGGCGGAGCAGTCGGCGGGCGAAGCACAACAACGAATTGATGCTGCGTTAGCTGGGCAGAAGCTTGGGGATGCGGTCACTGCGGCTGAACGGGAACTCCGCGACCAACAGACAAAAGCCGACAGCGCAATGGAATCCGCTTCCAAAGCGATAGCGGCGGCGAAAAAAGCTGACGATGAGCTTCAGCGATGCGATTTGCTCGAACGCGCCCTTGATATTCAAGCTGCCCGAGAAACAGGCGATCGATGCCCAAGCCACAGTCGATAGGGAAACTGCTCTACGAGCCCGCCTGGACGCGACCTCCGGAGAACGGGGAGTGTTGGCCGCGCAGCGCTCAGCGATTACGGTTCCGGTTCCTGGTGCTCTCGGCCCCATGCGTAAGCTCGCCACAGATCTCGCAGCCGCGCGGGCCGCGCTCGATGTCGGCCTTGTTGTGACGGTGACTCCGAAGGCTCTCCTCGATATACGGGTCCAAAAGGATGGGCAGAAGGCCGAGTCGACTTCAACAGCGCAACCACTCGATATTGAGGCTAAAGCAGGGGTTGACATCGCCATCGCGGACATCGCGACGGTACGTGTCCGGGGTGGCAGGCGCGAGGCGCAAGCGACGGCCAAGGGCTTGGAGACTCGGTGGAGCCGTGAAGTAGCACCGCAGCTTGCTGCAGCTGGTGTCACAGACTTTGAGGGACTAGACGCGAAGATCGCTGAGGCTCAAGAACTGGACTCCGGCATCAAGGCGAAGGATGCAGAACTTAACTCGTTGCGCGCCCAGGTCAACGCACTTGCCGGTGCAGTCGAAGCCTTGCGCGAGGCTTCTGACCGAGCGGCGGCATGCCGTGCCTTACTCGGAGACGTAAGGCTCGATACATTGGCCGCTGATCTCAAGGCGCTTGGCGCTGATGCGACATCGGGGTTGCGGAAGCGGCGGCAACGATTGTCAAAAGAGGCTGAAGAGGCGCGCAGGATCGCCAGTGATGCGACGAATGAGCGCACACTCACTGACGAGCGCACCAGGCAATCAAAAATGGCGTTGGACGCAGCTATCGTGGCGAGGGATGCGGCTCTGATGCCCTTCCCGGAGGGAGTAGATCCTGCATTGGTTGCCGCACGAGTCGCCCTTGCCGCCGGTGTCGCCGAGAAGGAAAGCGTTGCGGCAGAGTTCGCTTCGCTGGAGCGCACGATAACCGAGAGAAAAAGGCGCATCGACACGGCCGTAAGCGGGGCGCGTACGAATGCAACCCAGGCAGCGGCTGCGGTCGAGACTGCCCAAGGCGAGTTAACGATCGCAAAAACTAACCATGCGTCGGCGCACGGTCGACTCATCGAGTTGCGAAAACAGAGAGACGCCGAGGATCTCGCGGCGGCCGAGACCAGGCTCCAAGAAGCGACCGGGCGTCATGCGGCCCTGCCTGTCCCAGATCGGATCGTTACTGACGACGAGGTCAGTACTGCCCAGAATTCCGCGGCTAGCGCGAAATCAGATCTTGACGGCATCGAGGGCAACATCCAGCGGGCACAGGGCGCTCTCCAACAGGTTGGTGGGGCGGTGGCCCGCGAGCGGTTGCGCGATGCGACCGAGGCATTTGAGCTCGCAGAGCGTCAGGAAAGAGAAATCGAAGAGGAATATGAGGCCTGGAGACTGTTGCTCGATCAGATGAAGGAGGCTGACGCAGCCCAGGCGAGCAACTTGGGACAGGCCCTTGCGCCGGCAATCGCTGGGCGATTCCAGGAATTGACTCAGCGGCGATACCAGACCGTCCAGCTTACCGCGCAATTGGCCACAGAAGGCCTTATCGTCTCGGGCGGTTTGAGGCCAACGTCACTGATATCGGTCGGTACCCGCGAGCAATTGTCCACTCTATACCGGCTGTCGCTCGCCGAGTATCTAGGCACGACTATTGTCCTGGACGATCAGCTCGTTCAGAGTGATGAAAACCGGATGGAGTGGTTTCGTGCCTTGCTTACCGAGAAGGCCCGCAGTTTCCAGATCGTCGTCTTTACATGTCGACCCGGCGATTATCTTGCCGCCACATCAATGGTTTCGGACGGATCGGGCTTCCATACAGACACAGATAATGGGTTCGTCCGGGCGATTGATCTTGAGCGGGCACTACGGCCACGAAAGTAACCAAACGAAGGGACTCTGTCGGCATGCCAACGAATGAACCACGAAATTTCGATTTGAATATCGAAAAGATTGCATCGACAGGTCAGTCCTGGCGCCCACCGGAGTGAACCAACCCGCACTGCTCCCAAGATCGGGCGGAATGACGCGTGCCTTGCGGCTCGGGGAAGAAGTACAAGTGTTGCTGCGGCGCGGCGACGATGAACTGATCTCCTGTTGATTTCTCCGACCAGAGACGCCCCACCCCGAAGTGCAATAATCAAGCCTGAAAGGTTGCAGTTATGAAGAGCAGGCAGGGATACAAGGCCATGTCATCGAGGCTCGGTTATCCGAGTTGAAGGACGGCGGCTTCTCGGCGGAGTTCTCCATCGAAGAACACGATGGGAGTGGAGTGACCGAAACACAGTTCTACCTGCCCGGCACCTTCCCGACGCAGGACTCAGCGATTGAGACAGCAATTCATGCTGGACGGCGGAAGATCGACGTAGGTTTTGAACGGGGATCGGAAGTCGTGAAGGGCTGAGACCGCTCTTTCAGGAAATGGCCTAGGACCTTCAGACTCGTGGAGAAAAAATGATTCCTCCCAGCTACAAACCGAAGAAAAAGTTTATGCAGCTTGCAATCGCGGAGGCAAAGCGCGCCCGCGACCGAGGCGACTATGCTATCGGTGCGGTCATCACGCGTCTCATTGGGAAACGGGAAGTGGTTATTGCGTCTGCCGGCAACCGTGTAAAAACTTCGGGTTCCTCCATCAAGCACGTGGAGCTTGAAACTTTGAAATATGTCTGCTCCGGCTATGGCCGGTACCTACCGGATTTCGTGTTGTATTCCACACATGAACCTTGTGCGATGTGTGCGGGTGCCTGCGTCTGGTCGAAAATAGGAGCCGTGGTGTTTGGCGTTTCCCAGGAAGACATCACCGCCTACGGCAAGAAACACGGGACCGAGGAATTCAAATGGCGGGCCTGTCTCATTTCGTGCAAATTCGTTTTTGAAAAGGGCGGCCTTCACATTCCGGTCTTCGACAATTTCTTGAGACTGGAGTGCCGAAAGTTATTCGGATATCGAGCCTCCTGACGTGCCTCGCCCCACACGGGCGGCCCCCGCGGAACCCGTTACGTGAGTGCTTTCTTCAGAAACTTGAGCGTTCGCTCCCTCAAATTCGGCGGAGGTTAGGTCAGCGGTCGTCGACAACTACCTTTCAACTTGTCCCAAAAGGCTCCCAGCACCTTTAAAACGACCGATCCGACCCGAACCTCTTCACACCGGACCAACCCTTTGGAATCGGCTCCCCGACGGATACCCCCGAACCCAGCCGCCTAGCCGCACAGTAGCGGGACAGCCCTTGGTCGTCTTCTCCGGAACGTAGTTGATGAACACCCCAGTCACGTTGTCGTTAGACGCCTGTTCCGCGGTTGGATTTTGCTCCATCTTCCTGTAAACCGAGTATTTGAATAGTGGGTACTTTTGCGTTCTGCCCGTTTGACCCCGCTTACAAGGCTGACGTGACGCGAACGACATGAGAACCGACTGCAGCCTCGAAGGGCAGAATCTTGGAAGAAAATCTTCACATATTCGGTTGTCTATCCCCGTCCCCGTGGGTTGTCCTGACAGCCTCGGCGCTATTGGCAGTGAACGGACAGCTGTGCGCACCGCCCGTTCCCAGATTGATTGTTGGGGGCCCCGCGGCCGTCTGCGAAAACAAAGTACAATGCCCGCGAGAGTCGTCGGGTCAACGGAACGGAGGTTCCGTGGCTCGAAAGCGATACCAGCAAGGATCGCTCATCCTGCGGGGCACGAGGGTGAAGAACTGGTACGGCCGCTGGCTCGAAGACGAACTCCAGCCAGACGGGAGTATTATCCGCATCCATCGTTCGGAGGTCTTGGGCGATAAGTCCGAGTTTCCGACCAAGCGCCTCGCACAACGCGAACTCGATCGTCGCCTTGCGGCGATCAACAGCCCCATCTACAAAGCAAAGCCAAGTGCGAGCTTCGAGGACTTTGCGGAAAAGTGGAAGAGCAAGGTCATGATTCACCACGAGGGAAGCACCCAGGACAGCGAGAAGAGCGAGGTCAAAGCTTGGGTGGCGAACCTCGGGGGAATGCGGTTACGAGACATCTCCACAGAGGTCGTGCAGGACGTGATCACGCTGTGGTCGAAGCCCGGGAAAGATAAGCGGAGCGAAAAAACGATCCGTAATCGTGTCGCCACGCTGCGTCTTCTTTGGGCATCGGCAAAAGCGTGGGGTTACGTCACTCACGACGTCTGCCAGGATCTGGTGTTGCCGGCTTGGAACCGTGAGGAGCAACCAAGCTTCACGGTGGAGCAGGTCAAACAGATCATCGACGCGGCCAAGGAGCCATGCAAGACCATCTTCTGGCTGGTGGCTGAGACGGGCATCAGGCGCGGAGAAATCTGTGGCCTGAACGTCGGGGATGTCAGCTTGGACGAACAGGCAATCACCGTGCAGCGCAGCAGGTGGAAAAGCAAGCTGAAGCGGCCGAAGAACGGCAAGAAGAGATTCTTCGCTCTTTCGCCGCAGCTTGCCGAGCGCCTGCGGTTCTACGTCGAGGGAAGGAATCCCGACGAGCCACTTTTCCTGAGCACGGAAGGGCGGCGCCTGCACCCAGACAACTTCATCAAGAGGCAGTTGAAACCAATCTTGAAGAAGCTCGGTTTGGATGGAGCGGCACATGCGTTCCGACATGGGAACGCAAGTCTGCTCGATCACCTGGCCGCGCCGATGAAGGTGCGGCAGGATCGGTTAGGGCACGCCGACCCACGCACAACCATGGGCTACACGCACGTGATTGGGGATGACCACAGGAAGGTGGCGGAGCAACTCGGGGAATTCTTTGCCCAAGTTCGCCTTAATTTGCCCAAGTACAAAAACGGCTCAGGAGGTAGAAGCTCCCAAGCCGTTGAAGTGTAACAAGATGTTTGGTTGCGGGGGGTGGATTTGAACCACCGACCTTTGGGTTATGAGCCCAAGGGGTCAACGCTAAGTCCCGTTGATTCCGTTACCCTTCCCCGTTTCTAGCCGCGAACAATGCGCGAAAATACGCGGATTTTGCACGTTAGTTGCACGTGGCAGAGCCAACGGCTTCCGGTCCCACATTTCACAGCGAACAGCCCCGGAAAAGGGCCGCCCGTATTTTCGAAATTTCGCGGCGCAGTCAACAACTGACTCTTAATCTCCGCGGCTCTCATTGCACCTAAGCGCACCAAGCCGCACTGTGCTGCAAACGAAAAGACTTAGCAATCAGGATCGGCGCATCAGGCTGCACCAGAACGTACTGAATTCCCAAACCAACTGACACCAGAACTGACACTCGACTTGGTTCGTGAGTGTAATAGAGAGATTTGTCGCCAACTATGGCCGTAGTGTGCTTGCCGTCACAGACCACCTGCCGCTTCCGTTCGAATTAAGTTTCATGCGGGCAAGGCTGCGATCTTTTTCGGCTGCGGGAGCCGACACGGATGGGCGACCGGGATGCATCCCGCCCTTCCACACCGCACCGGCTCCAAACAGCGCGAGTGCCAGCAAGATTCCCGCAATGACCAAGAGAATGTTGATGAGCAGTCGACGTCTCATTCGAGAATCCTTTCGACTGGCGCAAGGTCAAACACTGATGAGTCGCTACAGCCGCGTGCACGATGCCGTGAAGGGGAACGACGTGAGTACATTCCCGTTGGCATCGAACAAGGTCGCGAGACCCCGAATGTTCAGTGTGTTGAGCGCAGAGCTTACGGTCATCGATCCGGTGTAGTTCCAGGTCCCGATGAAGTTCCCGCCGGCATCCCACGACATCTGGTATGCGTTCTGGGTGTAGGCCATGTGACCGGTTTTAGTCCACGTTCCGACCGTGGGGCTCTCCTGCGAAGGTGGAACCGCATTGTCGATTTCTGACTCGGTACCGCCTACATGGATGTTCTTAATAACGGTGAACCCGGGGGCACCTCCGGCTGGCGGGATCGGGCAATTCCATTGCCCCACAATGGGGTCGGTGAAAACGGGCTTTGGGGCGGAGGGTCTGTCGTCGCCCTGCACGTTTCCGACCCCGAACAGCGCCATGACCAGCACGCCCGCTAGCATGGTGGCTGCCGTTCGATACGACTTCTTCTTCATGTCAGGCATCGTTGCTTTCCTCCTATTAATCTCCTCTGTTTCTTGATTCTTGGCTTCGGGGCCCGTGATCGCGGCGCCACAGTGTGCTTGACTTGAAGTTGGACGGGCCCTCGCAGCTGTGTCGTCCCGCAACCGCGGCGAACTTAGCCGGGTTATGGGCAAGCGTCAACTAACGTATTCCTGACCGCGTAAACATCGTAACCTCTGTAACTTGCGCCGACCTCTGCGACGGTCTAACGGGCGGTGATATACTCCGGCGCAGTTTTTCGGATGCCAACGCCCGCGTCCACCTCGAAGCTTGTGCAGTTCGGCGTTTTCGAACTCGATCTGCCGAAGGCGGAACTACGAAGGCAGGGCGTCAGGGTCAAACTGCAAGAGCAGTCGCTGAAAGTCCTCCAAGTCCTTCTGGAACATCCCGGCCAGATCGTGAGCCGGGAGCAACTGCGGATCCACATCTGGCCAGCCAACACCTTCGTCGAGTTCGATCAGGGTCTGTACAGCGCGATGACAAGGTTGCGCGATGCGCTGGGAGATTCAGCAGAGAGCCCCCGCTTCATTGAAACTGTTGCGCGGCGCGGGTATCGTTTCATTGCACCTGTGACTGTTGCGGGCGCAGAGTCAGCACAGAAGATCACTTCGCCGACGGAAAAGCTCCGCGCAGAACGGTTCCGTCCAGTGATGATCAGTCTGCTTGCCGGGCTGGCCGGCGGCGCGATTCTGCTTGCCATCGTGCTGGGGTTCGATGTGGCCGGGGTTCGGCGATGGCTGCCGCGTCGCAGCAGTAGCCCGATTACACAGACGCGTCTTACCGATTTTGTCGGACTGGAAGAATTCCCCGCGATATCCCCGGATAGCAAAACAGTAGCATTTACCTCCGACAACGCTGGTTATCGGCAGGTGTGGGTGCGCTTGATTGCTGGAGGAAAGGCACTCCAGATTACCCACGATAACGCTGATCACATGTATCCTCGTTGGTCGCCGGATTCATCGAGGCTGGTCTATTACTTGCCGCCTGCACAAGGTGAGGAGCAAGGTACGTTGTGGGAAATATCGGCGTTGGGCGGTACACCACGGCTACTTGGGCGGAGTCTAAGCGGTGCTGACCCAAGTCACGATGGAAAAAAGCTGGCCTTCTTCCGGTTGAGTGACAAGAACACAGTGCAGCTGGTTACCGTCGAACGCCTAACCTCGTCAGTTTCCATGGTGGCTGAACTGCCATCATCGCAAGCATACGAGTATCCCCGCTGGTCCCCCAACGACCACTGGATTGCTTTTCAGCAGTCCACACTTTATGTGGACGACATCTCCTATGTCAGTGCGGCAGGCGGAGATGTCCACCCTGTTACCCACGAAGGCGTGCTCATGGGCGGGCTGTCGTGGCAGCCTGACGGCTCCGGCATCATCTACAGCTCAGGCCGGGAGAGCACCGCCATTTATCTGCCCACGATGCACTTGTGGGCAGCTAACCTGAATGGCTCCCCCGCGCGGCAAATGACGTATGGAGAAACTTCGTTGTATCACCCCGATGTGGACCGCCATGGAAATCTCGTCGCCAGCCGTCTGCGAATGCAATATGATCTTTGGAAATTTCCGGTGACAGAAACGCCGCGCAGGAACACTCACAATGGTCAGCAACTAACACACGAGACAGGCCAAGTGCAGACCCCTAATGCCACGTCCGCAGGCCAGGAGCTTGCATACCTTTCCGATGACGGCGGACACAGCAATATCTGGGTGCTCGACTTGGTAAGCGGGATTTCCCGACAAATCACTTTCGAAACTGATCCGCACGTCAGTATGGGTTTGCCCATGTGGTCGCCCGATGGCAGCAAGATTGCCATGGTGTCGACGCGGGGAGAGCCGAACTGGGATACTCTCGGCGTGTGGTTAGTTGATGCCGACGGAAGCAACTTGCACCGACTTGTGAGCCAAATTGGTGGATATCCCACGTGGTCGGGCGACGGAAAGTGGCTCTATTACAGCACGACGCTGCACGGTACCATTCACGTATTTAAGACTCCTGTGGCCGGCGGTGCGCCCGTTCTCGTACGGAATGACAATGCGTGTGTTTCTGCTTTAGGCCCCGACGGATCAACGCTCTACTACTCCGTACCGCATTTGAAAGGCAATGGCATTCGCGACTATGAGATCCGGGCAGCGCAGCCTGAGAGCGGCCCCTCCGTGCGGCTGGCGCAAGTTGCTGGCGAGCGCGTGCCTCACTGGCAGGTGTTTCAGCCCAGTCTCTCCCATGACGGCCGTTGGCTGGCTCTGCCCCTGAATGATTTCACAACCACAAATCTTTATCTTCTTTCGACCACTGATGGTTCATGGAGGCAAGTGACCGACTTCATCCCTCGTAGAACCTTCATCGTACGCCGAGTGACCTGGTCGTCAGACGACAAGGCCTTATTCGCTGCAGTCGGCGATGGCGATGCCGATATCGTTCTGATCGAGGGACTCTTTCCCGGCCGCTAAAAGAAAGACAAAGTTCGGTGAAGTAAGCAGGGCACCTACATCGAGCTGCAAGAATAGCGAGAACGAAATTCCAGTGCTCTGGTTGAAGGTCTGCTGCTTGGGCTGCGGCGTTGATAATGCTCGCGTTGCTTCAGCTTTGAGAATGGAAGCCCACCAGCGCCAATTCGTCTTCGATCGTACGGCTAGCGCCCGGACTGAAAATAAGCGTAGCACCCAATGACCAGCCATTGCTGCGGCAAACGGGCGATCACGACCCGAGCCAAAACAACGCCAGTCTCTGGCTTTCCAAAACCCCCTTCTAATAGCGTGCGCCAACTAATTGATTTGTCAGGACAGGTGTCGCAGGATTCGGAGCTTCCTAAAAGACTAGGTTCTGGCATGCGGGTCCCGGGTTTCTGGATAGCGACGAACCGGAAGAAATCCTTTGGGTGACCGGTCTGCTGCGGTGCAGGCTTGCTCTTGAAAAGTAGTGCTGCCCCGTTGCTGTGGGGATTCCTTCAACCTGAAATCGGACTCACTCGGTTTGAACCTTGCACGGTCCAGTCACGATGAAGGTCCATGTCTGTTTGCGTTCACGTCGACCCTTTCTCTATCATGATGTGGTTCTTCTACTCTTGTCCTTACAATTTGGGTTGCGCTGCGGCTGATCCGCAGATTTTCGCTCCTGTGGTTTCTTGGAGGAACGCGCATGCCCGACTCTTCCGACGAAACTCTGAGTAAAAGTGCCGTCGAGCATTCCTTTGTTAGCATCGGTCCCTATCGGCTGGTCCAGATGTTGGCCGTAGGCGGCATGGGCGAGGTCTGGCGGGCGGAACAAACCGAGCCCTTTCATCGAACCGTTGCACTGAAGCTGATCAAGGCAGGCATGGACACTCGAGCCGTCGTTGCGCGCTTTGAGTCGGAGCGCCAGGCTCTGGCGTTAATGGAGCATCCCAACATAGCGAAAGTCTTCGATGCCGGTACGACGCCGGTGGGCCGGCCTTATTTCGTGATGGAGTATGTTCCCGGCTTGGCCATCACCGATTACTGCGACAAACACAAGCTAACGATTAAGGAGCGGTTGGCATTGTTCATGCAGGTGTGTGAGGGGGTGCAGCACGCGCATCAGAAGGGGGTCATCCACCGCGACCTGAAGCCGTCCAACGTGCTGGTGGAAGAACTCGATAGCAAAGCCGTGCCCAAGATCATCGATTTCGGGCTGGCCAAGGCCATGGGGCAGCGGCTGACCGAGATGACGATGTTCACCGAGGTGGGAGGAATGGTTGGCACGCCTGACTACATGAGTCCGGAGCAGGCCGACCGTAACGAGCGCAACATCGACACGCGCACGGACGTGTATTCACTGGGAGTAATTCTGTACGAATTGCTGGTAGGTGCCTTGCCCTTCGGATCGCAGGAGCTGCGAGCGGCTGGAGTGGAAGCGATGCTGCAAAAGGTGCGCCAGGAGGAGCCGCTCCGTCCTAGCACGAAGCTTAGAACTCTGGGCCAGTCATCGAAGGACTCCGCGGTAAAGCGTCGCGAGGAGCCCGAGTCGCTGCAACGACATCTGCGTGGCGAACTGGACTGGATCACGATGAAGGCGCTGGATAAGGAGCGGACTAGACGCTATGGTTCGCCCGCCGAACTGGCGGCCGACATCGAGCGACACCTGCACGATCAACCGGTGCTGGCCGGGCCGCCAAGCGCAAGCTATCGCGCTAGCAAATTCGTCCGGCGGCATCGCTTCGGAGTGGGAGTGGCAGCGGCCGCGCTGCTGTTACTAGTCACGTTCGCCATCACCATGGCGCTGCAGGCCCGGCGCATCGCGAAAGAACGAGACCGGGCAAACCGTGAAGCAGAGACGTCGAAGCGCGTGTCGGAGTTCATGACCAACATGTTCAAAGTGTCGGATCCGGGGCAGGCCCGCGGTAATAGCGTCACAGCCCGCGAGATTCTCGACAAGGCATCGAAAGAGATTCGAGCAGGACTTTCGACAGACCCTGAGGTTCAGGCACAGATGATGCACGTGATGGGGGGCGTGTACGACAACCTGGGACTCTATCCTCAAGCACAGTCACTGTTCACGGACGCTGTTGAGACTCGGCGACACGTTCTGGGGGCAGAGAACCGCAAGACGCTGCAGTCGATGAGTCGTCTTTCCGGTGTTCTCCGGGAGCAGGGCAATTACGCCCAGGCAGAGCAGTTGCAGCGGGACGCACTAGCGACTCAACTCCGGACTCTCGGGACGGAAGATCCCGACACTCTGGACTCCATGAGCCAGTTAGCCAGTATTTTGTATAGCGAGGCCCGCTATGGAGAAGCAGAGAAATATGGGCGGACGGCACTGGACTCACAACGCCGTATCTTGGGAGCGGAGCACGCCAGTACGCTATGGTCAATGGATGTGTTGGCGAGCGTCTATTCCGACGAGGGCCGCCTGGCCGACGCAGAGAAGTTATTCGCGGAAGGCCTGGCAATTCGCCGCCGGGTTCTCGGACCCGACCATCCCGACACGCTCTCGTTGATGGACGGATACGCCACTACCTTAGCCCAGGAGCATCACAACGATGAAGCCGAAAAGTTGTTGCGCGAAACGCTCAGCGTCCGGAGTCGTGTGCTCGGACCTGACCATCGAGACACGCTCATGTCGATGAACAACCTTGCGAACATGTTATTTGTCGAGGCTCGCTATAACGAGGCAGAAAGGCTGGAGCGCGAGACTCTCGACCTTCAACGCCGAGTTCTGGGCCCGAATCATCCCGATACCGCCATGTCGATCTACAATCTGGGCGGTATTGCGTTGCACAAGGGCAAGCGTGATGAGGCGCTGTCGCTATTAAGGGAGGCAGTCGATCACGGACTGGCTCCTAATATTGCTCTCTATCTGGAGAAGGATCCCGATCTAGAACCACTCCACTCAGACCCACGTTTCACCGCCCTGATTGCCCACGCCAAAGAACGCGCCGCCGCGGCGCAAAAGGCAAACTAGTGGCTTCTGCTGCACCGAATCCACCTAAAAATCTCTCCGTATTGAATGCCTCTGCCGATTGCACCCGAACGACGGGCTATGCAAAAACCGGGACCCGCATTCTAGAACCTAGTGGTTTTGGAAAGCGCCCACACTAGGACGCCAGGGCTGACAAATCAACCAGTTCGACGACGGGCCCTGAAAGGGTTTTTGGAAAGGCACCGTTGGACAGTGGGCTGCAATGATGGGTAATGAGTGTGATTGCCTGGCTACAACAGTTGACTTCCGAATTGCCCGTCACACGTGCGCAAGGCATGCGATTTCCCAGAAGTCCGTTCATCGATAACTTCCGGATTGCCAACAAAGATGCACGAAAATGGATGAGAATCCCGCGCTGGCCTGCAATATAATGACGCCCACACTCTTATGGCGCTGGCCAGCTGAACTGGGTCAAGGTGGATCCAAGATTCTGTAGTCTTCACGGTGACCCGCGCTTTCAGGTTCTCTTGCGAAGAATGAACCTTCAATCCTGAAAGAGTGTTTAGCCGATCATCGAAACCGCAGAAGTCTTTTGGGGAGGAGGCCCGCTGATAGGTCCGCCGCAGGGCGCAGGGACGAAGCAAGCGAGGTCCTAGAACAATTGGATCAGCTCTCGAAATACAAGTATATAACTCCGTACGCCATAGGTCGGATCTATGCAACCTTGGGGCAATACGATGAAGCGTTTCTTGCCTCGCAATTGCATATCCGCGCCGTGCCGAGTGCATGGTTGTACTCAAGGTCGACTCTGTGATCGACGATTTGCATCCTGAACTGGCGCGAACTTTTCCCATCGGCGTCCTCGCCTCTCGCGTATGCCCGTATTGCTACAACACCGGCTACAGTTCGGACGGCACGCGGTGCAGCTATTGTCGCAAGTGATCTAGTCGACGTGAATGGTGAGCGAGCCTCGGGCGAACAAACGGCGCAAGCTTGTGTAATCGCCTGTGGGTGTTGAAAAAGTCACTGAGATTGGCAGGTGGAATTTAGCGGAAGCATGTTAGAAGGAATCGATGCTGCGCTGGATTTCAATGCTGGGAGGCCTGCTGATCATGATGGGGCACCAAGCCCGCTCAGAAGCTCTGTTCTACTACTTTCGCCTGGAAGACCAGGTTCCTGAAACTCATCTGCTGCGGCTGATCGACAAGCATGTCAGCTTCGAGTTTGTGCGGCAACAACTGAAAGACAGCTACAGTGATACCGGTCGGCCGTCGATCGATCCTGAGTTGCTGCTGCGCATTCTGCTGATCGGCTATCTCTACGGCATCACCAGCGAGCGCAAGCTGGTGGAAGAACTGCGGATGCATCTGGCGTGGCGCTGGTTCACCGGGCTGGGGTTCGATCAGGAGATCCCGCATCACTCGACGTTCTCCAAAAATCGGCACGGACGGTTTCAGGAGTCGAAGCTGTTTGAGCAGTTGTTCGAACAGATCGTGCGGCAGTGTGTGGAAGTAGGGCTGGTCGAGGGCAAGCACCTGTCGGTGGATGGCAGTTTTGTGGAAGCGAACGCGGCCAAGGAGAGCCGGATTCCACGGGAACAGTTGGCGGAAGCGGCGCAGGTGCATCAGACCGTGCGCCAGTATCTGCGGGAAGTGGAGGAGCAGAACCCGGTGGAAGAACCGGTGCATGAGCGGGACCAGGTGTCGACGACCGATCCTGATTCCACCTATGCGACCAAAGGCGGCACGCCAGCGCGTCTTGGCTACTACGACAACTATCTGGTGGATAACAAGAGTTGTGTGATCGTTGGCGTGCAGGGCACGGCGGCACGTATGAGCCAGGAGACGGTGGCCGCGCAAGACATGCTGACCCGCTTCACCGGGTGGCAAGGACGCGAGCCGGAATCGGTAACGGCCGACACGACATACGGAAACAGGGATTTCTTGCAGTGGTTGGCGGATCGAAACATCACTCCGTATATGCGAACCCGCGACAGCATCCACAGAAAGAGGAGTCCCTACTTCGGGCCCGAGCGTTTCACTTACGAGCCCGAACACAATCGCTATATCTGTCCTGCTGGCCAGCCACTGAACTATGGCGGTCGAATCTATCGGAATCGCGCTTTTAACTACATCGGAACGCGCAAACGTTGTGGTGCCTGTGCGCTCCGACCGCAATGCACCAGTGCCGCTTTTCGCTGTCTGAACATCCACCAGCACGAGCCTGCCCGGCAACGCGCACGGGAGCTAGCCAACACGCCAGAGTTTACACGCGCCCAGCGGCAGAGAAAGAAAGTCGAGGCATTGTTCGCGGAACTGAAAAACCAGATCGGACTGCGCCGCTTGCGTCTGCGCCGATTGAAGTTCGTGCGTGAGCAGTTCTTCCTGGCCGCAGCGGCTCAGAATCTCAAAGCGGTTGGTACGCTTCCTCAGCCAACCGATAAGACCGGTTCTGGAAATTACCGCCTAAGAAAACTGGAAAGAGAAACCCTCCACAACCGCCACCCCGCGAGAAAGCTGTTTCTGGTGCCACAGTTTTTCAACACCCACGCCTGTCAGTGCAGGGCCCTTACGTGCCCGCGAAATCTCATGAAAATTTCGCAGAGGTTGACAATAATCCGGAATGGTTGGGAGGTGGCGAGATCGAGTAATCAGTGGAGAAACTCAGACCGAACGCC
>Ga0306922_10000132_pt1 | contig 51683 bp, 47 predicted proteins | sample sta12Cox44000082_FD_203758 | JGI IMG/M metagenome (GOLD analysis project Ga0306922, IMG submission 203758) | Lab enrichment of tropical soil microbial communities from Luquillo Experimental Forest, Puerto Rico - statoxic.12C.oxic.44.000.082 (v2)... | ecosystem: Environmental > Terrestrial >... | reverse complement strand
CCCTTGCGAGCGGACCGGTTCAGAGATGACCCCGAACGGGTGCCGCGACCTTCGTGCTGACTGGGCACCGACACAATGGACCTCCTACAGTCCCGAGGGGCCCGAAATGCTTCTGCGACTGACCTGTTACCGCAAGAGAATAGTTAGCTCCTTATATCACAGTTTTCCGGGTAAGGAAGAGCAAAGACTCCCGCCCGGCCTATCGAGACGGGCTATGATCGCCGTATTCATATATGCCGCGCCCGGTTTTACGCCCGAGCCGGCCTTCGGCTACCAGCTTTTTTAGCAATGGGTTCGGACGATATTTGTCCCCCAACGTTTCATGCAGGTATTCGAGGATTCGCAAGCGCACATCCAATCCCACCAGGTCCACCATTTCGAACGGGCCCATGGGGTGATTCAGTCCGAGCTTCACCGCCTTGTCGATGTCTTCGGGCGAGGCCAGACCCGCTTCCAGCATGGCGAAAGCTTCGTTGCCGATCAGCGCATTTACGCGGCTGGTGATAAAGCCGGGCGATTCCTTCACCACCACGACTTCCTTGCCCATCCGCGCGCCGACCTCACGGCACCTAGAAATGGTAGCGTCAGAAGTTTTTGGCGCTCGCACCACTTCGATCAAGCGCATCTTGGGAACCGGGTTGAAGAAGTGCATTCCCACACAGAGTTCCGGCCTGTAGGTCATTTCCGCCATTTCGGCAATGGAAAGAGAAGAGGTGTTGCTGGCGAGCACGGCGTACGGTCTTGCGAACTTGTCGAACAGCGTGTAGAGCTCGAGTTTAAGCTCCATCTCTTCCGGAACCGCTTCGATCAGAAAGTCCGCTTCGCGGCACGCAGCTTCGACGGTGGATACGGTTTCAATCCGCGCGAGAGCCGCGGCAGCGTCCTCCGGCAGCGCCTTGCCGCGTGACACGCCCTCTTCGAGAGCTCTCTTGATCCATGCCCTCCCGTTCGCCAGATTTTCGGGCATCACATCTTCAAGTATGGTGTGGTACCCGCCGAGCGCGGCGGCATAAGCGATGCCCCGTCCCATGGTCCCCGCCCCGATCACTCCTATGGTTTTCACTTCCATCGGTTAAAACACCTCATCGCGGCGAAAGAGTCGGTTGGGATCTAGTGCAACAGCTTGCGATACGCGGCTTTATCAAGCCCAAGCACGACCTGATCGTCACGCACTACCACGGGCCGTTTGATCAGATTAGGATCCCTGGACATCAAGCGAACCGCTTCTGCCTTCGAAGGCGGCTTTTCGGCCATTTTCCGCCGGCGATAGAGTTCGTTCCGCGGATTCAGAAACAGCCGGTAATCCCGCGCGCCGATCAGTTCGTTCAGTTCCTGCTCCGACAACGGCTGCTTATCGAGATCATGCGACTCGAGTTCCGCGCCCAGCTCTAGCAAGAGACCTCTTGCTTTGCGGCAAGTGGTTCAAGTCGGCTTCTGATAGAACTTCACTTTGATTTTGGGCATAGGCTTTTTTCCTGAAGCGGTGAAGAAAATTTGCCGCGCCGGCGGCCGCTGCTAATAGCGCGGAACGCTCGGATCAATCTCAAGCGACCAGCGGTCGATGCCGCCGGCCAGGGATTGCGCCGTCTCTACGCCCTGTGCGCGCAACCACGCCGCCACTTCCAGGCTGCGCTGCCCGTGATGACAATAGCAGATCACGTCCAGGTCGACGTCGAGCTGCTGCAGGTTCGCGGGGATAGTCCGCATGGGAACGAGCTGCGCGCCTTCAATCCGGCATGTTTCGTATTCCCAAGGTTCTCGAACATCGATCAACAGCAAAGGTTCGCCGTGTTTCTTCTTCTTTTGCAACTCGGCAACGCTGATTTCCAGTTCGCTCATTCCTCCATTGTATCGCGATCAGCGGCCGGTGAACTTTGCCTGCCGCTTCTCAAAGAACGCGTGGATTCCTTCGAGTGAATCCTCCGAGGCAAAGCAGCGCATCTGCTGTTCTACTTCGCCTTCGAGCGCTTGTTCGAGCGCTTCTTTCTGCACGCCGAAGAGCGTTCGCTTCACGGCGCCGATCGCCAGCGGCGGCCCGGCAGCCAACTTCGCCGCATAGGCCTTCGCCTCCGCCGCAAGCTGCGCTCCCGGTACCACCCGGTTCAGCAAACCCAGTCGGAACGCCTCCCGCGCGTCAATCATGTCGCCCGTGTAAAACAGCTCCGCCGCCTTCGCCGGGCCGACCAGTTGAGGCAAAAAGAAGGTTCCGCCATAGTCAGGAAATAGGCCCACCTTTGCGAAATTCTGTCCGAAGGTCGCTTCTTCCGCGGCGAAGCGAATGTCCGCGGCTAATGCGATGTTCATTCCCGCGCCGGCGGCGGCGCCATTCACGGCGGCAAGCACGGGTTGCTCGATGGTCCTCATGCGAAGCACCGCCGCCGTTCCCGCGCGAAGGATCGGTTCCAGCTGTTTCGGATCACGCGCTTGTCTGGCCTTCCCGATCATTCCGAGATCACCGCCCGCGCAAAACGCACGCCCGGCGCCGGTCAAAACTACCGCGCGAATGGAAAGATCCCTGCCGATCCGCTCGAACGCGAGGTTCAAGGCCGTCGCCAATTCGTTGTTCAGCGCGTTCAGTTTGTCGGGCCGGTTCATCACCAGCAGCGCGACACCGCCCTGTACGCTTTCCAGCAACACGGCTTCTGCCGCCGCAGCGGCGGGTACTGGATTCATGATTTCCTCCGGGTGAATTCAGGCCGGTTTTGCTTCGCGGGCTTTCTCGACTTTGCGGACCAGGGCGGCAAGCTTGCGGAAGTGCGGGACGCGGTCCTTGGAGTTCTGCGCGTGCTGTGCATCGGTGGCTGGCAAGACATAGATACTCGCGCCGTAAAGGGTTTCCTTCTGCAGTCCCAGCTTCACCCGGCGTTGCGCAAACTGTTCGTAAACGTTCTTGCCGTTGAACGCAATGACGTGCGGAACATACTCGCCGAGCTTCTGCGAAAGGACGATCCTGCCTTCGGCGTAGTCCTCGCGCGTCAGCTCTTCGACCGTCCGCGTAGGCCGCTTCACTAAATCGGTCAAGCCGATGGCAAACTCGATGATGCGCTTGTCGTCGCGATATTCCAATGGCTCGGGGATGACGCCGGTCTCATAGAGAACAGGCCAAAAAGGATTGCCCCGTCCGGAGTAGTAATGCCCCGTTCGCACGGACGACTCCGTCGGGTTGCATCCCACGATCACGAGCTTCATTCCCTTACGGAGGTGGTCCGGCAGAGTCTTCATGGTCGAGCTTCTTCGCTTTCAACCTTAGAATAGCCCGACGCGCATTGCGCCATCTCTGGTTGTTCTAGCTCGTCTGCCAAAGAGGCAATGCTCTGCCGAGACCGCGTTCGTTCGCCAAACGATAAACAGCCGTTGCCGCTGCCAAATCCCAGGCAGCGATGCCGTTCGATTTAAACAGCGTAATCTGCGCTTGCCCGGTACGACCCGGGCAGATTCCAGCCACCAGCGAAGACAGCTCGCGCACCGCGTCCCAGCGCTTTTCATGGCCGGCAAACCCCAGCACCAGGTCGCCCGCTTCCAGGCGCGATTGTTCGAGGGAGTCCACAAAAATGCGGTCGCATTTGGCCACTGTCTCGGCGTCCAACTCGCGCTTTTTCATGTGGTTGGCGCCGATGGCATTGATGTGGGTGCCGGGTGAGATGGCGCTCGAGTTCACGACCGCGTGGCTCGCCGTCGTTGCCGTGCAAACAACCGCCGCGCCTGCTGTCGCTTCCGCCGAACTTGCCGCGGGCTCGACGCGCACGCCCAATTGCGCCGACATCTCTCGCGCGAAGCTTTCGCGCCGCTCCGCCTCGCGCCCGTAGACTTTCACCTGCTCCAGCTTGCGCACCGCCGCGATCGCCTCCAACTGCGTGCGCGCCTGCGCCCCCGTGCCGATGATCGCGGCGTTCCTGGCATCCACGCGGGCCAGGAACTTTGTGGCCACGCCTGAAGCTGCGCCCGTCCGCATCTGTCCCATCACGTCTGCTTCGATCAGAGCCAGCAAGTCTCCGCTTTCCGTGGAAAACAGGCTGACCACAAACTTCAACTTGCCGCCGACGTAGGTGTACTGCTTGCTAGCGACCAGCTTCTCCGTCAGATCTGCGGCGGCCATGTGGTGAAAGAACGCCCCGCCGGGCAATTCGAATCGCCGCCGCGCGTGCACCAGCACCTCTCCCGCCGCTTGCCGCCTGGAAATCGTCTCCACCGCTTCCATCGCCAGCGCCATGCTCAGCACGCTCTTCACTTCGCCTTCATTAATGTGCAACGTCACGGCTTTTGCCTTTCTTGGAGCGCTTCAACCTGTCAACGTCCCTTCGTCTGCGCTTTCCCGCCATCTTGCGCTTTCCTCTGTTCGTTGCCTTCCCGTACCCGCCGCACCACCGTCTGCATCAGCCGGTATACCCGGTCGTTCCTCTGGTCATCGGCGTTCACAAAACGAAACTCCGGCTGCCCTGCCGGCGACTTGCCAACGCGAATCGGCAAACTCCCGCAAAGATCATTCTCGATGAACGCTGTCTCGTAGCGCGATTTCTTGCGATTCCACGTATACACGCGAAGCGCTGAGAAATCGCACCGCTGCCCTTCCGGCCCGCGGGCCGCCGCCAGCAGGTATTGCTGCTTCTGGCCCGAAGGATCTTCCACGCGATTCAGCTCAAACCAGGCGATTGGCCGCAGATTCGCCGCACTAGCTCCCTCGCGCACCGGGTCCGGTACATCCAGTTCCAGAAATCGCGCGATCACCCAGCCCGCAATGGGCACGGTCTGGTCGCCCGGTTCGGTGGTCGCAGGTTGTACCGCGGTCCTCGCCGACGTCTCCCCCGGCGGTCGCGTGGCCAGTCCGCGGATCAAGAACCAGTCCTCCTTTTTCGCATCCTGCGGCTCGCTGTTCTCTTTCTCGTCGGAAACTTGCGCCCAGTCCGCTTCGGCGCGCGCCACCACCTGCACCGCCACTCCCCTGGAAAACTGGTACAACCTTGGCGCCGTGCGCCCCGGCTCGACGCGCAGATTGGTCGCAACCTTGGTGCGTCCGCTGGCTTGCACCGGCAAGCTTTCCGCGCGCTTCAAAAGCTCTTCCGAGCGCTGCCACAGCGCCGGATCCATGAGCAGCCGGCCGTCTACCCAGCCTACGGCTCCCGCATTGCTCCTCACCTTTACGAAGTCGTTGCGCTTGGCCAGCATGTCCACGCGTTCGCCATAGCGCAGTACGCCCAGCGGCTCCCGCACCTGCGCCATGCTGCTCCAGAGCGTCACGCTCTTCTCGCTGACATAGGCCTCGCCGAGCGACTCGTGCCTCGGCCGGAAAAACCACGCCGAGAGCGTCACCAGCGCCAGCAGCGGCACGGCAATCAGCAGCTTTCTTTTCATTGGTCAGACCATCCAAAACAGGGAGCCTAAATTCTACCCGATTCGCCTGGCGCGCTGCGGTTGCCGACCGTGCGCGCGGCTTTTGCTAGAATGCGAAACGCTCGCCGGTTCCCTTCAGATGATGCGCCAGAGGTGATTGTGAAATTTCTCAGTTCTTTTCAGCCGTTAGGCTTGCTAATCCTCCGCATAGCTATAGGCGTGATCTTCCTCACGCACGGCTATCCGAAGCTCACACGTTCTGCGTCGGCGATGCAAGGGATGTTTGTGCAGCACGGCTTGCCGGCTCAACTGGTCTATGTGGCGGGCGTTCTTGAGACCTTCGGCGGGATCCTCTTGATTCTCGGCCTGTTTTCTCGCCCGGTCGGGTTGCTTCTTGCAGTGGAAATGGCCGTGGCCATGGTAAAAGTCCACGGCGGCCACGGCGTCATGGCTTTGCACGAATACGAGTTCCCGCTGGCGCTGGGAACAGCTTCCTTTGCACTTGCTACGGTCGGCGCAGGAGCGATTTCCGCCGATCACATTCTATTTGGGGAAGGCGGTGCGAGCCGGGCACGTCCGGCCCGGCCCGTCAAGAAATGAACTTCCCTCGAGGGGGCGCGACCCAGAAACGCCTAGTTTCCGGGTTGCGGCACAATCGGAGCCGGCGAAGTCGGAGCCGCATACACCGGCGGGGGCGCCAGCGGCAGCACCAGCCACAAGATCACGTACAGCAAGATGCCCGTTCCGCCGCAGAAAACTACCAGCACCCACAACACCCGCACCAAAGTCGGGTCCATATCCAAATAGTCGGCCACACCGGCGCATACACCGCCGAGTTTCTTGTCGGTGCTCGATCTCATCAGCCTTTTCGGCCCACCGGTTGCCGCGGCCATATTCGGCGCGTCGGTTACCACTTGCCTCGCGCCACAGTTGTAGCAAAACCGTGACCCGTCCGCGATGTTCCTCTGGCAGCTGTTGCAAACCATAAGAGCCTCCCGCAGGCAGGAATCTTCCCTGCTCTATCTGACTATACGCCCAAGCAAGCCAAAAAGTTGCCTGCTACAGAAGTGCCACTCTCACCTGGGTTTGCGGACGTTTTTTACTGGCGCGTTAGAACCCCCGGCCGGCTCAGTATTCGAGCAACTGCTTGACCATCGCCACCACCGTATCCGACTGCGGCAGAATCACATCTTCTAGCTTCGGCTGGTAGGCGCAGAACGTGTCGGTGGCGGCGATCCTCTTCACCGGCGCGTCCAGCTCATCGAATAACTCGTCGGCGATGCGCGCCGCCAGCTCGGCTCCATAGCCCCAGCTCAGCATGTCTTCGTAGGCCACGACGACGCGATGCGTCTTGCGCACGGTGGCGCAAATTCCGTCCCAGTCATAAGGAGTGAGAGAGCGCAGATCCAGAATCTCCGCGGAAATCCCCTCGCGCTCTAACTGCGCCGCCGCCACTTCTGCGCGATGCACAAACGCTCCATAGGTCACGATGCTGACGTCGGTCCCCTCCTTCACCAGCCGGGCCTTACCGAAGGGAATCGTGAAATCCGGCCCCGGATATTCCGACCGGTTGTAGGGCTGCCGGTAGAGATGCTTGTGTTCCAAAAACATCACCGGATCGTCAGAGCGTATCGCCGTCCGCAGCATTCCGGCGACGTCCAACGCGGTAGAGGGCATAACCACCCGCAACCCCGGAGTATGCGTAAAAATCGATTCTCCGCTCTGGCTGTGGTAGATCGCTCCGCCCGTCAGATACCCCCCGATGGCCACGCGAATCACCATGGGGCACGCAAAGCTTCCGTTCGACCTCCAACGCAAGGTGCAGAGCTCATCGCGAATCTGCATCATTGCCGGCCAGATGTAGTCGAAAAACTGAATCTCGGCCACCGGTTTCAGTCCGCGCGTGGCCATGCCGATCGCGCGGCCCACGATGGACGCCTCCGCCAGCGGCGTGTTGAATACCCGCGTCGAGCCGTATTTTCTTTGCAAGCCCGCCGTCGCCTTGAACACGCCCCCTTTTCCCTTCACATCCTTCAGGTTCTCTTCCCGGCTCGCGTCTGCCACATCTTCTCCAAAAACCGCGATCCGTTCGTCGCGCGACATCTCATCATGCAAAGTCGCCGCCACCATCTCCACCATGGTCTTCTGCGCACCGTGCAAATGCGGCTCGGCGGCAAAGGCCGCCGACGTTGGATCTACATCCGGCGAATACATGCTGTCGTAAATGGACTCGACCGACGGAACCTCAGCCGCCAAAGCCTGGTCGGTCGCTTGTCTCACTTCGTGATCCACTTGCGCTTCGAGCGCTTCAATCTGCTTCTGGTCGAGCAGCCCCTCCCGTACCAGAAACAAGGCAAATTTCGAGAGCGGATCGCGATGCGCCTCCGTTTCCCGCTCTTCCGGAGACTTGTACAATTTCTCGTCGTCGCTAAGTGAATGCGAATAGGGCCGCGTAACCTTGGCATGGATCAATGCGGGGCCGCGGCGCTCGCGGCAATAGCTCACGGCTTCCTGACAGACCAGATAGCTCTCAATCGGATCGGTTCCGTCTACGTCCGCAACATGAAGACCGGGGAACGACTTCACCAACTTGGCGATGTTGCCTCCTGCCGTTTGCACTTCCACGGGAACCGAAATCGCGTAGCCGTTGTCCTCCACCAGGTACAGCAGGGGCAGCTTTTTGATGCAGGCGACGTTCAGCGACTCCCAGAACTCTCCTTCGCTGGTCGCTCCGTCGCCCGCAGAGACATAGACAATCTCGTCCGCGGTGTGTTTTGCCAGCTCACCGCGCGGAGCCTTCTTCGCCTGTGCCAAAGCCTTCGGGTGCTGTTCGTAGTACAGCGTCGCCTCCGCCGCGCCTGCAGCGTGCAGGAACTGCGTCCCGGTGCAAGAAGATTTGCTCGGCAGGTTGTACTTCGGATGCCCGAAATGCGACGGCATCTGGCGCCCGCCGGAACTTGGATCGTCCTTCGCGCCGACCGCCTGAAGCAGCATCTCCAGCGGCGTGACGCCCAGCATCAGACACAGCGCACGGTCGCGGTAGTAGGGATAGACCCAGTCGGTGCACGGCCGCAAAAGCAACCCCATAACCGCGGTCACCGCTTCATGCCCGGCGCTTGAAATCTGGAAAAAAATTTTGTTCTGGCGTTTGAGTTGAATCTCCCGGTCGTCCAGCTTCCGGGACAAGTACATGGTGCGGTACAACCGGATCAATGTGTCGCGACTTAGGCCGCCGTACTTTTCGTTCTTGGGAGTTTCGCTTTTGGCTATCTTCACGCGCGTTTGAACGGCCATTCGGCAGGACCCCTTGGAAAATGTGGCTTTAGCGAACCGTTGTCGTCTTCTGAATCGAGGGCATCGTTAAGGGCTCCCTCTATACCAATTATAGCGAAACCGATTTCGCTCCTTTGCCAAGCGACGCCACCCTCCCGTTGGAAAATCGGGCCGCCAGCAGTCCAATTTGGCCTCAATGTTATCCATCGAGGGTCTCAAACTTGCCCTCAACTTCGGGAAAGGCCGCGTCCGAGGATCGGATCGTCTCGGGCGCGGCATCCCGGAAGGGCGGTTCGGAAGGAATCCGCTTCAGCCAGCGCTCTTCGGTCATCTTTTCATGCCCGGAAAACGCCAGCCTCAGGTGCAGCTTCACCGGGCCGGTTGGCACGGACGCGGCTGCCGGCTTCTCTTCGGTTTTGGCCTTGGCCTTGGTTCCGCCTGCCTTGCCGCCTTTGCCGCCCGTGGCAGGCTTCTCGACTCTCGCGGGCGCAGCCTCGGCTTGCGGAGTTCCGTCGCCTTCCTGTGCCGGGCGCTCAAATTTGTACAGCAACCTCTTGTCCAGCCGGAACGCCTGCTTCCAAACGTCCAGCTTGTGCCGCGCCTGCTGCGCTTTCTCTTCGTCCGCTCCAAAATCAAACGTCATGTAGATGTGTGCCATGAGCCGAGTCTGCGTCCCTCACCCTTTCTAGTCAAGACTCCGCGCCGGGGCCGGCGCTGTATCGGAATGCTAAGGATTGGGAACGTAGGCGAAATTGGAGTCGAAACACTCGAACGGCGCGCCCTCGTGGTAGTTCTTGCGAATCGCCTGCAAGGTTCCTTTGCTGAACCTTACGTCCGCAGGGTATGCGCCAATCGGATCGCGCAACAGGATCACGTCAAATTTCTTTTGCGACACGCGCTCCTCGATCAGGTCGCCATGCAGTATTCCCCGCCTGACGAGTTGGGTGTAGACGAAGGGGTTTGACACCAGCACCGGCTTGCCCGTGAGCAATAGCGCCCCCACGCTGTCGGTCAGCACGCTATCGCCATGACTTGCGAGGAAAGCGTAAGTCGCTCCGCATAATGTCCGTTCCTCCATGGGCGTCCGGTAGGTCAAGGAAGCGAGCAGTGTGGTGATAAACACCGCCGCCAAGGCCAGCCGGTTGGCCAGCAAAAGACTTCTCTCTCGCAGCCAAGCCTCGATGAAGCGCCAGCCATATCCCGCGCACCAGCAGATCGCCGCCGTCCATTCGATCAAATGGTTGGTGTTCGATCCGGCCTTACCAAGCGTCAGGGCGCCCAGGGTGGCACTGAGGAAGTACAGGGTGGGCAGTGCCAGGGCTCTTTTCGCCGCGTCGCGCACAACCCCTGCTATGGCAACCCCGAAAAATAGGGGTACCGCCGCGATCCTCTCGCCTAGGAATTTCAAACATTGCGCAAGGCTGTAAGGGTCCGGATGGGTTTCGAATTGATGGAACGCGAAATTCCCTCCGCTCCACTTTTGCGTCAGCCAGAACCCCGCGGCACAAATCGCCGCCGAAGCCAACGCCATGCGCATGAGCGTCTTCCACTCCCGGCGCGATGCGAGCCACACCGCGCAAGCCAGCGGCGCCGCCAGCAAGCTGTACTTCACAAACAGTGCCGCAGAGAACAGTGCCGCCGCCACATACCAATGCTTCTGCAAAAACACGCACGCCGCCAGCCCGCCAAAGGAGAGTGCAAGCGCCAGCCAATCGACACGGGACGTCAACATCCAGTTGCGCACGCTGACTACGGAGAGAAAGCCGCACGCAAAGATGATGCTCACGGCGAGCGGACCGCCGACCCGGCGGATCAAAAGGCCGACAAGCAGCGCGATCACCGCGCCGCACACGATCGAAACCATCCGCGGCGCAAAGAAACTGATGCCGAACCATTTCACCCAGACGGCGGTCAACAGATACGGAATGGGGCCGTAGGGATTCAGTACAATCGGCCAACTCCCCGCCGCCGGATAGGGCGTCAATCCCTCGCTAATGCGGACGCCAGCGTTAAGAACGTTTCCTTCTTCGTAGTCAAACTGCATGGGAAGGCGCGCCGTCTTGGCCGCCAGGATCAGCGCAAACAGCGCGCAAGCCAGCAGCGCCGCCGCGTAGCACCGCGTAATGACTGCATCGATTTGGCTTTGCTTCGGATCCATTTCGCCCGGTCACTGCGCCTGACTAGAGAGCAGAACCAGACTAACGTGGCAAACTTCGGAAACGTCGGTTGCCTTTGCCTTTCGTTCCCTTTATGACAACCGGACGCCAACGCGAGTCGCGGGCCGGTTCACGCTCGCAAGCGTTTTCGCCCAGGAACGAAAACGCCTTTTTGCCGCTTGCTCCCACCCGCGCCAGAAGGTAGCTGCGCATGATGGCGTGGGCCCCTATGCAGTCGCGCCGGACGCCACGGGCGATGTCAAGCGCGATACGCACGGAGTCGCCTCGATCCAACTCGCTCTAAACGGATTTTCTCGTCCGCGCCGCGCGGCAGCGGCCGATGGGCCATTCTGAAGGAAGGCTCGTTCCGGCGGACCGGTTGCCGGTTTTTGGCGTATGATAGATAGCACGCTGGGTCGCGCTATGAAGTTCGCCCGCCATTTCGCTAATCTGCTCGCGAGCCGCCGCGTGCCGCCGCTCGTTTGCCTCTTCGCGGCGCTGTTGCTTCAAGGTCCTGTCGTCTCGGCTCTGGCCATAGCCAGCGGCGTATGTTGCGCCGGCGACCATTGCCCCATCGCGGCCCATCATCATCCCCTCGCAAAAAACGAAGAAGCGCCGATGGATTGCGACCACAAGCAGGCTCACAGCGGGGACAAAGTCCGATCCTGCTCGATGTCCTGCTGCGAAACGACCGAACCGTTTGCCGTTCATGCCCATGTCTTCCTGCTCTCGCCGCCCGTCGAGCTGGCTTCTGCCAATCCCTTCCCAGAAACCGTCTCCCCGTTTGGCGCCAGCGAAACCGCCGCTCCCTTTGCTCCCCTCTCGCCCCCCCAAGTCCCGGCCAAGCCTCATCTGAACAGCTCCACTTCGCGTAGTTCTGAATAACTCCGCCTGCCCGCTTAACGAGTGGCGCAGCTCAATCCTTTTGGAGCCGATCGTTCACAATGTCACGTCGTAAAGGATTTCGTGCTGGTTTGATTTTATTGGGTCTACTTGTTTCGTTCGCTGGCTCCTCGGCGTCCCTTGCCGGAATTTTCGGCACCGTGCGCGGCATCGTTCACGACGTCCAGCACCGTCCCATTTCGGGCGCACACCTTCTATTGCAAGCCAAGCAGTCCGACTGGAAGCGCGCAGCCTTTACCGATGACGCCGGCGAATTTCAGATGGACGCCGTGCCAGCCGGCAACTACACCCTGCAAATCACGCACGATGGCTTTCGCGAGTCCGTAGCGGACCTCACCGTCGTCGCCGACTCCGCCCCTCTGCGGCACTTCCCGCTCGAGGTCGCTGGCCTGACCGAGCAGGTCGAGGTCAGCGAATCGGCACAGACTTTGGACACCACCTCTTCGTCCAGTCCGGTCACGCTCACGCAACAGACCATCAGCGAAACCCCCGGGGCCAGCCGCGCCAACAGCCTCGATTTCGTTACCGATTACACCCCCGGCGCGTACATGGTGCACGACCAGCTGCATGTTCGCGGCGGCCACCAGGTCTCCTGGCTCATCGACGGCATCCCCGTACCCAATACCAATATCGCCGCCAACGTCGGCGCTCAGTTCGATCCTAAGGATATGGATGTAGTCGAAATCAACCGCGGCGGCTACTCCGCCGATTACGGCGACCGCGTCTACAGCACCTTCAATGTCATCCCGCGCTCGGGTTTTGAACGCAATCGCGAAATCGAACTCCTCGCCACCTACGGCAGCTACCATTCGACCGACAGCCAGATCAGCATCGGCGATCACGGCGATCGTTTCGCCTACTATGCCAGCGTCAGCGCCAATCGCTCCGACTTCGGGCTCATGCCGCCCGTACCCGACGCGCTCCACGACGCCAGCAACGGCGTCGGCGGTTTCACCTCGCTCATCTTCAACCTGACGCCCGACAATCAGCTGCGCCTGGCTGCATCTGCCCGTTCCGACTTCTTCCAAATTCCCAACACCGGCGAACAGCAGGACGCGCTCATCCGCGACACGCAACGCGAGCGCGACGCCTTCCTCAATTTCACATGGGTTCACACCTTCGAGCCGGGCGTGCTGCTCACGACCGCCCCTTTCATTCACTCTAACCACGCCGCCTACGACGGTTCCGGCCCCGTCCCCAGTTTGCTTCCCGATCAGCCGCCCAATCCGACCGAGCACAACGATTCGCGCTACGAAGGCGCACAAGTGTCGCTCGGCGTCACGCGCGGCCGTCACAACGCGCGATTGGGTCTATACGGCTTCGCGCAACAAGACGACTCATTCCTCCGCGTCGCCGCAACCGATGGCTCGGGCCAGGTGGCGGCGGAAAAGGTCGGCCCCACCGGCGGCCAGTTCTCGCTATTCGTCGAAGACCAGTTCCGCGCCGCAAATTGGCTTACGCTCAACGCCGGCCTTCGCTACACCCATTTCTCAGGCGGAGTCAGCGAAGACAAGACCGATCCGCGTTTGGGCGCAGCGCTTCGCATTCCCAAACTCAAATGGGTTTTCCGCGCTTTCTATGGCCGCTACTACCAGGCCCCGCCGCTCACTACCGTCTCGGGACCGCTGCTGGTGTTCGCCACCGACCAGGGTTTCGCATTTCTCCCCCTGCACGGCGAAACCGACGAACAGCGCGAATTCGGCTTGACCATTCCCATCCGCGGCTGGACGTTCGACTTCTCAAACTTTCAGACCCACGCGCGCAACTTCTTTGACCACGATGTGCTGGGCAACTCCAACATCTTTTTCCCGGTCACCTTGGAGCGCGCGCGCATTCACGGCTGGGAGTCCACTGCCCGTTCGCCGCGTATCGCCAAACTCTTCGATGTCTACCTCACCTACTCCAACCAAATGATCGAAGGCTCGGGCGCGGTCACCGGCGGTCTTTTGGCGGAGGAGGGCGAGCTCTGCCAAGGCGGCGGCTTCTGCTACCTCGATCACGATCAGCGCAACACGCTCAGCTTCGGATTTCACTCCTCGCTGCCATTGCACATCTCCGCGTCCGGCAACATTTCCTACGGTTCCGGTTTCCTCGACCGCGAAGGCCCGGCTCACCTTCCCGACCACACTGAATTTTCCTTGTCGCTCGCCAAATTTTTTGGGGAGCGCTTCTCGGTCGGCTTCACCGCGCAAAATCTCAACGATTCGCGCTACCTGCTCGACAACTCCAACACTTTTGGCGGCACCCACTGGAACTATCCGCGCCAATTCACCGGCCAGATCCGCTACCGCTTCCACTTTTAGCCGCTGGCTTCTGACCTGTCATTCCCGAGGAGTGCAGCGGCGAGGAACCTTTTCGCCGCTCGCGCCGTTGCGTCCCTCCGCTGCCCTGTCCTACACTGGCTGCGGCAAGATCGGGCGATGGAGTTCGCCATAACCGCCGATTCCTCCGGCATTTCGCGGGAATCCGCTGATGACTCCTGGCAGCCAGCAGGCTCCAGGAGTTTTTTGTTATGCCCGCGGCAAAGCCGTGACCACCGAACCCAGCGAGGCACAGCTTGAAGATTGTTCTGATCGCTCTATTCGGAGCCGTGGGCACGCTAAGCCGTTACGGCCTGCAAGGTCTGGTACAGACCCGAACGGACAGCACGTTTCCTTACGGCACGCTTCTCATCAATCTGACCGGCTGCCTGTTCTTGGGCTTCCTCGGGCAGCTTACCCTGAACCGCATGCTCGTCTCTTCCGATTTGCGTATTGCCATTGCCGTCGGGTTCTTCGGCGGCTATACCACCTTTTCCAGTTTCGGCTGGGAGACCGCGAAAATGCTGGAAGACGGCGAATGGCTGCGCGCCGCCGCCTACGTCGGAGCCAGCGTCATCGCCGGCCTCCTGCTCTCGGTAGCCGGCATCCGTCTCGCGAATCGCTTCTAAGGAGCCGTTCATGACCCACGAAAAGTTTACGGGCGAACGCACCCTGATGCGCATCCATATCGGTGAGTCCGACAAGTGGCGGGGCAAACCTCTGCACCAAGCAATCGTCGAACTCCTTAGAAAGGAGCGGTTCTCGGGCGCCACCGTTCTGCGCGGAGTCGGCGGCTTTGGTTCCTCCAGCGTCTATCACACCGACAAAATCCTCCGGCTGTCGCAGGATCTTCCCATGGTCGTCGAAATCGTTGAAGCCACCGAGCGTATCGAGGAGATCCTTCCGCGCCTCGACGAAATGGTGGAAGGCGGGCTCATCACGCTCGAAAAAGTACGCGTCATTCTGTACCGACCCGCCAAGAAGTAGTCTATTTTTCCTGGCTGGCGCGCTGCTTGCGGATTTCCTCCAAGCGGCGCTTCCGATACGCCTCGTACTCCTCTTTCAACTGGGGGTCTTGGGGGCTGCTGTAGATTTCGCTGGACTTGTATTTTCCTTCCGCGAACTTCTTTTTGGTCCATTCGTCATGGACGCGGATCTCATCGGCGCGGTCCAACACCTCCCTCACCAGGTGCGGAGGAATGAAGTACACGCCCTCGCGGTCGCCCACCACCAGATCGCCCGGCATCACCATCGCGCCCGCGATACGCACCGGCACGTTGATGCCGGTCAGCATCACGTTCCCGATCGGCGTGGGATCCACATCCTTGAAGTAAGCCGGCATATCGATTTCCGATATTCCGTCCAGATCGCGGATGCTGCCGTCCACCACCAGCCCGGCGCTCTTGGTGGCGGTCATCACGTAATAGAAAAGATTGTCGCCAACGATGGTCCCGCCAACTTTCTTGCCGAACAGATCGACCACCAGCACGTCGCCCGGCTGCAGCATGTCAATCGCGGTCTGATTGTGCAGGGGGCCCATGCCGCGCGCCTTGGCCTTGGCTTCGGCTATGTGCTCGACGTCAGGGCGCATGGGCATGAATTGCACCGTAAACGCGCGCCCCACCATCGGCTTGTCCGGATGCAGGATGCGAAAGCCATCGGCGTATTGGTTCTTGTAGCCTTTCTCTTCCAGCACCGCCCAAATCTCTTCGGCGGAAAGTTCGCGCGCCTGCCGAAGCAGATTGTCGGGCACTTTGGGTCTTCCGTCCGCCAAGCGATCGAAAGGATTTGCCTCGGAATAGTCGACCAGCCGATCCTTCGGGAAATCGAACAACTGCGCGTGCGCCGGGCAGGCGGCCGACGCCATCGCGAGAACCCCCAGAGGCAAAACTTTCGAAACCAGTCCAGAGATTCTCGTTGGCAATCTCGGTTTCATCGCGGTAGGTCCTCGATGGCGGCGCTCTGTCATTCCGGCAAAGGGGCGCCAGACTGTTCCGCCACCAGGTACGAAGCGTACCAGTCGGGCCAGTTTTCATCGCGCTGGCCTCCGCTGCGGGCTTCGTGTTCGCCATGCGCAGCCGCCGCGCGGCGCAGCGCGCTCGCCAGATCGCTTACCGACGCGAAGCCCGTGGTGCCCGGATCGATGCGCCCGGGCAGCCGCGTCGTTAGTTCCTGCAGCAGCCAGCCGTTGCCGTCCGGATCTTGGAAGGACGCAAAGGTACGGTAGCTGCGATGGCTGGCGTCCGGGCCGTTGACGCGGACTCGTCCAAATAGGTAGGCCTCGTCCGTGCCGGCGTACACGCCTTCGTTGTGGAATGCTTCGCTCACTTCGACGCCGCGAGCGAGCAGCTCGCGCCGCGCCGCCTCCATGTCGGATACGATCAAGTACAAGCCTTGCGCTGCACCGGGCGCTGCCGGGGTGACGTTCTTTCCGAAAATGACGGAGCAGCCCGAGCCAGGCGGCGTGAACTGGATGACGCGGAAATCGCTCTCGTGCGCGTAGTCGGCGTCCAGGCGCCAGCCAAGCTTTGCGTAAAAATCTTTTGCGCGATCCACATCGGAAACGGGGATCACAACAATCTCAAACTTCATGGCTATCGGCGCGACCTTCGCTTCGCTTTCCGGTGCGGGAACTGGCCTGGTGCTCATCGCGACTCTCCTTTGCTAGGTGGCTGGGGGCGGGCTGGGCGGCGCGTTGGCCGTAGATAGTACCCCATAGCGTCCCATCTGAGAAACCGTCGAAGTAACACGCATTGGAAGGTAGGTCTATTCTGGCCGGGAAATACCGGCTTCGGCGGACCCGCAAACGGCCCATTACGTTTCCAGGCTGCATTCAGCCGGTTGTCTAAGGCTTCACGGTTAGAACGACTACGTCGTGCGACGGTACCTTCACGGAAAATTTTCCGGTGAACTTGCCGAGGTCCTTGTGAACCCAAAGGTCTCTGACGCCGGCGGAAAGATGTTCCGGGTATCCGAGGACGGTCCACGGCACGGAGGCTTCTGTTTCGCTTGCGCCACGATTCAGAACGAGCACGGCGCGGCTGCCGTCCTTGAGCGTCTTCGACCAGATCTCCACGCTGCCTCCTTTCGCGACTCGGCTGGCCTGGTGGCCTAGCGCGTCCTGGTTCACGGCGATCACTTCGCGGTTGGTCAGAATTTCTTTGATTTCCGGCGACATGCTGCGCAGATCGTTGCCGGCGATCAGCGGGGCCGCCAAAATCGCCCACAAACTGAAGTGCGCTCGGTATTCGTTGGTAGTCATGCCGCCGTTGCCGACTTCGAGCATGTCCGGATCGTTCCAGCGGCCGGGCCCGGCAAACGCCTCGAGGCCCACCTGCAAATCGAGAATGTCCAACATGCCCAGCGCGCAGCAGCCGCCGTCTTTGTACTTCTGCTTCCCTTCCCAGTGGTCGTTGATGTCGCCGGTAGTGCGCCACATGTTTCCGGTGTCCGCGGCCCATAACCAGGGCTTGGCCGTTCCCCATTCGCACATGCTGAAGACAATCGGACGACCCGCCGCTTTCAGCGCGTCGCGCATGGTCGAGTACGCTTCCTCCGCGTTGCGCTTGCCGGAATGGCACCAGTCGTATTTCAGATAGTCCACGCCCCACTTGGCGTACATCAGCGCGTCCTGATATTCGTGCCCCATGCTGCCCGGGCGGCCGGCGCAGGTTTTTTCTCCCGCATCGGAATAGATGCCGAACTTCAGTCCCTTGGCATGAATGTAGTCGCCGAGCGCTTTCATGCCGGAGGGAAAGCGCTCGGCGTCGGACACGATATTGCCGTTTTCGTCGCGCCTCACCTGCCAGCAATCGTCGATCACCACGTATTGATAGCCGGCATCCTTCATTCCGGACGACACCATGCCGTCGGCCATCGACTTGATGAGGTCTTCGCTCACGTTGCAGCCGAATTTGTTCCAAGAGTTCCAGCCCATGGGAGGAGTGAGGGCCAGGCCGTTGTCGAGTGCGCGGGAAGTATCGGCGAGGGAAAAGAAAGCGAGAAAAAGCAGGAACCAAGCAAGCAAGGCGGCAGTAAACGTTTTCATCGGCGCTCCCCCCAGCTAGAAAAATCCGCAGAGATGATACAGGAAAACAGGGAGAGGAGAACCCGATCGGAGCCCAGGTTCGGTCGGCTCTGGCGAAAGGCTCTCGCAGGCACCACCTCCAGCGCTTGTGAACAAAAAGCGAAAATGGCGATTGCGCGGCTGCGGGTCTGGTGCTACCCTGAGCGAACAAAAGGCAAAGCCTTAAACGAAGGGAAAGCGAAACAGCTTAGCTGTGCTCTAGCGGGCGTGCGAGGTTTCAATGGGCGACGGGCTGGCGGTCAAACCAGGCAAAGCGAAGACCATCGCGATGGACGCGGCAGTCGAGAAGCGTGCCGAGCGCGCGGTTAGGAAAGTGGAAGAGGTGCTCGGCTGGTTCGCGGAACGCGGCTCGAACCATGACGTTTTACCGGCCGTGCGGCGGTTCCCCGCGCGGGCGGCAGTGCACAGAGAGTGGCCGCTGTGGGTTAGCGAGACGCTGCGCGAGGTGTACGCCGCCAAAGGAATCGCGCGACCGTATTCGCATCAGGCTGCGGCGGCAGAAGCGGTGCACGCAGGAAAAAATGTGGTGATGGTCACGCCGACGGCTTCGGGGAAAACGCTTTGCTACAACCTGCCGGTGCTGGACGCGATTTTGAAAAATGAGAATACGCGGGCGCTCTATCTGTTTCCGACCAAGGCCCTGGCGCAGGATCAGCTGGCGGAATTGTACGACTTGCATCGCAGGCTGCAGAAGGGTGGCGAAGGCGGGCCGGAGGAGTTTGCAGCGGGGCTAAATCCGCCAGTCGACGACAGGGGGCCCGAAATTCCGGCCCATATAACGCCGGACCTGCAGCCGCAAAAAACGCACCGGCATTCCTTTGGCGTATTTACCTACGACGGCGATACGCCGAGCGATGCACGGAAGGCAATCCGGGAGCAGGGACACATCGTCCTGACCAATCCAGACATGCTGCACACGGGAATTCTACCGCACCACACGCGGTGGACTCGGCTGTTCGAGAATCTGCAATACATTGTGATCGACGAGCTGCATACCTACCGCGGCGTGTTCGGCAGCCATTTGTGCAACGTGCTGCGGCGGCTGCGGCGGATTGCGAGCTTCTACGGAAGCGCGCCGCGGTTTATTTGCTGTTCGGCGACCATCGCCAATCCGGGCCAACTGGCGGAGCGGCTGATTGAAGACCGCGTGGAAGTGTTGAGCGAGAATGGCGCGCCGGCGGGGGAGAGGACGTTTGTGTTCTACAACCCGCCGGTGGTGAACCGTGCCCTGGGGATCCGCCGGAGTTACATCAGTGAGAGTTCGCGCGTGGCGCTGGAATTCCTGCAGCGCGATTTGCAGACGATGGTATTCGCAAATTCGCGGCTCAACACGGAAATCCTGCTGACCTATCTGCAAAAAGCGAATCCGCACTTTCCCGGGAGCCCGCAGCCGATTCGCGGGTACCGCGGAGGATATTTGCCGAGCGAGCGGCGGGAGATCGAGCGCGGGCTGCGTGAAGGGAAAATCCGCGGAGTGGTTTCAACCAACGCGCTGGAGTTGGGAATCGATGTGGGCTCGCTCGACGCGACGGTAATGGCGGGCTATCCGGGAACGATTGCGGCAACTTGGCAACGGGCGGGGCGAGCCGGGCGGCGCAGCGGAAGTTCGTGCACGGTTCTGGTGGCGTCGTCATCGCCGCTCGATCAGTTCATAATGCGGCATCCGGATTATTTCTTCGGTAACACGTCCGAACAGGCGTTCATTCAGCCGGACAACCTGGAAATCCTGGTGAATCACCTGAAGTGTGCGGCGTTCGAGCTGCCGCTTGGTGCGGACGAAAAATTCGGCGCGGCCGACTGCCCGGATCTGTGCGCCAGGCTGGCCGAGGCGGGCTACCTGCATCGCGCCGGGACGCACTATCACTGGACGCAGGAGGCCTATCCGGCCGATACCGTGAGCCTGCGCTCGGTCACGAGCGACAATTTCGTGATCATTGATATTACGGGCGCGCCGGAAGCGATTGGCGAGGTGGACTTTCCGAGCGCGCTTACGACGCTGCATGAAAAGGCCATCTACCTGCACGGCGCGGAGCAATATCACGTGGAGCATTTGGATTTTAAGGAGCACAAGGCGTACGTGCGGAAGGTGGACGTGGACTACTACACCGACGTCATGAAGTACACCCAGGTGCGGGTGCTCGAGGTGGCGGGGGAGAAACGGAGCGCGCAAAGAGCGGGGCCAGAGATCCCGGAGCAAAGTCTGGTCGCAGCGCCGTCCGGCCATGCCGCGGACCCGTGCTGCTGTTTGCATGCGCATGGCGATGTGCTGGTGCGGTCGCAGGTTGTGGGATTCAAGAAGATCAAGTTTTTCTCGAACGAGAACATCGGGTTTGGGCAGCTCGAACTGCCCGAGAACGAAATGCACACGACGTCGTATTGGCTGACGCTCGAACGGGCGCTCCTGGAGTCGGTTCCCTTTTCGATCAGCGAGCGACAGAGCGGGATGTTCGGCTTGCTCTATGCGATGAAGTCGGTGGCGACGCTTCTGCTGATGTGCGACGGGCGCGATTTGGGATCGGCGATCGGCGAGCGGCCGCCGATGCCAGGCGGGGCAATCGAGGAGTTTTCGCCTGTGCGGCTTGAAGACGCAATGGCCGGAGGAACGGCGAAGGAGTTTTTTGAGCCCAACTTGTATTTGTACGATGCTTATCCGGGCGGGATTGGATTTTCCGAGCCGCTGTTCCGCGCGAATGAATTGCTGCTGGCCGCAACGCGCGAACTGATTGCCGGGTGTGAGTGCGACGACGGGTGCCCTTCGTGCATCGGCCCGGCCGGCGATCTGGCGCCGCGAGCGAGGGAAGCGGCGCTCGCGATATTCGAGAAGGCGGGAGTGTAGTGGCGACGGCGGCCGACAAATTCGCTCGACTAGCGGCGTTGCGGCCGGCGGCCGGCAGCAGGCCTCAACTTGTCAGGGAACCGTCTCCCGAGACCGACGAAGAGTGCATGCTGGCGCGCATGATCGGGGCCACGGTCGCGCGGACGGAATTCGGCAGTCATTTGCGGGTGCGGACTTGGCATGCCACGCCGGAATTTTGCGCGCCTTCGACGGGAGTGATCGATCTGTTGCGCAGCCCGGCTTCGCCGAAAAAGAGCCGTGGCGTAAAGCCGCGGGCGGCAGTAGACGACCAGGAAGGGGGCGACGAGATCGAGCCGCTGCTAAAGGATCCGGAGAGATGGTTGTTTCTCGATACGGAGACTACCGGTTTATCGGGCGGCACGGGCACCTATGCGTTTTTGATCGGAATTGCGTGGTGGGACTCGGGCGGGCTGCAAGTGGAACAGTTTTTGATGCGGGATTTTTCCGAAGAGCATTCGGTGCTGCTGGAGCTGGCGGATCGCCTGGGCGAGCGACCGGTGCTCGTAACCTTCAACGGAAAGACGTTTGATTGGCCGCTGCTCGAAAGCCGCTACCTGATGACGCGGAGCATCGGCGTGCCGCGGTTGGCGGCGCATTTGGACTTGCTGCACCCGGCGCGCGCGGTCTGGAAGCTGCGGCTCGGCTCGGTGCGGCTGATGGAATTGGAAGAGCACGTCCTGGACGCAAAGCGGCTCGGATGGGACCGGGCGGAAGACGTGCCTTCGAATCTGATTCCGCAATTCTATTTTGATTACCTGCGCGGGCGATCGGTGGCGCCGCTGGCGGGGGTGGTGCGGCACAACCGGAATGACTTGCGCGGGCTGGCGGCGCTGTTCGGCAAGCTGAACACCCTGCTCAGCTGCGAAAAGCACGTCGACAATGCGGACGGGCTCGACCTGTTCGGGTTGTCGCGCTACCTAGACCGCCGCGGAGAGCGGCGGCGCGCGGAAATCGCCTGCATGGCGGCGCGGGATCGCGGTCTACCCATCGGTCTCGACGCGGTCGCCCGGTGGGAACTGGCAAAAATGGCGAAGCGCCGCGGCGAGTACGAAGCGGCCGTGGAAATCTGGGAAGAGCTGCTCCGGGACGCGGACTGGCGCGCGGCTGCGTGCGAAGAGCTAGCGACCTTTCACGGACAACGACGGAAAGATGTTCCTGCGGCATTGCGGTATGCGCGGCAAGCGATGTTCGCGCTGGGGAAGCAACCGCCGGTCGAGCGGTTGAGCGGGGCGGCCCCCCGAGACTTACGGCGCTTCGAGCGGCTGACCAGGAAAATCGAGCGGCTCGAAGCAAAAGGGCGGAAGACGAACCGGGCGCCGTTGCTCGAACCGCGTCGCTGAGCCAGGGACTATCGCAAGCCTACGATGGACACCGGGCGAGGAACATTCCCGGCCGTCTTCGTGGCCGTCGTCCCGGGTCGCGGATCTGGCTCGGGGAGCGCCCCGAAGCTCAGCTGCTTGTTGAGCTCCGCGAAAAGCGAACGTTCGCCACCTTCGAGCATAATGCATTCGTTGCCGGAGCAGCGCAGGAAGACGCCTCCGTCGGGAGTCTCAAAGGAAAAGAAGTTCGGGCGGCGAAACAGGCCCGTGCGTTTTTCGTGCTTCTTTTCGAGCAACTCGGAGTATTGCCCGAAGAAACGGTTGGCATGCTCGGCGGACGTAAGATGAACGCGAGCGAGCAGCAGCAAGCGCTGGCTCGACTGGTTTTCGTACACCAGGTAGCGATCGCCATCCCAGGCAGCGGCGAGAGGCGCGGCGCGATCTTCGCCGAGGTACTGTTTTAGAACCTCTTTCCAGCCGAATTCACCCATCAAGTTGTCGTCCAGCTTTTTCCAGTCCTTGCCGAGGCGGGATTGCACATCGGGCAGGGCGACCTTTTCCGGAACGTGGCCCGACTTGTAAAGGGCCGGATGCAGGATCTGTTGCGTAGAAACGGGCGGATTCTGGAAGATTTTGTCGAGGGCCGGCCAGCCATTGGGCTTCAGGGACGCGGCGGTGAATTTCATTCCGGCGAAGTAGGGGAAAACCAGGGCGTCTTTGATGAAAGGCGGCGCCTTCTTCATGGAAGGCGTGTCGCCAATGTCGCCGGTGAGCAGCGATGGATCGAACTCCGGCATGTCGTTGACGGATTTCCCCGTTCCTTGCAACAGGTAGTCCACCATGGCGGCCATGGCGGAACCCTCAAGAAAGGCCTCGCGGGCAAGTTCGGCATCGTCATTGGGACGCGCGGCTTTGAGCCAACCCTCAATTTGGAAGTGCTGGTCTTCCAGGGCGTGCGTGAGCTCGTGTGCCATCACCATGCGCTGGTCTTCGAGCGGGATCCAATCGGCGATATAGAACTCGTGCGCCTTAGGGTCATAGAGGCCGGCAATCTGTTCGGTCAGAAGCTCGACCATGAAGGAATCCAAATCGAAATTCTTGGGTAGAAGGCCGAAGGCTTCAGCGGCCTTGGCGTCTGCGTAGCGCTGCGCGGTGTCCTTATCCTCATCCATCTGCTTGATGACATAGGCGCGTATCTCGTCGCGCGAGCGCAGGGTCTTCTTGAGGGGGGAAAGGAGCGTGAGACCCGTGATTTCGCTCATGTTGTGGAGGACTTCATCTGCGGCGGCAGCGAAGTCGGCAGAGGAGTGCGGAACGGGCGGCGGCGCGCTCGGAGACGCTTGCTGGGCCGGCAGAGCCGGCAGCAGGATCGCTACCGGGACCAGGAGGAAAGCGAGGCGGGCCAGGCGTAGAAAAGCCGCGGTGGTCATCGTTTGAGCATAGCAGATACGGCGCGAAGTCAGCCGACGCGATTGAAGGCAAGCGGAAGCAGCTTCCAGACCGAAAAGCGCCGGCCGGGCGGATCTTCCGACCGATACTTTGTTCTGAATCCTTAACAACCTGATAAACCGTATGATACAACTTCGGCAGAAGTTCCCTCTGCCCTGAGGTACTGTATGCTTCCCGGATTGCGTTTGCGCCAAGTGCGCGAACGACTGGGGCTGACCTACCGCGACGTTGAGGCGGCGAGTTACGAGCTGGCCGCGCGGCGCGGCCGGCCCGAGTTCATCGTGCACATCAGCCGTCTCGCCGATTTTGAGAATCGCAACGTGGTTCCCGGGCTACATAAGCTGTACTCGCTTGCGGCCCTGTATCACTTGAACCCGCTCGAGCTATTCGCGTGGTATGAAGTGCCATTCGAGGAATGCTTCGAGGACGGATTGCGCTTTCAGGTTCCGCAAACCCACGTGCCGGCACCGCCAAAGGCACTACGAGTGCCGTTGCGTTTCGATCCGGCGTTTGATCCGCGGCGTACGGATTTTCTGTCGCGCATGGTCGAGCGCTGGGGACATTTCGAAGGCGCGCTTATGAAGGCAAACCCGCGACACTGCTACGGTTACATCGGGCTTGCGGACCACCGCATGGCGCCCCTGCTGCGCCCGGGAAGCCTGGTGCTGGTGGATACCGAGATGCGGCACATTGAAAACAGCGGCTGGCATTCCGAACACGATAGGCCCATGTACTTGGTGGACGTAAGGAAGGGCTACCGGTGCGGTTGGTTCGTGCGTGACGCCGACAAACTGGTGATGCAGCCCCATCCGATGTCGCGCTACGCTCCGGAATCCTGGGTGCTGCCGAACGAAGCAGAGGTTGTGGGCAAAGTGATCGGCATCGTTACCCGATTGAACGAGCCGTCGGGCGCTGCGATTCAAGAATTTCCAGAAGAACACGCAAGTTCGAAAAGAAAAGCTCTCTGAGGTAGTCGGGGGCGTCTTCGGGCGGCAGAATGCGGTAAGACTCCAGCTGGCGCCAGTGCGCGATGGTGGCCCCGACGGGGCCGGCCATGGCTTCGAGGCACTCGCCAAGATCCTGCTCCTGCACCGAAAGCGGCATTTCCAAGACCCGCGAAAAAATCTCCTCATGGCAAAATTTCATCGCTTCCTGGACGCCCTCAGGCGGATACACGGCGGCCAGCCCAGCATGTTCGTATCGCCCCGAAGAAAGGTCCCGCAACGAGGCGATATAGATCAGCCTTCCGTACACGTTGGGAATGGCGGCTAGCGTGGTGGCCGTGAAGTCCCGGATGATCGGCTGAAACCTCAGAATTTCGTCCATCGCCGTAAACCCGTTCCGAATTCAGAAAATCTTTCCAGCAAAAACCGGCTTAAACGCGCACGCCCGAAGGATGGCGCCAGGAGGTGTGACCCATGCTTCATTCACGGGTTGTGCTCGGGCTGGCCCTGCTGGGAGCGTCCATCGTAGTTCCGGGGTATACCGCAGTCAACGGCAGTTCGGTTGGCAGTTTGGTCGCCGACGGACGGGGTTGCCGGCAATGGTCGGATGGGTCGCCCATGCCGATTCCGAAACCGGCGAAAGGAGGGGCGGCCGACGGTTCGCCGATGCCGATCCCAAAACCGAGCGGAAAAGTATTCCGAGCGGATGGATCGCCCATGCCCATACCGAAGCCGACGGGTTCAACCGCACGGACGGCTTGAGATTGTTGTATGCGTTTCTATTAACGTCAGGGGTATCTTACCTCTTTTCTATACCAGTCCATTGAGGTAAGATACCCGCTGTGCTGAGCTCGCTCCCCGCCCTCGATTTGGTCCTGTGGGCCGTGACAACTCTGGGCGGGTTGCTCCTGTTTGGTTTGATCCTCGACAAGCAGCTGGACCGCGAGTTCCCGTTTCTAACGATCTATATCGGCGCGAATCTGCTGCAAACCGCGCTGCAGCTCTTCTTCTACCAGCTCTACGGGTTCCAATCCCATGTAACTTACCTCGCGGTGTGGAGCTCGCAGGCAGTGATCGTAACGGCGAGGGCTCTGGCCGCCTGTGAGTTCTGCCATCGGGTGCTTGGCCACTACCGCGGGGTGTGGGCTCTGGCCATACGCGTTTTGCTGGCATTCGGCGCCCTGGTGGTGGGCTTGACGCTGGCCTTCAGCCGGGACGGATTTCGATACGCGGTGATGACGCTCGAAATGGCGTCGGAAGCGTTCATTGCGACCATCGCGGTTGGAACGGTTCTGTTTGCCCGCCACTACCACGCGCAAATGGGGCAGAGCGCGCTGCTGCTGGGGCTCGGTTTCGGCTTGAACTCCTGCCTGAAGATCCTGAACGACGCCTTCCTTTCGCGCTACTGGCGAAACTATTCGGGAATGTGGAATGAGGTGGCGATGGTAGGATTTGCCGGCGTGCTGGTGCTGTGGGTTTTCGCCATGCGCGCGGCCGCGACGGAATACGTTCCGCGGCCGGAATTGCAGCCCGCGGAGGTTTACCGCGTTATGGCCCCGCACATGAATCGCAAGCTGGCGGAGCTGAACGACCAACTGGTTCGTTTGCTCAAAGCAGTGCGGCAGAAACCATGAGCGTGGCGTTTTTCATCCTGGCGGTCGTGTTCGCGCTGGCGGTTCTGGCGCTGCTTCTTGTGTCGTCCGGGTCCTCGCGGCGGGGCCGGCGCAGGCGCGACGGTCTGGCAGTGCTCGACAGCGCCCCGCAGCACCTCTGCAACATGGGCCCGATCCGCCGGTCTCAGGATGGAGTGGACCTCGAGTACGTGGCGAGCCGGGGCGGGCGCGAACTGGCCAAACGGCTGCGGCGCGAACGGCACGAGGTGGCCCTGCTGTATCTCGATTCCCTGCGCGCGGATTTCGAACAGCTTCTGCGCATCGCGCGCGTGGTGGCGCTTTTGTCGCCGGAGATCTCAAGTTCGCATGAATATGAGCGCCTGCACCTCGCGCTGCAGTTCCGTTTTCGCTTTCAACTGGTGAAGCTGCGGCTGCTATTCGGAGATTCGGCCATGCCGCAGGTGGCGGCTTTGGGCGAAATGGTATCGACGCTGGCCATCCGCATGGAAACGGCGATGCAGGCGCTCGGGGAGCGAGCTACGCTGGCTGCCAATCTGGCCCTAACTTCGGAACAATAGCGTAAGATCCCGGATCAACGCGGACTTTGCACGCCGCCCACCGGAGCCAGCACTTCCTGTCCGTGCGCCTGGTCTTTCGATCCTGTAGAAGGGCCGGGAAGTTCGATGGTGAAACAAGCGCCCTTTCCCGGAATGTTGCGCACTCGAATCTGTCCGCCGTGCTCGGTGACGATGCCGTAACAAATGCTCAGGCCAAGGCCGGTTCCTTTGCCCACCGGTTTGGTGGTGTAGAAGGGGTCAAAGACGCGCGAAGCGTCCTTCACACCGGGACCGCTATCCAGGAATTCAACGATGAACTTCCCTTCCCGGCAAGCGGTTCCAACCCACAGGTCCCCGTTGGCGGAAGTGTCCAGGATGGCATCGACGGCGTTGTTCACAAGATTGAGGAAGACTTGCTGCAGCTGGTGCGGATCGGCCATGGCCGAAGGCAAATTCTCGGCCAGGTCCAGATGCAGCCTAATATTGCTCATGCGCAGGTCGTAGTCGCGAAGCGCAAGAGTGTCTTCCAGGATCTGGTTGAGGCGGACGGGAACGCGCTCGGGCTTGTGTTGACGCGAGAAGCTAAGCAGGTTTTGCACGATGCGGTGGGTGCGCTGGGCCTGTTTGTAAAGCTTTTCGCTGTACTCAAGGCCCTGGGGACCGATCTGGCCGCAAGAGGTCAGAAGCTGGCTGTAGCCCAAGATGGCCGTCAGCGGATTGTTGAGCTCATGCGCAACGCCGGAAATCAGCTGGCCGACCGCCGCCATCTTCTCGCTGTGCAGGAGCTGCTCCTGAGTGCGGCGAAGATCGTCGTAAGCCTGGCGAGTCTGGTCGTAGAGCAGTGTACGTTCGATGGCGCTCGAGATCTGGCTCCCGACGGCGATAAGCAGGTTGACGTCGGCGGGTGAAAATTCCCGCAAGGTTCGGCTGCCTACAACCAGCCCGCCGATCACCTTATCCTTCGACCACAGGATGACAATGTGAGCGGCCACGATCCGCTCCGCGCGCTGGAGCTCGCGAAAGACGGCGGGAAGCGGCAGACCCTGTACGGAGAGGAACGTGGCGTGAACGGCTTTGATGTGATGAAGAAGTTCGGGCTGGACGCGGGTTGGCGGAAAGCTTCTGGAGAACTCGGAACGATGGCCGAAGGCCGCGACCCGTCTCAACATTTCGTTCGCAGAATCGAACAGGTAGAGAGAAGACGCCTCCAAGGCAAACAATTCGCAGATTTGCCGGAGGGTTTTGTGGAGCGAATCGCTCAAGTCGAGAGACTCATTGAGCGTGGTCGCAATGGAGTTGAGTACCAGCAATTCGCGATTGCGGCGGCGGATCTCTTGTTCGGCGCGCTTGCGCTCGGTGATATCGAGCATGAATCCCTGATAGGCAATAATGTTGCCTGAGGCGTCGCGGACCGCGTTGGAGGATTCCAAGACCGTGCGAGTCTCGGCGTCCTTGCGGCGAATTTCAAATTCGAAGTCGGCTACCTGCCCGTACTCGAACAGCAGTTTCTTCAGGCGCTCACGGTCGGCGGGATTGCCATACAAGGCCGCGGCGTCGAGGTTCAGGAGCTCTTCCCGCGTGGCGTAGCCGGTCATGCGCAGGAATGCGTCGTTGAAATCGAGAAAACGGCCCTGCGGGGTGGAAATGAAGACACCTTCCTGCACGTTCGAGACAAGCGTCCGGTACTTCTCCTCGGCGCGTTTTCGCTCGGAGATGTCCTTCAACACGTGCACGACGCCCATTTCGCGGCCGGCGGGATCGACAAAGAGAGAGTTGGAGGTAAGGAAGAAGCCCGAGAGCCAAGGGTCGGGATCGTCGCCCTCGCCGGCGACGCCCTCGCAATACGGACAGGTGCTGTAGTCCGCCTGCCTGCGGGGAAAGATCTCCCCGAGGGCTCGCCCGATCGAGGGCTTGATCTGGCGCCCGCTCAAATGCGCCATGCGCTGATTCATGCGCAAGATGCGCCCTTCGCGATCGTGCACGATGATCGGGTCGCCTATGGAGTCAAAGGTGAAAGCCCATTGGCGCTGCACATTATCGACCTGCTGAAAGAGCAGGACGTTTTGCAAAGTCAGCCCGAGCAGGTTGCCGATGTTCTTCAGATACTCGATTTCGTCCGGCTGGAATCTCATCTCCTGCGCGGAACCGACAGCCAGAATGCCGAGCGGCTTCTCCTTCCCCCGCAGCAGGATCACGGCGCTCTCCCTGACTCCGGTCGACGACATACGCTGCCGTTCCCGCGGATCCGGCTCTTCGCCGATTTTGACCGGCGTATAGTCCTGTTTTAGGACGCGCTGCGCCCACTGCTCATTGGCTGGAATTGCGCTTTGCGCCTTGACGTAGCTTTCCTCAAATCCCACGGCAGCGTGCACCACGAGTTGCGCGGAATTTGCATCTCCTTCGAGCAGCCGGACTAGCCCGTGCGAGACCCCCAGGCTGCCGACCACGTTCAGCAAAACCTGGTCAAGCATTTCGCGCATGGACAGGGTCTGGGTGCTGGCGGCGATAAGCAAGCTCAATCGCTTGAGCTTGTCGTTAAGCTCTCCGGTCCGCGCCCGCGCCTCCTCCAACACCAGTACCACCATGGCGATGCCGATGGCCACGGCCAGCAGGTGATCGAAGGCGACGCGCTGAAGGGAAAAGGGGCTGAGGGTCCATACCGCCCGGTCGAGGCCGTGCAGGCCCTCCAGGAAAAACAAGCCGCCCAGCAGGCGGGCGCCGTGGCCGAGCTTTTTGTCTTGGATCTGCCAAAGACACCATCCCGCCAGCAGCGCACCCAGCGCCAACACTTCCGAGGAAAACCAGCCGATATAGCGCCCCGCAGAGGCGGGCCTGGTCTCGAAGTAGAGAGACAGGAGAAGTACGGCACCGGCTGCCGGCCAAAAGTGAGACAGCGAAGCTCGTTCCCCGTAAGCGTACTGGGCGACGGCCTTTAGAAACAGCAGGTGCACAGCGAGCAGCAGCAGAACCCGGACCAGCCTGAGGTCGGTCGACATCACGGTCAGCTGCGCCAGCTCAAACAGGGCCTTTGCCGTCAACAGCGCCCAGGCCGCCACCCACACGTTGAGGTACCGGCTCGGGTGGTCCCTGCGCAACAACACCAACAAGACCAGTAGGATGATAAAGGCCGTGGCCTCGAAGAAAGCGACGGCAGATAGGCCCTGAGTTTCCAGCACGAAGCGCCGCCTCCCAAGTGGATGCGCGATAGCCCGGAGGACACCGGCCCGTGGGACAACGGGGCAGCTCAGGACTGCGCGTGATGAGACTTTTTCGACGCTAACATGCTGTTTTCTGAATGGACAAGGGTACCTCAGCGCGGCTGTGACCTCTCGTATACTGGTGGGCGGAGTGAGGCCACGTGCAAACGGATACCGTCGAAAACATTCTGGTAGTGGATGACGAGGAAGCTATTCGTGAAGTGGTTTCAACCATGCTCGAATCGAAGGGCTATCACTGCACGGCGGTAAGCAATGGCCGAGCGGCGCAGGATTTCGTGAAGCGCGCCACTCCGGATCTAGTACTGAGCGATATGATCATGCCGGAAATGGACGGCATCAAGCTGCTCGAGTGGCTGCGCCAATACGACCCGGAGATTCCGGTGATCATGGTCACGGCAATTCATGACATTTCCACAGCCCTGGAAGCCATCCGCCGCGGCGCGTACGACTACATTCTAAAGCCCTTCGAAAAAGACCAGCTCTATCTTGGCGTGAACCGCGCCCTGCAGCATCGTCGGCTGGTGGCCGAGAACCGGAACTATCAGCGGGACTTGGAGCGGCAGGTTGAGGAGCGGACTGCGCGCCTGACCATTGCCCTGGCTCAGCTAGAACAGTCCTACGACGATACGCTCGAGGCCTTGGGCAGCGCCCTGGACTTGAAGGATGCGGAGACCGAGGGCCACTGCCAGCGCGTGACGGCGTTCACGATCTCCATCGCTAAAGCCATGCCGGTTCCGAACGCCTACCTTCCGGTGCTGGCGCGCGCGGCGTTCTTGCACGACATCGGCAAAATGGGCATTCCGGACAAGATCTTGCTGAAGCCCGGCCCGCTGACCGACGACGAGAAAGTCATCATGCGCAGACACTGCCAGATCGGCTACGACATGTTGATCCGTATCCCATTCTTGCGGGACGCGGCGGAGATCGTGCTGGCGCACCAGGAATTTTTCGACGGGACCGGCTACCCTCGCGGATTAAAGGGCGAAGAGATTCCCTTGGGCGCGCGCATTTTCGCGATCGCCGACAGCATGGATGCGATGCTGAGCGACCGGCCCTATCGCAGGGCCCTGCCTATGTCCTACGCGCGCGAGGAAATCCAACGCTGTGCGGGCACGCAATTCGATCCCAAGGTGGTCAAAGTGTTCCTGTCCATCCCGCAACAGCACTGGACGGAACTGCGGGAGACGCTGGGCTCGCCGTTCCGCCTGGCGCATCTCAAAAACCTCGATAACTAGTGCCGGTTGAAGGCGCAGCGGCCATCCGCGCGCGGTCCTGGTGGTCGCTTGACGTATACTGAATCCTGCTCGGCATGAGTTCCACCAAACAATCCATTCCGGAAAACCCGCCCGTGCCGCAAATGGACCTCGCGGCGCAATACCAGGCGATCGGCGGCGAGATCCGGGACGCGGTAGCGAGAGTTTTAGCCTCGCAGCAATTTGTCCTGGGCCGGGAAGGCGCTGCGTTCGAGCAAGAGATCGCGGCGCTGTGCGGCGTGCGCCATGGGATAGGTGTGGCTTCGGGCACCGACGCTCTGATCCTGGCTCTGCGCGCAGTCGGGGTTAGAGCCGGCGATGAGGTGGTCCTTCCCCCGTTTACCTTTGTTGCCACAGGAAGCGCGGTCAGCGCGCTCGGCGCACGACCCGCATTCGCGGACATTGATCGCGCGACTTTCAATCTGACGGCAGAGTCGATTTCCCGGCGCATCACCAGGAATACGCGCGCCATTGTCGTAGTACACCTGTATGGTTTGGCGGCGGACATGGACCCCATTCGAGCGGTCGCGAATGAGCACGGTTTGCCGGTGGTGGAAGACAACGCACAAGCCATCGGCGCGAAGTACAAGGGCCGGCCCACAGGCTCGCTCGGCGATATCGCTTGCCTCAGCTTCTATCCAACCAAGAATTTGGGAGCCTATGGCGATGCCGGCATGATCACCACGGATTCACCGGAACTCGATTCCCGCTTGCGTACGCTGCGCAACCACGGACAGTCGTCGCGATACAACAGCGCGGAGGCGGGATGGAACAGCCGGCTGGACGAAATCCAGGCCGCGATCCTGCGCGTAAAGCTCCGCCATCTAAAGGCTTGGGAAAACGCCCGCAGGGAGAATGCAGCTCGCTACGCAAAGCTTCTGGGCGGGCTTGCGGACGTCGAAGTGCCGCTGGTGCCTGGCGATTGCGAACATGTCTTTCACCAGTACACTATCCGCGCGCAGCGCCGCGACGAGCTGCAGAAGTTCCTGACCGAGCGGAAAATCGGCAACGCCGTCTACTATCCGGTACCGCTGCACTTGCAGCCGATCTATGGAGAGCTGGGACACCGGAGGGGCTCTTTTCCCGAAGCCGAAAAGGCCGCGGCCGAGGCCATCTCGTTGCCGATGTTTCCGGAGCTTCGCGCCGATCAGATCGAGCATGTTGCGAAAGCCGTCGCCGAGTTTTACGGAGGGTAGTCAGGCAGGACTAGCGGATGAAATATAACAGCACCAACAGGAACACCCACAGCCCATCCATGAAGTGCCAGTAATAAGACGCGATTTCCGCCGCGAACGCGCGGCTGATCCTTCGAGCATCGAAGCGGTGCCATTCCACGTAGAGCAAAGCGCATACTCCGCCGAGCAAGTGCACCGCATGCAGTGCCGTGAAGACATAGAAGAAACTCGACGCCAGGCGCGACGTCAAAAACGCGCGCTCGGCCGCAAGCTGCCGCCAAGCCAGGACCTGGCCGCAAACAAACAGCAGACCGAGCACGGTGGTCAGCGTCCACATGCGCCGGAAGCCTTGGGCATCGTAGAAACGCAGCTTCCGGCGAGCCAGCTCGAGCGTGGCGCTGCTTGCCAGCAGCACGAAGGTGTTCACCCACAGCACGCCGGGCAGGTGCAGGCCATTCCAGTCGTGAAGATGGCTCAAACGCAGGGTCACGAACGCCGCCGTCGGCACCAGAAAGAAGATGGTGATGGAAATCATCGCCAGAAAAACGGCGGTGGAATACTTTTTGCTGTTGGGCCGCCGCGGATCCGGCGTATGTCCGCCACCTCCGCCGTCGTCACCGCCGCCGTCATCATCGCCATCGCGGGAAGGAGGTTTTCCGCCCCGGTTACCCCGAATGTCCTCAATGATCAGCTCAATGTCGTCAACGACGGTTCCCGGCATGGCCCTAACCTCGGTTCGCGGCGCTCCAAAGTCAAGAGTCTACACAAAATTACCGCACACGGAGCCGTGCCATGAAAATACCAAGAGGAAGGTAGGAAAGAATTGGTGCGGTGGAAAGGATTCGAACCTTCACGGTATCGCTACCGCCAGCCCCTCAAGCTGGTGCGTCTGCCAGTTCCGCCACCACCGCAAATTGCTTCAGGACCTATTCGTTGCGCGAACGTTTGAAGAAGCGCCGCTTCCCGATTATTCTCCGCCGTCACCGCCAATGCAACAAAAACCGTCGAGATTCAGCTCGACTAGCGAAGGCTAAGCTTACGGTTTCTTAGGGGACTGCGCCGGAGACGCTGGGGCCGGGTTCTGCTGCGACGGCGCCGGCGAACTTTGTGTGGTGGCCGGCTGCGTAGCGGCTGGCGCGGCCGGAGTGGTGGCCGGAGCCGCGGGCTTGCTCGCGGGCTTCGACGAGTTGTAAATGACCGAGCTTCCCGCACCCGTGCCGCGTTCGCTGCGCAGAGCCAGAGCCATGGCGCAGACCATGAACATCACAGCGCACCAAGTGGTTGCCTGCGACAACACAGTCGCCGCGCCTCGCGGACCGAACGCGGTCTGGCTGCCCGCGCCGCCGAAGGCGCCTGCCAAGTCGGCCGCTTTTCCGCTCTGCAGCAACACCACGATGATCAGGACCATGCAATTGAGCACAAAAAATGAACTCAGGAGCCATCCGGCCCAGCGAAATCCCACCACGATCAATGCAAAACCGACCAGGAGCGCCACGCCCCACTTCATCCAACCAGGCATTTCTCAATCACCTCAATTTCTTTTCGCCCTGAGCCCTCGCCCTGTTACTTGGCGTTCACGATCGCCGCGAACGATCTCGGATCCAGGCTCGCGCCGCCCACCAACGCGCCGTCAAGCTCCTCCTGGGCCATCAACCCCTGAATATTGTCAGGCTTGACGCTGCCGCCGTAGAGGATTCGTACGCCGGCCGCAGCCTCGGGCGAAAACTGGTCGCGCACGCACTGCCGCAAGAACCGATGGGCTGCCGCCGCGATTTCCGGCGTCGCCGTCCGGCCCGTCCCAATCGCCCAGACTGGCTCGTAAGCTATTAGGATACGGGAGAATTCTTCGGCGGTCAACGCGCCCGGACCGCCGATAAACTGTTGAGAAAGAACGTCTTGCGTCCTGCCGGTCTCCCGTTCGGGAAAATTCTCTCCGAGGCAGACAATCGGTGTAAGCCCAGCGACCAGCGCGGCTCGGCTCTTTTGCGAAACGATATCATCGGTTTCGTGGGAATACTGGCGTCGCTCGGAGTGGCCTACGATGACGTGCGTACAGCCGGCTTCAACCAGCATGGCCGAAGACACCTCGCCCGTGAAAGCGCCCTCCATTTGCCAGTGATTGTTCTGGCCGGCAATAGCGACGCGGCTTCCCTTGGCCGCTTCCACCGCGGCGGCGATTGAAGTAAATGGCGGAGCGATGACCACGTCACAGTGCGCGGCGTCGCCGATCATCGGAAGGAACGCGGCAAAAAACGCGCGCGTCTCGGAGTGCGTCTTGTGCATCTTCCAGTTGCCGGCCATTACCCGGCGGCGTTCCCGGCTTGGTATGCCGCTCATCGGTTGGTCAACGCCTCCACGCCCGGCAGTTTACGGCCGCCCAGGAACTCGAGCGAAGCACCACCGCCCGTTGAGATATGGGAAATCTTGTTCGCGATACCCGACTGGTGAACCGCCGCCACGGAATCGCCGCCGCCTACAATCGAAGTGGCGCCGGCTTCGGTCGCGGCCGCCACCGCCCGGGCCACCTGCAGCGTGCCTTTGGCGAACGCTGGCATTTCAAACACGCCCATGGGCCCGTTCCAGACAATGGTCTTGGCCTTGGCGATTTCAGACGCGTAGCCAGCCACGGTCTTTTGACCAATATCAAGTCCCATCTGATTGTCAGCGGTCGCCGTCACATCGCCCTCCTTCGCGGGCGCATCGGCCTTGAATTCCAGTGCAGTGACATGGTCAACCGGCAGGAGAAGTCTCTTTCCGCCGGCTTTGGCGTCGGCCAGAATCTTCCGGGCCAGATCCAGCTTGTCGTTTTCGACCAGAGATTTTCCGATGGGCAATCCCTCAGATTTCAGGAAGGTGTAGGCCATGCCGCCGCCGATCAGCAGAGCGTCGGCGATCTTCATCAGGTTCTCGACGACCTCGATCTTGTCGCTGACTTTTGCTCCGCCCAGAATCGCTACAAACGGACGCGCGGGGTGGGTCACGGCCTTGCCGAGATAGGCCAACTCCTTCTCCATCAGCAAGCCAGCCACGGCTTTCTCGACAAACTTTGTGATTCCAACCACCGAGGCATGCGCGCGGTGCGCCGATCCGAAGGCGTCAGAAACGAAAAGACCGTCGCACAGCGCGGCTAGCTGTTTGGAAAATTCCTCGTCGTTCTTCTCCTCCTCGGGGTGAAAGCGAACATTTTCAAGAACCAGCACTTCGCCGTCACGCAGCGCCTTGCTCTGCCCTTCCACTCCGGGACCGATCGAATCCTTGCCGCAGGCCACCGGTTTGCCGAGCAGTTCTTCCAGCTTTTTGGCGGCCGGCTGCAGCGAGTATTTGGGGTCCGGACCGCCCTTGGGCCGCCCGAGATGGGAAGCCAGCACGAGCCGTCCGCCTTTTTCGATGGCCAGGTTGAGGGTCGGCAGCGTTTCGCGGATGCGCGTGTCGTCGGTCACCACGCCGTCTTTCAGCGGCACGTTGAAGTCCACGCGTATGAATACCCGCTTGCCGCGTAGGTCCAGGTCCTTGATCGTCAGCTTGTCCATGTTGGGAGTCCGTCGTGTGCCTCAATTGTGATTGCGAACCGATGAAACCGCCTTTTTACGATCGCCGAGCGATTGCCGGCTTGTCGGGAAATCGCTGGTTTTATTGACGCCAGGCCGTGGCTAAAGTGCGCTAGAACTTTGACGCCAGGAACTTGATCAAATCCCGGCATCGGCAGCTGTAGCCCCACTCGTTGTCGTACCAGGCCAACACCTTTACGCACTTGTCGCCGACCACTTTGGTGTAATCCGCATCCACAATGGACGAATGCGAATTGCCCTTGAAGTCCGCGGAAACCAGTTCTTCTTCCGTGTAGCCGAGAATGCCCTTCAGCGGACCTTCGGCCGCTTTCCGCAATGCCGCGTTCACGGAGTCCTTGGACGCCGGTTTTTCAACGAACACCGTGAGGTCCACCACGCTGACATTGGGTGTGGGCACCCGCATGGCATAGCCGTCCAGCTTGCCCTTCAGATCGGGCAACACCAGGTGCAGGGCCTTGGCCGCGCCGGTTGAACTCGGAATCATGCTCAGAGCCGCGGCACGCGCCCGCCGCAAATCCTTGTGCGGCAAATCGAGCAAGCGCTGATCGTTGGTGTAGGAGTGAATGGTGGTCATGGTGCCGCTCTGAATGACAAACGCTTCGTGGATTACTTTGGCCACCGGCGCCAGGCAGTTGGTCGTGCAGGAGGCGTTTGAAATGACGTTGTGTTTGGCAGGATCGTAGCTGTGGTGGTTCACGCCGAGCACAAACGTCGCATCGGGGCCGTCCGCCGGGGCGGAGATGATGACCTTCTTCACTGGGCCGCGCAGGTGGGCCTTGGCCTGCTCGCCCTTGGTGAACAGGCCGGTGGATTCCACGACGATTTCGGCGCCGACGCTGGCCCAATCGAGCTGCGCCGGATCCTTTACCTTGAAAACCCTGATGGCCTTGCCTTCCACCGAAATGGTGTCATCGGTATGCGTGATCTTGTGGGGCAGGTTGCCCAGGATCGAGTCGTACTTCAACAGGTGCGCCAGCGTCCTGGAGTCGGTGATGTCGTTGACCGCGACAAACTCGATGTCCTTATCGTCGATCGCCGTCCGGACGATGTTCCGTCCGATGCGTCCGAATCCATTGATGCCAACCTTGATGGGCATTAGTCCTCCACGGGTTACAAGGTTTGTTTGACAAACCCTGACTATAAAGTCCTTGGCCTCGCGGCCAAGTCGAAAGCCTGTTTATTCGCACTCGGTAGATACGTGAAGCGCAAGTCGCGGGTATTGCGCGGGGCGCTCAGCAGCAGGCTACATCGTGATGCGAACTAAAAATGCTATTGGCTGCGGAGCGAAAAGTCAACGCATGTAAGGCGCGATGATGGCTGCGATGACGCGGAACTCGTCATCCGAGAGCGGCAGCCGCCACAAGGCCGCCCAGGCCTCGCGGGGGGCCACATTGCCGCCGCCAAAGCCGTCTGAACCAAACCGGACTCGCTTCGGCTCAAGCTGGCGGATGCGTCTGGCGATCAGCTCAGCCCTTTTCTCCCAGTTCCCATACCCGGCCACGCCGGAAACATCGGTGGCGGCCAATTCCTGCACCACAGCCGGTGACGTATCGCAGGCCCTCCGGATTTGAGGAGCGTCGCGCCGCGAAGCGGTCTGCCCGAAGCAATTCCGTCGCTCCCTCTGCCGGAAGGGCTGGCTGAAATCGGCCTCTACTCAGGTAATCTTCCCGGGTGGACTCCTTCATCCTTGGTCTTATCTCCGACACGCACGGACTGCTTCGCCCGGAAGCTCTTTCTGCGCTACAAGGTTCGCACGCGATCATCCACGCCGGCGATGTGGGCGACCCGTTCATTCTCGAACAACTGCAAGCCATCGCGCCGGTCCACCCGGTCCGCGGCAATGTGGATACCGAGCCCTGGTGTAAAGTCCTTCCGCAAACGACGGTCGTGAACCTCGCTCTGGCCTCCGTTTACGCCCTGCACAATCTCGAACACCTTGACCTCGACCCCAACGCCGCCGGCATTCAAATCATCGTCTCCGGCCACACCCACAAACCCGACTCGCACTGGCGCGACGGCGTCCTCTACATCAATCCAGGCAGCGCCGGCCCTCGCCGCTTCCGATTGCCTGTAGGCCTCGCCCGCCTCGACCTGTCCCAAACGCCCTGGCAGCCGGAATTCATTCAATTCGACCTGCACCAGCTGCGCGCCAATCGTCGCGGTTAGCGCCCTGGCCAATACAACGTACAAGGGATTGTATCCGGCAGAACCGAGGAGTAGACCAACGACACGCGGGCGAGACGTCGCCCTGCGGAAAGGCCCGAGTCGGGCCGAGGAGGCTCCCATGAGAGTTCGGGATCTGATCGGGGCTCGCAATGAAGTCTATTCGATACCGGAAGAAATGTCGGTGCACGAGGCGGCGCGCTACTTGCGCGATCGGCAGGTGCGGTCGGCCGGAGTGACGAATGCGGTTGGCAAAGTGGTGGGTGTGGTTTCACAGAGCGACATTTCAGACCAAGTGGCGGCGGAGAACAAATGCCCGGCTTGGATGAAGGCTTCCGAGATCATGACGCGGGAATTGATCATCGTGGCGCCCGAAGCCACGCTCGAAGAATGCCTTCGGCTCATGGAGAAAAACGGCGTGTATCATCTGTTGGTCGTCGACGAACATGAAACGTTTCGCGGAATGCTTTCGGTCAGCGACTTGCTGCGCGTGATGGCGAGTGACGAGAAGGAGCGCGCGGATTTGCTCGAGGCCATCCTGTTCCCCTCGCACTAGCGCCCGGACAAGAGTTGTTCACAAGGGCCTGCGGGGCGCAGCGGGATGCGCCCCGCAAAAGCAAACGCGATCTGGTTCAGGCCTTTTGTGTGGCCTGGCGGCGAAGGAAGGTAGGAACGTCCAGGTCGTCGGCCGGAACCTCGTGCGCTATCTCACGAACGTTCTCGCGCACCTGTTGGATGACGGTTTGCTGCGGCTCGTGAACGACCGAGGACGCGCCGGCAGCGGCGGCAGCCGCTACCGGAACTTCCTTGCCGGCTTTCCAGGTGCGCGGCAGGAATTGCGGCTTCTGCGCAGTGTTCTTCTTGTTGGCTTCCTTGAAGCCGGCGGCGATGACCGTAATCTTGACGGCGTCCTTCATCGCCTCATCCTGCACCGCGCCAAAAATAATGTTGGCATTCTCGTGCGCGGCTTTCTGAATGATGGAAGACGCTTCGTGCACCTCGTGCAGCGAAAGGCTCGGGCTGCCGCAGATGTTGATCAGAATTCCCTGCGCGCCCTGAATGGAATTGTCCTCGAGCAGGGGGCTGGCGATGGCGCGGTTGGCGGCGTCCACGGCGCGATTCGAACCGGTGGCGACGGCGGTGCCCATGACCGCGTAGCCCTGTCCGGACATGATGGCCTTCACGTCGGCAAAGTCGCGATTGATGATGCCGGGAACGGTGATGATGTCCGAAATACCCTGTACCGCTTGGCGCAGGATGTCATCGGCGATGCGAAATGCGTCGAAGAAGCTGGTGCCGCGCTCGACGGTTTCCATCAGACGCTCGTTGGGAATGACGATGACCGTGTCCACGGCGCCGATCAAGTCCTGCAGTGCCTGTTCGGCTTGCAACATGCGGCGCTTGCCTTCAAACGCGAACGGCTTGGTGACGACGGCCACGGTGAGTGCACCGAGTTCGCTTGCCAGCGAAGCTACTACGGGAGCGGCGCCCGAGCCGGTGCCTCCGCCGAGGCCGGAGGTGATGAAAATCATGTCCGAGCCTTCCAGCGCTTCGATGATTTTGTCGGTGTCTTCGAGAGCAGCTTTGCGACCGACCTCAGGATTCGCTCCCGCGCCGAGGCCCTTGGTGAGCTTCGCGCCGAGCTGAAGTTTAACCGGCGCCTGACTGAGCTTCAGAGCCTGCAGGTCGGTGTTCGCGGTGATGAATTCGACGCCTTCGACCTTGGCGCGAATCATGCGATTCACGGCATTGCAGCCGCCGCCACCGACGCCAATGACCTTGATCTTGGCCGGTGAGAGTTCCTCACTGAAGCTCATGCGGATCGCGTTGTCTTTTCCCGTCATTCTATTCCCCCTTACGGACTGGGTGAATCCGTTCTACGAATTGCGAAGCGCGAGCTTCGCGAAGATCGTTTGCCGCCGAGGCTAAACGCCAGCGAACATGGCTTTCAGCTTGGCCACAAAGTTGCCGTTGCGCTGCGTTTGCGCGCGGCGCGCTTTGGCCCCATACAACACCAGGCCGATCGCCGTCGCATATTCCGGCTGCGAAACCTGTTCGGGCATGTCGGCCAGGCCGCGCGGCTCGGCAATGCGCACCGGCACGTGAAAGGCCTGCTCCATCATTTCCAGCAGGCCGTTTAAACGAGCGCCGCCGCCCGCGAGAACAAAGCCGGCGGGCATTTGCTTCTCAAGACCGGCGCGACGTGTTTCGTCGCGAATCAGTGACAGGAACTCCTGCGCCCGCGGCTCGATGATGTCGGTAAGCGACCGCACAAAAATCGTGCGCGGCGGACGATCGCCCACGCTGGCGATGTCGATGGCAGTGTCTTCCGTCAGCAGCGAGGCCGATGCGCAGCCGTGACGGCGCTTGATCCGCTCGGCTTCGGGGATTGGCGTGCGCAGGCCCACGGCCAGGTCGTTGGTAAAGTGGTCGCCGCCGACGGGAATGGCTCCGGTATGGCGTACCAGCCCGCCACTGTAGGCGATCAGCTCGGTGGTGCCGCCGCCGATGTCCAGCAGGCAGGCGCCAAGGTCGCGTTCATCCTGCGTGAGGCAGGATTCGGCCGAGGCCAGCGGCTCCAAAACGGTGTCGCTGATCAAAATGCCGGCGCGATTGGCGGCGGTGACCAGATTCTGCGTGGCTATCGCGGAGGAGGTCACGACATGCACGTTGGCCTCGAGGCGCTGGCCCACCATGCCAATGGCGTCGCGGATGCCGTCGTGAGCGTCCACGATAAACTCGTGCGGCAGCACATGCAGCACTTCGCGGTCGTCGGGAAGGTTGATACTGCGAGCCGCGTCGATCGCGTGGCGGACATCTTCGCGTTCGATGTCCCGCGTTCGGTTACCGAGCGTCACGCCGGCTCGCGAATTCAGTCCGCGAACATGGCTGCCGGCAACACCGATGAGGGCGGATTCGACCGGAACACCGGAGACGCCTTCCGCCTCTTCGACCGAACGACGGATCGAGCTGACGGTGGAGTCGAGATTGACGATGGCGCCCTTGCGAAGCCCCTTCGATTCAGCAGCGCCGAGCGCCAGGAATTTCACCCGTTCGTCGGCAAGCTCGGCGATGAGCACACAGGTCTTGGTGCTGCCGATGTCGAGCCCTACCAGATATTTGTCCTTCTTTGACAAGCGCCGCTCCTGCTTGACCTACTTCCGCCGCAACGTAGTGCGTTCACCGCATCCGCTTGAGTCCGGATTCAAGACCACCTGGCGCGCGTATTGCAAATCCACCGACTGCACGCATCCGGCGTTGGATTGCCATTGCGCAAAATTCTCGACGAGCATGCGGTACTTCCCGGTGAACTCTCCGGAGCCTAGGTGCAGGGTGATGGCTTGCGGAACATTCAGGCCCGGAAGGCCCGCCATGACCACCCGCAGGTCGCGCGGATTGGCAAGGTCGATTTCACTCACAAATTCCGACGAGCCGGATCGAACCAGATCGGCGTCGCGCAAAAATTCCTGATAGGTCTGCATGCGCTTTTCCCGCTCCGCGCGCGGCATGCTGTCCGCCAAGCCGGTGACGATCGGGAAATGCAAATCCTCGCCCTGAGGACGGTCGAGAATCACGCCGTCTTGGTCGATGAGAGCCAATTCGTTGCCGTTGCGCACGAAGGCGATGGGCGTCCGCTCGGTGATGTCAACGCGTATGCGGTTCGGCAGAATGCGCTTGACGGTGGCGCTCTCCACCCAGGCGATCCGCTCGATTTCGTTGCGACGCGAATCGAGCGGTATGCGCAAAACGCTGCGGTCGTGGTCTTTGTAAAACGGAGAAAGTACCGCCGCCCGCGAAACGATGTGGTTGCCGGCGACTTCCACCTGGTCCGGGCTCGACAAGCGCACTTTCGGGGAGCGCAGAAGGAAATCCCCGACGACGTATGCCGCCCCGAGGCAGGCCGCCACCAGCACAATCCCAAGAAAGACGTTGCGGTAAAACGTGGCGGACTTGCCGCCAAACTTCTTGCGCCGAATCTCGACCGGCTTCTGCCGGCGCAGGTAACGCGGCTCGTCGTTTTCGACAAGCTCAGGCCGGTAGGCCTCGGTTTCCGCGGCGGCCGCCGCGTTTCGTGGTATCGCGCTCTTCGGCGTGGCGGTTCTGGGCATGGGGTCAGGCGGTCCACACCACAACTTCGTTCTCGAGCTCTACGCCATAAGCTTTTTCGACGCGGTCCCGGACCTCAGCGATCAACTCCAGCATGTCGCGAGCGCTGGCACGCCCGGCGTTCACAAAGAAGTTGGCGTGGCGGTCGCTGACACGGGCTTCCCCGACGCTCAGGCCCTTGAGCCCGAGTTCATCGATCATGCGCCCGGCGGAAGCTCCGGGCGGATTTTTGAAGATGCAGCCGGCGCTTTTTTGCCCCATAGGCTGACTGGCGCGCCGTTTTTCATTGCAGATGCGAATTCCTTGGATTATTTCACGGTACGGTTTGGAGGGCAGATTCAACGTCACTGCGAGCATCATATCATCAGGCGCAAACGAAGTGTGACGGTATTCAAACGAAATTTGATCACCCCTGAGGATTTCTATCTTGCGTCGGGCAGCGCGATAGACCTTGACCTCCTCGACGTAGCTGCCGATTTGCGTTCCGTAAGCTCCGGCATTCATGCGCAGAGCGCCGCCAACCGTCCCGGGCACGCCGATGAGCCCTTCCAGGCCGCCAAGGTCGTGCTTGGCGCAGAATGTCACGGTGCGGCCAAGGTCGGCGGCGGCATCCACATGTGCCCGACTGCCTTCCAGAACCACATCGGGATCGGGCTTGGCCAGCTGTAGCACCACCCAAGGAAGATTGTCGTCGCCCACCAGGAGGTTCGAACCGCCTCCGAGGAACCGATGGGGAACCTTGTGCTGGTCAAGCAAGTCGAGAATCGCCGGAATCGCATCATGCTTCCTGATGCGCAGAAGGTCGGTGCTACCGCCGATGCCGAGCGAGGTAAGCCCGGACAAGTTTACGCCGGGTTCGAGCTCGACGCCCGCTTCCGTCAATGCCTTGCGAATTTGCGGGTCGCTAAGGTGCATGCCGCTCCGGTAACGTCGGCGAACGATGTAAGGGGTGCTCGGTGCCAAGCAGGACCATCAGCTCGTTGCTGGCGCGGCTGACGCTTCCGGCTCCTACGGTCAAAATGGCGTCGCCAGGCCGGGCGTTTTTGAGCAGGAAAATGATGCTGTCCTGCATCGAGCGGATGTAGTGGACGTTTTTGTGGCCGGCTTCGCGAATGGCGGCTGCCAACGCCTCGCTGGACACGCCGGGAATCGGTGCTTCGCTGGCGGCGTAGATGTCGGTGATCACGAGCAGGTCGGCCTGATTAAAGGCACGCGTGAATTCCTGCCAGAGATGCTGCGTGCGGCTAAAACGGTGCGGCTGAAACAGCACCAGCAAGCGGTTGAACTTGCAGCCGCGGGCGGCTTCGAGGGTGGCCTTGATCTCGGCGGGATGATGGCCGTAGTCGTCGATGACGGTGATGTCATTGACCGAACCCTTGATGTCGAAACGGCGACCGACTCCGGCAAAGTTCTCTAGACCCCGGCGAATCAGTTCGGCGGGAACGTTGAGATAGAGGGCGACGGCGGCTGCGGCGGCGGCGTTGCGCACGTTGTGAATGCCCGGCGGATGCGGCAGGCGGAAAAGGCCGAGGTCGTCGCCTTTGTAGGTCAGGCGGAACTGGCTGGCCACACCCTGCAGTTGAATATCGCTGATAAGCAGGTCGGCCTGGCTCGAGGTGCCATAGGTAAGAATTGGCCGCTTGACGTGCGGAATGATGGCCTGAACGTTGGGCTCATCCAGGCAGAGGATGGCCGCGCCGTAGAAGGGAACGCGGTTCACGAACTGGGTGAAGGCGTCCTGGATGTCGGCGAGCGACGTGTATTGGTCGAGGTGTTCCCGATCGATCGTGGTGACGACGGCCACCACCGGCGCAAACAGGAGAAAGCTGCGGTCGCTTTCGTCCGCCTCCACGATAAAGTATTCGCCTTTCCCAAGCCGGGCGGTGGTGCCGGCCTGATTCACCTTGCCGCCAACCACAAAGGTCGGATCGAGATGAGCTGCGGTGAGGATGGAAGCGACGATCGACGTAGTCGTGGTCTTGCCGTGCGCTCCGCCGACGGCGATGCCGTATTTCAAGCGCATCAGTTCGGCCAACATCTCCGCGCGCGGGATGACCGGGATCTTGCGTTTGTGCGCTTCCGCCACTTCGGGGTTGTCGGATCGGATGGCAGAAGACGTGACTACCACGTGCGCGCCTTGGACGTTTGCCGCTTTGTGGCCTTCGTAAATCGTGGCACCCAGGTTCTCGAGACGCTCGGTGAGCGTCGAAAGCTTGGTGTCCGAACCGGAGACGGAGTAGCCGAGAGTAAGTAGCACTTCGGCGATGCCGCTCATACCGATGCCGCCGATACCCACCAAGTGTATGCGCTGAAAATTCCGGAACGAAACCATCATGAAAATTTTCCTTTGCCTTTGGCCTGCGTGCTTTTCCCCTGCACGCCGGCGACCTCTTCGACCAGGTTGACGATGTCTCGTGCGGCGTCGGGACGCGCGAGCCCGCGCGCATTCGCGGCCAGTTGCCGGATCCGCCCGGGGTCGTCGAGCAGCCCGAAAATCTCGCCGGTTAGGCGCTCCGCCGTGAGCTCGTTCTCGATAATGACCCTGCCCGCCCCCGCTTTGGCCATTTCCTGCGCGTTGCGAAGCTGGTGGCTGTCCGTGGCCCGACCAAACGGGATGAAGATTGCGGCGCGTCCGGATGCTGCGACCTCGGAGGCCGTGATGGCGCCAGCGCGGCAAACGATCAAGTCCGCCCAGGCAAAACGTTCGGCCATGTTGGCGAGGAACGGAACGACTTCGGCAGAGTGAAATTCCCTCCGGGCGTAGGCAGTTCTTACCGCGTTGTAGTCGCGCTCGCCCGTCTGATGGACGACGCTCAATTCCTCCTTGCGAGCCGCGAGCAGGTCCATCCCGTCCACCAAGGTCCGGTTGATAGGCAGCGCGCCTTGGCTTCCGCCGGTAACGAGCAAACGCAGAGGCCTTCCCGGCGTGCTCGGTCCGATCGCGAAAAATTCGGCGCGAACCGGATTGCCGGTCACCACCCCCTTGCCGCCGAGCCCCAGAGCCGTAACTTCGTATCCGGTCGCGATCCGTTCGGAAAGGCGCGCGAGCACCTTGTTGGTGAACCCCGGTTCGGCGTTGGGCTCAAAAATCACGTTGGGAATGCCGCGCAACCACGTCGCCAGCATCATCGGCCCGGCCGCATATCCGCCCACTCCGAAGGCGGCGACCGGGCGGTGTTTGCTAACGATCGAAAAGGCGTCCAGGGTCCCCGGCACCAGCATGGCCAGGTTCTTCACCAGCATCAGGCCGCTCTTGCCCTTGAGTCCGGCCGCGCGCAGAGTCTCGAGCGGCAGCCCGGCCTGGGGCACCAGCTTCATTTCGATTCCGCGTTGCGTTCCTACCAGCACAACCTCCCTTTCGCTTCCGCGCGACAGCCACTCGCGCGCAATAGCGATGGCCGGAAACACATGGCCACCGGTGCCGCCACCGGCAATCAGCAGCTTCATGATGGCAATCCGGGCGCGAATCCTCCGGCGCTCATCGGTTGGTCGCTTGCTGCGAAATATTCAGCAGCACTCCCGTAGCCAGCAGCATTACCAGCAAACTCGATCCGCCATAGCTGATAAACGGCAGCGGAATTCCTTTGGTCGGAACCATGCCCAGCACCACCGCAAAGTTGATGAGCGTTTGGAACATCACCATCGCCGTAATACCCAGCGCCAGCAAACGGCCGAAATTGTCGGGGGCCGAAAACGCCGCACGCAGGCCGCGCCAGCCGTAGATCGCAAACAGCGTGATCACCACCAGCGCTCCGATAAACCCAAGTTCTTCGCAGATCACAGCATAAATGAAGTCGGTGTGTGCCTCGGGCAGATAGAAGAGCTTCTGTTTGCTCTCCATCAGCCCGACGCCGGTAAAGCCGCCGGAGCCGACCGCAATCAAGGATTGCAACAGCTGGAAGCCCGCGCCCTGCGGGTCGCTATCGGGATTGAGGAACGCCATCATGCGAGCTTGGCGGTAGGCCACGTGCGTGATGAGCAGATAGAGCGCGGGCAGCGCCGCCGCTGCGCCAACCGCAATCCACTTCCAGGACAAGCCCGCAACGTACAAGACGGCCGCCGCGATGAGAACAATGTCCACCGAAGTGCCGAGGTCGGGCTGCGCCAGAACCAGCGCGACGCAAACCAGGATCGGCCCGATGGCCGGCAAAACGTTATGAACGAAGTCCTCCTTGCGGAACTGCATGCCGGCCGCGTTCCGGCGTTTCAAGTCCAGGAACCATGCCAGGTACAGAATGACCGCCAGCTTTGCGATTTCCGACGGCTGAATCCCGACCGGTCCAAAGCGGATCCAGCGATGCGTGGCGTGCGATTTATCGAGAAAAAATGCTCCCACCAGCATCAGTCCCACCAGACACAACACGCTACAGACGACCACCGGCTCGCGCAGCCGGCGGTAGTCTGTCCGCATCAGCACAAACATTCCCGCGAGCCCGATCGCGAGCCATACCGTCTGCCGCAGCAGGAAGATGTACGAGTGGCCATACTCGTGTTCCGCCGTCACCGCCGACGCGCTGAAGATCATGACCGCGCCCAGCAGGCACAGTCCCAACGTCACGACGAACAACCACCGATCGTTTTCGAGCCTTCTAGGCATGTCGTTTCCCCGCATTTGCCGGATTCGCGTGCCAGCTCCGGCCTGCCAGACGGCGGACCAGTTCCTTGAAGACGCGCCCCCGATGCTCGTAGTTCTCGAACTGATCGAAGCTGGCGCAAGCCGGCGCCAGCAGCACCACGTCGCCCGCATGCGCGGCACGGAACGCGGCGTCCACCGCGTTTTCCAGAGTCCCGCTTCGCCGGATCGCCACGCTGCCTTCGATTTGCTTCTCGATCTTGTCCGCCGCAGCGCCAATCAAAAGCGCCAGACCCGCCTTCTCCCGCAGCGCACTTCGCAGCTGTGTGTAGTCGCTGTCTTTGTCCTTGCCCCCGAGGATCACCAGGATCCGGCCCGGAAACGAATCGAGCGCCTTCAACGTGGCGTCGACGTTGGTGGCCTTCGAATCGTTGTAATAGCGCGCGCCTTGAACCTCGGCCACAAACTCAATGCGATGTTCGACACCCTGGAACGACCGTATGCCGCTGGCGACCTGAGATGGCCGTGCGCCGGCCAGACGCGCGGCGACGACCGCCGCCAGCGCATTCTCCAAATTGTGTGCACCCGGCAGCGGGATTTCCCCGACCGGCAGAATTTCTTCGTCCCCGCTCCCGCCGCGGAAAACGATTCCGCCGCCGCGAACAAAGGCACCTTGCCCAACCTCCGTTTTCCGGCTGAACCAAAACATCTGCGATCGCCGGGGGGCATAGGCAGCGCTCGCGCTGTCGTCCGCGTTCAACACGGCAAAATCCTCCGCCGTCTGATTTTGGAAGATGCGCGCTTTCGCGGCGCCATAAGCCGCCATGGTCTTGTGCCGGTCAAGGTGATCCGGCGTCAGGTTCAGAAAGACCGCAATATTCGGTCGAAAACTCTCGATCAACTCCAGTTGAAAGCTGCTCAGTTCGGCCACGGTGATGGTGTGATCCGTGGTTTCCGCGACAAGAGCCACGAGCGGGGTGCCAATGTTGCCGGCAAGAACCGTAGAGAATTCCGCCCTGCGCAGGATGTGGTGGGTCCATGCCGTCGTCGTCGTCTTGCCGTTCGAACCGGTAATTCCGATCAGCTGGCCGCGCAAAAAGCGGTCGGCCAGCTCGATTTCGCTCCAAAGCGGCAAGCCCAGCACGCGGGCGTTCTCTAGCAGCGGCACATCCGTCGGCACGCCCGGACTCGCGATGACTAGCTCCTGCCCGTCGAGAACGCTCGCGGCACTGCTCCCGAACTCTAGCCGAACACCCGCTTCGCGCAATCTCTCCGCGGTCTCGCGCAATTCCTCGCCGGTCTTAGTGTCGGTAGCGGTTACGATCGCGCCGCGCGCCGCGCAGAAAAGCGCTGTGGCCAGGCCCGTGCGCGCCAGCCCAACCACCAGCACCCGCTTTCCGCTTAGATCGATCCTGCCAACCATCCCGGTACCATCTCCACCTTACCGACCCGGTCTCCCTGCTACCTGAGCTTCAGCGTGGTGAGCGCAAACAGCGCGAACACCAGCGCCATGATCCAGAATCTCACAATGACTTTTGACTCGCTCCAGCCCAGCAATTCGAAATGGTGGTGAACCGGCGCCATCCGAAAAATGCGCTTCTGGCGCAGCTTGAACGACCCTACCTGCAGGATCACCGACAGCGCTTCGATCACGAAAATCCCGCCCACAAAGAACAGCAGAATCTCCTGTTTGATGATCACCGCGATGACGCCCAGAGTTCCGCCGAGCGACAAGGATCCGACATCGCCCATGAATACTTCCGCGGGGTGCGCGTTATACCACAGGAACCCGAGTGACGCTCCAACCAGCGCTCCGCAAAAGACCGTCAGCTCGCCGACGCGCGGAATAAACTGGATGTCCAGATAGCTTGCCCACCGCGCGTTGCTGCTCACATAGGTCAGCACCGTCAGCGCTCCCGCGGCGATCACCGTGCAGCCAATCGCCAGCCCGTCCAGCCCGTCCGTCAGGTTCACCGCGTTCGACGAGCCCGTAATCACAATCACCATGAAAATCAAAAACGGCGCAAACGCCAGCGGCCACAGATGCGGACTGCTCAGCAGCGAATGGATCACCAGGTCCGGATGAAACTTTTTCACAAACGGCACGATCAACTGCGTCGAATACGCACTGTGCGTGGAAAGTCCCAGCAGCACCACGCCGACCACCGTGCTCACCAGCACCTGCAACAGGAACTTGCGCTTGCCGGTGAGACCCAGATTGCGCTTTTTGGCCACCTTCGAGTAATCGTCAATAAACCCGATCGCCGCGAAACCGCACAGCGCAAATAACGCCAGCAGCACAAAGGGGTTGGTCAGATCAGCCCACAGCAGCACCGGTACTGCCGTCGACAGCACAATCAGCACCCCGCCCATGGTAGGGGTGCCCGCTTTTTTCTTATGCTCCTGCGGTCCTTCGTCGCGGATGTACTGCCCGATCTGCAGTTCGCGCAAGCGCCGGATCAGCCATGGCCCGAACACCAGTGCCAGGAACATGCCGGTCAAGCTCGCATACACGGTGCGCACCGTGATGTAGCGAAAAACGTTCAGCGGGCTGAAGTATTTCTGCAGCAAATGGTAGAGGACGTAGTACAGCATCTAGTGGCCGACCTCCGCCGCGATTCCATGCTTGGCCAGCAGGGCCTCAACGACCCTCTCCATTCTGACGCCGCGCGAACCTTTCACCAGCAGCAGATCTCCCGGACCCAGCAAATCCCGCAAAAATTCCGCCGCTTCCTCGGACGTTTGAAACCATTTGGCGTGCTCGGCCGCCAGTCCTGCACCTACCGCTCCTTCCACCAACTGAGCCGCGTCGCCTGCAACGCCGATCACCCAGTCAATCGCGCCGCCCTGCGCGGCAAACCGCCCCGCTTGGCGATGCAGTTCAGCCGAACTCGCGCCCAGCTCCCGCATTTCGCCCGCCGCAAGAATCCGCCGCTTGAATCCGGGCGTCGCCGCAAGCAGCGAGGTCATGGCCTCGAGGGCCGCCGGGCTCGAGTTGTAGCTATCGTTGATCAGTGCCGCTCCATCAGAAAACCTCAATAACTCTCCGCGCATCGCCGGCGGCTTGAGACTCGGCAGCACCGCACGCGCTTCCTCAATCCCAATCCCCCAGACGCTGGCCGCTGCCAATGACGCAAGCGCATTGGCGATGACATGGCGGCCCGGCAAGGCCAACTCCAGCCGCACGCGCCCTTCCGGACTCACGTAATCAAACGTCGTTCCGAGCGCGCCGCGATCTTCGATGTTCTCCGCCATGAAGAAAGCGCGGTTTTCGATCCCGTAGGTCAGCACTCTTCCCGGCGCGTGAGAACCGAACGCCGCCACCCGCCCGTCGTCCGCGTTCAGCACCGCCGTCGAACCCTTGCCGTTGAGCCCTTCAATCAGCTCCCGCTTGGCCAGCGCGATCTCATCGACCGAAGCAAAAAATTCCAAATGCGCCGGCGAAACCCGCGTCACCACGCCAACATCCGGCCGCGCAATTTCCGCCAGGCGCGACAACTCGCCGCGCCGCGACATCCCCATTTCGAGTACCGCCGCCCGGTGCGCTTCATCCAACCGAAAAAGCGTCAGCGGCAGCCCGTATTCGTTGTTGAAATTCCCTTCCGACTTCAGTACGCGGAACCGCGCGCCCAGCAGCGCCGCCAGGATCTCTTTGGTCGTGGTCTTGCCGACCGAACCGGTAACCCCGGCAATTTTCCCGCCCCAGGCTTCCCGCACTGAGCGCGCGAACTGCTTGAGCGCCAGGAAGGTGTCGCCCACGATGACGCACTTCGCTTGAACCGCGTGCGTATAGCTACCCACTTTTTCCGCGGCCACCAGAGCTGCCATGGCGCCGGCTCCGAGGGCCGCAGCAACATGATCGTGTCCGTCGTGACGCGGTCCGTGGATGGCCACGAACAGTTCGCCGGGACGTACCGTGCGAGAATCAATTGAGACGCCGGCCATCCGGGCCATGGGATCGAGTCCGGTACCCGCCCGCGCCGCCAGAACGTCAGCCATCTGTGCAATCGTCCACCGCATAAGTGCCTCAGCAGGTTAGCCTTAGGGGCGTAACCCAGGATTCGCTTGGTGCTCACCGGTCCAGAGGGCTCCTCCTTCCACAAAGTCCGCCCGCAAGCAGGCGGTCTCTCGCCTCGCTTCTGGCAGCCCCGGCCGGGTATTACGCCCCGGCCGGAACCCGCCTCGCCGGTCCCGGTTCTAGAACCTGCGAGCCGGTTGCCAAACCTGTGCCGCGTCAAACGGCCGAGGGCCTAGGCCCGTCCAGTCTCTTCAAATCCTCTCTTGCGCAGCTCCGCTTGCGCCACTTTTCTATCGTCCCAAGGCAGAGTCTTGTCCGCGAGTATCTGGTAGTCCTCGTGGCCCTTTCCCGCCAACAAGACCACATCGCCCGCGCGGGCTTCGTCAAACGCCATTCCGATCGCCTTCTCGCGATCTTGTTCAATCAAATACTTTCCACTGCTCTTCTGCAGACCCACCACGATGTCGCTGATGATCTTCAACGGATCTTCCTGACGAGGATTGTCGTTGGTCAGGATGGTCAGATCCGAAAGCCGGCCGGCAGCTTCCCCCATCACCGGCCGCTTGGTGCGATCCTTTCCGCCGCCGCATCCAAAAAGCGTGATCACCCGCCCTTTGGGATTGAGCTCCCGCGCGGTTTTGATCAAGTTCTCGAGCGCGTCGTCGGTATGCGCGAAATCCACGATTACCAGAAACGGCTGTCCCAGACTGACGCGCTCGAATCTCCCCGGCACATGGTCGAGCTGCCGGATCCCGGTCTCGACGGTTTCATTCGACATTCCGGCAGCCTGTGCGGCGCCAATCGCGGCCAAAATGTTGTAT
>Ga0306922_10000129_pt1 | contig 51950 bp, 77 predicted proteins | sample sta12Cox44000082_FD_203758 | JGI IMG/M metagenome (GOLD analysis project Ga0306922, IMG submission 203758) | Lab enrichment of tropical soil microbial communities from Luquillo Experimental Forest, Puerto Rico - statoxic.12C.oxic.44.000.082 (v2)... | ecosystem: Environmental > Terrestrial >... | reverse complement strand
CTCACGGGTTTCTCTCTGGTCAATGTTCGCCCAAAGTACGTTTCGGGCATCAGACCTCGTACGAATTTTCGAAAATAATGCTCTGACCTGCAGGGAATAGATCGATTCCGAGGGTAGCTGTAACGGGTATCTGGCGACAGACGGTGACCGATTCCGTCGCAGCGGGTGACCAAACCTCCCAGCGGTGGGAGATTTCGATACGATTTTCGAGAAGGTCGGTCGAACCCCGGATCCGGCGCGGTTCATAAAGAGGTCCGTCGCGCGGAAAGTCGTTAGCTTTGCGAACCATCTCGCGCGTATCTGGTTAGCCTTGCTAAGGATCGCGTGCAGCGCGTCGTTAGCCTCGCTAAGAATCGCCGTGATGGTGACCTATTTGTGACCGGCCTGTTTGTGATCGCCGCAGGCCAGGTAAGGGGTGTGATCATGAGTGATCTAGCCCGGATCACACGCCGGTCACAGGTGTGACGATCACACCGGATCACAGTCCTGGCACGTTCCGGGTACGATCCGGGTATGATCTCCGACAAAGCACGCGAGAACCGCGTCCGCCGGTTCGCCGTCCGGCAGCGTTATACGCTGGTCAAATCGCGAGTTCGTGACCTCCGGGCCTGGGACTATGGCCGGTACTGGCTGGTCCCGCTGGACGAGGGCAGCCCGGTGATCGGCGCCGATAACGGGATCCGCGGCCGACGCCCGGGACTGACCCTGGATGAGGTCGAGCAGGCGCTGGTCAGGCTGGGGTGACGGCAGCCGTCGATCGCGAGCTCGCCGAGATTATCGAGCAGGTCAACGCGAAGCGCATGGATCACGCCCGTGCTGAGATCGTCGCGTGGTACCAGTCCGGGGCCAAGGTCGCGCAGATCGCGAGCTGGGCGAGGGTGCGTGCCACGGTCATCACTCGGATCCTGCACGAGGACCTGGAACGCACCTGTGCCAGGGGCGGGTGCCAGAACCCGGTGACCGGGAGCCTGGCGCGCCAGTACTGCGGTGAGCGCGAGTGCACCCTGGCGCGCCAGAAGGAAGCAGACCGGGAACGTAACCGCGGCGGTCGGAGGCAGCGTGTTCCGGCTGGCAAGAATGGCGGCACGTGCTCGGTCTGCGGTAAGCCGGTCTGGCGCGACAACACGTCCGCGGGCGCGATCATCTGCCAGCCGTGCCGGCGGATCGCCAAGGGCCTGGCTCCCGATCAGCTGATTACCCGGAGCGCCGAGCTGGTGCGCCAGGAAGGTCCGTTTACCTGTGAGCAGTGCCTGGCCCAGTTCATGGGCCGGCCTAGTACCGTGAACCGGTTCTGCTCCAAGGACTGCGTCAACGCCTGGCGCGCCGCCCAGAAGATCCGCGTTTGCGAGCAATGCGGGGAGGATTACACCAAGCGCGACAGCGGCTCGGGCAGCCAGGGCGGCAAGCGGAGGACACAGCGGTTCTGCTCCCATCCTTGCTATATCGCCTGGCTGCGAGCCAAGTGTGGCCTCTCGTGGGACGAGCCGATCGATCTCTGGCCGACTGGCAAAACCGAGCCGTCACGCGAGTGCTCGGAGTGCGGAGCCGGGTTCATCTCGGACTCTCCGACCAGGCTGACCTGCTCCCCGGTCTGCAAGAAACGCCGGGGCAGCAGGATCTCCTCTGAGGCCACCATGGCCCGGTACTACGCCGACCCGGCGTTCCGGGACGAGGTGTTGACCAGGGCAATGAACAGGCGGGTCTCACTGCTGGGCATACCCGGGCTAACCCGTCCCTGGCACCTGGTTGCGTACCTGTTCGAGGCAGATAACGGGATCTGCGGCATCTGCGGGGGAAGCGTCGTGATGGCGCCCGGCCCGCATCAGCCCAGCCCTGATCACGTCATCCCGCTGGCCCGCGGCGGGAAGCACGAGCTGTCCAATCTGCAGTTGTCGCACCTGAGCTGCAATTTGTCCAAGAACGCGGGCGAGGCGGCTTAACATCCGGCCCGGCGCCGGGAGCCTATAAGTGAGGACCCCGGTCCGCGGCGGGACCTCCGTCCGTCAACGAATCCGCGTCCGGCCCGGGGTCCTCGCCCGGCTCGTACCCGTCGAACCACCCCAGCCGCCGCCACTCGGCGAACAGCGCCCGCAGGTCCTCGATCAGCTGCTTGTTCATGACGCACCTCCTACCTAGTACATGCGCGGCGACGACAGTGCAGGTCAGGGTGTTGCCGAACTGGGTCCTGTCCTCTAGTGATACGCGCGCGTATCGTGCAATGCGCTGATGCACGTGCATCCGGGTAGACTGGGTAGCCTGCCCGCCTTCCGTGCGGGCGCGGAACAGGAGACAGCCACATGCTCAGCAACCCGAACGGCGCCGACACGATGCCGGGCCTGAAGACCAGCGAGTCGCCCGCGGTGATCCTCGGCCTGCACTTCGGCGGCATGGAGACCCTGACGCTCAGCTCCGACCCGATGCCGCGCCAGCTGCCGTAACCTGCACGCTATGAAATGCCGGTGCGGTCACCAGTTGGCGGCCCATCGGCATTTCCATGCCCGGACCTACTGCTCGCTGTGCGGCTGTCCCTGGTTCGCCTGGCGCTGGCTCCCCGAGCCGGGCCGCCTGCGCCCGAACGCACCGAGGCGCTGGCGTGCCAGCTGGCGTAGTTAGGGTGGATTTCCACTCGAACTCGGCGCGCCAGCCCGGAACCTCCAGGTGAGCCAGCCTGGCGCGCCAACCTCAGCACCTCGGGAGAAGACCCGTACGGGTTCACCGCTCCAGGCGCCGGAGAGCCGCCCGGCTGGCGCGCCGGAATAATCCGCGGTGCACGTGCGCTGGTACGCTCAAAGTGACCGCGTGATACTCTTACCGTCACGCGCGCAGGCGGGAGCACAGCCCGAGGGACCGGGCCATGCTCCCTGAGCCATACACCGAGCTAGGCGGTGAGGGCCTTGGACCAGGGTAACGAGCACTGGTGGCGGCGCCCAGTGACCCCGCACGAGATCGCGGGCGTCGCGATGGCCGCGTTCGGCTTGATCGCCACCGCCGTGACCGCGACCGCGATCGTGGAGTCGTACTCCAACCTGGTCGCCTTCGCTCTCGCGTACGGCCTGCACGGCTGGCGCGCCGCGATCGCCCCGCTGGCCGCCGACGCGTTCATCGTGCTGGGCGAGCTGCTGCTGTTCATCCGTGTCCTGCGGCACTGGAAGGATGCGCTGTCGCTCGTGGCCGGCGCCCTCATGACCTTGTGGGGATTCATCCTGAGCGTCGGCGGGAACGTCTGGCACGCCCCCGCCGCGACCGTCGCCGACCGGGCCGTGTCCGCTATCTGGCCAGTCACCGCTACGGCCGGCCTGGCCGGCGGCCTCATCATCGTTAAGCGGCTCCTGGAGGGCCGCCGCGGTCTCGCTATCCCCGCACCGGGGCCGACGACGGTCCAGGGCTCACGCCTGAGCGATGAGCGGATCGCGGTAGAGGAGGAGATCCGCGGCGAGTTGCTGGAGCGCGGCGGGAAGCTGCCCACCGAGCGGGAGCTGGCAGCCGACCCGAGGCTGGATGGCAGCCGCCGGGCCGCGGCCAGGATCCTCGGCCAGGTCAGGTCGATGAGCAACGGGAAGCACGATGGCGACCTCGTCAGCGCCTAGCACGCCTGATACCGGTCACGTCCGCTGGCGCCGGGTCCTGCTGCTGACGCTCATCCCGGTGCTCGGCATCATGTGGGCCGGCGGCGCTCTCGGCGCCGGCACGGTCGAGCTGGCTGGAGCCGGCCTCGGCGTGCTCGCGCTCGTCGGCGGCTGGCTGGTCATCAACCCGTGGTTGCACAAGCACCGGTACCCGGGCGGCAAGCCTGAGCGCAAGCGCACCACCGGCAGCCTGAACTACCCAGGTCAGCGAGGTAAGGGGCTTAGACAGCCGTTCCGTCCGGGCGGTAGCATGTCCCGCCGGCATCGTCCCGCAATGGCTCCGTTCCGACGCAGGGGCGGTGCCGGCCTGCGCCCCGGAACCGGCCGCCACCGCGGATCGACCTGGGGCCGCCGGGGCCGCTCCGGTGCTGGCCTGGTCTCCCCGAAGCGCAGGGGCGGTTCCGGCCTCACAGGCGGAAAACGGCGCACAGGAGCGGGTTTTAAGCCTTTCCGCAGGTCCGGGACGGGTTCTGGGCGCTTCGGGGGGTCTCGCGGCGGTCCTGGCCGCCGATCGGGGGCTTTCGGGCGCTCTCGCGGGACTTTCGGGCGCTCTCGCGGGACTTCACGGCGTTTCAGGCCGTTTTCCGGCGCTGGCCGGCGGCCTGGCGGAGCCCGCCCGCGTACCGGTACCGGCACCCGGCGCAGGTTCGCCCCGTTCCGGCCGCACGGCACCCGGCCGCGCAGCAGGCCAGGCGGCGGCCGGCCTGGATCGCGCCCGCGCGGGTTCCGGCCCTGGCGCCCGTCCACCTGGCGTCCGCGGACAACCGGCGGACGTCCGCGGACAACCGGCGGACGTCCGCGGACAGGCACCCGGCGGCGCTGGTTCAACCCGTTCGGCTGGCGGCGCAGTCGTGGCGGCGGGGGAGGTACCGGCGCACCACGCCCCCGCCGCCGCAAGCCGTTCCGGCCGTGGCGCCCGGCAACCTGGGGTCGGCCCGGGTCGCGCCGCTGGTACGCTCCGTGGAGCCACCGCCCGCGCCGGAGGGCTCCTGGGGCCGGGACCAGGCCAGGGCGGGCGGGCAGGCCCAACTGGATGCGCCCGGCGTACTGGTTCGGCCCCCGCGGCGCAGGCCCAGGGCCGCTGGCGTACGCCTGGTGGCGGCTGCGTGGCTCGCCGGGCGTGGCGGGTAGCCGGGGCACGAGGTGGCGCGCCAGCCATAGGCGGTATGCGGCACTGCGAGCCAGGTTCCGGGCCAGCCCGCACCTGCCGCACCACCGGCCCTGGCATCACCCGTGGCGGGTGCTGCCCGGCGCCGGGATGGGCATGCGGCACCGGTTCCGGACCTGGCGCACCCGCTGGGCCAGGTACCGCTGGAGCCGGGGCTGGCGCGCGGGCCTGGTGCTGCCCCGCGACCGGCACGGTCGGCTGCTGACCCGGCGCCAGCGGATCGCTCGCTGGTGGCGGATGAAGCGCGGCAGCGCGCCCGGGATCATCCGGCTGCACCGCCGGGAGTCGTTCCGGACCAGGATCGCGAACCAGTGGCGCCGCCGCCGGGCTCGGCCGCCGCGGTCGTGGGCTGACCGGTTCGCCGCCGGCGGGCTCGCGCACTGGCTGGCGATGCGCGCCGACCGGGCGCGGTATCGCCGCTGGAACCGCCGCCGCGGTACGCCGGCCCCGCAGCCGCAGCCGCGCGGCAGGCCGGCCACGACGCCGGCGCACACACCGAACGGGACCGGCAGGATGCCGGGACGAAGGACACGAGCAGGAGGAGGACGCACCGTGGACACGGGAGCAATGGCAGACGAGATCAGGTCGATGGCGGGCCGGGACTTCTCGGACCCGCAGGACGTGCACGACACCGTGTCGGGCGTGCACGAGATCGTCGCGGCGCTGCAGGAGGCCCTGAACGAGATGGGCCAGCGGCTGGAGGAGACTGGCGTGCACCCGGCCTACCCGACCGCGATCCAGGAGGCCGCCAGCCAGATGAGCGGGATCGCCGATGAGCTGGAAGCCGTCACGTCCGGCGGCGTCATGCGCGGACCTGGATCATAGGGGGATGAGCGACGACGAACTGCACCCCGGTGACATCGAGGCGCCCGGCGCGCTGGACATCCCGGCCGGGCGCTGCGGCACCGGCACGATCGACGGCGCCTGCTGGCGACCCGGCGACCCGGTCAAGCACCTCGGCCCGCCGGCCCGGCTGGCGATCCCGCCGTATTCGGCGCTGTTCCAGACCCGGTGTGGCCTGGGGCCGCGCTACCCGGACGGGAAGCCGATGGGCTGGACCCCGCAAGCCTGGGGCGAGAACGACGACTACTGGTGCGTGCCGTGCCTGCGCCAGGCGGGCATCAGCTACCAGCTGTGGACCGACGACTGATGGAGGCATTGTGGCGGGCAGCTGGGATCACATGACCACCAGCGGCGGCAGGTTCCGGAACAACGAGACCTTCTGCGGCATGATCGAGAACCTGGGCGACGCGTACGAGGCCGCCGAGGAGTGCTTTGGCATGGTGCAGTGGCTGGCTAACGAGCTGGCTGTGTCCCAGCCGACACGGGGTTCCCGCACGGACTGGGTCCGCCGGGCCAGGCGGCACTACCAGGAGGGCCTGCGCATCGGCGGGCGCCAGCGCGAGAGGTAGCGGGGAGGAGGACCGGTGAGCGAGCACGACGAGGAGGAGCTGGACGAAGCCTTCGGCGACGCGTCGCGTAACGACGGCTGGCGCGGGCTGGTCCGCGAGCAGGGAGGCCCGCCGCGCATCAAGACGGGCAAGGACCTGTTCCTGCACTGCCTGGAAAGCGCCGGGCTGGTGTTCGTCGCCTCGCTGGTTGCTGCCGGGCTGCCGCTGCACCGCGTGATCGCCTGGCAGCTGGTTACTCTCGCCTTCGCCTGCCTGACCGCGGTCACGTTCTACACCGCGTACCGGACCACCCGGTCCGCGTTCATGTCGTCTTACCTGCTGGCCTGGGGCGTGCTGCTCACCGTCTGGTTCACCGCCGCGTGGCATTTCGGCGTGCCGCACGAGATGGTCATCGCCGGCCTGTTCATCCCGTGCCTGATCCTGGCCGGGATCGGCCCGGTTGCGATCGGCCATCACCGCCAGGCGCTGGCCCGTCAGGACGAGGCCGCGCTGGGCCGGGCCAATGAGCTGGAGATCAAGCGCTGGGTCCGGTTCTTCGCCAACCACGGCGCGCCCGGCGTCAAGATCATCGACGTCCGGGAGGAGCACGGGGTCATCGAGGTCCGCGGCGAGCTGGGCCGGGCTACCCGGGACCGGCGGGCGATGACGTACCGGCAGCTGGAGATGTGCGCCGCGGAGATGGCGGTCAGCCTGAAGCGGGACAGCGACGGGGTGTACTTCTCCAAGCCCGAGCGCGGCCACGCGGCCGACTTCGTGCTGCACGTCCGGCCGAAGCGCCACGGGGCCAGGCCGACCGTGCACATGCCGCTGGAGAACAAGCCGCTGACCGTGAACCGGCCGCTGGAGTTCGGCGTGTTCGACAACGGCAAGCCGTTCCGGCAGCTCATGCGCGAGGTCCACGTGCTGATCGGGGGCAGCACTGGCTGGGGCAAGGCGCTAGCCTGTGATACCCCGGTCCCGGTCCCGGCCGGCTGGGCGACCATGGGCGAGATCCGGCCCGGTGACCTGGTCTTCGATGAGACTGGGAACCCGGTCCGGGTCCTGGCCGCCACGGAGGTCATGGAAGGCCGGCCGTGCTACGAAGTCGAGTTCAGTGACGGTACGGTCATCACCGCTGACGCGTGGCACCAGTGGAAGGTAGATACAGCTGCGTCGCGGGCGTCACGTCAGCCTAGGCATCCCGTGACGCTGACTACTGAGCAGATGATCCCTGGTTTGCGGGATGCGCCGAACGGAAGGCTGAACTACAGCGTCCGGGTGGCTGCCCCGCTGCAGTGCCCCGAAGCGGATCTGCCGGTGCCCCCGTACACGCTGGGCGCCTGGCTCGGCGACGGAACATCGGATACCGGGCTGATAACGTCAGCAGACCACGAGATCATCAACGAGATCGAATCTGAAGGCGAGACTGCCTGGGTCACCCAGGACGCAGCCAGGGGCGTACTCCGGGACAGGCATGCCGTTCTCGCCTGCCTGCTGGCAGATGAGCGGTGTTCCCCGTCAGGGGAAATAGCCGCGCGAGGGTTGTGCCGCAATCACTGGGAACGCGAACGCCGGGCCGGCAGGCTCGATCAGTGGCCCCTGATGCGGAGCCGTGAAGCCGGCCGCCGGGAGGTACTGGCCGGGTATCGCATAGGCGACCTCACCTCCCGGCTGGGAGACCTGGGCATGCTTGAGAACAAGCACATTCCGGCCATTTACCAGCGGGCTTCCGAGTCGCAGCGGAGAGCACTCCTGGCCGGGCTGCTGGACACGGACGGGTACTGCATCCCGAGCGGGACCGCGAAATACTACTCAACGTGCGAGCGGCTGGCCCGGGACGTGCATCAGCTGGCCTGCGGGCTAGGTTACAAGGCGACCCTGCGCAGCAAGACAGCAAAGCTATACGGGAAGGACTGCGGACTCGTCTGGATCGTGGCGTTCACGCCCGCAGATAAGGTGTTCCGGCTCCCGCGGAAGCTGGCCAGGCAGAAGACCGACGTCAGGCCCGTCGTGTTCCGGCGTTACGTGACCGCGATCCGGCCCGTGCCGAGCGTGCCGGTGCGCTGCCTGATGGTCGACGGCCCGTCACATCTGTATCTTGCGGGCCATTCTTGTGTCCCTACGCACAACAGTTCGCTGCTCAATGTGTTCATCGCTTTGCTAGCCGCCTGTCCCGATTCCCTCATATGGCTCATTGATATGTCGGGCGGGATCACCGCGCGGCCGTGGATCATGCCGTACCTGGCCGAGCACGCGAGCAAGCCGGTCATCGACTGGGTGGCCACCGAGCGGGACGAGGCCAAGCTGATGCTGGAGGCCGCGCTGGAGGTCGGCCGGGTCCGGTCCACCTACCCGGTGTTCGAGAAGATCACCCCGAGCGAGGCCACCCCGGCGCTGTTCCTGCTGTGCGACGACATGGGCGCCTGCTTCGGGCACGGCAAGGTCACCGGGTCGGTCAAGTCCGGTGACCGGGTGTCCAACTGGGGCCTGTCCCAGCTGGGCAGCGAGTTCACCGAGCTGGCCCGCAAGGCGGCCGGGTCGATGGTCGGCGCCGTGCAGCGGACCAACGTGGAGCTGATGGGCGGCACCGGGATCAAGGCGATGTCCGACATCCGGTTCGGCCTGCACTGCAACGACTCGGTCGACGGCGGGCGGATCTTCCCCGACGACCCGGCCGCGGCGCGGATGCTGTACGAGCTGCAGGACCGCGGCGACGCCCTGATCAAGCGGCCCGGCGGCATCACCCCGGTCGTGCACCTGTACCGGATCGAGCCCGAGGAGCGGATCACCGACCGGGCGCTGTACTGCGGGAACCTGCGGCCCAAACTCGAACCGCAGTGCGCGGAGCGGCTGCCTGCGTACGCGGGACGCTGGGACCGCAACGCCGACCTGCTGGACACCTGGCGGGAAGCGGCCGGGTTCGCCCCGGCGCCCGACCCGGAGGACGAGTTCGGGTCGATCGTCGCGTTCAACAAGCTGGACGACCTGACCGAGCCGCCCGGCGGCACCGACCCGCGCGAGAAGCGGATGCTGCAGCTGATCCGCGAGGCGGGCTGGACCGGCCTGTACGTGCGCCAGATCATGTCCCGCCTGGAGGCCGAGGGCAAGGCGCCAGCCCGGGAGACCGTGCAGCGGTGGCTGGCCAAGAACGCGCAGCGCGGCAAGCTGCACCGCCCGGCCCGGGGCAGCGGCTGGCGGTGGGCCAACCTCGGCGACGATGACGATATGCCTGATGTCATGTAGACTTTTGCAGACTGGAGGATCAGGAGACGTGATGGCAGCATTCCGGGTTACCACAATCCACCTGGACCGTGACCAGGAGGTCAGCGCCGTTCAGGCAGTGGCCGACGACGTCACCGTTGACTGGATCCGGCTGGCCGTGTCCGGCGGCATGGACATCACCGGAGGCGACCCGCAGGGCACGCTGCTCAAGATGCCCGTTCAGACCATGCTGGAGCTGTTCCGCGCCGCCGGGAAGGTGCCCGGCAACGACCCGTGGGGGCCGCATGCGCACGTCATCTACGACAGCCTGTCCCACGTCGTGTACGGGCTGATCGAGGAGTAGCCATGAGAGCCGTTTACCGCTGGTACTCCCGGGCCTCCGCCCGGCTCAGCTGCAACCCCGCGGTCGTCGGCGTCGGCATCGTGCTCCTCGCCTTCACCTACATCGGCGGCGCGGCCATCTACCAGCACCGGTCCCAGGTAATCACCGCCGGCCGGTTCGCCGCCGCGCTCGTGCTCGCGCTCGCCGCCGTCGCGCTGCTGGCCAAGGCCGCGCACACGGTCTCGATGGCCGAAGGCAGCCACTACCAGATCGTCCCGGTCCCCGAGGCGGAGCGCGCTGCGGCGCAGGCCGAGCCGGAGACCGGGCCTGTCCGCGTGGACCGGCCGGGCGAGCCGGTGCACAGCTACACGCTGCGTACCGCGGCCGAGACCGCGGCCATGACCGCCGACGCCGACACGCTGGCCGAAGACGACACCGGGATCGTGGTCGGCGCGGACGGCACCGTCTACGAGCTGACCGGCGAGGAGCGATCGTGAGCACGTACCTGTTCCCGCCGCCTCGCGAGTTCGCCCAGCGGCTCGGCGATCACCTGGGCATCCAGCTGACCGGGAAGACCGGCTGGCGGGCCATCCCCCGGAACAAGCACGGCCAGCGGTGCCCGCGATGGGACGCGGAGTGGTTCGAGGTGGCCGCGTACTTCACCGACATGGGCACCAGCCTGACCCGGATGCAGGAGCTGCTGGCCGCGGAGTTCGGCTGCGTGCGCACCACCACGATCACCGGGAACCCGGCGCGGATCGCCGACGAGGACTGGCCTGGCTGGACGCGACGGAAGAACCGCGAGGACCTGCGTCCGCAGGTCCTCGCGCTGTTCGCCGACCCTCCGGGAGACAAGCCGTGACGTACCTCCTGGCCGGGATCGGTATCCTGCTGCTGGCCGCCGGCTACCACGGGGTGACCGAGCATCACTGGCATCTGGTTTACTTCTGGCGGTTCGTCCGGCCCGGCATCGTCATCCCGCCGACCCGGCACGACACCCGCTGGCACTCGATGAGCCACGCGGCGCGGACCGGCATCGACGTGGTGATGCTGCTCTCGGCCGCGGCCATCGGCACCGCACTGCGGATCTGGCCGAGGCCCGCCGTTATCGGCCTGGTTGTCGCCTTCGCCGCGCTGATCACGGCGGGCGGCGTGCGGGCGATTTCCCGGGCGCTGTCCGGCCGGGGTTACGAGGAGGACTGATGAACGATCTCGGCGGGCTGGTCCGGACCGTCATCTTCTGGCTCGTGATCATCTGGCTCGCGGTCTTCGTGTTCACCCACTGGGCGGAGGTCAGTCACGCGTTCGGCGTGTTCATCGACACCGCCAAGCCGCACCACTAGGAGGCCGTCGTGCTGCGCGTGCTGATCCCGCTGGCTACGGCGATCGCGGTCATCTGCGCGATCTCCGGCTTCGCCGCGGGCGCGGCCGTGGCCGCGGTCATTGACGTGTACCTGATCTCGCTGGCCGTGTACCCGAACCGGCAGTGCGCCTCGTGCGGCGGGTCCAAGCGGCACGGCCTGTCCGGCTCGCGGAACAGCCGCCACTGCTGGAAGTGCCACGGCAAGGGCGAGTACCCGCGCCTGGGCGTGCGGCTGTTCCGGCGTGACGTTTACGCGGCGATCCGGCGCGGCGAGCACGGGAGGAACTACTGATGCCTGAGCAGTGGGTGATGGAATACGCGCGGTGGCGCGCCGCCCAGGACGAGCCCGAGGAGGGCTGGGCTGAGGCCGACCTTGAGCTCGCGTTCAAGGCCGGCTGGGAAGCACGACAAGACCAGGAGACCTAGATGACGCAAATCACCACCGAACAGGCCCGCGAGGTGCTGTGGGCCAGCTCCGAGGAGGGCAAGGCCCAGCTGGCCGCCGCCTGGGCGAAGGCACAGTATCTCGGGCTGGCTGTCGCGGTACGCCGCGCGGATGCCGGCCGCGGGATCACCATTGACGAGCTGGGCGCGCTGCTGTGGGCCGCGCACACCGCGCTGCTGCCCCTGCCGCAGCACCCGGCCATGACGCGCATGCTGCAGCTCATCGAGGAGCGCGGCGAGGACGGCGCGACGCTGCGCGAGGTGGCGGTCTGGCTGTCCGCCGAGGGCATGACCCCGACCCGGGAGTCCCTGCACCGCTGGGCGCACGAGTACGAGCGGGACGGCGTGCTGGAGCGTGGCGGCCGGACCCGTTATTCCTGGCGGACGGTGAAGCGGTGAGCGGCGGGACGGTGCTGTCCGGCTGCTGCTGGTGCCACGTGCTGATCTGCCGGTGGGGCGGCCAGGACCCGTGGCACCGGATCCCGGCGCGCGGCGAGCTGCTACTCCCGCAGGCCGCGATGGCGTGCAAGGCCAGCCCGGACGGCCAGCACCACTCCCCGTCCGACTACCCGCAATGGCCGCTGCGGACAGCGTCTGATGCCAGCGAGGTGTCCTGATGGCGGCCGTAATGCAGCCCGATCCGTGGCTGCTGCCGCCTGAGCAGCGCACCTGCACCCGCTGCGGGCACGTGCTGGTCGGCGAGGACGAGGCCGGCTTCTACTACCAGGTCCCTATCCAGGACCCGGAAACCAAGATCGTCTTCATGGACCGGGTGCATTCCTGCGTGGAAGGCTCGTTCCCCGGGTGGCCGCACGTGATGCCCGAGGGGTGGCCCGATGCCGGCCGGTAGCCTCGCCCCGGTGGCCCGGACGGTGACCTTCGTGCCCGGCCTGGTGATGGCTGCCGCCGGCTGGGCGTACCTCGGGCAGCCGCTCGCTGTCCCCGGTCCGCACGAGCAGCTGTTCCGCCTGGCCGGGCTCGGCGTGTTCCTGCTCGCCGGGCTGGTCATCTGGCCGGCGCTGGTGCTGTCGGCGCTCCTGCTCGGCCCGGCCGCGCTCGCGGGCCTGGTCGTGCCGCGCGGGATACGCGGCCGGTACCGGCGGCACCTGATCGAGTCCGGCACCCCCCGAGACCGCCAGCGCAGCAGCTACATCAGCAAGCGGCTCCGTCGCGTGGTGAGCGCCGCCGACCGGCACCGCTGCGTTGCCTGCAAGACCCGCCGCGGGGTGATGCACGTCGACCACTGCCGCCCCTGGATCGCCGGCGGCAGAACTGTGCTGACCAACCTGTTCCTGCTCTGTGAGCGTCATAACCTCGTGAAAAGCAACTACAACAAGGACCGCGACGGGTACGAGCACTACCACGGCGACCGCGCCAACATCGCCGAGGCCCGCTGGATCCTGCGCCGCGAGCGGATCCATCGCTGGAACCCGTTCCGCTGGGTCCGGGCGGCCTGGGCGCTGGCGCGATGAGCGACAAGCTGATCGGCGTGCGGGAGGCATCTCGGCGCCTCGGCGTGCACGAGAACACTGTCCGGAACTGGATGGCATCCGGGACCATCCAGGCAGCTATGAGGACATCCCGGTCCACCAAGTTCACTGAGGCGGAGGTGGAGCGCGTGCGGCAGTTGCTGGAAGCCCAGGCCGGGCGCGACGAGGTAGCCAGGGACTTGCGGGATACAGCGGCCAGGGCCGGCAAGGAACGGGTCCAGACCACGGTCCGGTTCCACCGCGGCCGGTACCGGGCCGTCAGCGAGGTCGCCGAGCTGATCGGCACTTCTCGCGAGGACGCGGTGCACCTGCTGATCGGCGAGGGGCTGAGCGTGCTGTACGCCCGGCTCGGAATCGAGCCCGATCCGGCCGTGCACGCCCTGGAGCTGCTGAAGCTTGTCACCGGTACCTGGCATGCAGACCTGTCCGATGACGAGCTGTCCGCGTTCAGGATCACCATGGCGGCGCTGGAGCGCATCGCTCAGGTGCGGGCCAGGGAGACGGAGGACGGATGACCGACCAGGAACTGCTGGAGCGGCTGCGGGCGATAACCCAGAAGTGGATCTCTCAGGCCCGGCACCCGCAGCGGATGGACAAGCCGGAGCAGCGTGACCTGATCATGCGGCACGTGGCCGACGTGGAGGGCCTGGCCCGGGAGATACGCGATGGCGGGTGAGGTCATCAGCGCGATGTCTGACGCGGCCGAGATGAGCTATATCCCGGACGGCCCGAAGGACCTGATGAGGATGCTGGAGTGTTTCCCGCACCTGTTCGAGATGCTGGGTGCCGGGATGCACGAGCTGGGCCAGTACATGTCCGGGCTGGGCGGCGTCCTGGAGGAGCAGGGCGCGGCCATGGAGGACGCGGCGGGCACCGTGGACGCCCTGTTCGGGACGACGAGCGACATCTTCCTGGCCGTCAACGAGCAGGGCGGCGGCTTCTGGGCCAGTGACGGATGACGTCGCCTGAGTACCGTCGGCGCCGGGATGACGTCCAGCCGGGCGACCTCGCCTGGCAGCCTCCCGCCCGGCTGATGAAAGGCGGCCACCGGATCAGCCTGCGGCCCGGCTGGCGGCCGATCCAGACCCGTAGGTATCCCGCCTGGTGGTGGCCGTTCGAGATCGCGAACCGCTGGCAGGCCCGGGCCGCGAAGCACCTGAGCGAGGAGCTGCGCCGCGGCGAGGAGCAGATCCCGGACGAAACTTCCCACTGAAGTTCCCATCGGTGGGAGGATCGCGATCAGCCCCCGCGCAGAGGGGGAGTACGTCCGCGGTGTCTGGGGCCAGTGTCCCGCCTGCCCGGACCTGGTGCGCCGATTTGAACCTTGGTCCTGCAGCGGGAGCTAGCCTCCTTGCTGGGTGCCCTCGGGAGGTCGCAGTACTCTCCTCCGGGCTCCCCTTCCGCGAGGGCTTCTCACGTGTGATTACCGCCAGCCGCGGCGGGTCTTCCTGTGTCTTGCCTAGCTGACAGCCAGAGCCCGTCCGGACCCGGGTGGCCAGCAACTCCAGGCACTGCAAACCTAGACCCGTCTACTGCTCACAGTCAACACATGACGCAGGGTTACCGTTACTGTCAGTGACACTTGCGCGGGGGCTTGCGTCAGATGAGGCACTTTGTTTACGGTGTGAAATTAACCGCGCACGAGAGGTCATCCGCACATGCCCCAGTACCAGACCGGCAGCTCCCGGGCCGACTCCGTCAACAACCCGGTCATCGCCGGCGAGCTACGCCGGTTCCGGGAGAGCCTGAACGGCGTGACCGGCGACCGGGTCGCGGCCGACCTGAAATGGTCGCCGTCCAAGGTTTCCCGGCTGGAGCGCGGCCGGACCGCGACCAGGCGCAAGGCGCTCGCCCAGATCCTGTCCTACTACGCTCAGTGGCACGGGATGGCCCCGGAAAAGGCCGAGGCGCTGATGCGGATGTTCGATGCGGCGATGGAGCAGTCCGGGCTGCTGAACGCCTGGCTCGGCCCGTCCGTGCTCGCCGCTACGGTCACCGAGTGGGCGCCGTACGCGGTGCCGCGCCTGCTGCAGGTCCCGGCCTACGCCAGGGCCGTCTTGCGCGAGATGCAGCAGGTCACCCAGATGCCGCCGTCCGAGATCGAGGACACGGCCGCCGCGATCGCTCGCTGGCAGGCCCGGCTGAAGGACAAGCCTCCTGTCGCGCTGCGCGCCCTGCTCGATGAGGGCGTGCTGCACCGGGTGGTCGGCAGCCCGGCCGTCATGCGCGACCAGCTCAGGTACCTGGAGAAGATCTCCACGACCCGGGGCACCGATGTCCAGATCCGGATCCTGCCGCTGTCCGCGTCCGGCCCGCGGTGGACCAACGGGTTCGCCTACCTGGAGTACGCGCCGCCGGCCGATGGCACGACCCCGCCACCGCCGCCCGAGGTGGTCACCGAGGACCTGGAAGGACCTGCCCAGCCGGACCTGAACGAGCGGCTGACCTGGAAGCGGTACACGCTGTGGACCCAGTTGTGGGCCGTCGCCGACGAGCCCGGCCCGGCGGTCAAGCGGGCGCTGACCGAGACCTGGACCTGATCAGGGGCTCCCGGTCACCGGCACGGGCGGGGATCCGGTTGCCGGCGGCGGCGGGCTGACGGACGGGAACGTCGGGCTCGTCGTGACGGACGGGACCGGGGTCGTGATCACCGGAGCCGGGCTCGTGCTGCTGGCGGACGGGGCCGGTGACCGAGTCGGCGTCAAGTGCGTACTGGGCGCGACGTAGGACGGGGCCGGGGAGTAGCCTGCTGGTGCGGGACTGACGCCGCCCGTGCTGCGGGGCGCTGGCCGTGTCGCCGCGTGGTGAGTGCTCGTCCCGGCCGGCCGGGCTGACGGTTCCCCGCTCCCTTGAGGCCCGGCCGGCGCTGGCGAGCTGATGCTGGTGATGATGTAGGCGGTGCCCGCGCCCGCCAGCGCGGACAGCGCGAGCACCAGTGCCGCCCAGAACAGCCAGCCGCCCGCCGGGCGCCAGCGATCCCGCCACCGCATGAGAAAAATCCTTCCCGCCGTGTAAACCACCCTGGCCGGCGCCGCGTCTCCTGTATGTGCGCCAGGGGGAGATTACCGGCCACACAGCCATTCTCGTGAAGTGCCGGCGAATGTCGTGTAACGATCCGGTCAACATGGCGAGTCAATCCGAAGGTTACCGACAGGGTCCTCTAAGGTTCCAAGAGGTGGCACACTGCTGCCCGAAAACACACGCAGGAGGGGCATAGGAATGTCCGAATCCGAAGGAAAGCGCCGCCGCAGATGGCGCGCGCCGGCCACGATCGCCGGGACGCTCGCGGTCCTGATGGCCGGGGCCGTAGCAGCCTGGGCTGCCGTATCAGCAGCGCCGCAGGTCACCACGATCGGGATGGGTGGCTATAACGTCAACACTCCCGGCATCACGGGCAACCAGGAGGTCGTCCAGCCCGACCAGTACGGACTGACTCTGCAGGCCGGCCGGCAGGGCATCCAGGAGTGCAACAGCGTGACCGGTGACTCGGCCAAGCTGGGCCTGTTCAGCAACAACCTCACGACGGTATTCCAGGCGCAGTGGGCGGTCGCCTCTGCTCCCGGATGCCCTGCCAACGGACCTCTCCCGGGTACGACGATCCCGGCCCTGTCCGCGGTTCCCTTCAACCACCATGTGTGGCTGAACGAATCTCTCGTGACCAAGACCAAGCGGGTCAAGCTGCTCATCTGCATCCTGAAGGACAAGCACAACGACCAGCCCGTCCCGACGCCGACCGGCACCGGAGCACCGGACAATTCGCCGTTCGGCGGCGGCCAGGACCACGTCCCCGGCCTGGGCAACGTCCCCGGCACCCAGGACAAGCTGCCGAACGACTTCATCAAGTGCTTCATCATCGTGAAGACCTTCACCAAGCAGACGATCGTCTTCGAGGCACAGGACCTGGACGCACCGACCGGAACCCCGGTCGCGGGTGACCTGCCTGGCGTGCAGACCGTCGTCGTCCCGCTCGGCCCGATCTTCCACCACACCGTGGTCAGCTTCGACAACGCCTCCTGGGGCGCGAATGAGACCACCACCGGCATGGTGCCCTGCACCGGCAACGGATTCCCGGCCGTCCTGGCCGGCCCCGCGGCCTACACCAGCGATGCCTGCCAGCCGATCTCGGTCGGCGAGTACGCGACCTTCAACGTCGGTGCTGCGGTCAACCCGCTGAGCGGGCCTGCGACCGTCACCGAGCTCATCAGCCCGAACAACACGGGCGCTACCGTGGCACCGAACAACTCGCTGAGCGCGGTCAACACCGGCCCGCACGGCACCGCGTCGGACGCGTCCACGACCGGCGGCCACTACGCGCTGTTCACTGCCAACGCACCAACCAGCTAGCGGCTGGTCCGCCTCCGCCTCCCGGGAGGCCGTCGCGTACGGTCCTCCCGGGAGAGGGGCAAAGGGGAGGGTAATCCGGTGAAGCTAGCTGTCATCACGGCTGCCTTCCCCTGCACTCAGCAAGACGCCGGCCAGCGGAGAGGCCGCTGGCCGGCTAGCGCGCAAAACCCAAAGGGAGGGTATTATGCGCATCAGGTCAGCACTTGTCACGGCCGCAGTATTCCTGGGGGCCGCCAGCGCGGCGCTCGGGGCCAGCCCGGCGTTCGCGTCGGACAACGCCCCCGGAGCCACGCTCTACGCCGACCAGACCTACTGCGGCGGCGCGGGCTCCGTCCCGTCCGTCGACCCGGTTGACCCGGCCCAGGTGACCGGTTTCGCCAACTTCCAGCTCAACTCGGACGGCACCACCGTCAGCGAGGAGTTCCACCTCAAGGGCGCGCTGCCGGACACCACGTACGACGTGTACGCCTACAGCAACTTCTGCTCGTTCGACAAGTACCTCGGCGCGGTGACCACGAACCACAACGGCGTGGCCAACCTGACCGGCACCTTCACCATCCCGGCAGGCGGCACGGTCTGGAACTACGCCCAGCCGCGCCCGTACAACCAGGAGAACAACGTGGAGACGGCTCCGCAGAACCCGTAACCCCCTAGAGCACGACGGCCCGTCATTCGCGGAGGCGGTGGCGGGCCGCCGTCATGCTCAGGGACGTTCGGGCGGCGGGACCTTGCCGGTGCCGACGCACGTCGTGCACGGCTGCGGTCCGATCCCGTGCGCGAGCCCATTGCCCTGGATCTTGGACGGATGCGGCGGGTTCGGGTAAGTGGGCGGCATGGGATCAGTATGCGCTCAGGCCGCTGCCTCGGCCTCCCGCCAGGCGGCCAGCTGACCCGCGATCCAGGTGCCCAGGTACGGCGGAATCGCCTCGGCGACGGCCTCGCGGTCGCTCATCCAGTCGATCTCCATCACGCTGAACACGGGTTTCTTGCGCTCGTGCCCGGCTACGGACACGAACCGGCCTGGAATCCAGTGCCCGGCCCGCGCCGTGGGCACCGGATGTGGCCACCCGCACTCGCGGTTTACCCTGGTCCTGTCCTTTGTGAAGGACCGTTCCGGAGCAGGCGGCGGTTCTAGTCGCAGGCCGCCGCCCGCTTCTAGCAGCCGGTGCCGGTACCCCGGGCGGTCGAACATGTGCATGCACAGGCACACCGGATCCCGCAGCTCGCCCAGGCCCGGAGACGGGACCACGTTCTCGATCACGAACGGGCCGCCCCAGGCATCCAGTAGCGGCTGCATCGGTGCGATTAGCCTCGGGTACCTGGCCCGGACCTCGGGCGGTTGGCAGTTCATCATCTTGCTGTAGCCCTGGCACGGCGGGTGCGCGGTGACAAACGAGAACCGATCGAGAAACCAGCGGGCGGTCAGTACCTCCATCGCGTCGGCGCAGATGAATTCGTGCGCGCCCGAACGCAGGTACCCCTTCCGGCAGCCAGGGTCGATGTCGACGCCGATCACGTAGTGCCCAGCCCGGACCAGGCCGCGGGCGCCGCCGCCCTCGCCGCAGCACAAGTCCAGCGTGATCTCCTGGTACGTGGTCATGGGCGGGCCGTCCTGGTCGTCGCGACGGGCCGGATCTCGGTGATCGCGCCGCTGGGCGCGTGCACCGTGACCAGGTGCTCACCCTCCTCGGGTACCGGGCCGGGCTCGCCCTTGAGGCGGAACCCGGAGTCGGCCAGGCCGCCGATCAGGCTGTCCCGGGTGAACGTGGCCCGCTGCCGCCCTTCGCCCAGGTCCTCGCGCTCGGCCGCGCCGTCGATGCTGAACGGGCCGTCCTGGACCGGCAGCGCGACGGCCTCGGAGTTGTGCCACCGGCAGATGTCGCCGGGGTCCGGGCCGTACTGGATGTAGAACACCGTGTCGGTGCCCCGGTCGGCCGGGTCGATCCCGTACCGCAGGCACTCGGCCTGCCACTCCTCGTCGGTGGTCTCCCACTCTTTCCGGCCGGCCAGGTAGATGCCGAAGCCCTTGAGCCGGTCGTCCGGGTCGCGGCGGCCGTACAGCACCTCGATGGTGACCACCAGGTCGCCGGGCTCGGGATGGGAGATCCGGTCGCTCATCCGCCGGACTACCGGGGCTGGGCTGCCGACCAGAGTCGCGGTGCGCAGGTTCCGGCCCATCGCGATCAGGGCCTCGCGGTGCGCGAGGGCCGGTTCGCGCAGCGACAGCAGCATGTGCTCGCTCATGTCGGTGCCGCGGACGCCCTCGAATGGCTGCGGCCAGCTCTGGGTCATAGAACCCCCTCGATCATCATGGCCAGGACGAACCCGTGGCCCATCTTGCGTTTCTCGTCGTTGACCACGTCGTCCCAGGAGTACCCGAGCGCGCGGTGGTCGTAGGCGTCGAAATCCACGATCACCAGGTCGCCCAGCCTGGCCTGTTCGCGCAGGATCAGGAACAGGGCGAGCTGGTGGAACCGGACCGCCTGGGAGTACAGCGGGATGTAGATCCGCCGCCGGGCATCGACGTAGCCGAGCTCGTCGCCGGCCCACAGCGAGTGCAGCGGCCGGGCGCCCTTGCCCATCGGGTACCGCTCAGCGCGCTGGCTGTCCCAGCCTGCCCGAGCCCACGGCCAGTAACCGTCGTACCGATACTGCGGGTAAACCTTGGCGTACTGCCACGCGTTTTCCATGGTCCGCGACCACATCTCGCCGTAGAGCGGAACCGGGCCGAGCAGCATCGGGCTCAGCGGGCGGAACTGGCTGCCGTGCGTGGTCACGTCACACCACGTCCGCTGATCACCCGGGCCGCTGAAAGCCCGGCCGGGCGGGATCACCTGAACGGTCATCGCGCCTCCTCAGAAATCGTGCATGCAGAGGGGGCAGAACCAGGCATCGTTTACGCTGGTTATTTCCGGCACCCGGGTTTCTCCTGGCCAGCGGGGCAGGGGGCTGGCGTTGACCTCCCGGACGCCTTTGTTGTACTCGGTCACCAGTTCGGCCTCGGTGCGGTACAGGTGCCCGCATTCCAGGCAGGCGCGGTAGTGCGGGCCGTCTTCGTCCACGTCGTGAGACCAGCAGTGAACCGGGGCACATGCCGCCGTGATCTCGTGGATTTCGCTCATGTGACCGGCCCCCTGCCGGGCAGGAACTCCGGGCTGAGCACCGCGACGGCGGATGCCTCCCGGTACGCGTTGCTGTGCTGGCAGTCCCGGCAGGTCACCGCGAGCGGGTCGGTACTCAGCCGGCTCGGCGGGACCCAGTTCCCCTTGCCGCAGGCGGGGGTGCCGCCGTCTCCGGGCTTGCGGTAGTGCATGACGGGCTTCCCCATACCGGCGTCTCCTGATCGTGCTGCTGCTTTCCCTGTCTCTTAGAGTATACTTGACATATGCAAGGTGAGGATAGCGTCCCGGAGTTCCTGCCCCCGCCGGGGTACGGGCCGTGGTTCGAGGCAGCTTACTTCGGTGACTGCGACGGCTGCGGATCCCGGATCGTGCCCGGGGACCAGATCCGGTCGGACGGCGAGGGCGGCTGGCTGTGCGGGATCTGCGGTGACCGCGGTGGCGGGCTGACTACCGTCCCGGTATCGGGAGAGTACCTGTGAGGAGGCCGACCATGACTGAAAACGGGGAACAGGAGCGCCGCCGCCGTAAGGCCATGCTCGCCTTCGCGGTCGTCGCCCTGGTCGCCGCGCTGGCCAACGCGGTGCTGCGCAGCCGGGACGTCTACCGGGCCTGGCGCGAGGAGCAGGAGGACGAGCCGTGAGCGGGAAGCCGACCCCCTCGCGCAAGCACCAGGTCTGGGAACGGGACGGCTGGACGTGCCTGGTTCCGCGGTGCTGGCACCCCGAGGAGGACGGCGGGCGGGCCATCGACCCGGAGCTGGCCGGAACGGACGGGGACTGGTCGCCCACCGTGGACCACATCGTCATGCGCTGCGACGGCGGCACCAACGCCTGGACCAACCTGCGCTCGGCGCACAAGATCTGCAACATCCGCTGGGCGCTGACCCAGGGCGCGCTGGCCATCGGAGCCCGGATCGGGGCCGAGGCGGCGGCCCGGCTGGTGGACCTGATCACGGTCCTGACCGGCCAGTTAACCCTTCAGTGAACACGATCACGATCAGGAGACAGGCATGCCGAAAAAAGGGCAACCCCGAAAATGGCGGGGTACCGACGCGCGCCAGCTGATAGCCGCGCTGAAAAAGGCCGGGATCAAGGGCGAAGACATCTGGTACTCCGCCGATAACCATATCCAGATCAGGTGCCCGGACGGTGAGGTTGTCACCCTCCCGTCCGACCTGAGTGCCGCGCGTACCTACGCCAACGCCCGCCGACAGCTCGGGCTTCACGGCGCCGCCATCCCCGCCCGCGGCGGGGGCGGATCCCGGAACGACCACGGTCGCCCGGAGCGCCACAACGGCCACCACCGCCGGCTCGCAATGGTCACCCGCTGGAACCCCGGAGAGACTTACGGGCTGGCCACCTCCCGCGATAAGATCACCTGGTTCATCTCCCGGTCGCGGCTGCGGCCCGGGGTGGCAGAGGAGCTGGCAGAGGGCAGGTTCGTCACGTTCACCGGCAACCCGGTGCCCGACCTGCACCAGCGGTACCCGCACGCAGTAGACGTCAGGCCCGCTGAGCCCCCGGCCCGAGGAGAGAAGATCGCATGACTGAACAGGCCCCTCCCGGCGGCTGGGCGCGATGCGCCGGGTTCGATGGCAGGGCCGTCTCACCGGGCGACGCGAAGATCATCCGTGATTACGCCGCGTTCCTGGCCGCCCGCGAATCCGACCCGCTGCTGCAGTGGCTGGAACTCGCGGGCGCTCATGACGGCGGGCAGTTCTGGCGGGCCTGGTACTGCCCGCAGCCCCCGCCGGGCCGGCTGTTCCGCGTCACCGGGTCGGAGTGGATCGGCCCGGGGCCGGATGGGTTCTGGACGCAGAGGATCCTCTCAATCGAACTGGCAGAGGTTGACGCAAAGTAACCACATGAGACACTAGGGACCGGAGAGCGGGTTTAGCGCCGGAACCCGGGGAGTCCACCGTGTCCGTGCTCACGTCAACCGGGAGGCATACGCGGCCCCGACCCCGTCAGCGAACGCCCTTCCGCCTCATCCTCCTCACGATCATCGTCCCGGTCGTGCTCGCCCTGCTCGTCGCGTCCGGTGAGCTCGGCCGTCACGGCTGGGCCAGCTTCATCTTCCGCGTGGCCGGGACGGGCGCGACCGCCGCCACTCCGGCCGACCTGAACCTGCCCAAGGTCCGCCCTGTGCCGCCGCCGCCGGTCATCGTGGTCATGGTCGTGCCGCAGCTCGCGCACGCCAAGACGATGACGGTGACCATCCTGGTCTGGAAGGGCGAGCACCTGCTGGTCGTGCCGAAGTGGCCGCTGCCGTGACCGCCACCGCTACTCGTCCCGAGCGGACACTGTCCCGCAACCCGGTCGATGCCTGGATGGACGGCAGCTACCGGTTCGCCGGCTCGGCAATCAAGCGCAAGACGATCGCCGTGATCCTGCTCGGGCTGCCCGCGCTGGCCCCGCTGTTCTTCATCTCCCGCCCGGTGATCGAGCGCAGCAGCAGCACCTTGACCGGCGTCAACGCCGACGTGCTCGGCAGCGGGTCGATGCTCCTGCTGCTGGCCACCCTGGCGATCACCCCGGCCGTCACGCTCACTGGCCAGCGGTGGTTCGTCCCGCTACGCCGCTGGTACGGAGTCGTGCTCGCCTGCAACGCCCTGGCCGACGCGATCATCGCCTCGATCACGGGTGCGTTCACCGGGGGCGTTCCGGGGAGGATCTTCGGCCACACGTTCCTGCTGGCGGGGCTGATGATGGTGCTGGTCATGATGCCGCTGGCGATCACCGCCAACGCGTGGTCGATGCACTGGCTCGGCCGGTACTGGCAGACCCTGCAGCGGTTCACTTACGCTGTTTGGGCACTGCTGTTCGTGCACCTGGCCCTGCTGGAAGGCTTCGGGATCCAGAACGGCCGCAACGGCCCGTCTGGTGCGGTTGACGGGACGCCGATAGAGCACCAGCGTTTGTATCAGTTGATCGCGGTCTCGGTCATCCTGCTCGTGCTCCGCATCCCCCCGGTCCGCCGCTGGGTGACCGCGCAGCGTAAGGCCGACCGGGCGTGGCTGCCGTGGCTGGTGTTTCTGCCACTGATCATCCTGGCGGTTGTCGCGTATGCCTACATCATCAACGAACTGTGCTTTAAGGGCGTGGCCGCGTTCCGGATGCAGCTGCCTGGCGGCGACGGATAGTTGTTCGATAACTGAGGAGGAACCGTGAAGATCACGAGAATCAGGATCCTGGCCCTGGCCTTTGTCCTGGCGCTGATCGGGTCAGTGGCCGGCGTCGCCAGCGCCGCGCTGGCTTCCCCGCACTACGTGAACAACGCGCAGGGGGCCGCAGCCTACGCGCAGCAGGAGCTGAAGCACTACCGGGCCATCCCGAACGGCACGCACTACCGGGTGAGCTGCACCGGCCACTACATTTACGGGCAAGGTACCGTTGCGGGTCACTACCCGGTCAAGGTGGTCTGCTACCTGCACCCGCGCAACAGGTGAGCTAAGATCGGCCGGGTGGCGGACAACACCTGCACCTGCGTCCTGGGTCACCGGGATCACAGCGAGGGCTGCGCGTGCACTACTACGGTCATGGACTGCGTGGTGCACGGTGACAGCCAGGTCGGCCTGGATGAGCGCGCGGTCGTGGAAGCGTACTATGCGGCGCACCCGGAGCTGGCGTAACTTCCCATCGGTGGGAGATAGTGATTGAAGATCGCCCGCGGCCGTTAGGGAGCCGGGTTCCGGAGAGGAGTCCCGGTGCCCGAGCCGTCAGAACTCGATCGGCTGGTGCTCGGCCCTGATGCCGCGTTCGCCGAGGCCGCGTCCCCGCCGCCGAAGACGCCGCCGCGCCGCAAGGGCAAGATCGAGCTCGCGGTCGGCCGGGATCTGCGTGCCATGCCCGCCGCACTGCGCGCCTCCGCGCTGGCTGCCTCCGCCCTGGACCTGGCCCGCGACCTGGACGAAACCGAGATGACCCCGCGTGACAAGGCCGGGATCGCGCGCGAGCTGCGCATGCACATGAATGACCTGGCCGCGCAGGCGCCTGGCGAGCGCAAAGGCGACTCCACCGACGAGGTCCGGGAGCGGCGCGAGCGGCGGCTGGCCGCGACCGGGGAATAACCCGCCCCTTACGGTATGCTCTTAGTATCCAAGACAAATTACCGAGCAAGGATACTGATGGGCACATTCCGCGAGGAGATGGCATCCCGGCAGGTGACCCCGGTCTGGCTTAACCTGTATCAGCTGGGAGCAGGCGCCGTCTGATGGCATCGCAACCGAGCGGGCTATGACTGCGCGGGCGATGTGCCAGTACGGGCCGGCGCTCGCCGAGTTGAAGGAATACGACGAGTTACAGTCTTACACGGTATCCTTATCAGCAGTAGCGGCCGGGAGCTAGGCCCGGCCAGGACACGAGGAGACACATGCAGATCACGCGAACCGAGACGCCGACCGGCGGCCTGAACCGCACCCGACGCGAGGAGATCGTCCCGCTCAACACCGGCTCCCGCGAGGTGGAGCCCGAGTTCTACCTGGACAGCTCCGAGTCCGAGGGCTGGCCCTGGGACAGCGACCCGTCCCGGAACACCTGGGACATCCAGGTCCCGGCGATGCGCGGCGTTCTCGTCCCGTTCGAGCAGCTGGACTCCCAGGCCGCGGACGAGCAGGCCGGCGGGTCCGACGAGGAGGGCGGCGTCTTCGCCTACGGGTTCAGCAACCGCTACCAGATGTTCGGCAGCGAGCCGGACGACGGCGACCTGAACAGCTCCAACGTCGACCGCAAGCTGGCGGACTACATCGCCAAGTACTTCGACCGCGAGGGCAAGCCCCGCGGCGGCACCGAGATCATGGAGGCGATCAAGGCCGCCGACAGGCGCTACATGGGCGAGTTCCGCAAGGACGACCGGGACGAGCGCCCGGTCCGCGCCCGCGTCGTGTTCACTGACGGGGCGCTCCGCGACGCCGACGCGTTCCGCAGGTACCTGGCCCAGGCCACCCTGGACAAGGAAACCGGCTACGGCTCGCACGGCGACTGGGACGAGGTCTGGGCCATCGCCATCATCGGCCCGGCCGAGGGCGGCGGCAACGAGGCCCACCGGCAGTACCAGGACCTGGCCGCGGATCACCCCTGGATCCACAGCTACAACTTCGAGGCCGTCGTCAACCCCGACGAGATCGCCGAGGACATCGCCGTCGCGGTGGTGCCCACCCAGGCGTAACCCCAGAGCCGTAGTCCAGCTGCCGCGGCGGGGCTACGCTTAGCACCAAGCCCGCGGCCTAAGACGGAGCCGGGATTTCCTCTCCCCCCGGGAGGTCCCGGCTCCTGTCATGTCCGTCCTCACCGTCGTACCGGATGTCTGGCTGCCAGACGGCACCGTGCTGCGCGGCCAGGATGCTCTCGGCGTGCAGCAGCCCAGATTCTGGACCGCTCCGCCCCGGCACCGGGTCAAGACCGATGGCTGCCCGGCCTGCGCGAACGCCGACTACGCCGCCGGCTGCGGGGACTATGCCTCGGCCGACATGCTCGAATGGGCGGCCGGGCTCGGCTACGACCTGGATCCGTGGCAGCAGTGGTGGCTGACCGAGCTGTGCGGGACCAAGCCGGACGGCCGCTGGTCCGCGTTCGAGGGCATGCTGATCTGCTCCCGGCAGAACGGGAAGAACCAGGCTGCTGAGGTGCGGGAACTCGCTGGCATGTTCTTGTTCGGCGAGTCGATGATCATCCATACCGCTCATGAGTTCAAGGCCGCCGCGGAGCATTTCCGCCGGGTCCGGGACATGGTCACCGGCTGGGACGAGCTGCGCCGCCGGGTCAAGGCCGTCACCACCTCCCACGGCGACGAGGCCATCGAGCTGCGGCCCGCCCCGACGCTGATCTTCGGCTCCGGCGGCCGGCGCATCCGCCGCAACGTCGCCGCCCGGCTGCGGTTCCTGGCCCGCTCCCGCGGATCGGGCCGCGCGTTCACCGCCGACACGGTGGTTTACGACGAAGCGATGATCTTGAGCGACGAAGTGGTCGGGGCCTCGCTGCCGACCCTGAGCGCCGTGCCGAACCCGCAGGTCATCTACATGGCCAGCGCCGGTTACCGGGACTCCATCCAGCTGGCCGCGGTGCGTCGCCGGGTGCTCAAGCGCGACCCCACGCTGATGGGCGCCGAGTGGTCGATCAACCCGCACACCGACACCTGCCCGCGCGATGAGATGCGGGGCCGCAAAGTCAACCGGTACGTGGTCTGCGCACAGCACGACGACCGGGATGACCCGCGCTCCTGGGCCAAGGCCAACCCGGCGCTCGGCGTGCGGATCGCCGTCGACCACGTCGTGCACGAGCTGGAGGCGATGACCGCCCCGACGTTCGACCGGGAAAGGCTCGGCGTCGGCGACTGGCCGGCCGGGGACGAAGCCTGGGCGGTGATCAGCGAGGAGGCGTGGGGCGCCTGCGCGATGTCCGACCCCGGTGGCGCCACCCGGCCGGTTACCTTCGCCATCGACATCGACCCCGATATGCTGTCCGCCTCCATCGCCGCCTGCTGGGAGCGGCCCGCCCAGCCCGGCAGCCCGGAGCCCAGGTTCGTGATCGAGATCCCGCGCGGCTGCCACCGGGAGGGCACCGCCTGGATCATGCCGCAGCTGCTGGAGCTGCGCCGTAAGTGGAAGCCTGCCGCTGTCGCTATCCCGCGCAACGGCCCGGCCGCCGCGCTGATCAGTGACGCCGAGAAGCAGGGCATGGAGATCTTCGCGATGTCCAGCGCGGACGAGGCCGCCGCGTTCACCCTGCTGGTCACCGGGGTCCGCGACCGGACCCTCCTCCACCTGGGCCGCGAGCTCGCTCCCGGCCTGCACTCCGCGGTGGCCAGTGCCGAGACCCGCGACGTCGGCGACGGCGGCCGGGCCTGGTGCCGCCGCGACTCCGCATCCGACATCACCCCCGTTACCAGCGCGACCAACGCGCACTGGGCGCTGAACCGCAAGCGCCGTCATTACGATCTTTTGGCTTCAGTCAGGTAGGCAGACATGAACGGGCTAGACGAGGCCGCCGTGGTGGCCAGGCAGGACCTGATCGCAGCCGACCCCCGGGCGCCCTGGGATGTCCTGGTGCTGGCCGGCCACGTGCAGCCGTACATCGAGGCCGCGCAGGACCCCCGGGTGAGCATCGACATCCTGCCCGTGCCGCTACCGCCACGATCAGCCAGCAAGACCGGCACCGAAGACACCGCAGGAGGAGACCATGCCGCCCAGGACCCATCACACCACAGCCGAAGCAGCCGAGCCGGAAGCGGCGCCGGGCACCAGCCCGGTACCCGGAAAACCGCTGAGCCAGGTGGAGGCGGAAGCACCGCCTGACGAGGAGACCGCCGCGCTGTGGGCCGCCGAGTACGAGTCCCGGATGGGGGCTCATGAGGCCGCCCTGGCCGCGGCTGCGGCACCCGCTGAGGCCGAAGCCGCCGAGGAGACGAGCAACCCGCGGGACTGGTCACCGTCTGAGTTATAGCCGCGTACACCCTCTATATAGTCGGCGCGCGGCGCTTACCCCACGCCAGATCGGAAAAAAGTTATGACAACTTTGAGTGAGCGCCCGGCTCCGCTCCCGGACCGGATCCAGGAGGACCGCACCGAGCGGGCCGAGGCCGCCGGCGCCGTCGCGGAACAGGTCCACGGCCGGGCCGTGCTCACCGCCATCGGCGCGGTGTTCTTCGCCATCGGCTGGGTGATCGGAGCCGTCGTGAGCATCCTCGGGTACATGTGGGGCGCGCTCCGGTTCGGGTACGCCCAGGGCCGGATGGTCGTGCCGTCGCCGCCCCGGACGCCGAGCCAGCCTAGGCCGGCGAGCAGCGGTGCCTTACCAGGTCACCCCGGTTGACGGCGGCTTCAAGGTGGTCAACACCGAGACCGGCAAGATGGTCAACCCGGGCGGCAGGCCGCTGCCGCACGTGATCGCCACCAAGCAGTTTCGGGTGCTGTCCGGACTGGAGAACGGCTGGGCGCCGACCGGTGAGCCGTCCGAGCTGACCCCGGACGACAAACCTGACCTGTACGCCTGGGACAGCGCCAGCTGATCCGGACGGCCGCTACCCGCGCCGGCCGCCGGTCGCCTGCCGCAGCGCCCGGGCTGCGCCGGACCCGCCCGGGTAGCGGAACGCGCGCTGCTGCGCCGAGCCGGCCGGGGCGGCGCTGCGGTCCCCGTCCACGCCGGGTTCACCCATGTTGTCTTCCATGGCGTTCATGTGGTCGCCGGCGGCGCTCATGTGGGCCTTGGCCATCGCCAGGTGCCCGGCCGGGCTCATGTCCGGGGCGCCGTCGTCGTGCGCGTCCAGGTCGGTCTTCGGGGTCTTGTCGTCGGCCATCTCTCCTCCTCGCGCCGGGGATGGCCGTCAGGCTCCGCGGGCACCGGGCCGCAGCGGCTAGCCTTCAGTATGACCCAGGTTCCGCCGTCTCGCCCGAAGGCCCGCCGCGTCCGATAATGGTGGCATGCAGCTGATAGTGGACCTGGATGACGGGACCGGCCGGGACAAGCTGATGGAGATCCTGGACACACTGTCCGCCTACCGCCCGTATGTGCGCACGGCGATCATCGTGGCCAGCTACGATCCGGCCCAGGTGGAGCCGCCCGCCGAGACGGTGGCGTGATGGCCGCGGTGATCGTCCGGCTGGAATGCGCCGACACCGGAGAGGCCGATCAGCTCGCCGCGGCCGTCCGGGACGCCGGGGTGCTGACATACCAGGCCCGCGAGGACGGCAGGACGATCTTCATTCACGTCACCGAGACCATGGTCGAACCGTGATCCTCATCGAGCAGCATGCCGGATTCTGCAGGCGACGGCGGCCAGGCTGCGGCGAAGCGGGCATCTGGAAACCCTTCTACCAGGGCTTCATCTGCGAGAACTGCCTGCTGCTCGATCAGGCTGACGTCCGGGCCGGGCGCAATCCTCCCGGTGACGGCGGCGTCGGCACGCTGTTCCGCCAGGCGGACGAATGAGCGATCCTCCCGCCGATGAGAACATCGTCTCGGTGCACATCCCGTCTGCCGCGCTGGCCGGCGAGATCGAGTTCGCGATCGCCTACACCATCGCGTGCAACCCGGGCCGTAATTTCGCCGCGCCGCCGGATCGCAAGCTGCTCGCCGAGGCGATCGTGGCCATGCTGTACGAGCGCGCGGAGGCCGGGCTGTCAGGAATGAGGATCGAAAACGCCGGCCAGCCTGGCGGGAGTTCATAAACAGACGTAACCTTGCGTTAGCCATAGCCCGCGGCCGGAACGGAGCCGGGTCCGTCCGTCCGTCCGCAGGGGAGCCTTCAGGTCCGTGAAGGCGATCGAGCGTATCACCTGCCGCGTCAGCGGTTCTTCTGCGCACCCTCTTTCGTGTGAGAGGGGGTGATATGGGAGTATGGGACTTTTCGAGCGTATCCAGTCGAGCAGGGCTGAGACACGTGTGATTGGCGGGGTGCCTTGGCGCCCTTGGGACAGTCCTTACTGGTTAGGCGTTTTGATACTGGAGGGCCTGTCCATCCTAGTAGACAGGTTTTCGGCACCGACCGGGCTCTCGGTCTGCCCGCCCTGTACGCCGGCACCAACCTGCTGGCGTCCTCGTGCGCGGCGCTGCCGCTGAAGCTGTACGTCAAGCCCGGCCCGCGTGACAACCGGACCCGGCGGTACACCGGCCCGTCGATTTTCGACAACCCGAGCTCCACCGGAACGATTTTCGACTGGCTGTTCACGGCCATGACGTCGCTGCTGCTGCAGGGCAACGCGTGGGGGTACATCACCGGGCGCGACGGCTACGGGCTGCCCAGCGGCATTGAGTGGATCCCGCCCGAGGACGTCAACGTCACCGACGACGAGATGCAGCCGTGGAACCCGATGCGTGCCCGGATCTACGTCTACGGCCGGCTGATGGACCGCAGCGAGCTGTTCCACGTCAAGGCGTTCAGCTTGCCCGGGCGCATCGAGGGGATTTCCCCGCTGCGCGCGTTCGCGCTGACCATCCTGTCCGGGTTGGAGGCCGAGCGCTACGGGACCGACTGGTATATGGCCGGGGGTTTCCCACCTGGGACTTTCCAGAACAACGAGCTGGAGGTCTCCGACGAGCAGGCCCAGGAGATCCGGGCCATGCTCGTGTCCACGATGCGCCGCCGTGAGCCGCTGGTGTACGGACGCGACTGGGACTACAAGCCAGTAGTGGTGCCGCCGAGCGAAGCGCAGTTCATTGAGGCGCTACGGATGAATGCGACGCAGATTGCCTCGGTGCTAAACCTGCCACCAGATCGCATTGGTGGTACTCGCGGGGACAGCTTGACCTATAATACTGTAGAGCAAAGCACACTGCAAGTTATAGAAGCGTTGCGGCCGTGGCTCGTGAGGCTGGAGACGGCGTTCTTCAACCTGCTGCCGACCAACCGGTACTGCCGCTTCAACAGCGATGCCATGCTCAAGACCGATCTCAAGACCCGCACCGAGATCTACGACCTGCAGCGCTCAATGGGCCTGCGGTCCATTGACGAGATGCGCGACCTGGAGGACCTGGAACCGATCCCCGGCGGGCAGGGCAACGAGTACATCCCCCTGGACGTCATGGTGGCGATGGCCCGGTCGATCCGCGGCATCCCCAAGTCGATGGAGTCGGCGATCGACCTGGAGATGGACCTGGCGGCCGACAAGCTGCAGGACCTGGCCAAGGAAGGGCTCGCCGCGCCGACTCCCGCGCCGACTCCCGAGGTTCCCTCGGCGGAGCAGATGCTCGGGCAGATCATCGGATCCCAGCGGCACTACGGCACGCGCGAGGAGCGCGACGACGCCGAGCTCATCTGGAATTTCCTGCAGGCCAAGCGCGCGGCGGAGCGCGCCCAGGCCCACCGGCAGGCGGACGGCCCCGAGTTCGTGGGCGCCTGGATCCCGAGCAAGCGGGACCTGGTGCTGTCCGGGGCGAATGGCAGCGGAAACGGCGGCGATGGTCACTGATGAAAGGTCTGTTACATGAGTGAATCCAGGGCCGAGATGACGTCAGCGGCCATCAACGACCTCCCCGATTCTGCTTTTGCCTATATAGAGCCTGGTGGCTCTAAGGATGCCGGGGGGAAGACGATACCTAGGAGCAAGCGGCACTTTCCTGTGCATGACGAGGCTCACGCTAGGAATGCACTCGCTCGCGCTCCGCAGTCGCCCTTCGGCAAGCAGGCCATGAGCAAGATCCTGGCCGCATGCCGCAAGTTCGGGGTCACGGTCTCCGGCGACAACCGCGCCGCGTTCGGCGAGCTGCCCCCGGACGGCATGCCCGAGCGCCGCTTCACCCGGTTCCCGCCCGAGGTGCGCCAGGAGGCCGAGCACGGCCCGCAGTTCATCTACGGCTACGCGGCGGCGTTCGGCAAGCTGAGCCGCAAGCTGGGCGGCTTCGTGGAGCAGGTGGACCCGACCGCGTTCAACGAGACCAAGACCCTCGGCTGGCCCGACGTGGTCTGCAGGTACAACCACAAGGACGACGCCCTGCTGGGTACCACGCACGCCGGCACGCTGCGGCTGGCCACTGACCAGACCGGGCTCGCCTATGAGGTCAATCCGCCGCACGCCCGCGCCGACGTCCTCGAATACGTGACCCGCGGCGACGTGCGGCACAGCTCGTTCGCGTTCCGGGTGTTCCCCGGCGGCGACGAGTGGGGCGTGTCGGAGTTCAACTACCCGATGCGCACGTTGCTGTCGGTGCAGCTGGTAGACGTGGCGCCCGTGTTGGACCCGGCCTACCCGGATGCCACCGCCGGCGCCCGCGCGCTCAACGGCGCAGTCCAGAGCCTCGCCGACTGGGTGCAGGCCGACGTGGAGGAGGTCCGCAGCAGGCTCAACGAAGGCCGGGCGATGGAGTTCTTCAAGCGCTACCGCGACATCGACGGCGGCAGGCCGAAGCCTGACCAGCGCGTCCGGCCGCCCAAGAAGCCGGTACTGACCGGTGCCCAGGCCCTGCTCACCCTGCAGGCCAACATGGAAGACCCCTGGGTGGACGAGGAGTAACAACCACGCAGTAACCAGTGCAAGCGCGCTGAGGCCGTAGCTGATCAACGGACGGAGCGAGCGCAGGTGCAGAAGGCAACCAACGCGAAAGGGAAAGAAAATGCCTTCTGAAGTCGCAAAGCGTCTGAGGGATCGGCGCCTCCAGGTATGGGAGGAGGCCAAGGGCATCGCCGAATCCGCCGCATCCGAGAACCGCGCCCTCACCGATGAGGAGCAGGGCAAGTGGGACGCGATGCAGGAGGAGATGCAGAAGCTTGACGTCCGGATCAAGGCGGTCCTGGACACCGAGAAGCGGGCCAAGGAAGCCGACGACGCGTTCGACGCGCTGTCCGGCCGCAAGCCCGCTGAGGGCCAGGCCGCCCGCACCGCCGGCGGGTCCAAGATGCTGGACGAGGTCCGCAAGTGGGCGCGCGGAGACGAGGGCGCCGGACGTGCCCTGGAGATCCGCCGCGCACCCGAGCTCGGCCCGATCAACTACCGCGTCCTGACTGCTGGGACGGGCGGTTCCGCTAGCAGTATCGTGCCGATCGATTTCTACGACATGCTCATCGCACACCTGATCGAAGTTTCGGGTGTCATGCAGTGCGGACCGACCGTGCTCAACACCGGAGGCGGCGAGACGCTGCAGGTGCCGAAGACGACCGCGCACTCCACCGCGGCCTCCGCGGCCCAGGCAGGCACGCTCCCGACGTCGGACCCGACGTTCGGCATGCAGCCGTTGTCGGCCTTCAAGTACGGCATCATGCTCCAGGTCGCCCGCGAGCTCATTGACGACACGGCCGTCGATCTCCTCGGGTACCTGGCCATGCAGGCGGGACGCGCGCTGGGCAATGCCTTCGGCAACGACCTGGTCAACGGGACTGGCACCGGCCAGCCGGCCGGCCTGGTCAGCACCGCGACGGTCGGCGTGACCGGCTCGGTGACCGGCGTGGCCGGCGCGCCCAGCTACGCCAACCTGGTCGACCTGGAGTACAGCGTAATAGCTCCATACCGACAATCAAGGTCGTGTTACTGGCTGGCCGCGGACAAGACCATCGGCGGGTTCAGGAAAATTACCGACACGGTCGGCAGGCCGATCTGGGAACCGTCCGCGGTCCTCGGGTCTCCCGACCTGCTGCTCGGCAAGCCCCTGGTCGCCGACCCGTTCATGCCCGCCATGGCGACCGGGTCCAAGTCCATCGCGTTCGGCGACTTCAGCCAGTACTTCGTGAGGCTGGTGGGAGGCGTGAGGTTCGAGCGTTCGGACGACTTCGCCTTCGGTTCGGACCTTGTGACCTTCCGTGCTATACTTAGAGGAGATGGTACCCTCGTGGACCGCACGGGCGCGATCAAGATGTACCAGGGCGCAGCTACCTGACCTGCGGAAATGCGGCTACGCATGCAGGCGTCACCGGCAAGCCCAGGCTCTGGCTGCAGGACGATGAGCGCATGCTGTAACCGCACTACTTCCACGGAACGTCACAAGGTTTGTTACACGATGAGTAGCTGGTATACTGGGAGAACGGACGGTAAGCCCACCGCCCGCTCTCAGCCAGGACCCTGTATAGGAGGGTGCCAGCTATGCCAGAGACTACGCGCACGTGCTCATTCGAGGGTTGCGAGAAACCTCGCTACTCACGGGATTACTGCACAGCGCACTACCGGCAGGCTCTCAACGGCAAGCCGCTCAAGCCGCTCCGGCCGTATGTCAGGCGCGGACCTGAATGCCTCGCGGACGGATGCACGGCTAAACCGCATTCGCACGGATACTGCAAGGTCCACTGGCAGCGGCTGTCCCGTTACGGCCGCCTGGAGCGCGTCAAGACGCAGTACGAGCCAGGGACGACTTGCTCCGTCGATGGCTGCGAGTCCCCCGTGAAGGCCGCAGGGTACTGCGACGTGCACTACATGCGCGTCCGGCGCAACGGAGAGCCCGGCACAGCAGCTTCCCAGGCAGGACTGCGACGCCGGAGCCAGTACGAGGGACTGGAGTGCGCGGTCGAAGGATGCACCAGGCCGGTAAAGTGCCTGACCTGGTGCAATATGCACTACCAGCGTTGGAAGCGCACCGGAGACCCGGCCGGGAAGTGGGGCGCTAACCCGCGGCAGAGCCAGGGATACACCACATCAGACGGCTATCGGATGGCACCCGACCGGCGAAACGGCCGTCCTGTCCTTGAGCACCGGCTGGTCATGGAGCAGGTGATCGGCCGCCCGCTGCACCGGCACGAGGAGCCGCACCACAAGAACGGCATCCGGGACGACAACGATCCGGGGAACCTGGAACTCTGGGTGAAGTGGCGTCAGCCGAACGGCCAGCGGCTGTCCGACCTGATCGAGTTCGTCGTGACGTACTACCCCGACGAGGTACGAACCGCTCTGGAGGCGACGTAGCAAGCAGCCCCGGCCCGCGCAGCGAGTGGCCGCCCGCGCGGGCCGGGGAGCCAGGAAAGCGAGGCTAGCATGCGCTCGGTCACGATGATCGTCAACCTGTCCGGCGGCGGCCCGGGCGGCCGGGACTGGCGGGACTTCCCGGCCGGGGCGTCGCTGGACGTGGAGGACTGGGAAGCCGAGGACCTGATCCGGATCGGGCTCGCCGTCGCCGGTCCGGAGGGGGGCGAGGGCGCTTCCGCCGCGCCCGAGCCCGAGGCGGAGGCCCCGGCCGCTGAGTCCGAGCCCGGGGCCGGGGCACCCGCCGAGCCGGCCGAGTATGAAGACGGCACGGGCGTCTCCCCGCTGGCCGAGGTGTCTGTGCTGGCCGAGACTTCCGGGACCGCGGCGGGGGCAACGGACCCAGAGCCAGAACCCCCGGCGCCCGCACCCGAGCCGGAGCCAGCGCCGCCGGAGCCGGAGCAGCTGCCGGACGAGGCGCCCGTGTCCCCGGAACCTCCCACCGATGGGAACAACCCGGAGCCGCCTCCGCTGGCCCCGGCGCCGCACCAGAACAAGCAAGCCTGGATCGACTGGGCGATCAGCCAGGGCGCCGATCCGGATACCGCTCACAACATGACCAAGGCCGACCTGATGTCCCGTTACGGTGGTCGGCTCTAGACTGTCCAATAAGAGGGATTGCCCGCGGCCTACGGGAGCCGGGCTCCGAGATAGGAGCCCATCATGGCTGACAGCACCCAGGTCCCCGGCTACGACCGGACCCTGGCCAACCGCGAGCCCCCGGGCCGGTCCGGTACCGGCAGCGGCGGCGACCTCGTCACCAGCGAGCCCGGCCAGTACCCGCCGGTCGCGCCGGGCGACACCACGATCTTCGGCGGGCCGCTGCCCACCGGGACCGGCGCGCCTGGCACCGCCGGAGGCGACTACGGCGGCCCCGACACCAGCCAGGCCGGCCAGCTGGGCGACAGCTTCACCGGGCTGTCCCGGGACGACATCACCGATACGGGCGCGCCCGGTACTGATGGCGCGGACATCCCGGCTGGGGCCGGCCCGGACACGGTGAAGTTCACCCGGCCCGGGTCCTACCTGTCCGGCAGCTACGCCCAGGACACGGTCCGCGGCAAGGTCGATGGCCCGGCCGAGTGGACCGAGGCCAACTCCGGCGGCTACGGGACAGACGGGCCGAAGCTGCCCGGGATGAAGGAACCGACCCCGGACGGCGGCCCGTTCCAGCCGGGTTCCGGCGGCCGGGTCATGCGCGGCGGCCGGGCCGTCCGCGGCTGAGCCGTGCCGTTCAGCTCGGGCACCGTGGAGATCGGCGATACCGCCTCGCCGATCTGCCCGGTCGGCCGGGGCCGCACGGTCAAGGTGAAGAACCTGGACAACAGCACGACCGTGTACGTCGGCGGCCCGGACGTGACCACGGACGGCGACGGCGCAGGTTACCCGCTGGACGGCCGGGAATCCGAGACGTTCAGCGCCCCGCTGCCGCGTGAGTCGGTCGTCATCCCGGCCCCGGCCGACGACATGGCCCCGGACGTGCTGTACGGGCGCACTGAGCGGGGCAAGGCCAGGGTCGCCTGGATCTCGGCGTAGGAGGAGCGATGCAGGACCTCAGCAGTCTCGCTGATAACTCTATAACTGCCACGTCACAAGCAGCGGGTAATATGACCAGCTCGAACCGGCAGGCGATGACCGCGCCGGGCACCCAGCCGGTCACTCCGCTGCCGCCCGCCCGGGACCAGGACAGCCCCGACCTGACCATGACCGCGGAGATCCCGCCGGGCACGTCCGGTAAGCCGCAGGCCAGCAAGCAGGCCGGGGAACCGAACCCGCCGCACCCGGCCTGGGGCAAGACCACGACCCCGGAGGTGGTCCGGATCCCGGCGCCCGTGCCGCCCGACCTGATCGGCGACGCCGGCCAGGCCGTCATCGGCGTGGCCGGCCCGGCCCGGGGAGCCACGTCCGGGCGCGCATCGAGCGCCGCAGCAAGCAGCAGCAACGGAGGTTGACATGCCTGACGCACCCAGCCCGATCACCAGCCCGCCCGACGTAGACGGCCAGCCCTGGGACGCCACGTCCGAGTCCTCGGTCGGCAAGTGGGACTGCCTGGAAGACGTCGCCGGCGAGATCGGTTTTGACGGCAGCCAGAGCGGCGACCACTTCGCCGGCGCCGACCGGCACGCCGGCGGCCAGAGCGGCCCGTGGAAGCAGACCTGATCATGGCCGACAACTCGCATCAGGGCAACGCCAACAAGGCCACGGTCGGCACGGGCGGCACGGTTAAGCCCGCCGGGCAGGAGCTGTCCACCGTCAAGAACGCCAACCTGGCCCATCAGGGCAACGCCAACCTGGCGCACTGATGGCCCAGCCGTGGCCGGACGGAGACGAGCCGGGCAACCCCGGCGGCCTGGAGATGGGCACCGTCAAGGCGGACGGCGGGGAGTGCGCCCGGGAATGGCCGAACGGGGCACCCGGCCACGGCTACTACGACCCGCCGCCCACTGTGCCCCCGCCGCCGTACGTGCCCGCGCTGGAGGTTACCGGGGTGCAACCGGATCACGGCGACGTGGCCGGCGGCGCCCTCACGGACGTGTACGGCGCGGACTTCACCACGGGCGGCACTACCACGGTCACGTTCGGCGGCGCGGCGGCGACATCGGTCGTGGTGGTCACGCCGGAGCACCTGACCTGCTTCCCGCCAGCCGGCACCGCAGGCCCCGCCGACGTCACCGTCACGACCCCGGACGGCTCGGCGACCCTGCCCGGCGGGTACACCTACGAGCTGGCAACCGCACCGGTCACGGCGGTCGCGGACTTCACCTACACCCCGTCCAACCCGACCACCCAGACGATGGTCACGTTCGACGCGTCGGCCAGCACACCCGGCGCCGGGCAGACGATTACCAGCTACGCGTGGCTGTTCAACAACTCGGCTACCCGGAGCGGTGTGACGTGCACCTGGCGGCTGCCCAGCGGTCACGGCGAGTACGACGCCCAGTTGACCATCACCGACTCCGGGAGCGCAACCGACAGCCTGACGCAGGTGATCACGATATGACCGAGCCCCGCATCCTTGTCATCACCCCGTCCCGGGGGCGGTCCGGGCGGCTCACGGCTATGCTGGACGCGACCCTGTCCACCTCCGGGCCGGGTACCCACGTCGCGGTGTGCACCGATGCCGACGACCCGGACCGCGGCGGGTACGAGCAGCTGGCCGCCGACGCCCGCGAGCTGTGGCCGGGCCGGACCTTCTGGCACCGCGGCCCGCGCAAGTCCCTGGCCGCCTGGACCAACTACCTGGCCGTGTCCTGGCCGCGCGCCGCCCGGTACGGTTACCTGGCCAGCCTGGGCGATGACCACGTCCCCCGTACGCAGGGCTGGGACGGTGTCCTGACAGGTGCGATCGAGGCGATGGGCGGTACCGGGATCGCCTACGGGGACGACGGCTGGCAGCATGAGAACATGCCGACCGCCTGGGTGATGAGCGCCGGCATCGTCCGGGTGCTCGGCTGGCTGTTCCTGCCCGGCCTCGGGCACGGCTACTTCGGCGACAACGCCATCCGGGACCTGGGCGAGCTGGCCGGCTGCCTGCGCTACTGCCCGGGGGTGAAGATCATCCACGAGCACCCGGACGCCGGCAAGGCCCCCGGGGACGTCACCTACGCCGAGGCGGTGCCGTCCTGGGCGGGTGATGAGCAGGCGTACCTGGCCTGGGGCCGCTCCCCCGGTGACGATATGCCCAGTCAGCGTGACCTGGACGTGATCGCCGTCCGGAACGTCATGAGGCTGCGGGCACGCACCGTGCCGGGGGTGCCGGCGTGACCCTGACCGCGCAGCATACCGCCAGGGCCGGGGGCAGCTGGTGTGATATCCAGGGCCACCTGGCGTTCCTGTACGCCCAGGCGGAAGGCCGGGCGGTGATCGCCGAGCTGGGCGTCCGCGGCGGGAACTCGACCTGCGCGTTCCTGGCCGCGATCGAGACCGCCGGGTCCGGGCAGCTGTGGTCGGTGGACGTCGCCTCGCCGGGTGTCCCGGTGTCCTGGCACGACCTGCCGTACTGGCATTTCCTGTGCGCCGATGACACCAGCCAGCAGGCCATGGACTGGCTGCCGCCGAAACTGGACCTGCTGTTCATCGACACCAGCCACGGGCTCGATCACACCCTCGCTGAGCTGACCGCGTACGGTCCGCGGGTCCGGTCAGGTGGCGTCATCCTGTGCCACGACACCTGCTGGCTGCCCGGCGACGTGGAAACCCGCGAGCCGGTCGGGCCGGTCGCCCGCGCGCTGGATGTATGGTGCCAGGCCCAACCGTATGAACTGTCTTGGAGCAACCGGGCCGGGTCGTTTGGCCTGGGCGTGATCGAGGTGCCATGAGCGACAAGGTGATCGTCGGCGACGGGTCCGCCCAGCGGATGGCCGAGTGGGAGGCGCAGTACGCGCACGAGTGCGCCGCGGTCGCCGAGGGCTGGTGCCCCGTGCACCGGACCGTGCTGCACCCGGTGGAGATCCGCGGCGGCGATGAGATGGTGGCCGGGCACTGCTCGTTGTGCAGCCGGTACTGGTTCTACGACACGAAACTGGCCGAGGTCGGCTGGATGCTGGACCACGATCCGCACACCGGAGTGTGGGTGCCGCCGGAGCGGCCGAAGCGGTGGCCCGGCTGGAGCCCGCTGTGAGCATCCTCAAGGTCACCGCGGTCACTGAGGGCCTGTGCCCGGTGCATGGCACCGAACTGCACCCGGTGCAGATGCAGTACCCGGTCCGGCAGCACGGCCGCGACATCGCCGGGCACTGCTCGCCGTGCGGCCGGTACTGGTTCTATGACCCGGACGAGGACGAAGCCGGCTGGATGCTGGACCACGATCCGAACACCGGGGTCTGGGTGCCCCCGCAACGCCACGAGTGGTCGGTGTGAGCCCCCGGCTGGCCAGCCAGGCCCTGGCCGTGGTGGCACTGGGAGCAGCCGTGTACGAGGCGGTTACCAGGCTGGCCCCGTCCTGGCTGCAGGCCATGTTCATGTGGTTCGTCATCGCGGTGCTCGCCTGGGGCCTGGCGAGGGCGAAGCGGCCATGACCGCGCGGTACTGGGTGCTCGCCTCCGATGAGCTGATCGAGACTATGGACCCGTCCCTGCTGCCGGACGGGATCAGGTTGACCGGCATCCGCGCTGACTGGGATCCGGCCGCGCACCTGCTGGAGCGGTCGCACTGGTACCTGGTCACCGACGACGAAGCGCCCAAAGACCTGGACGGCCGACAGGTGGAGCTGGTCCTGGGCCGGCGCGGGCGCGAAGGCGCGAGATCCGTGATCATCGAACGGCGGGTGGTCGCGTGAGCATCCCCAAGGTTCTCCCAGGTAAACTGGCAGTAAGAGCCCCGGCGAGGCAGCAACCTCCCGGGGCAGTGACCGAACCTGATGGAAGCAGGCCGGTATGCCCAAGGGTACGTGCTCGATCTGCGGTGACGCACACTACGCACGGGGCTGGTGCAGGAATCATTACCGGCGCTGGATGCGGTACGACGACCCTCTCGGCGGTACCTGGCCGTCAGCTGACGCTGCATGCACGATCGGTAACTGCAAGGAACCGCACCTGGCGCGTGGCATGTGCGAGAAGCATTACCGGCGCTGGCATAGGACCGGCGATCCGCTGGTGGTACGTGAACGGCCTCCGCAAGCAGGCGTCCTCAATTTCAATTGGAGAGGTGATGCAGTCAAGTACAGCGGGCTGCATCTTCGAGTACGTAAAGAACGCGGTCCGGCTTCAGCCCAGGTTTGCGCGCACGCTGACGAGACGTGCAAAGGTCGGCTGGAATGGGCGAATATCTCGCATGAGTATCTTGGTGTCGAAGATTTCATGCCGTTGTGCCAGTCACACCATGTTCGGTATGACAGGGAGGCTGGATGATGGGGTCTGAGCAAAGCCACATACCACGCGTCTCAGTAATAACACCAACGTGGCAAAGACATGACCTACTACTTAGCAGGACAGTTCCCTCGGTGCAGGCGCAGCGTTATCCGTCCGTGGAGCACATCATCGTCTCGGATGGTCCGGACCCCGAGCTCAAGGACAAGCTGGCCCAGCCCTGGACGGATGGCTGGCGGAACCTGTGGTACCACGAGCTGTCCGTGCACGACGAGGCCGAGCACTTCGGCGCGCCAGCCCGCAACGCCGGCCTGGAGCTAGCCAGCGGCACGTACGTCACCTACTGCGACGACGATGACAGTTTGCGGCCCTGCCACTGCTACCTGCTGGCTGAGGCGCTGACTCAGCATCCGGAAGCGGACTTCGCGGTGAGCCGGATGATGAGCCACGGCCCGTACGGCGACATCGTGATTGGCACCGGCCCGCTGGCCGCCGGGAACCTGGGTACCCCAATGGTCATGCACAGGCGGAACGTGCCCGGGAAGTACGGCACCTGGGGCGAGGACGGTTCCTGGGGGCCGGGTGACCGGTTCGAGGACTGGCACCTGATCTGGGCCTGGATCCAGGCGGGGGTTGAGTACGTGCGCGTGCAGGCCGAGACTTCCGATGTGTGGCCGTCGATCTTCCGCTAGGAGCTGTCATGACCATGCCTGATGAGTACGTGCCCTGCGTGGTGGACCCGGCTAACAGCTTCCTGTCGATGCCGCCCGGGCCGGCCGAGCTGCTGACCGGGATGGAGGGAGCGGCGGTCGGGGTACTGACCATCAGGACGCCGACCACCACGCTGACCGTGAAGCTGCCGAAGAACCAGGTGCTCGCCTGGGGCAAGATGATCACCGAGCTGGGTGAGGAGCTGGAAGGTTCAGGGCTGCTGGTGGCTACCCGTAAGAACACGCTGCTGCGCCCGTGAGCTACGAGGAGGTCAGCCAGCGAGAGGATCGGTAGTACTAGCGGAGGGAATAAAATTAGGATTTTCGCAGGTCACGACGGCGGCTCGGGTTGTAGCTACTATCGCATCGAGCTCCCTTTGCGGGAGATGGCCAGGCACGGGCACGAGGTGACGTTCGCCGACGCGGGCGACCGGAACCACCCGCCCGTGGTCACCCTGGACATGCTCCGCGGCTACGACGTGGTCGTCGCGCAGCGGTGGAACAAGCACGACGGGCTCGGTACCTGGCGGCGGGCCAGCCTGTGGGCGAAACTCGTCTACGACCTGGACGACGACCTATGGCACATCACGGCGGAAAACTGGAACGCCTATCAGCACTACAACCAGCCGGAGATCCGCGACGCGACTACCCATGCTGCCGAAACCGCCAGCCTGGTCACCGTGTCCACCGAGCCGCTGGCGGCGACGGTCCGCGAGGAGGCCGGGCACGACCGGGTGATCGTGCTGCCTAACTGCATCCCGGAATGGGTGACGCTGCTGCCCCGGCCGCGCCGGGACCGGCCCAGGGTCGGCTGGCAGGGCGGCGCCAGTCACGGCATCGACATCGGCCAGGTCGCCGGCCCGGTCCGCCGGTTCCTGCGCCGGTTCCCTAACTGGGACCTGCAGCTGAACGGCGCCGACTACCGGCACACGTTCCGGGCGCCCGCCGACCGGGCGTTCTTCACCGGCTGGGTGCCGATCCAGGAGGAGCCGGATAAGTACTACGCCTCGGTCGATTTCGACATCGGGCTGGCGCCGCTGTGGCCGACCCGGTTCTCGGCGGCCAAGTCGAATGTGAAAATTGTTGAATATGGAGCCAGGGGGATACCGAGTGTCGCAAGTGACTGTCCTGCCTACCGGGACACCATCACCCACGGCGTCGACGGGTTTCTCGTCAAACATGACCACGAGTGGCTGAAATACCTGTCTGTGCTGGCCAGCGACGATGCGCTGCGCGAGAAGATGGGCGCCGCGGCGGTCGAAATGGCCCGCCGGCACCTGATCGAGGACGGCTGGACCGCCTGGCGTGACGCTTACGAGATCATGTTCCGGTTACACTGGCCTCACTGCCTCCTTTCGGGTAGCCAGGTGATGAGCAGGCGAACCTGCCTCCGGGACTCCGGTCAGCGGGATGCGACCGGGGTCCCGTCGTGTCCGGGAACTGATAACGGGAGGCGCTTCCCCGTCCGGCCGGTTCCGGTCATTTTCTCTCCGGAGGTTATTCCGGCGCATTTGTCAGGTACCTGCTCGGCAGGACTCTCAGGATCAGGAGAAACCATGTCACTCACCCACGACGAACTCGCCCTCGGCCCGGACGCCTACAGCTCCGGTGGTCACGCCTGCTGCCCGGCTCCGGTCACCCGGGTTTACCTGCGCGGCGGCCACGTCGCCCACTACCTGGAGGCGGTGGCCGTCAACAGCTGCGGCGGGGAGTCGCCGTTCTCGCCGTTCCTGCGGGATGACTGGCTCGGCACCGGCAGCCAGCACGAGTACGACGTCGCGGCCCGGCTGCCGCTGTGCCCGAAGTGCTTTGCCTGGGCGCACCACGGGTTCGATGACGAGCGGCTGGGCACCGCGCACGGGGCGGTCATGACCTGAGTCCGACCCGGTATACAAGTAGGGTATACTGGATGTATGAGAATCGCAAACCCCGACAAGCCGGTCACCAGCAAGGTCCTGGCGATCCTGGCTGCGGCGGGCGATGCTGGCATCCTGGCCGGCGACATCGCCCACCTGAGCCGGCGCAACGTCAAGGTGAACAACATCCTGCGCACCCTGGCCGGGAGCGGGCGAGCCCGCAAAGCTGACCGGGAGGAGCGTAGCCCGCACTACCGCAACACCCCGGTCTACCGCTGGTGGATCACTGCGGCCGGCCTGCGGTACCTGGCCAGCGGACTGCGGCCGGACCAGGTCCTCGCGGCCGAAGCCGGCCGGGCTAGCCGCGCCGCGGACCGCCGCCGGCACGCGAAGCTGATCGCGGCGGCCAGGGCTGAGCACGGCAAGGGCGAGCCGGACCACGTCCGCGAGCAGGTGATCACCGAGCTGCGCGAGCAGGGCTGCAGCTGGATCGCGATCGGCACCGTCTACGGGATCTCCCGCGAGCGCGCCCGGCAGATCTACCACGGCCTGGGTGTCAGCCCGTGCCTGTGCGACATCTGCGTGCCGCCCGACCCCGAGATCATGGCCCTGCTGGAGGGCCTGATGCAGGGCCAGGCCAGCAGCCACGCCCGGCGCTACAGTCATCCCGGCCGACGCGGCCCGCGCCGTCGTCCGGCATAGACTGGAGCCACCCCTTGCAGGAGTGTGCCGAGCCCGGCACGACGAAGCCCCCGGGGTTGGTAGCCCGGGGGCTTCGTCATGCCCGGCCCATCCGCGACAGCGGACCAGTGACACCTCCAAGGGTAGCCCAGGGGGTGACAACCTCCCACCGATGGGAAGATCACGCAGCGAGCCCCGGCCACCAGACGGTGACCGGGGCTCGTAGCGCCCAATGGGGCCGGATTCTCCTCTCAGTATATGCGGAGGGGGTGACAGCTCAGACGTCGCCACGCGCGTGGTCGGCCAGGAGCCTGGCGACCGCGGCGTCGAAACCAGAAACGTCCAGCGTGCCCGGGTCGTCCGGGTCGGCGATCGTGAAGTCGGTCGGCGTAATCGCGATGACCTGGTGCCGCGCCGCGATGCCCGTCTGCTGCCGGTAGGCAGCCAGGGCCTCGTGCGGGTGCACCGAGCCGGCCCACGTCTCGTTATCAGTGTACGTGGTGAATGTGTCCACCTCCATGCGGTTCTTGGCCGCCCAGAGCATCGGCAGCGCGCAGTCGGTGCCGCCGTACGTCAGGCCAGCGACGCGGCGGGCCACGTCCTCCAGCGCCATGTGCGGCGACAGGTTCAGCGGCTTGATGCCCTGGTTGAAGCCGTACACGCCCCAGGACGGCTCGGTCTTCATGACCACCAGCGACATGGCCGCGGTGACCTCGGAGCACCGCAGGTTGTACCCGGCGGTGGCCGAGTTCATGGAGCCGGAGACGTCCAGCGCGATCATCGTCCGCTTGCCCGCCGGCTCCACCGTCCCGAAGGACAGGTAGAACGCGTCGTTCAGCGCGGCGGCGACCTGCGGGACCGGGGTCCACGTGGAGTCGCCCTTCTCCGACCGGCCCGTGACGTAGGTCTTGAGCGCGATCAAGATGGCGACCGGGTGAATCCGGCCGCGCCGCAGCACCTCGGCGTCGGTCAGCCTCTCGGTGACCATCGCCAGGTGCTCCGACATCGGCGCCAGCACGCCCAGCCTGGTGAGCCGCGGCAGCTGCCGCAGCAGCGCCCCGACCGGCAGGCCGTTCTCGATCAGCGCACGCCAGACCTCAGCCTGGGTGATCGCCTCGTCCGGCAGCGCCTCCCACGGCAGGCCCGGGTAGTCCCGGACCAGCTGCGCGTAGCCCTTGGCGGACGCGTGCGGCAGCTGGTCGCGGCCCATCTCGCGGGCCAGCTCGTAGCCCTCGATCAGCGCCGGGACCGCGCCGCGCGGCGCACGGCCGCACAGCCAGTCCAGCACCGCACCCTGGGCCGTGGAGTCCAGGGCCTTGGTGGAGTGCGCGGACCGGAGCACGTCACGGTGCGTCCAGTCGTACCGGTGCCGGTACTTGATCAGCTGGTAGGCCAGCGCGTCGGCGTCACGCTCGGTGTACCAGGACGCGAAGGCACGCCGCGCGCCCCGGCCCCAGCCCCGGAACTGCTCCAGGTAGCCGGCCGCGATGAACAGGTGGGTACCGATCCGCACGACCCGGCTGAACCGGGCGGCGGCAGCCTGACGGCCCTCGGTCGTGTTGCCGAGGCTCATGGCCGCGACCACCGCGAAGATGGCAGCGTTGTTCCGCGGCGCACGACCGGACTCGGAGACCTGCGCGGCCAGCTCAGCCAGCTGCTCCGGACGCTCCCGCGCCCAGGTCAGCACGACGTTCGCGTTGGCCTTGGTCAGCTTCCGCTCAGAAGCGTAGAAGGTACCGCCCTCGGTGCCGATGGTCAGGAACCGCAGGATACGGGCCTCGCCCGGAACCTGAAAGGTCCAGCCGCCGGCCCAGTTCGGGACCTGCCGCGGGTCGGCCTGCTCGCGCTGCGACGTGGCAGCACGGCCTGGCCGCGTGACGATCTGCGTCAGTGCGTCGTTCATGGTGACCCCTCCTAGCCAGGTGATCGTGAAGGCAGAGCCCCGCGGGCATGTTACGGGTACCGGTGCGCTTGCGCGCTGTTCTCTCGTCAAAGGAAAGGGATAACCGACACCCATCCGGCCCGCGAAGTTCTGTCTTCAGGTTAGCTGACGGGCATGTGTATGGAACCGACCGTTTTACGCGCTCTATCCGATTGAGCTACCGGCCCCATGGGGGGTCGGGCGGGACTCGAACCCGCAACCTCGCGCTCCGTAGGCGATAACCGATTCACGTCCGGCCCGTCAGGGTGTTGCGCTCGCGGGCATATAAGTGGACTCCGGTGCGGTGTCGAAGCCGCTAGATCCCCGAGGGAATCCTCTACCCAGATAACCGAACTCCGTCCGGCCCGCGAGCAAGCGCTGAGCTGGGCGGGCATATGGTGAGCACCGGTCTCTCCCTCGATCAGGAGGCAGATCCCCAGCCAAGTGGGGAAGGCAGCTGTCACACCGCCTGGTGGAGTCGAACCATCAGATAACCGACACTCGTCCGGCCCGCCCAGCGAAGCAATCATAGCGTGAGCACCAGCGCCGGCCCTGCGGGACTCGAACCCGCGTTTGCGATTTAGGAAACCGCTGCCCTAATCCTCTGGACTAAGGGCCGTGGAGGGACACCCGGGAGTCAAACCCGGCCTGCTGCGGTTTTGCAGACCGCACCCCGCATCGGCGAGATGTGCCCCATGGTGCGCCCGGCGGGACTCGGACCCGCATTTCCTGCCTTCGGAGGGCAGTCCTCTGTCCTGTTAAGGTACAGGCGCGCGGTGGCGGAACCTGGGGTCGAACCAGGGCTCCCGGAGGGCACGGTTTTACAGACCGCTAGACGATCCGTCGTCTGCTTCCGCCTTGGGGTGGCCGAGGGGACTCGAACCCCCTACGACTGACTTCACGGGCCAGCGCCTCGGCCACTTCGGCTTCGGCCACCATGCGTTACTGCGTGTCCAACCAGGGAATCGAACCCCGCACGGCCCGCCGTGTGAAGGCGGCGCTCTACCTCTGAGCTAGTCGGACCTGAGCGTCCCCTGGGAGACTCGAACTCCCACCCGCCTGATTCGTAGTCAGGCACTCTGTCCATTGAGCTAAAGGGACCTGGTAGTCGCGGCTGGAATTGAACCAGCGGCCTTCTGCCTGTCGAGCAGCCGCTCTCCCGCTGAGCTACGCGACCATGGCGGTGACGACGCGATTTGAACGCGCGGCTTCCAGGCTGACAACCTGGCACTCTGACCCCTGAGTTACGCCACCTCGTGTTACTGCGCTCCAGCGCCCAGACTCGAACTGGGATTCGTCCGCTTAACGGGCGGCTGCGTTACCGGGTTGCGCCACGCTGGATTGGGTATTGCTGTATGCCTTGCCCAGTTTGACTCGGGATACTACGAATTTGCTAACGCCTACCTGCTTGGCGATATCCGAACCGCGGATTCCGTTTGCTAGCAGTGAACGGACAAGTGTGAGTTGCGTGTCAGTTAGGGCAGCAGTCGGGGCTTTAGTGCCACTGAACCGTGAACCGAGGTAGGCCCGCGTTTTCTCCTGGTGATGGATCCGGCACATGACCTGGCATTTGGCCAGCTCAGCGATCCGTTTCGGGTTGGCCGGCGACAGTGACCATAGGAGTGCCGGGTTCATTTTCTTATCGCGCGGGTCGATGTGGTCGACTTCCAGCTCGTTCCAGGAGCCGCACTCTACACACGGACCGTTAGCCAGCAACCACTCCTGGCGGCGGTCTTTCATCCATCTAAGCTGGTAAGCCTGTTTTGCTGCTCCGTGTAGCGGCACATCTTAGTGTACCGCGTTCCTGGTGCCGGGGGCGGGATTTGAACCCGCGACTTCTGGGTTATGAGCCCAGCCAGCTACCGAACTGCTGCACCCCGGTACGTTTCAGTCAGTATAGGCAGTCTCGGCGGGATTTGAACCACCGGTCTGCGGCTTATGAGACCGCCGGGGACGACCTAGCTCCCCTACTCCGCGGTGGCCCTACAGAGGCTCGAACTCTGTCCCGCTGCTTGAAGGGCAGCGATCCTACCCATAGACGACAGGGCCGTGGTACTGCGTGCTCCCGGCGGGCTGCGACCCCGCGTCACCGCCTTGAGAGGGCGGCATCCTGAACCTGGCTAGACGACAGGAGCATGTGTTAACACCGTTAATTCTGCACGGTTGACGTATGTTTCCCGTGCACGTGCGCGCTGAGGAGGACTCGAACCTCCGTCATCCTGATTAGAGGTCAGGGCTCTGTCCGTTGAGCTATCAGCGCCCAGGGCGACCGTATCATCACCCGGCGTAGAGCGCCAGCGGCCCGGCTGGGGACCAGGCCCCCGTCACCCTGATTACTCAGAGTTAGAATTGCGTTTCTGCGGGTAAGGCGTTACCGTCGCAGGACCCAGCAGCTACACCAGGGAGATCCTTCATGTCCGCTCCGCAGACCCACTACTTCGGCCTGTCGCAGACCCACTACTTCGGCCTGGGCCACGGCGGCTTCCTGCCGCTGTCCGGCGTCATGATGCTCATCATCCTGATCGCCGCCGTGATCACCGCGCTGGCTGCCTGGCGGCTGCACCGTACCGCGGCCGGGTAGCAGGCCGGCTCGGGATCGAACCGAGGACGCACGGTTAGTGGGTCGCCAGGGACTCGAACCCTGAGCCGCCGGATTAAAAGTCCGGCCTTCTGCCGTTGAATTAGCGACCCGTGGGCCCGACCGGATTTGAACCGGTGCCGCACCCCGTATAAGAGGGCCGCTCGTCTCCAGACTGAGCTACGGGCCATGGTAGCGGAGGGTGGGGTTGAACCACCGACGACCGGGTTATGAATCCGGCGCTCTGCCACTGAGCTACACCGCCGTGGTAGGTGCCCGCGGAATTGAACCGCGCGATACCTGGTTATCAGCCAGGCCCCGTCGACCAGCTGGGTCGGCACCCATGTACTACGCAGAGAGGGCGGGGCTCGAACCCGCACGGGACGTACCCTTACCGTTTTCGGGACGGCTGCCATTAGTCCTCACTTGGCTTACCTCTCCAGAGCGGAGGATGTGCGATTTGAACGCACGAGGGACTAAGCCCAACTGACTTTCCAGGTCAGCGCCATAGGTCAGACTAGGCGAATCCTCCAGAGCAGAGGATGCGAGACTCGAACTCGCGGACCCCTTCCGGGGCCGGCCGGTTAGCAACCGGCTCCCAGTACGCCGCTCCGGGCCAATCCTCCTAAAGTGTCCACCGTGGGACTCGAACCCACACATCCACGGGTCTGAGCCGTGTGACTCCTGCCAATTGGTCTAGGCGGACATGAGCCCAGCTGCTGTCTATCCAGCTGGGATCGAGCGACCGACGAGATTTGAACTCGCGCTATCACCTTGGCAAGGTGACGTGCTACCGCTGGACACTACGGTCGCGTGTTGTGAGCCGGCCTGTAAGCCGGGTTCTGTCGTGGACGGCCATCCATCTGTGCCGCCTACCTGAGACATCGGACGGGCCGCCCATCGTCTCGATCTGGCGTTGCTCCGGACGGGGCTTGCCTAGCCGCCCCGGTCACCCGGGACGCTGGTGGTCTCTTACACCGCCGTTCCACCCTTACCGGGTTGGTGTGGAGTTCCACATCAACCTGGCGGTCTGTTCTCTGTGGCGCTATCCCGCGGGTCACCCCGGGTTGCCGTTAGCAACCGTCCTTGCCCTTCGGAGCCCGGACTTTCCTCAGCTTGCGCCGCGGCCGTCCGACCGGCTCAGAGCCCTCACCGCGAATCGAACGCGGGACCTCACCCTTACCAAGGGCACGCTCTTACCTACTGAGCTATGAGGGCGTGAGCTGCTGGCTGCCGCTGAGTATCTGGGACAGCCTGAGCTCGGGATGCTGGGGTCGAACCAACGTCACGGAGGCCAAAACTCCGGGGCCTGCCATTAGCCGAATCCCGATCAAGAGCCCCGGGCCGGAGTCGAACCGGCGGCCCTCCGCTTACAAGGCGGACGCTCTGGCCGGCTGAGCTACCGAGGCAAAGTGTCCGAGGCGGGACTTGAACCCGCACGCCCCGAATGGGGCACCAGCTCCTCAAGCTGGCGCGTCTACCTATTTCACCACCCGGACATGGAGCCCCTTGCAAGTACCGATCTTGCGCCCACCGCCTTACGAGGACGGCGCTCCGCCATTGAGCTAAAGGGGCCTGGCTCCGGGAGCTGGGGTCGAACCAACATCGCCAGGTTCAGAGCCTGGCATCCTGCCATTGAACGATCCCGGATAGGAACCTCCCACCGATGGGAGGATCGTGGGCGAGGAGGGAGTCGAACCCTCATCTGATCGGGTTTGAGCCGACCCGCTCTGCCGGTTGGTCGTACTCGCCCAGGTTGAGAGATCCTACACAGCGCCTTGTACCCACGGGGGCGTACCGAGTGGCGCTCCATTGCCGGTTGATGTCGCCCTGACCCCGGCTAACCCTCCGGCCGTCGCCGGATTTACCCTCACCTCGGATTTCTCGTGCGCCGCCAGGGATTTGAACCCCGGGCCGTTGGATTAAGAGTCCACTGCTCTACCAGACTGAGCTAGCGGCGCATGGAGCGGACGACGGGAGTCGAACCCGCAACAACCAGCTTGGAGGGCTGGTACCCGGCCATTTGGGATTCGTCCGCATGGTGGTGCCGGGAGATTCCGAGACTCCGACCTACCGGGTTTCAACCGGGCGCTCTGCCAGCTGAGCTACGACACCATGATCGCCGACACTGGTGCGGCACGGGCGCAGCCCCCACTGCGTAGACCGTGCCGGGGGGTTCACCAGCCCCGGGCTAGTCGGGAAACAGGGACTCGAACCCCATCTACGTGCTCCCAGGGCACGCGCGCTGACCCTTACGCGACTTCCCGTGGTATTGCGTCGGGCTGGCGAGACTCGAACTCGCGATCGCCTGACCCCCAGTCAGGTGCTATAGCCGCTAAGCCACAGCCCGTTCGTCAGGACCCCGGGAGTCGAACCCGGTTTCTCCTCAATCCGAATGAGGCAGATTACCGTCTTCCTCGATCCTGTTACGTGGAGAAGGACGGATTTGAACCGACGCGAAGACCCCGGGTGCGAACCGGGCGCTCTACCTGACTGAGCTACATCCCCATTGTGGAGCTGACGGGACTCGAACCCGTGACCTGTTGTCTGCCGAGCAACTGTTCTGCCAGCTGAACTACAGCCCCAGGAGCCCGGGGACCAGGGTTTCCGCCTGGATCTCCTCCCTTTCGGGCCGCCTCTCACTTGGGCTACCCCCGGGCACGTCTGCCGTGCTGATCCTGACCGAGCCGTCTGGCAACAACCGGCTCGGGCAGGTTCAGCACGTCCTCAGCCTGGCACTCCGCTCGGAGGCAGGCTGGCATCGGCGGCAAGATCTGCCGCCGGGTATGCGGCGGGATGGCGCCCGCCGCGTGGTGCTCACGCTATGGAGTTCTCAAGATGCTATGACACGTACCTGCCGCGGCTCTCGCCTTGGCTGGCAGTCGCAGGAGCGGAAGGACTCGAACCCTCGTGTGAAGTGGCGGTTTTGGAGGCCGCTGCAGTCGCCGCTGTGCCACGCTCCCGTGTGTATGTAATTAAAAAGGCCGCTCCCTGGGGCTTTCCCCTGGGGCGGCCGGCCTGCTGCTGCCTTGTCGGCTACTCCAGGTCCACCGTCCCATTGATGGGTGCGCACGGCTGCGCTGACGGGGTGTGGTACCCGTCTCGCTTGCTTAGCTCTGCCCAGAACGTCATATCACTACCTTAGCACAGGTCTTACACAGTATGCAAGTCAGGTTTTCCGGCTCCGCGGATCCCGGTCATGTACCCATGGTACGGGCGGGCGCAACCGGTTTTACGGCCCGCAGTCGCCGGCGTGGCCGGGCAGGCAGGAGGTGGACAGGCTGAACCCGGTGACGGCGAACGTGGCCGCCCCGCGCCCGGTGGAGGCGATCCCGAACCCGTAATCGACCTGGCTGACACCGGCCGCGGGCGAGACCAGGCCGCGGGCCCGGAGCCAGCGCAGCTCCGCCAGCAGGTGCACGGTGCCGGCCGTCATGCCCTGGTCCGCGTCGAAGGCAGCCGATCCGCCCTGGCCCCGGAACACGGTGTACGCCCGCCCGCCTATCACCGCGTGGCCGATCACCTGGTCCA
>Ga0306922_10000126_pt1 | contig 52243 bp, 44 predicted proteins | sample sta12Cox44000082_FD_203758 | JGI IMG/M metagenome (GOLD analysis project Ga0306922, IMG submission 203758) | Lab enrichment of tropical soil microbial communities from Luquillo Experimental Forest, Puerto Rico - statoxic.12C.oxic.44.000.082 (v2)... | ecosystem: Environmental > Terrestrial >... | reverse complement strand
CGGTCGCACAATTCGGACGAATCGACATCCTGGTCAATAACGCCGGCCTAGAGCGCAGAGCCGACTTCTGGGACGCGAGCGAAGCCGATTTTGACGCGGTCTTGAACGTCAACCTAAAGGGCTTGTTTTTTATCACTCAGGCTTTCGTCAAGCACCGCATGAGCGCCAAGTCCGGCGGAAAAATCATCAACATCAGCTCTGTCCACGAGGAGCTGCCGTTCCCTCATTTCGCTTCCTACTGCGCGAGTAAAGGCGGTGTAAAGATGCTCACCCGCAACCTATCCATCGAGCTGGCGCCACTCGGCATCACGATCAACTCCATCGCGCCCGGTGCGATCGAAACGCCCATCAACAAGAATCTTCTGAACGATCCCGGCAAACTGAATTCGTTGCTCGAGAACATTCCCCTCAAACGCCTGGGAACTCCCGACGATGTCGCCCAGATGGCCGTCTTCCTCGCGTCCGAAGACTCCTCCTACGCCACCGGCACAACGTTCTTCCTTGATGGCGGCCTCACCTGGAACTATCAGGAGCAGTAGCCGCCCGTTGCTTGCGGGCCTGCGACAAGGCGGATGCCTTCACTTCTTGACCACCGCCACCGCATCCACTTCAATCAGCCATTCCGGCCGAACCAGCCGCTTCACCACCACAAACGTGCTGGTCGGCGGATTCGCTGTGTTTACATACTTGTCGCGGATTTCTCGCACCGCGGCAATCTGCGCGGGATCCACACTTTCGGCGCAGTAGTAGTTCAGCTTCACGACATTCTTGAAATCTCCGCCTGCCGCTTCAACCGCGGCCCGCAAATTCTCGAAGACCTGCTGCACCTGCACGCGGAAGTCGTCCCTTCCGACCAGGTTGCCGTTCTGGTCTTGCGCCACCTGCCCGGCGATGAACACCATCTTGCCTTCGCTGACCTCGGCAACCTGCGAATACCCTGCCGTAGGCTTAACCATGGTTTCAGGATTGAAGATTTTTACCTGCGGCGCATCTGGTCCCTTCTTCGGCTCCTTGGTCTTAGCAGCCTTCGCCTCCTGGGCCGACAAAACAGGCCCCCAGCCAAGTACAATGGCCAACACCACGCAACCCGTCCATCTCATGATTCGATCCCTCCGGATGCCAAGCACCGCACCGCCCACCATTCTCGCCGCGAACGTCGCCGTCCGGTTTCCGCAATGGAAACAACGCAAAAAATTCATGCCCGCGCCGTACACCCGCGGCTCGCGGCGTGCGAAAATGGAATCAGGAGGAAGTACCAGAAATGCCAAGAAAGACCGCATCGGAAACCGCAGCAAACACCACGAGCAAAGCGCGCAAAGCACCGGCAGCCAAGCCGGCTCCCACCCACGACGAAATTGCCCTACGGGCCTACCACATCTATCTCGAGCGTCAGGGCGCGGCCGGAAATCCCTTCGAGGACTGGAGACAGGCCGAGCAGGAGCTACTCGCCGAAGCCGCCAAGCCGAAGTCCCGCGCTCGCAAGTCCAAGGTCGTTCCTTTCGCTGCCTAAGCGCAAGCAAGACATCGGCCTCCTCCGCCAGGTTCGAAGCGCAGCCATCCCCTTAGCCCGTCGGTCGAATCCAACTAGCCGCGACGCACTGGCGCAGACTACCTCGTTTCGTTCGATCCGTTCGCCCGGCTGAGGAGGCAAGTGCGAAGGATCGCGGTTTTCTGTCGTCCTGCTGGGCACGCGCAGAGAGGCCTTAGGCAAACCACTACGGTACTCTGGAAAGCGTTCGTAGGGACTTGCCATGCCACTTACAACGGTAAGGTCATTATCGTGTTGCCGCTCGACGCGCTCGAGATAGGATCTGCCGATCGCCGGAATTTCACCCGACTCACGCTCTGACCAGCAGCGCGCCGCGCGCCGCTTCCAACAATTCCCGCGCATTCTCTCTCGCATCGCCATGTCCAAACACGGCGTTACCCGCCACCAGCAGCTCGGCGCCGGCACGTACAATGCTGGCAACCGTATCCATCGCGACGCCGCCGTCCACTTCGACCCGGAAATTGAGCCCGCGCTCCTCGCGCAGCCGGCACAACTGCCGCATCTTGTTTAGCGAATTGCCTATGAACTGCTGGCCCCCGAATCCGGGATTCACGCTCATCACCAGCACATGGTGCACAAGAGGCAAAACCTCGCTTAGCGTCTCCACGGGCGTCGCCGGATTCAGCACCACGCCCGCTTCGCACCCGTGGTCCTTGATGTGGTGCAGGGTCCGATCGAGATGTACGCACGCTTCCTCATGCACCGAAATCCACGTCGCGCCGGCCTTGGCAAAGTCGGGAATAAACTCGTCGGGATTCTCGATCATCAGGTGGCAGTCGAAAATCACGTCGGGCAAGGCTTTGCGCAACGACGCGACCACCGGCGGCCCGATGGTGATGTTCGGCACAAAGTGCCCGTCCATGATGTCCACATGCAGCAGCGTCCCGCCGCCCTCGAGCGCCTGCTTCGCGTGGGCCGCAAGGTTTGCAAAATTCGCCGACAGGATCGATGGAGCCAGCTCAATTTTCCGCGCGCTTGCCAACGTTTCTTCTCCTGCCTCTAGCTTAACCGATTTCCAAAGCGAATCGGGGCTTCAGCCCTGCTCGAACTGCCTGGCCGGCTTGCCGACTCTAGCCACCGTCGGCCAGCTTTGCCGCGATCTACATCTGCCACGGCAGAATCCTGCGCTGCCCGCTACTTGCCTCGCTGAGTTCCATGGCATACATCACCCGCAGCGCTTCATCGAGGGTGACCAGCGGCTTCCCTTTCCCCATGATCACATCGCGAACATTCTCATAAAACGCCCGGTAGTCGCCGCGCTCGGACGGGATTCTCCTGTCTTCGGTGGACTGGTCGCCCACGATCGTCAGGATTCCCCACTGCTCGGGCTTTTCGAGCCCCCACGATTCTCCTCCCATGGGCTGCCCCGCGCGCAGCAGCGCCTCCTGGGGATCGAGTTCTTGTTTGATGAACTCCCCTCGCGTTCCGCGCACCCGAAAATGCGGCCGCGCCACCGGCGCCAGCGTCGTCGAGGACATTACGGCGCGCAATCCGTTCGCATAGTAGAACGTCACATCGAAGGCATCGGCGTTTCGCGCTCCATCACGCTCCGAGCGAATATCAGCCAGCAGCGCCTCGGGCGGTCCAAAGAGCACCAGCGCATGATCAATCAAGTGCGGCGCCAAATCCCAGAATACGCCGCCGCCCGGTGCCATTTTCTCTTTCCACGAATCGCGCACCTGCGCCCGGCAGCGGTCAAACGTCTCCTCAAAATGCACCGGCCGCCCCAAATCGCCCGCCGCAAGCAACTTCTTCAGCGTCCTAAAGTCGCCGTCCAGCCGGCGCTCCTGATACACGGTCAACAACCGTCCGCGCTGCCGCGCCAGTTCCGCCAGCTCCCTGGCCTCCGCCAACGACGTGGCGAACGGTTTGTCTACCACCACGTCGCGGTTTGCCTCCAAGCAAGCTTTCGCATAGGAAAAGTGCGAATCGTTCGGGGTCGAAATCGCCACCAACCGGATGGACGGAATGGCCAGCAACTCGTCCACCGTTCGCACCACTTTCGCCTCAGGATAGAGTTCGCCCGCCGTAGTCTCACGCCGCTGCAGAACGGCCGCCAGCCGCAATCCCGGGACCGCGACAATAACCGGCGCATGGAATGCCTTTCCGCCCAGTCCAAATCCAATCAGTCCGACGTCGATCATTCTCGTATGCTTCTCCCGCCGCAACATTTGCGCCTCAACATCGGCTCCGGCAAAATGCCATGATGCCCACCGAAACGCAACTTCCCGAAGTCCGACAAGCCTCCGCTCAGAACACTATTTTTGTCCTGCTGTGCGGCGGCTTCGTCGTGAACGGCATCGTCATCACGTTCATCGCGCCGATTTTGCCGATCTTCATGGCCAAGTGGGGGCTCAACGACGGCCGGGCCGGCCTGTTTTCATTGGTTCAGTTTTCCGCTTCCCTGGTGGGCGTCTTGGGTTCGAGCGCCCTTGTTCCAAGCAAAGGCTTCAAGCCTGCCATCGTTTTGGGTCTGGCGCTGCTGGGCATCGGTTTCGCGCTTCTGAACGCTCCCACTTTTTCCCTGGCCTTGTTTGCAAGCGGCCTTTACGGGCTCGGCTATGGCTTCGCTACGCCCGGCACCAATCTGTGGGTAGCCGAGAGTTACGGCGACCGCCGCGCCTCGGCCCTGAACGTCGCCAACCTGGCCTGGGGCGTCGGCGCCATCTCGTCCTCGCCTCTGGCGATGTACACGGTTCGCAAAGCCCAAGTCTCGATGCTTCTCTATGTGGTCGCCCTCGTTTGTATCGCGTTGGCGGCGGCGTTATTCCGCATGCCGTTTGGCAAACCGCCGCACGAGGAAGCCGGGGCCCGGGCAGTCACCGCCGGCAAGGCCGCCCAATTCGGTCTCGCCTTCGCTCTGGGCATTTTGTTCTACGTCTATGTCGGCACGGAGAACTCGGTCTCGTTCTGGGCTCCAACCCACGCGCAGCGGGCCGCGGCGTGGTCGAACAACACCTGGTCGCTCGCGCCCATGTTCTTCTTCGCCGGACTGCTTGGCGGCCGTGGCGCCGGAGCGGCGATCCTGCTGCGGCTCAAGGAGGTGACCGTCGCTTTGGGCGGCATTCTGCTCGCTGCTGCCGGGCAAATTCTGTTCATTACCGGGCACTCGCCGCTGGCACTCTTCACCGGCTCCTTCTTTGCCGGGCTCGGCCTCGCCAGCCTCTATCCGATTTACATCGCGTGGCTCTCCAAGTGGTTCGGGCAGCGCGCACGCAGGGTGGGCGGCGTCATGTTTGCTCTCGCCGCCGGGGGCGCTTCCACGATGCCGCCGCTGGTCGGGGTCGTCTCCCACTTGACCGACAGCCTGCGCTACGGCCTCCTCGTTCCCCTCGCCGGTTGTGCAGTAATGCTGGCCGTGGTGGCCTTACTTCACCCCAACACTCGCGGCTGATTTTTCGTTGGCAGCCGATGGGCCGGTCGGAGCGGTCATCTCCATCGCCCAGATGGCCGCCGGCCGCATGTACATCGAAGCGCGATAGTTCCCGCTGATATCCCACGCTTCTGGCGTGCGGAACCAGTATCCCTTCTTTTCATAGCTCACGTGATAGATGCCCCACGCCGTTTGATACGCTTGGTCCCGCATTCCCTCGCCCAGCATGAATCCGGCCAGCGCCAGCGTCGTGCCCGTCCAGACTTCCTGCACCTGCTCATTCGTCGTGATGATCCCTCCGTCCGCCGCGATGCCGTTCACCGCTCCCATTTCGCCCTTCGCAAACTTCATCACGTTGTGGTCGTAAATCGTCTGGAGCGATTTCGCGCGCATCTCTCGCGGCACGATATCGCCGAGTCCGGTCACATCCGCGTACCACTGCCCGGCCAGCTGATCCGCCTGAATGTTGTCTTTGTATTCGCTCTCCGTGTCGTAGCGAAAATATTCCCCGTTCCACAGCTTCTCGATGAAACTCTTCTGTCCCTTGGCGAACAGAGCGTGATACCTGGCGGCGGCCTGCTCGTCGCCTAGCGTCCTGCCTATCTCCTCCGCCGCCCGTAAAGATGCGAGCCACAAACTCCCCGAGTAAGCGCTGTCTCCGCGCACCAGCCACGTATCGTAGGTCTGGTCGGGGTAGCCGTCGTTGTCCGGTATGCCGTCGCCGTCCTGGTCGAACTTTCCGAGATAGGCCAGCGCCTCCTGTACCGAAGGCCAGGTGTAGTGCAGAAACTCCCGGTCCCGGCTGCCCGTGAGCACGTAGTCGCGATACACCATCAGGACAAACTTCGAGTTCAGGTCCTTCCAGCCGTTGGTGTCCTGCCAGCTGAACTGATTGATCTGGAAGAATGGATCTTCGTTGGGCACGCCCAGATCGTGCGGAACGGCGCCTTTCGTTTTGCGCTCGCGAAATGTGGGCTTGGCCGCATCGATGCTTTTCCAGATCCACATCATTCGGTCATGGAGAGCGCGCGGCACGGTATCGGAAAATCCGCGCATCACCTGCTTTTCCAGGTCCGGCCAGAATTTCACGAGCGGCATCGAGCCGTAGAACCGCACGTCCAGCGTCTCGTAAAATGGATAGTCGAAGCACTCCATGAACGAATAAGTCGAAGCACTCTTGGCACCTGCACCTATGGGCTTCCCCCAGAACGACCCCAGATCAGAAAGCACATACAGCTCGTTGAACAGCATCCCGCGATACCACAGCGGTTTCGCTTCGTCCTTTGTATAGGGCGACTGCCAGGCGTCGATGGCCTGGCTCCACTTCCGCGCGTTCTGCAGACCATCGCGGGCAATCGCCCACGCGTTCGCTCCATTGCTTCCGTAAAAATCGGTGTAGCGCCGATACCACTTCCTCCCCGCGCCAAATTCCGTAACCGGCAGGTCCCAGGCGATTACCATCGGCACCATTTTCTTCTCGCCCGGCGCCAGCGTGAACCTCACGGCGATCGCTCCCGCCAGCGGCTCTCCGCTGCTGAGCCAGGGCTCGCCGGAGTCCACCAGCGTCCCGTCTTTCGCAAAGGAGTCCCACACTTCGTTCCCCGTCCCTTCCGGGGAAAACGTGGTCACGTAGGAAATTTCAACTCCGGCCGATTCGAGCGCGGCAATCGTCATTTGCCCGTCCCACGCGTTCGCTTCCTTGCTGCCGCGATTGCGTTCGAAGACGATCCCTTTCATCGTTCCTTCGGCGGTCTTCTCCGAGTGGAAGCGATTGAAGTTGCCTTCATTGAGCGCTGCGCGAAAATCCCGCCCATAGCCGCGCAGCCATCCGAGCATATTGGCCCACGACAGCAGCACGCTTACCGTCACCTTTTTGTTGGTCGGATTTTCCGCATTCCAGCGATAGACGGCCACCGGATAGCTGGTCTCTTTGTAGTTGTCGGGCAACACCGGAGAAAACTGTTCGACCGTCAGGTGAGCCGGAAATTTCTCCCAGCGGTAGTCGAACCAGGACTTCGGATAGAGCGCCGCGTAATCTCCGGCACCCGCCGGATAGTCCCAACTCCAACTCTTTAACGCCTGGCCGGAAGGATGGCCCGTGAACAGTACCTTCGCGGTTCCCGCCGGATCGCCTTCCGACTTCTGAAACATCGCAAACTGGTTGACATAAACCGTTTCATAGCGATGTACGCCCGGCTGCAAATGCCAGCGCGCAAAGTCGCCGCGAAACGTACGCGAGAAAGTTCCCGCTCCAAAGCCGCCGACCGGAGCGCCCTGCCAGTAGCCGTCGTCAATATGCGCACTATCCAAGGCGGGTTTCTTTGTCCCCGCATTCTCGAGCGGCTGGCCAATCGGGCGCCGCCAGGCAGCTTTAGGAATTTCGTCCGCGAACGCCACGGCGGCAGTTGCCAGAACCAGCAGCAAAGACAAACCGGCGGAAAAGCTTCGACGATCCATGGCCGGACCTCCTTGGGCGGAACCGCTCCTCGCGCGGGCAGGCCAACCATGCGCCGACACCTAGGTAGCGGCAAAAGACCACGTTCTCGCGAATCCTATGACAAAATCGTTATTCTACGCAACTCATTCGAGCTCCCGGTTCCCGGCGCAGGGCCGCACTTTGGCGCGCTGCACTTCCATTGCTCACGGTGTTATCGTCTTGTCCGTGCAGAAAACCGGCTCGACCCAGTCCACTCCGACTACCGGCCTCTTGCTGGGCCTCGTGCTCACGCTGGCCGCCGTGCTGGTGTATTCGTTTTATACGCGCTCGCAGCTAGGCGGTCTGCGCAGGCTGCAGAGCGAAATGGTCGACCGCAACCGCAAGGACTCGCTCCAGCTGCTGCGGGTTCAGAACGATTTGAACTTCCTGGCTCTGGCCATGCGCGACATGCTCGACGCGCGCGAGCCCTATCCTCTCACCGCGTGGAACGCACAATTCGAGCGCATCCGCGAAGACCTCGCCGCTGCGCTCAAGGTGGAAGCCAGCGTTTCGCCGGCAACCCGCACCGAAGACCAGCGGCAGTTTCTCAATCAATTCGTCGCGCAATTTTGGGACGCGGTGGAGCGCATGTTCGAACTGGCGGCCGCCGGCAAGGAAAAAGAGGCGCGCGACCAGATCCAGTTCACGCTGCAAGCGCGCCAGGCGGCATTGAGCGCGGCGGTCTCGCGCCTCCTGGTGCAAAACAACGAAGCCGAGCAGCAGGCAGCCCAGCAAATAGCGCAGATTTACAACGGCGTGCAGCGGCAGCTCTATCTCCTGCTGGGCGCCACGCTGGTGGCCATCGTGCTCACCAGCTTGTATCTGATTCGCTCCAACCGCCGCGTCTTTGCGCGCATCGAATTGCTCTCCGCTCAGCGCAGCGAGCTGGCGCAAAAACTCATCCACACGCAGGAATCCACCCTTCACCACATTTCCCGCGAGTTGCACGACGAGTTCGGCCAGGTCCTGACCGCAATCGGGACCTTGCTCGGACGGGCCGGCAAGCAAGTTCCGGAAAACTCGCCGCTTCATGACGAACTCAGGGAAGTTCGCGAAATCACCCAGTCCACGCTCGGCAACATTCGCAGTTTGTCGCAAGCGCTTCACCCCGTGCTGCTTGAAGAAGCCGGACTTGAAAGCACTCTCGACTGGTATATTCCAACCGTGGAACGCCAGATGGGCCTTTCACTCCACTACGAAAAATCAGGTACGCGCTTTGCGGTGGAATCCGCCGCGGGCGTTCAGGTTTACCGGATCGTGCAGGAAGCCCTGAACAACGTTAGCCGCCACGCCGGAGTACGCGAAGCGTGGGTGAGACTCATGTACAAGCCGGATGCGCTCATGCTGGAGATTGAGGACCATGGCAAGGGCATTGCAGCGCAGAAAAGCGAACGCGGCATCGGCCTGGTGGCCATGCGCGAGCGCGCGGAATTGATTTCCGGCCGCATCGAGTACCTGCAGGCGAACGGCAGGGGAACGATCGTTAGAATGAGCGCGCCTCGCGAAAAGGTGGAAGCGCATGGGGGATAAGATCACCGTGATGTTGGTGGACGACCACGCGCTGGTGCGCCGCGGCTTCCGCCGTTTGCTGGACGACGACCGAGCGCTCGAGGTGGTGGCCGAAGCCAGCAATGGAGCCGAAGCCGTCGGGCTCGCTCTCGAACTGAAGCCGCAAGTCATCGTCATGGATTGCCAGTTGCCGCAGATGACCGGCCTTGAGGCTACCCGAAAAATCCTGCAGGCCCGGCCGGCCACGGCGATCCTCATGCTCAGCATGCATTCTGAAGACACGCTGGTCCGTCAAGCGCTGGAGGCCGGCGCAAAGGGCTATGTATTGAAAAACGCCCTGCATCTGGATCTGGCGCGCGCCATCAAGGAGGTAGCCGCGGGAAACTCGGTGTTGGACCCGCAGGTCAAGCGCGCGGAAACTCTCAAAGGCGAACGCGAAACGGGACTCACGGCGCGCGAGCTGGAGGTCCTGCAGCACATTGTCGCAGGCAAATCCAACAAGGAAATTGCCTCGGATTTGAACCTGAGCGTGAACACCGTCTCCGTCCACCGCGCCAACATCATGGACCGCCTCGGAATTCACAAGACCGCGGAGCTTGTGGTGTACGCGATTCGAAACGGCCTGGTGAATTTGCCGTGAGGCGGCGTGCTTTCCTCGGAACCAGCGCCGCGGCCGCCGTTGGAGCAATCCTGCCGCCGGGTCTCTCCGCCCGATCCCCCGATGTGCCCGCTTTTCAGCTGCGGGACATCAGCAAATCCGCGGGAATAGAGTTCAAGCACAACAGCGGCGCCTACGGTGGCAAGCTGCTGCCGGAAACCCTCGGCTCCGGCTGCGCTTTTCTGGACTATGACAACGACGGCTATCAGGACATTCTGCTTGTCAACTCCATGGACTGGCCGGGCCACAAACGCACGCGCTCCACCCTCAAGCTCTATCGCAACAACCGCAACGGCAGCTTCACCGACGTCAGCAAAGCGGTGGGCCTCGATGTCGAACTTTACGGCATGGGCGTCGCGGTGGGCGACTACGACAACGACGGCTTTGCCGACATTCTCGTCACCTGTGTCGGCCAAAATCGTCTGTTTCGCAACACCGGCAAAGGAACATTCCTCGACGTTACAAAATCGAGCGGCCTGGCCGGCCGCCGGGCCTTCAGCACTTCGGCCGTTTGGTTCGACTACGACCGCGACGGTCTGCTCGATCTCTTCGTCTGCAACTACGTCAACTGGTCGCCCGAACACGACGTTTTCTGCAGCCTCGACGGAAAAAACAAATCCTACTGCACGCCCGAAGCCTATCGCGGTGAAACCTGCTGGCTCTTCCACAATCGCGGCAACGGCACATTCGAGGATGTGACTGCCGCCAGCGGAATCTTCGACACCAGTTCCAAATCGCTCGGTGTGGCCATGATCGATTTCGACCAGGACGGTTGGCCCGATCTTTTCGTCGCCAACGACACCCAGCCCAACAAGCTCTATCGCAACTTGCGCAACGGAAAGTTCAAAGACGCCGCCGTGGACGCGGGTCTGGCGTTTAGCAACGAAGGCAAAGCCCGCGCCGGTATGGGCGTCGACGTCGGCGACTTTGAAAACTCCGGCCGGCCGGGAATCGCCATCACCAACTTCGACAATGAAATGGTGGGCCTCTACCGTTCACCCAGCACCGGTCAATTCGACGACGTTTCGCTGGCCGCGGGGGTTGGCGGCCCCTCCAAAACGACGTTGGGTTTTGGCTGCGGCTTCGCGGACCTCGATCTCGACGGCCGCCTCGATCTGGTCGTCGCCAACGGCCACATTGACGACACTGTCCGCAACATTCGCGGCAACGTTGGCTACGCGCAGCCTCCGCACCTTTTTCTGAATCTGGGCCAAGGAAAATTCGCGGACGTGGCCGCAAGCCACGGCGGCGATTTCGCCGCGCCGCGCGTCGGGCGCGGCCTGGCCTTCGGCGATTTCGACCGCGACGGCGACGTGGACGTTCTGCTCACCACCAACAACGGCCCGGCTTATCTGTTCCGCAACGACGTTCGGTCGCAGAACCGATCGCTGCGGCTGCATCTCCACGGGACCAAATCGAACCGCGATGCCATTGGCGCCGTGGTGCGAATCTTTCACGGCGGCGTCGGCCAGATGCGCGTCGTACGTGGCGGCTCGAGCTATCTGTCGCAGTCCGAACGCGCGCTGACCTTTGGCGTCGGCAAAGCCGATTTGGTCGATCGCGTCACCGTCGACTGGCCCAGTGGCGCTTCCCAGGAATTCACGCGTGTCACCGCCAAAAAGGCGCACCAAATTACTGAAGACAAGGGGCTTAGTGAAATCTCTGGTTTCTAATATCTTTGCACTATTGTGCCGGTCTTGCTTCCTCTCTATAAAGGTTGCCAACAGACGAAGCGCTACCCGATCAAGCGACTTTTTGACCACCTCGGGAGCACCCCTTGACGACGCGGCCGGTTACCCCAAACTACACCGGCCGCGTCGGCGTTTTTGCGGTACCGGTGCAAGGAACATTCCGGGTCAGTTTGAACCCTCCGGTCTTGACGCGATGGCGGCGGTATTCAAACTGGCGGGCTACCAAATTTTGGCTGGGGTAAGCGAGTAATGAGTCGCTGGCGGTTGGGTTTCGTCCTGGTTCTCACTCTTTCCGCGATTTATCTGTATGCATTTCCGACGGCGACCATCCTCTACGGGGGCGGCGTGCTGCTCCACGCCGGCGTTGGAATCCTGCTTGCGGTGCGGCTCACCCCGATCTTGCGCGCCGTCTTTCGGGACTGCGGGTTCGCGGAAAAGCTGGCCTGGACGCTGCTGGCGGCCGGCACCATCCTCGGTTTGGTACTCATCAAGATCGGCACGCCCCATCGCTTCAAAATCTGGCTGATTCTCCACGTCGCGCTGTCGACCGCGGGAGTCTTGCTCTTGGCGACAGCCTGGCTCGCACGGCGCGGTTGGCTGGGCCGGGGATCGGCTGGAGCCGTAGCGAGCCTGGCCGCGGCTGCTCTCCTTTTCGCAGCCGTGGGTGCCGGGGCGTGGTGGGTCCGGACCGTCGCGTGGAAGAACGCCTACCGGGTCGTGAATCCCGGAATGCCGGCCGCAACCATGGAAGGCGAGGGCGACGGCCCGGGCGGGAAATTCTTCCCGAGCTCCGTGCAGACCCACGACGGAAACTACATACCCGCGAAATACTTCATGCAGTCGCAGGCCTGCGAACGCTGCCACCAGGACCTCTACAAGCAGTGGTACAGCTCGGCCCATCATTTTTCGTCCTTCAACAATCAGTGGTACCGCAAGAGCATCGAGTACATGCAGGATGTGGCGGGCGTAAAGGCTTCCAAGTGGTGCGCGGGCTGCCACGATCCGGCCCTGCTTTTCAGCGGCATGTTCGATACTCCCATCCGCCAGATCGAAAACACGCCTGCCGCGCAGGCCGGGTTGAGCTGCATGATGTGCCACAGCATCGTCCAAGTGAAGAGCACCATGGGCCAGGGTGATTTCCTCCTCGAATACCCCAAGCTGCACGAACTCGCCGCCAGCGAAAATCCGGCAATGCGCTGGCTGCACGACTTCATGGTGAAGGTGAACCCCGAGCCGCATCGCCGCACCTTTCTGAAGCCGTTCATGCGCGAACAGACCGCCGAGTTCTGCTCCGGCTGCCACAAGGTTCATCTCGATGTGCCGGTGAACTCCTACCGCTGGGTGCGCGGCTTCAACGAGTACGACAACTGGCAGGCCAGCGGCATCAGCGGCCAGGGCGCTCGCTCTTTCTACTATCCCGCGAACTCGATGATGTGCGCCGATTGCCACATGCCCCTGCAGCCTTCTAAGGACGAAGGCAGCATCAACGGCTTCGTGCACTCGCATCGTTTTCCCGGCGCCAACACCGCTGTGCCCACTGCCAATGGCGACGCCGAACAGCTCGCGCAGAGCGAAAGCTTCCTCAAGGACAAGCAAGTCAGCGTCGACGTATTTGCCATTTCGCCCGCCGGCAAGGAAGAACCCGCCGTTTCCCCGTCGGCGGTGACCACAGGTCAGGAGCTTTCCACCACGTTCGCGGTCGGCGAAGAAGCCGACGTGAACGCGCCGAAGGGTGCTACGCGAGAAGCGCGCGCCATCACCGCGCCACTCGGCCGCGTGAACGCACGGGTGCGCCGCGGCGAAGACTATCGCGTGGATGTAGTGGTAAGAACGCGCAGGGTCGGCCACTTCTTCCCGGGCGGCACGGTGGACGCATTCGACGTGTGGCTCGAGCTGCAGGCCACCGACGATAAGGGACAAATCCTCTACTGGAGCGGAAAAGTAGAAGACGGCGGCAAAGGCCCGGTCGAACCGGGGGCGCATTTCTATCGCTCGCAGCAGATTGACGCGCACGGAAACGTCATCAACAAACGCAATGCGTGGTCCAGCCGGGCCACCGTGTTCGTACATTTGATTCCGCCGGGGGCGGCGGACACCGTTCACTATCGGATTCATATTCCGGAGAGTGCGGGCGAAAAGATCCATCTGCATGCCAAGCTGAACTACCGCAAATTCATGTGGTGGAACACGCAGTTTGCCTATGGCGGACAAGAGGATGCGAAGAAGCCGAAAGGCCGATTCACTCAGCATTACGACGACCGCAGCTGGAATTTCCAGGCGGACACTTCCGGCGTGGCCGGCGAAATCAAGAGAATTCCCGACTTGCCGATCATCACCGTGGCCGAAGACACCAAGAGCGTTCTGGTCCTGGCAAAGCAGCTTGCCGAGCCCGCGCCCGAGACGGTAGCGGCGAAAGACGACTGGATGCGCTGGAACGACTACGGAATCGGTCTGTTGCTGCAAGGCGACCTGAAAGCGGCGGAATCTTCCTTCGGCAAAGTGACCGAAGCCGATCCCCAGAATCCCGATGGCTGGGTGAACATCGGCCGTGTGCGGCAGCTCGAGGGCCAGACCGACGGCGCGATCGCGGTCCTGGACAAAGCCCTCGCCTTGCGGCCGGGACTTGCGCGAGCGAATTATTTCTATTCCCGCGTGCTCAAAGAAGAAGGCAAATACGACCAAGCGGTCGCCAAGCTCCAGAGCGTGCTCGAGCAATACCCGCGCGACCGCGTGGTGCGCAATGAACTCGGCCGCATCTACTTTCTCGAGAAGAAATACGCGGAAGCAGTTCGGGAATTCGAAGTCACGCTGAGCATCGATCCGGAAGATCTGCAGGCGCACTACAATCTCATGCTCTGCTACAACGGGCTCGGCAATGAAGCCCAAGCCGAAGCCCACAAGATACGCTACCTACGATTCAAAGCCGACGAGTCGGCGCAGTCGATAACCGGGCCCTATCGCCAGGGGCATCCCGAAGACAACGCCGAGCGCCAGGCCATTCATGAGCACGTTTCTGTCGCGCTCGACGCGCCGAGCGCTGCCAACTCGCTGAGGAAGACTGCCAGCGGGCGAAGAGTCGAGCCTCGCGCGGCGGGCGGCAAAGATTGAGACGCGACAACGCATCAGCAGCGGGCAGCGAGGAATGACGCGATGACCTGGATCAAAACGGTTTCTATGGAGGACGACGAGCGCGTGAAAGCCGCGATGGAGGCGCAGCGCAAGGTGTATCCCGTCGAATACGCGACACCCGTGCATGCGGTGAACGACGGCCAGTCGTCTGCGATCGTGGCGTCGCATTCCCTGATTCCCGATGCGCTCTACCACAGCTTCAGCGCTTTTGCGGCCATGATGTCGCCGGAACTTCCGCTTTCCCGCCGCCAGCATGAAATGATCGCCACCGTGGTCTCGATCACCAACCGGTGCGTCTATTGAATCGAATCGCACGCAGAGTTTCTGCGCAGGGTGACGCTGGATGAAGCACTGGCCGAAGCGCTCGAGCGCGACTATCGCAGCGCTCCGATCACGCCGCAGGAACGAATCATGTGCGACTATGTCGTCAAACTGACCAAGGATGCGACAGAATGCCGTCCCGCGGACCACGAAAAGTTGCGCGCGGCGGGCTTTGACGACCAGGGCATTTTGCAGATTACGCTGATCGCTTCGTGGTTCAACTACATCAATCGCGTCGCCGATGCGTTGGGAGTCGGCCGCGATGGACTTCCGGAGAGGCCTTGAGACCAACCGTCGCCGCAGTCTGTTGTTTGCTGCTGTGTTTTCCTTATCTGATTGCGCACCTTGTTGATGCGCAGAGCACAGCAGCCGGGGCCCAGTTTGTCGACGTCACCGCGAAAGCCGGAATCCGCTTCGTCCACAACAACGGCGCGTTTGGAAAAAAGTTCTTGCCGGAAACGATCGGGCCGGGCGTGGCCTTCATCGACTACGATGGCGACGGATGGCCGGACATTTTTCTGGTGAACGGCGCCGACTGGCCCGGACACGTTGCGAAACATAGCACGCCCAAGCTTTATCGCAACAATCACGATGGAACGTTCAGCGATGTGACGCACAAAGCGGGTCTCGATGTCGAGATGTACGGCATCGGCGTGGCGGTCGGCGATTACGACAATGACGGATACCAGGATCTGTTCGTTACGGCGTACGGGCAAAGCCGGCTGTTCCACAACAACGGAAACGGAACATTCACGGACGTGACGCAGCGCGCAGGCCTTGCCGGAGTGAAAGAGTTCAGCACCAGCGCGGCCTTTGTGGACTACGACAAAGACGGGCGACTGGATCTGGTGGTCGGGAATTATGTGCAGTGGTCGCCTGAAAACGATCTGTACTGCACCATGGACGGGAAAAACAAATCCTACTGCACGCCGGAATCCTACAAAGGAACCTCGGTGCGGCTGTGGCACAACGACGGCAACGGCAAATTCTCCGACGCGACGCAGAAGGCGGGATTGGGCGAGCCGACGTCGAAAACATTGGGCGTTGCAGTGCTGGACTACGACAATGACGGCTGGCCCGATCTGCTTTTCTCCAACGACACGCAGCCGAACAAGCTCTATCGCAACAACGGCAATGGGACCTTCACGGAGAAAGCCGTGGTGGCCGGAGTGGCGTTCAGCGAAGACGGCGTGGCGCGCGCGGGGATGGGCGTGGACACGTTCGATTACGACCGCAGCGGCAAAACCAGCCTGCTGATCACGAACTTTTCCAACCAGATGATTTCCCTATACCACAACGAAGGCAACGGATTGTTCGTGGATGAAGCGCCGCGCAGCGACGTGGGGCGCGCTTCCCTGCTGACGCTGGGATTCGGGTGCTTCTTTTTTGACTACGACCTGGACGGCTGGCCGGACATTCTGGTGGCGAACGGGCACATCGATCCGGACATTCAAAAGGTGCAGGTGAACGTGAAATTCGCCGAGCCGCCGCATCTTTTCCGGAACCTGGGCAAAGGAAAATTCGCGGACGTGACCAAGTCGGCGGGTGCGGAGTTTGCGGCGGCACGCGTGGGGCGGGCCGTGGCCTATGCGGACGCTTTCAACAATGGCCGGCTCGATGTTTTGTTTACAACCAACGGCGGCGCGCCGAAGCTGTTCAGAAATGTTGCGGCTCCCGGAAATGCAAATCACAGCGTGCGCTTGAAGCTGGTCGGGACCAAGTCCAATCGCGACGGAATCGGCGCGGTGGTGAAGCTCGCGACGGCCGATGGCACGCAGACACAGATGCTGCGGAGCGGCTCGAGCTACCTGGCGGCGAATGAGCTGGTGCTGACCTTTGGGCTCGGTAAGCAGAGCCAAGCCGACGCGATTGAGATTCGCTGGCCGAGCGGTACCTTGGACAAGCTGACCGCCGTGAACGCCGGACAAACCGTGACCATCACTGAAAGTAGGGGCCAGACCGGCGCACGACCGTTTGCGAAATAGTCCGGAAAGCAATGCGGGAACGAGGTTGAGAACCGGCTGGGGCGGCTGGTTGCGCGTTGCGGCGCCCGCGAGCGCGGAGAGCAAATTCGCAAGGTTTTAGACGAATCAGACAAGACTCAGGCTCGAGCGACATCGCGCCAACCTGGAGTTTTCTGGACGAGCATTGCTCCCAACTCATGAGTGTCTATGGATTATGGGAAGCGCCGCACTGGCGTCATACGCGATAGCGTAGGGCGAATAAAGTGCAAATAAAATTGTTACAAAATTCCGTGAATCGTGCGGGTCTTCGCCAGTCGCTCCGCCCGCCAAACCGAACTGAAAATAAAGAACATACCCTAGGTGAATGATTTTTTATTCGTCCCGGTCGAAGTGTGGACAAGCGCTTGCATCGCTAGCATCCACGCGACCACATCGGGGTAGCGCGCCAAATCCAGGTTTCCGCTGTTCAATCAATTTCGGAATGTTTCTGGATTCCAGGGCATGACTCATGAACTTTGTTCTCAGGTTGTCAGAGCCGATGAAACAAAGTTCGTCCGGGTAGTTTCTCAGGAGGGAAGTGAATGCGTACTTGGTTCCGCAGTAGCTGTCTTTTGCTAGGGCTTATGGCGCTCTCTCTGGTTCCCAAAATCTCTGCCGCACAAACCAGTAAGGGAACCATTGCGGGTACGGTCACCGATCCGGCCGGAGGAGCCATCAGCGCCGCCACCGTCACGGTCCAGAGCACTCAGCTCGGTGAAAACCGGACTGTGGTAACCGGCACGTACGGCGAGTACCGGGTCAGCGCCATCTTGCCCGGGATTTACCAGGTGAAGGTCACCGCCAACGGTTTCGCCACGATCGTTATGGACAACGTCGAAGTCGGCGCCTCCGTCGAAAAGTCCTTGGACGTCAGAATGGAAGTGAGTTCCGCCTCGACCACCGTCACGGTCGAAGGCAGCGGCGCGACCTTGCAAACGGAATCGGCCGAATTGAGCGGTTCCATCTCAAAAACCGAGATTCAGCAATTGCCGATCAACAGTCTGAATCCCATTTCGCTCGTCCTGACCGAGCCCGGCGCCGTTCGCGTCAGCCAGCGCGACGACTTCACCAACGGTGCATCCTTTTCGGTCGATGGTCTTCGTCCGCGCGCCAACAATTTCCTGATCGACGGCTTCGACAACAATGACAACGGAATTGCCGGACAAGCGATTCAGCCGGTCAACCTGGAAGCTATCAGTGAAGTTGTTGTGCAAACCAACTCCTACGCGGCCGAATTCGGGCGCGGCGGAGCTTCCCTCACCAACGTGATTTATTCGAGCGGAACCAACAATTGGCATGGCGCCGGCTACTGGCGCTACGCCGGCGCGACTTTCAACGCCGTTACGCCTGAGCAAGCGCGCAACGGCACCACCAGCCCGCCGGCTTTCGTAGAAAATATTCCGGGCTTCCGCATCGGCGGACCGCTAGTGAAAAACAAATTGTTTGTCTTCGGCTCGTCCCAGTGGGATCGTCTGCGCGGAGCGGAACAAGGCGCTCAGATGATCATTCCTACTGCAGCGGGAGTCGCAACCCTACAGTCTTTGAACAATCCTCAAGCGAAAATCTTGCTTAATTCCCTGGGTGGGGCGGTCTCGATCCTGCCGACCGATCCCCACGCTCAGCTTTCGCCGATCGCCATCGGAGACCGTCCGGGCTGCCCGGCTTGCTCTGTTGAAATTGCAACCTACAGCCGCTCGGCCAATCAGGTCGCAAACTCCTACGAATACGTCATCCGGGGCGACTATGTGCCCTCCGACAAAGACACCATTTCAGCCCGCTGGCTCGGGTCCCACAGTTCTCTGACTCCAGACCTGTTCGCAAATCCGAATGCGCTGCCTGGGGTGGACACGGAACAAAGCGGCCCTTCGCGGAGTATCGGAATCTTCTGGACCCACGTGATCAATGATCGGACCGTGAACGAGCTGCGATTCACGGGACAGAGCATCAACTTCGGGTTCGATCCAACCGCAAAGACTCTCAGCAGCCCGTTCGCAAATCTTCCTGACTTTGAAGTTGCGGGCTTGACCGGCGTTGATTTCGGCGGAATCGCCCTAGGGTTTCCGCAAGACCGCGATCACCTGGTCTTTCAATATCAGGACGCTCTATCCATCACCCGCGGTCATCACAGTATCAAGCTGGGAGCCGACATCACCCATCTGGGCATCACCGATGGCGTTCCGTTTAACTCTCGCGGACTCGTGCAGTACAACAGCGGCGGTGACTGCTCGGCCATCAACCTGACCAACTGCACCGGCCTGGCAAACTTTCTCGACGACTTCAGCGGCGACGGCGGGAACGCTGCGATCCAATTCGGCGTTTCGCAAGTCAGCTACGCGCAGACCCAACAGGCTTTCTACGCGCAAGACGCATGGAAGTTGCGTCCCAATCTGACTCTCACCTACGGCTTGCGTTACGAATACCAGGGCGTGCCTCTAAACACGCTGCCGTTCCCGGCCGTAGATGTGAACACTGCTCTGACCGACCCGCTAACCAAGCGCGTGACGGTTGAAAAGGATCGCAATAATTTCGGCCCCCGTGTGGGAATTGCCTATTCTCCGCATGTCCTTCCCGAATTGTTTGGCAACGGGAAAACCGTCCTGCGCGCCGGATTCGGAATCTTCTACGACGTGTTGTTTTCCAACATCCTCGCCAACACCGCCGCTTCTACGCCGAACGTGACCGGCGGCACCGTCATCGGGTCGGTGACGGGCGGCACTCCCAGAGGCGTGTCCGCCTTCTCCGGCGTGATTCCGTCCATTACGCCGGTGCTTTCACCCTTTGACGCCGTCACTACGGTGGCCTCCGACCTGCGCAACCCGGAGACACTGCAATGGAACGTGAACATCGAGCGCTCCCTACCTGGCAGCTGGATCGCGACGGTAGCCTATGTCGGCACGCGCGGCGAGCATCTGTACCTGAATCACGAATTGAATCCCGGTGTGGATAGCGTGCGCCTCAATCCCGACCGCGGCTCGATCTTCGCCCGAACCAATAACGGAGATTCCATCTACCACGCCCTGCAAACCAAGGTGGAGCGCAGCTTCAAGAATGGCTTCCTTTTCCGTGGCGCCTACACGTTTTCCCGCTCCATCGACAACGGGTCCGAGGTGTTCGTGACTACGGGCGGCAGTACTCGCGCCCAAGATCAGTTCTCCTTCCGCGGTGATCGCGGCCCTTCCGCCTTCGATCGCAAACACCGGGCCGTCTTCACCTGGGTGTACCAACTTCCCCAGGTTCATGGAGATTCGGGGGCGCTCCGCGCCGTCAGGTTTCTAACCAACGGATGGCAGGTTTCCGGCACGGCCTCGTTTGAAAGCGGCGCTCCGGAAACCATCCACTTCGGTGGATTCGATCAGAACGGCGATCTTTCCGGATTCAACGACCGCCCCTCATTGGGCAATCCCGCTATACCCATCAACTACAGTCCGGCTTGCCTTGATCCCACCGGTACCTGCAATACCGGCGTCGGGTTTAGCTTTGATGGGGTAAACTTCGTGGACTTTAACTCTTCTTTTGGACTCGATCCGAATACCGGCGACTTTGTCGCGAAAGCCACCGACTTCCACTACCTTGCCATTCTAGGAAAGAACGGCACCGTTGGCCGGAACAGCTTCTATAACCCTGGACGCCAGGATTGGGCTATGTCCATTCAACGCGAGTTCAAGATTCACGAGAGCCAGGCGTTTTTGCTGCGAATGGAAGCCTTCAATCCCTTCAATCATCCGAATTTGGGCGGCGGCGAAGACGGCGTGCCCAGTGTGAGCGGCGACCTTCTTTCCCCGAGCTTCCTGGACAAGAGCACCACCAGCGTTGGGGGCCGATCTGTGAAATTCTTCGTGCGCTACAGCTTCTAACCTGGCGCATGGGTCGCAAATCGCCTGGGGCGGGAGGAGCCTAAGCTCCTGCTCTTGTTGAGGGCGACGGAAAAAGGGAGGCTCATTCGACCTCCCTCCTCCCTTTTCCCTTTTCGTTTGAGGAGCGCGGATTCGGCGGGTTACTGGCGTTCGCAGGTTACGTTGTTGTTCCAGTCGACGAACGCACCCTGGGGATTGTCGCGCCAGGCCCAGACATGGAGTTCAAAGAACGGATCCAAGCCGAAACGGTTTGGCGAGGCCACCAGTTGGAACGCCTGACCGTCGAGCTGTGGCGGAACGTTGTTGTTGTTCTTGAGCCAGGTCTGGGCGTCGACGATGTACTCGACGCCGACCAAGCGGAGTTTGCCGCCGCCCGCGGGCTCGTAGATCAAAGCTTCAGGCGTTTCCTTTTCGATCTTTCCATCACCTACCAGCGTGCCGTTGACGTAGTGGATGCCCATGGCGCCGTGGTCGGGGCCCGTGACGCAGCCAAAGGCCGGTCCATACCCCGCGGGTCCGGCGTTGTTGACATCAAGGTACACGCGCGTGGCATTGCGAACGTCTTCGACCAGCTGTGAAGGCGAATGGCCCTGATGCCCGTTGTCCTGTGCGGAAAGCGGCACCACGGCCGCCGCGGCCGCCAACAATCCGCAACTCACGATCCCAAGGGCCCATATACGACTTGCTGCTTTTTTACCTGACATGACTGTCTCCTTTCCACCTACTGCGTTGCCTGCTTCCCCTGAAACTCGCGGGCTTGAATAAGACTCCGTTTCCCGAATGCCAACGCCGCTTTCGCGACCCTCCGGCCCCGGTTGTCCGTGGCCCGCGGCCTGGGACCCGCGCGCAGCATCCTCCCGGCCTGTCATGCGCGCTCCGCGGTGACGGCAATGGGCACGCCGTTTGCGAGCGAATCGTAGACCGGCGAGCGTCCGGTGCCGAGACCGATGATTTCCTGCAGTTGATCGTCCGGCACGTTGGCGCTGACCTTGAAGCACGCGCGAATTCCCTGGTAGCCCTTGCGAACCGACGAGTCGAGTTCAAGAAAACCGCGCAGGTCGAGATCACCTTCGAACGTGGATTCGACCTTATCGATCCGAATGCCGCGCGCCGCCGCGTGGTAGACCATCGAGGTGGTCACGCAAGATGCCAGAGCGTGCAGCAGGTGCTCGACGGGATTGGCGGCTGTGTCCTTGCCGAGCAGGATGGCCGGCTCGTCCGCTTCGAGCTTGAAGGGTTTCGGATGAGCGAGTTCCTGATGGGCGCCCGAGAATGCCGCGGCGGTCGAACAGTTCTGACTGCCGGTGGCCCATTGGTTGTTCACGCGAAACTTGAACTTCGCGATCGAAGGCGTGGCTTTGACCGCGTCGATTGTGGAGAACCGCTGGTCGACGGCGACGCCGTTGACCGGAGTTGATGCCCTTTCCGCAACTGCCATGTTGATTCCTCCTTGATGAAATTTTGCTGAGGGGCCCGCGATTGATGTTTTGAAAATAAGCCCGGATGGGGCTTGCAACAAGATGGCGGATACGCCATTGTAGATAGGTGTTTAGGCCAAACGTGGGGCAGAATAAGGCAGAATTTGAAGGGATTTTGGCGATTTCGGGGTGCGCGATGATCGAGATCACGGTACTGCTGCTCCACCAGATGTTTTCCTCAACGGCGATCGGACCGATGGAGGTGTTTCGCCATGCCGGATCACTCTGGAATATCCTTACCGGAACCGCGTGCGCTCCCCGTTTTCATGTGACGACCGCGTCGGCCGACGGCGGGCCGGTAAATTGCGACGGGGAGATCCAGATCAAGCCGAACGTTGCACTCAAACAAGTCGGCCGGGCCGATCTGATTTTCGTGCCGACCACGGGCTTGAGCGTCGATGACGTGGTGGAAAGGAACGCGGCCATCGTGCCCTGGCTCCAGCGGCGCAGCAAACGCGGGGTGGCGGTGGCGAGCGTGTGTTCGGGCGTGGGGCTGGTGGCGGCCGCGGGTTTGCTAGACGGAAAACGCGCCACGACGCACTGGGGACTGGCGGAACGCTTTCGCGAGAAATATCCCCGCGTGAAGTGGATGCCGAAGCTGATGGTGACCGAAGACCGCGGATTCTACTGTGGCGGCGGGGTGAACGCGTCGCTGGACCTGGCGATTTATCTGGTGGAGAGATTTTGCGGGCACGAGATCGCGATGCAGACGGCGAAAGCGCTGCTGATCGAAACGCCCCGCGCGTGGCAGTCGGGATTCGCGATCGTACCGCTCAAGACCGACCACACGGACGACGCCATTTCCAGCGCGCAGGAATGGATGCACAAGAATTTTGCCAAGACCTTTCCGCTGGATGATCCGGCGCGGCGCGTGGGCATGAGCTTGCGTAATTTTGTGCGGCGATTCAAGCACGCTACCGGGGACAGTCCCTTGATCTATCTGCAGAAGCTGCGGGTGGCCGCGGCCAAGCGGATGCTCGAGAGCAGCCATCGCACCATGCAGGAGATCAGCGACGCCGTCGGATACCAGGACATCGCGTTCTTTCGGTTGCTGTTTCAGAGGCATACCGGGGTTTCGCCAAGCGCTTATCGGGAGCGATTCGGCAGCTGAACCTCCCAGGCCTTCCGGCCGTTCTACAAGGCTGGTCGCGACTTACTTTTGTGCCGCCTGTGCGTCGAAGATTGGCAAATGTTCTCACTGCTAGAGTCGCTTCCAATCGAAAGCCCGCCCTCTGAAAAAGGCGGCTACCGGGCGTGGTTGCGGCAGCAGCAGGTTGTTCCTTCCCTTTTCGAATTGACGAATCTCGAAGGAGACCGAGGCCTTTATGGATGCAAGAGCTGAAGGGCTTTCCGTGGATGCGGCGGTGGCGGAGCCTGTGGCTCTGGCCGGCCCGGTCACCCAGCAGGAGCGAATCTCGTCTGTGGATGTGCTGCGAGGATTCGCACTGCTGGGCATCCTGGTGATGAACATCGGCGACTACGCGCTGCCGGGCGGATTCGACTACAACCCGACGATCCTCGGGCCCTTAGGCAAATCGAGCATGCTCCTGTGGGCGGGGCGCTTTGTCCTGTTTGAAGGCAAGATGCGGGCGCTGTTTTCGATGCTGTTTGGCGCTGGCGTAATTCTGCTGACTGCGCGGCTTGAAAAACGCGGCGATGCGTCGATCTCGGGCGATATCTTTGCGCGGCGGAATTTGTGGCTGACACTGTTCGGCGTGCTACACGCGTACTTTCTATGGTGGGGCGACATCCTTTATTTCTACGGCATGACAGCGCTGCTCTTTCTCTATCCCTGCCGGAAGCTGAAGGCTCGGACGCTGCTCCTGGCAGGAGCTGTGGTGGTGCTGTGCGGAGTAGGGTATCGGACCATACGGCTCGAGTCGCGCGTACATCTGGCGCAGCGCGCGGAGCAAGCCAAGCGATTAGAAGCTGCGGGGCAGACGATCAGCGACGAACAGAAGGAAGACATCAAAAGCTGGGACAAGGTCTTGGCACGGGCCCATCCGGACCAGAAAGAGCAGGAGCAGGAGATCGCGGAGATGCGTGGCGGTTATGGCTCGGTGTTTCGCCATAACGCGCCCATGGTGGTTGATGAGCAGGGAGCGGGATTCTACAAGTTCGGCTTTTTCGATTCGCTCGGAATGATGCTGCTTGGCATGGGTCTGTTGCAGGGGGGATTCCTGACCGGGAGTTGGAGAAGGCCGGCTTACATCTGGACCGCGGTCATCGGGTTTGGAGTCGGATTGCCGCTGGGCGTGGTGTCGACTTGGCAAGTGTGGCGGCACAATTTCGCTCCGCTGGCGATGCTGCAGTGGGAGTTCCTGCCGTACGACGTGCAGCGGGTATGCGTGGGAATGGCCCATGCGGCGGTCGTGTTGCTGGTGGTGAAGGCGGGCGCGCTGCGATGGATCACGCGGCCGCTGGCGGCGGTGGGGCAGACGGCGCTCAGCAACTACCTGGGCACGACGGTTGTCTGTACGATGATTTTCGACGGCTGGGGAATGGGGCTATTCGGGCGAATGCCATTTTACCAATTGTTTTACGTGGTGGCGGGGATTTGGTTGCTGAATCTGGCAGCCAGCACGATTTGGCTGAAGCATTTCCGGTTTGGGCCGATGGAGTGGGCGTGGCGGTCATTGACGTATTGGAAAAGACAGCCGATGCGGCGCGCATTAGCTGCGACCGAACCAGGTGTGATGGCTCTAGAAGGATAGGTGCCGAAAGCCGGCCGACTTGGAAAAATGACGCGGAGCCGCTCTCCGCGGCCATGGAGGATCAGCCTCGGCCGAAGTCGAGAAGGGGAGCGGTCGCTTCCCGAGGCGGCCGCTAGAGGCGGCAGATAAGCAGTTCGCGTTCGTAGACCATTTCCTTGGGGAGATGGTCATGGAGCTCGATGAAGAGCTCCTCGTGGTCGATGACCTCGTGTTTCCAGGCCGACCGATCGATCTTCTGTAACTCGTTGAATTGCGGTTCCGAAAAGTTGAGGCCGTTCCACTCCATGTCGTCGTAATCGGGCACCCAGCCGATGGCGGTCTCGCGGGCTTTGGCACGGACCCGGGCGCGATCCACGATCCATTTGAGGACGCGCATGTTTTCGCTGTAGCCGGGCCAGATGAACTTGCCGTCGGTGCCTTTGCGGAACCAGTTCACGTGGAAGATGCGGGGCGTAACACTCAGCGTGCGCTGCATTTTGATCCAGTGGCGGAAGTAGTCGCCCATGTGATACCCGCAGAACGGGAGCATGGCCATGGGATCGCGGCGGACTTTGCCCACGGTGCCGGCAGCAGCGGCGGTCATTTCCGAACCCATGGTGGCGCCAATGTAGACGCCGGAACTCCAGTTAAAAGCCTGGTACACCAGGGGCATGGTGGAGGCGCGGCGGCCACCAAAGATGAAGGCATGGAGCGGAACGCCCTGCGGATCTTCCCAAGCCGGATCGATGGTGGGGCATTGCGAAGCGGGAGCGGTAAAGCGGGCATTGGGATGCGCTGCTTTCGCGCCGGTTTTCGCGGCGATTTCGGGAGCCCAGCGGTTGCCTTGCCAGTCGGTGCATTCGGCGGGCGGTGTGTCGGTCATGCCTTCCCACCAAACGCCGCCATCGGGGGTGAGCGCAACGTTGGTGAAGATGGTGTTGCGCGCAAGCGTAGCCATGGCGTTGGGATTGGTTTTCTTGGAAGTACCGGGGGCGACGCCGAAAAAGCCCGCTTCAGGATTTATCGCGCGGAGATTGCCGTTTTCGTCGGGGCGAATCCAGGCGATGTCGTCGCCCACCGTCCAGACTCTCCAGCCTTCGAATCCCTTGGGCGGGATGAGCATGGCGAAATTGGTCTTGCCGCAGGCGCTAGGGAAAGCGGCGGCGACGTAGGTTTTTTCGCCCTTGGGATCCTCGACGCCCAAGATGAGCATGTGCTCGGCCATCCAGCCCTCGTCGCGCGCAATGTTGGAGGCGATGCGAAGGGCGAAGCACTTCTTGCCGAGCAGCGCATTGCCGCCGTAGCCGGAGCCGTAGGACCAGATTTCGCGCGATTCGGGAAAGTGGACAATGTACTTCTCTTTGTTGCAGGGCCAGGGAACGTCTTTCTGGCCGGACGCCAGCGGCATGCCGACAGAGTGCATGCAGGGGACGACGCGCGCGCCTTTGTCGATTTCATCGAAAACGCGCTGCCCGATGCGGGCCATGATGCGCATGTTCACCACGACATAGGAAGAGTCGGTGAGCTGCACGCCGATTTTGGCCATAGGCGAACCGATGGGGCCCATGCTGAACGGCAGGACGTACATCGTGCGGCCTTGCATGGCGCCGCTAAAGAGGCCCTTGAGCCTGCGCCGCATGTCGTAGGGATTTTCCCAGTTGTTGGTGGGGCCGGCAGCGTCCTTCGAATAAGAACAGATGAAGGTGCGGTCTTCGACGCGCGCGACATCCGAGGCGTCGGAGCGGGCGTAATAGCAGCCGGGCCAGAGCCTTTCGTTGAGCTTGACGAGCGTGCCGGCGGCGACCATTTCGGCGTAGAGCTGGTCGCGCTCCTGTTGGGATCCGTCGACCCAATGAATGCGGGCGGGGCGTGTGAGCTCGGCCATTTTCTCGACCCAGCGCAGCAGGTGATCGTTTTTACTGAGCGGAATGGCGGTATTGCGCGTGGTGGCGGTGGCGGTCACGGAGATCTCCGGAGAATGGGCGCGAGCGGGTGCAGTTGGATGGGGTTCGGGAGCACTCATCTTAAAACTGGCAGCGATACCGGGATTCGAACCCGGATTTTTGCCTTGAGAGGGCAATGTCCTAACCCTTAGACGATATCGCCTGAGAGAGACTCTACTGTTTTAGTGAGAGACGGATTCTACCCGAAGCCGCCGGCTCGCGTACGTTTCCTATTATAGCGTGCCGGAAGGGCAGTTGTCTCGGGCCTGGCCGCAAAAGCACCCGCACTCAGCTGGCGATGCGGAGTTGGTCGTCGTGATTCTCTTTGAGCGGACGAATGGAAAAGAACTTGTGGCGACAGGGGATGCAGCGGTAGGCGGGCATGCCGAGGAGGCGCTTGAGAGGGGCGGAAAAGCCGGTCACGTGTTCGGGTGCGATGCGCTTCAAATCGTGATTGCCGCAGATGGAGCAGTGAGCGGAAAAGCGGTCGGCGAAAGGCGCAGCCCTACGGCGAAAGCGGATTCCGCAGCGCGCGCATCGCCACGGCAGACTGCCTATAACGGCGGCCGCGAAGTCCCTAAGGGTGCGTCTGCGCGACCGACAGCAGGCCGGCGCATGGCAGGCTGGGCAAATCATCAAGACGTTCCCTTGAATGACCTGGACTACCGGAGATAGTAGTGAAATTGGGGCCGGGAGGCAAGGTACTTTTGTCCCAAGGAAACTGGTCCCTTCGGTCGAAAGGCAGGGGGCGGATAGGCTACCATTTCCAGGGGGATTTTTGGCGACTTATGGCGGATTACACTGAGCAGCACGCGAAAGCCGGCATCAAAACCAAGCTGCCCAACCTCGATACCTGGCCGAACCAGTACCCGGGTTATGTGATTACGACGCGCTACCCGGAGTACACCTCGGTATGCCCAAAGACCGGTTTGCCGGATTACGGGACCATTACCATTGAGTATGTGCCGAGGAAACTGTGCATCGAGCTGAAAGCGCTGAAGATGTATTTGCTGGCGTACCGCAATTTGGGAATTTTCTATGAGAACGCCGTAAACAAAATGCTCGAGGACATCGTGGCGGCGATCAAGCCCGAATGGTGCGTGGTCCGCGGGGAGTTTACGCCGCGCGGCGGGCTGAACACGACGATCGAGGCGCGGTGGCCTCGACGAAGGCAGAGGCGCTAAAGGCGGATCGGGTGGTTCGGTGTCGCTCAGGAACGGCCTGTCTAAGACAAATGGACAGCCAGAACCGCTAGGGACATAATCTTTAGCTATTGTTCCTTTCCGTCCCGCCCGAGTGGGGCTTTTTCCGCAGGGGCTTTTTCGCCGCAGGTTTCTCGAGCGGCGGGCGAGATGGAAAGTTGGGGCTCCATTAAAGGGTATGCAATGCAGGCCTTTCCGAGGGTTTGCGGAGCAAAAACCCTGGGACTTTGCAGTCAGGGTTTGCCGAACAGACCCTGAAACTTTTCTCAGTCAGGGTTTGTGAAACAGATCCTGAAAAACCCGGAGGAGGGTGAATGAGTATTTCTCCAAACGTGCCAAGCCCGCAGGAATCGTATCACTACGAGAACACGGGAACGCCGCGATGGATCGCGGTGCTGTTTGGCGTGTTGTTCGTGGCGTTGGCGGCCATGGGATTTTTCGGCTATACGGCGCAGTCGCGGATGTCGCAGGATCTGGCGAAGACCGAGGACGCGAACAAGCAATTGCTGCAGCGCCTCGATCAGGCGAACACCAGCCTTGCCGACCTGAAGGGCCACCTGGAAGTGACCGAAGAGAAGCTCGGATTGACCACCGCGGAGCTGGCCAAGGCCAAGAGCCGGGCCGAATCGATTCGCAAGGAACAGGTGGCGGCGGACCAGAAATTGAGTTCGCAACTGGCGCAGGCGCAGAAGGAGAACGAAGAGAAGCTCGGAGCCGTAAGCACCGATTTGGGCGGTGCCAAGAAGGACATCGAGACCACCCGCAACGATCTGGAAGCCACTAAGGGCAAGCTCGAACGGGCCACCGGCGACATGGGCGTGATGAGCGGCCTGATTGCGCGCAATCACGACGACCTGGAAGACCTGAAGCGGCGCGGCGAACGCAACTATTATGAGTTCACCGTTGCAAAAACGAAGACGGCGCAGCGAGTCGGACCGGTGCAGATCTCGTTGAACAAAGTGGACCAGAAAAAGTCCAAGTACACGATGACGGTGTACGCGGACGACAAATCCATCGAAAAGAGGGACAAGACCGCTGGTGAGCCGGTGCAGTTTTACGTGAAGGGTTCGTCGCGCATGGCGCCCTATGAAGTGGTGGTGTTCGACGTCGGCAAAAACCAGATTACCGGTTATCTTTCTACGCCGAAGGACGCAAGCGCGAACGCTGGGCCTGCTGCCGCGGCTACACCGGCCAAGCAGTAGACGTTTTCCAACTGCATCGATGGGAGGCCCTGTGCTGCGCGCTCGAAAATGGACGCGGTGCAGGGTCTTCTGCTTTTGGCACCGTACCGGGCGGGCAACACGGTTGCTGGCCATGGGCTTGGCCGGTTCCCTGCTTTCCCTAGCAAAGCCGCTTTGCGCGCAAGACGTACCTTTGCAAGGGCCAGTGTTTCGCGCGAACGTGAACCGGGTGAACATCGGCGTCACCGTGAGTGACGAGCACGGGCGATTTGTGCACGACTTGAGCCGCACTGACTTCCGGATTTTCGACAACGGTATCGAACAGCCGGTCGCCGATTTCCTATCGGTCGAGCAACCGGCACAGGTGTTGCTGCTGGTCGAAGGAGGCCCGTCGGTTTTGTTTTTTGCCAAGAGCCACGTTTTGGCGGCCGATCAGATGGTCGCGAGCCTGGCTGCGGACGACCGGGTGGCGATTGCGACCTACACCAAGGGGCCGGAAGGCGTGATTGATTTCACGACGGACAAGGCGGAAGCCCGAATGGCGCTGCGCGGAATCAGTTTCGCCAATGGCTTCGGCGAGCTGAACCTGTTTTCGAGCATTCTAGCCAGCGTGGATGCGCTTGCCAGATATCCCGGCAAAAAAGCGATCGTCCTGCTCTCGACCGGAGTGGACACCTCGCCCGACGTGAATTTTGACACTTTGCTTGAAAAGCTGCAGACCTCCGATGTAGGGATCATTGCGGTTTCGCTTTCGGCGGATATTCGCAAGCCGGCAAGAAAGCGCAAGCTGACCGCGAAGGAGCAGGCAGACCGCGCGCAGCTCGAAGCCGGCTTTGCAGAAGGTGACCGCTCGCTCAGCGAGCTCGGCAAGGCGACAGGCGGAAGAGTCTATTTTGTCAGCGGCGAGAAGGAGTTCGCCAAGACCTACGCCGAGATCGCAGACCGCTTACGGCATGAATATAGTTTGGCGTTCGTGCCGCCGGCGCTTGACGGACGGGTTCATTCACTGCGAGTTGAAGTGAAGCGGCCGGGCCTGCAAGTGGAGCATCGGCCCGCTTATCTTGCCGGGTCAGAATAAAATGAGACGGCCGTAGCGTTCACTCAAAGTCCTTGAGCCGTTTGGCCATTTCGGCCAGGCGCCGGTCCACCAGGCCGAAGACAGTCTGCTTTTCGAACGAACCTTCGCCATTGCGATGGCCGGCGGGCACGCCGGTTAGGATTTCAATTCCCTGCTCGATTTTTTCCACTGGCCAGACATGAAACTGCTTGGCAGCGACGGCTTCGAGCACGTCGTCGCGCAGCATCAGGTCCTCAACATTGGCCGCCGGAATCAACACGCCCTGCGAACCGCTGAGGCCCTTGATGCGGCAGACGTCGAAGAAGCCCTCGATTTTTTCGTTTACTCCGCCGATGGCCTGAATGTCGCCTTGCTGGTTCATGGAGCCGGTGACGGCGAGGTCCTGACGCAGGGGCAGATTCGCGAGCGCCGATACCAGCGCATAGACCTCGGTGGAGCTGGCGCTGTCGCCGTCCACGCCCGAGTAGGACTGCTCGAAACAGATGCTGGCCGCGAGAGACAGGGGCTTATCCTGCGCGAAGCGGTTGCGGAAGAATCCCGCGATGATCTGCACGCCCTTGTCGTGAAAACGGCCGCTCAGATTGGCTTCGCGCTCGATGTTGATGAGACCGGTTTTGCCGAGCGCCGCGCTGGCGGTGATGCGAACCGGTTTGCCAAAGGAGTAGCCGCCGATTTCAAGGACGCTCAGGCCATTCACCTGACCGGTGCGCTGTCCCACCACATCCACTAACAGCGTGCCCTCTTCGATCATTTCGCGGATGCGGGTCTCGACGAGATTGTGGCGTTCGACCTTGGAGTCGAGGGCTTTACGAACGTGCGCGGCGCGGACCACGGTTTCTCCGCAGGCGTTGGCTTCGTAGTTGGCTTCGCGCGCGATGTCGGCGATGTCCACGAAGCGGGCCGTGACCTTGTTCCTGCGGCCCGCCTTGCGTACTCCATATTCCAGCATGGCGGCAAAAGCGCCGCGATCAAACGGCCACAGGCCCTCTTTTTCCGAAAGAGTGCGCAGCCGCCCGGCGTATTCAGCGATGACCGAATCGTTCATGGCCATTTCTTCGTCGAATTCGACGCGCACCTTGAAGATCTTGCGGAAGTCTTCTTCATATTCGTAGAGCAGCTCGTACATCTCGCGGTCGCCGATCAGAATTACCTTTACGTTGATCTGGATCGGCTCCGGCTTCATGGCGCTGACGCCGAAGGGATAGAACATGTCCATGGGCTGGATTTCGAGGCGACCGTGGTTCAAGGTGCGCTTCAACGCCCGCCATACGCCCGATTCGGAGATGGCTTCCAGCGAATACATGATCAGATACCCGCCGTCGGCTCGCAGCAGCGAGCCGCCGCGAAGGTCCATGAAGTCGCTGGACCAGCCACCACGCGTATCGTAGGCGCGCTGAATGGTGCCAAAAAGATTGGCGTAGGTGGGCGTGGTCTCAAAGATGACTGGAGACTCGGCTTCGCCGTCGTGCGCCAAAATGACATTCACGCCATAGATGCGGAAGGGATCGCGCTCCGGACCCGGCGGCTTCGGCGCGCCCTCCATCGGTTCGGGCTGGTCCTCGCCCTCTCCTTCGCGCTCCTTGAAGGGATCCAGATTGTCGAGCAGATGGTGGCGGACCTCTTCCAGGTATTCCGAGACGCTGTCGCCCGGATACTTTTCCTTCAGCTCCTCGATCACACCATCGACCAGAACCGAAGCGGCTTCCTGCTCGAGGTAGCTCAACTCGCTTGCCAGTTCCCGCGAGAGGGTCAGCGTTTTGCGATAGACCACCGTAAATTCCTGGCGGAATTGCTCATACTTGCGTTCGATTTCTTCCGCGACGGGGCTGTCTAGTTTTCCTTCATGGACCATCTTGGAGATGTCTTCGATGGGAACCATCTGACCTTCGAGGACGGGGAAAATTTCCGGCAGCGCGACGGCGCCGACCTGCATGTGGCCCAGCGCAAACTGTTCGCGGGCGATCTTACGCGTGAAGTCGTCCATCAGCTCTTTTTCGCGCGCGGTGAAGCGTTCGACGATCCTTCCCTTCTGGCGCTGGAAGGGCTCGCCCTCAAAGACCTGAGGAATGCGGCGGCGCAGAAAGTCAATGCCCGCCTGCATGTCTTTCTTGAACGAATTCGCCTGTCCGCGCGCCAGGGTGAGCAGTCTTGGCCGGTCGGCGACCTTGAAATTGTTGACATAACAGCGATCCGGCGACTCCTTGGTGCGCGGATGCAGCTCGCCGATCATTTTGGAGATGGTGCCGCCCCGGCTGGTACCGGCAAGCCCGCACACGAATACGTTGTAGCCGGGCGCGGTTAGCTCCACGCCCATTTTCAAGGCGCGCAGAGCGCGGTCCTGCCCGACCAAGCCCTCGCGCAGCTCGGCTTGGGCCGTGGTTTCAAAAGGCAGGCGCGATGCTTCGCAGCGCCAGCGGAGTTTTTCGACCGGCAAAGCGGCGGTCTTCGAACCGTGGTTGGTCGTTTCGTTCATACTCGGCGGTACTCTAACACAGGGCATGGCAGAGCGCCCGAGCCCCGGAAGGACAGGTTCTAGGCCTGCGAAGCTTCCATTTGATCGCGATGCTCCATGTAGATGCGGAAGACACCCATCGCGGCGGCCAGGATGGTCGGACCGGCTACCAAGCCCAAAAGTCCAAAGAACGCGATGCCGCCGAGCACGCTGATGAACAAGAGAAGTTCATTCAAGCGCGTACGATTGCGCAGCAGCAAAGGACGGACGATGTTGTCTGCCAAGCTGGCGACGCCGCCACAAATGATGGCTAGCAGCAGCCCCTTTCCGAAATGGCCCGTAAACGTTAGCCACAGCGCCGTGGGCACCCAAATCAGCGCCGAGCCGACGACCGGTACCAGCGAAAAGAATGCAATCAGCACGCCCCAGAAAAGAGGCGTGCCGATGCCAGCCAGGGTGAATGCCAGGCCGCCCAAAGCTCCCTGGACGGCGGCGATGAGCAGCCCCACCGCGACACTGGCAAAAATCAGATCGCGCGACTCGCGAATCATTTCTTCCTGGATGTGGGCGTCGAACGGCAGCAAGTGGCGCACGGCGCGTACCACGTCGTCGCCGTCGCGAAACATGAAGAAGAGCGCGAAGATCAGGACGAACAGATCGAGGAAGAAGGTAAACAGGTCGCGCACCAGACCGCCGAGCTTGCCGGCAAGATAACCTGCCAGCCGCTCCGCGCCCCGCTTGATCGGATCGGAAAAGTCGACGTCCTCTGTGGAGTCCGGCAGCTGATTCTTGACCCAATCGAGGACTCGAGTGGGCACGGCCCGATGGGGATCCTGAAGAACCACTTGCGCTTTCGCGCCCGCCTGTATGGCTTGCTTGGTGGTAAGCGACAGGACAAACAGCGCCGGCACGACCAGAAAAAACGTGACGGCGACGGTGCTCGCAGCGGCCGCCGCCGTCGGCTTCCATTTCCTGTTCAGACGCTCATAGAGCGGGTAAGAGAAAATCGCCAGCACCGCCGACCAGGCCAGCGGGACCAGGAACGGCGAGGTAATTTGGAATACCAGGTAGCCGAGCAGGAGCAGTGCTCCGTAGGACAATACGGTTGTGACCTGATCGCTGGTGTTTAGGTTTCTTTCGCGAACCGTTTTGGTCACCGGTATATAATCCCCTTGCTCTCGCGACACCCAGGTACCGGAACGGACAGGAACGCCGTCAACCGCATGTCTTCGAGCCCCAACGCGCTATCGGCCTATCAATATCGTCTACTTGCTGTACTTGCTTTGATCAACTTTGTCAACTTCGCGGCGCGGCAGGTGTTTGTGCCGCTGATTCCGCTGCTGCGCGCGCCTTTGGGAGCGACCGACGATCAGCTAGGATCGCTGCAGACGGTGTTGCTGGTGGTGTTGGCTATCGCCAGCGTCCCGTTCGGCCTTTTTGCCGACCGCGTCAGCCGGAAATTCATCATCGCGCTGGGTATCGTGTTCTGGAGCATCGCCACGTTTGCGGGCGGGCTGGCCATCGGGTTCGCATTTCTGCTGGCCACGCGGGCCCTTGTGGGTTTGGGCGAAGCCGCCTACGCACCGGCCGCGCAATCCATGATCTCGGGCTCGTTTCCGAACGAGCGAAGGGCGATGGCGCAGGCGGTCTTCGCTTCGGGCATGCTGCTTGGCGGGGCCTGCGGACAAGTCGTAGGCGGACTGATCGGCCCCCGCTACGGCTGGCAGCAGGCGCTTTTTGTGGTGGCATTCGCGGGGTTGCTGCCCGCGGTAGCGCTCTCTGGCACCGAAGAGCCGCCGCGCGGTCCGCGGTCCGAGGTCGTTCCGGTTCAGAGGCTGCTGGCGGTGCCTGCGTTTCTGGCCATGCTGGCCGCCGGCACTTGCATCACTTTTGCGAGCGTCTCCCTGCTGACCTGGGGCATTGACTTTGCGGTGAGCTACAAGGACTTCAGCGTACGCGAAGCGGCGGTTTCCCTTGCCGGGATCTTTCTGATTTCGGCGGTACTGGGAGTGCTGACCGGCGGCGCGATCGCAGATCGCTTGCAGCGCCGCTATACCTATGGACGGCTGATCGCCATAGGATTCGCGCTGCTGCTGGCCACGCCCTCCGTGCTACTGGCACTACTTTCCGACGACAAGCACGTGGTCCTGGCAGGGTTATTTGTCGCGGGCTTTTTCATGTCCTGGTACCACGGGCCGGTCACGGCGGTGATCCATGATTTGATGCCGCGGCGCGCTCACGCCACCTCGATTGGCATTTACATGTTCGTGACGCAGCTGCTTGGCGGGCTGGGGCCGAAGATCGTGGGAAAAATCTCCGATCAACATGACCTGCAGTTGGGGTTGGAGATTGCCGTCGCGGTGCTGGTCTGCGGCGCTCTGTTGATGCTGCTGGTGATTCACTTTGTGAAACGCGACGGTTTGCGGCATCCGGCGCTGGAAAGCTTCCATGCCGAGCCGGACTCGGCGGATTAGTCGCGGCCCTGCCCGTCGGCTATTGCTTGATGCCGACCGCGGCGATGAGGCGGGTGACATCGGTATCGGAAACGTCGTAGAGCTTGCGCTCGTCCTCTTCTTCCAGTCGTTCGCGCAGATATTCCGCGGAAACGAAGCTCGCTTCGCGGTCGCTCAAATCACGTCCGCTCTTGGCCCGGAATTTGACGAAGGCGGTGTGCGCCAGGCCAACCACCAGCGCATTCCCGTCCACAAAGAATTTGGTATCGATCGTGTCGGCGTGGCGGGTGGCGATTCCGTTCCACATGTGCGAGAAACGGCACTGATAGACCTTGCCGGTCAGCTTGGAAGTGACCTCGAAAGCGCCCACGAACTGGCTCATGGCGCCGTTGTTGGCTAAGACGGGATATGTAGGCACGCTGGCTCCTGTTTAGCTCTACCGTTTCGCTACACTCACGGCAGTTTCCGCCTCGGTGTAGCTCCGCACTGCGGCTGCGACTCCCGCACCCGCCGGAACCCGCGCACCTTGCGCGTGCAGCACATGCTCCATGGCGGCAAGCAACAATAATACATTGGCGCGCTGCGCGCAGTAACCCATCAGGCCCAGGCGCCAGATTTTGCCCTTGAGCGGACCGATACCGCCGGCAATTTCGATGTTGAATTCATCGAGCAGCTGATTTCGGAACCGTACGTCATCCACGCCCGCAGGGACTATGACCGGCGTGACCGTGACCAGGCGCTCGGCAGGTTCTTTGACCAGCAGTTCCAGGCCCATCGCTTCCAGGCCCGCGATAAGCGCCTGCTGATTGACGCGGTGGCGCTCCCAGCGGACTTCGAGACCTTCTTCGATCGCGAGCCGCATCGCTTCGCGCAACGCGTAAATCAGCGAAATGGGAGGGGTGTGATGGTAAAGGCGGTCTTTTCCCCAGTAGTTCATCGCGGTGGTCAGGTCGAAATACCAGCTCTGCACTTTGCTCTTGCGGGTGCGCAGAACCTCTTCCGCCCGCGGACTTATGGTGATCGGCGACATGCCCGGCGGGGCGCTCAGGGCCTTTTGCGAGCCGCTGAAAACGATGTCCAGCCGCTGCTTGTCCACGTCGAGCGGTTCGGCGGCCAAGGAAGCGACCGTATCAACGATCAAGAGCGCGCCCAGATCGTCCGCCAATTTCCGATAGGGATCGAGGGCGGTGACGACGCCGGAAGATGTTTCACCGTGCGCGAGGCCCAGAACCTTGATTCTCTTCCCTGCGACGGCCTTGCCGACATCGTCTGGATCAACGGCCTTGCCCATCGGCACTTCCACCTTGATGACGTTGGCGGAAGTCCGCAGCGCCGTTTGGTACATGCGGTCGGAAAAATAGCCATTGACGCAAACAACCGCGGTGTCGCCTTCTTCGAGCGAGTTCACGACGGCTGCTTCGATGCCGCCGGAACCCGAGGCGGACAGCGGCATGGTGATGCGATTCTCGGTCTGAAAGACCCGCCGCATCAGAGTCTGAGTTTCGTCCATGCAGGTCTTGAACCACGGGTCCAGATGCCCAACGATGGGCGCGGCAAGGGCGCGGTATACGCGCGGGTCAACCGAGGAGGGCCCCGGGGTCATCATCAACCGCATCGGCGGAGCCAGTTCTCCAATTCCGGATTTTGCTTCGGAGCTCATTTATGCGACCTCTTTTGCCGATTCGGCGCAGGGCGTAGAGGGACAGACTCGATTTTCCCGCATTCAACGGCCGTGCCGCAACCGACATATTGGCTTGTCCCGGGTCCGGACGCAAAACGGGGCAAGCGCCACGCGCTTGCCCCGTTCGGTAAGATCGCGGATGAAATCGCCTACGCGGCGACCTGCTGCTGCTCCGCAAGCAGATGAGCCGGCACCTTGCGCAGATCCCAAACCAGGCCCAGCCAGCTCAGCATCTTCAGGGTGTAATAGGTGATGTCAATCTCCCACCAGAAGAAGCCCTGCCGCGCGGATGCCATGTAGTGGTGGTGGTTGTTGTGCCAGCCTTCGCCGAGCGTCATCAGCGCCAGCAGCCAGTTATTGCGGCTGGTATCGGTCGTCTCATAGCGGCGCGAACCGAATAGGTGCGAGAGCGAGTTGATGGTGAACGTGTCGTGCCACAGCAGGACCGTGCTCAGGCAGAAGCCCCAAACAAACAGGGGCCATCCGCCGATCAGAACCAGCACAACAGCCAGAGCAACCGGCGGCACCAGGTGGTACTTGTTGAGCCATCGCAATTCGGGAAACTTCGCAAAATCCGCAATGTAATTCAGCCGTGTGTCGTTGTATTTGTCGGAAATAATCCACCCGAGGTGCGACCAGAAAAAGCCAAACAGGGTCGGCGAATGCAGATCATCTTCCTGATCCGAGAAACGATGGTGATGCCGGTGATGAGCGGCCCACCACAGCACGCCCTTCTGCGAAGAGGTCATGGCCATGAAGGCGATCACGAATTGAAACACGCGGCTGGTCTTGAACGAACGGTGCGAAAAATAGCGGTGGTAGCCGGCGGTGACAAAAAACATCCGCACGCCCAGCAGCGCGAGCGCGGTAATCAGATACGCCCAGCGAAACTTGACGAAAAAAACGCCCAGCGCCAGCACATGAATTACCGCAAAGGGCATGGTCATAACGACCGAAATGCGGGATCCGTTAGGCAGGGGTATCGATAAAGCGCGCAAGGCGCGTAGTGCAGCTGACATCCGGTTCTTCCTCCGTGTACCGTTCGCCCGAATCGCAGGGTTCCAGAGAGCCCCTGAGGTGGGAAGTTTTGCGCCGCTTAGTCCGCGAGCGCAAAACCGGGCCGGACATTCGCACAACGCAACCAATTCAGTTTACGGGTGGCCGCAAACCACGGTCAAGCAATGATTGGTACAGCTGTCCCTGTTTTCTGAACGCGGGGCTTGTGAACCTGGGACTCGCCTATCGAGCCCACCCGCCAGCGGGCTTGCTCTCTGATCGCAGGTCTGTCTTTTGTTCCCTACCCTGAACCTGTTAGAGTCTCTCTTCCCGAAAAGGAGCTTCGATGGGACGTTTCACCGGCATACTCGGCATGGCGGTCATCTTGGCGCTGGCATGGGCCTTTTCGACCGACCGCCGCGCCATCAAGCTCAAGACCATCCTGTGGGGACTCGGTTTGCAACTCGCTCTGGGTTTTTTTGTGCTCCGTTCGGGCCTCGGCGGAAGGATTTTCGGTTTCCTCGGCAACGGCGCCAACAAACTCCTGAGCTTCTCCTATGCCGGTTCGCAGTTCGTTTTCGGCGACATCGGTCTGCCCAAAGAGCTTTCGCGCCTGGGGTTTTCCTTCGCCTTCCAGGTTTTGCCCACCATCATCTTCATCGCGGCGTTCTTTGCGGTGCTTTACCACATCGGCGTCATGCAGCTGATCATCCGCGCCGCGGCGTGGATCATGACCCGCGTGATGGGCGCGAGCGGAGCGGAATCGCTTAACGTCGCGGCCAGCATCTTCATGGGCCAGACCGAAGCGCCGCTCACCATTCGCCCCTTCTTGCCGAAGCTCACCAAATCCGAACTGATGTGCGTCATGACCAGCGGCATGGCGCACATTTCGGGCGGCATGATGGCCGGTTACATCCAGGTCGGCGGCGCGGATCCGAAAAATCTCCTCACCGCCGTCATCATGACCGCTCCCGGCACGCTGCTTATGGCCAAGATGCTGGTGCCCGAAACCGAAGAGCCGCTCACCGCGGGCCGCGTCGAAATGCCGCAAATGGAAAAGGAATCGAACATTCTCGGTGCCATCGCGCGCGGCACCAGCGACGGCCTGCACCTCGCTCTCAACGTGGGCGCCATGCTGATCACCTTCATCGCTCTGCTGGCCCTGCTGAACGCCATCATGGGCGGCATTCACCACTGGCCGCACATGAGCTGGTTCCCTGAAAACCTGCAGACCGTCTTTGGCTGGGTATTCGCCCCGGTAGCCTGGCTGATCGGCATCCCTTGGCATGACCATCAAGCGGCTACCATCGGAGGTCTGCTCGGCACGCGCATGGTCATCAACGAATTTGTCGCTTTCGGCCAGCTCGGGACGCTAAAGGCTTCGCTCGATCCGCGTTCCTTCACCATCGCCACGTTTGCGCTTTGCGGCTTTGCAAACTTCAGCTCCATCGGCATTCAGATCGGCGGCATCGGGGCCCTGGCTCCGGAGCGGCGCAACGATTTGGCCAAATTTGGCATACGCGCCATGCTGGCAGGGACCATGGCCAACCTGATGTCGGCATCCATCGTGGGACTTCTGAGCTAGACTCCATGTCCGCCGGAAAGCAATCCGCCAAAGCGACGCAGGAATTGCGGCAAGCCGGTGCCGCCGCCAGACTCATCCTGGGTAAGACCAAGCTGCGCCCCAAGATTGCACTGGTGCTTGGCTCAGGGCTCGGCGCTTTCGCCGACGAATTCGCCAATGCCACCAGGATCCCCTACGCGAAGATTCCCTTCTTCCCGCGCTCCACCGCCATTGGCCACGTCGGCGAGTTGGTCCTCGGAACCGTGGATGGCGTGGCGGTGGCAGGCATGCAGGGTCGCGTTCATCTCTACGAAGGCTATTCCGCCAAACAGGTCACCTTCCCGATGCGCGTCTTTGCGCGCCTGGGAGTCAAAGCCGTCATCCTCACCAACGCCGCCGGCGGCATCAATCTGAACTACTCCGAGGGGGCGCTCGTCGTTCTCCGCGACCACATCAACCTGCAAGGCGCCAACCCGCTGATCGGACCGAACGACGATCGCTTCGGTCCACGCTTTCCCGACATGACGCGCGCATACGATCCCGATTTCCGCGGTTTTGTCGCCGAAGAGGGCAAAAAGCTGAATCTGAACCTTCACGAAGGCGTTTACCTGGCACTCGCCGGACCCAACTACGAGACGCCGGCCGAAATCCACGCATTCCGCACGCTGGGCGCGGACCTGGTGGGAATGTCCACCGTTCCTGAAGTTCTGGGAGCCCGCCACTCCGGTATACGCGTCCTTGGCATTTCCTGCGTCACCAACATGGCCGCAGGCATCACCGGCAAGGCCCTCACGGCCGAGGAAGTCTTTGCCACCGGCGCCCGCGTCAAGACACAGTTCATCGCGTTGCTAAAGGCGGTGATTCCACGGATCGAAGCAACTTTGGAGTAGCGCCGGTAGCGGCCGCCTTGTGAGGCGGGCGCAAGGGCCTGCTGGGAGGAAGCAAGTTGAACGACTACGAAACCCTGGTTGCCGCGGCAAGGCAATCACGCGAAAACGCCCACGCCGCGTATTCCAACTTCCGAGTGGGCGCGGCGCTTCGCGCCACCTCGGGACGCATCTTTGGGGGCTGCAACGTAGAAAACTCGACCTACGGTCTCACCGTTTGCGCCGAGCGCGTGGCCATCCTCAAAGCCGTCAGCGAAGGCGAGCGCGGCTTCGACGCCATCGCGGTTGTCGCAGACACCGACTCGCTCACCGCGCCCTGTGGCGCTTGTCGCCAGCTGATCTGGGAGTTCTGCGGCGACGTTCCGGTCATCCTTGCCAACCTCAAAGGCAAGACCGAAACCATCCTAATGCATGACCTCTTCCCCAAGCCCTTCGACGCCTCAAGCCTGTAAACATCCGCGAATACCGGTCCCAAATTGATTTGGGTGCGACACTGCGCTCGTTTATAATGTCAAGTTTGACCACTCTCAGGGAGACGTTACGGATGGCTGGAGCTTTGGACAATAAGCAGATCCTGGTGAAAATCTTCATCGGGATATTCGTCGGCCTGATCGGCATCAGCATGCTGCTGTACCTCGTGCCGCAAGGGCCCGGTACCGGCGCAGATGCCGATGCCTCCGATGTGGTAGCGAAAGTTGGCAATCAGACCGTTTCCCTCGCCGATGTACGTCAGCAGCTCTCCGACATCCAGCGTCGCAATCAGGTGCCCAAAGCTCTTGAAGGCCTGTACGCGCGGCAGATCCTCAATCAGCTGGTCTTCACCAAAGAAATCGAATTTGAAGCGCAACGGCTCGGCATCAAGGTCACCAACGAAGAGATCGCCGATCGCGTGAAGCAGTTCTTGCCCGCCGCTTTCAATGGCGACACTCCCGTGGGAATGGACCAGTACGCCAACCAGGTCCAGCAGCGCTTCCAGATGTCGGTACCGATGTTCGAAAACCTGGTTCGCCAAGGCTTGCTCGAGGAGAAATTCCGTCGCCTGGTCACCGATGGCGTCAGCATCGGCCCGCACGAACTCGAGGAACAGTTTCGCTACCAGAATGAAAAGGTGAAGCTCGACTACGCCCTCATCAAGCCGGAAGACCTGGAATCCAAAATCACGCTCGACGACGCGGCCATCAAGGCCTACTACGAGCAAAACAGGAGCCGCTACACCGTCCCCGAAAAGCGCGTCGTCGAATATGGCCTGCTCGACCAAGAGAAAATCCGCCAGAACGTGCAGGTGAGCGAGGACGAACTAAAAGCCAAGTACATGCAGAACATCCAGGATTACCAGGTTCCCAATCGCTTCCACGCCGAGCACATCCTGTTCATGACCGTCGGCAAGACCGACGCCGAAGTGGACGAGATCAAGAAGAAGGCCGAAGACGTCCTGAAGCAGGTCAAGAAGGGCGCCAAGTTCGATGAACTCGCCAAGAAATATTCCGAAGACCCGGGCAGCAAGGACAAGGGCGGCGATCTTGGCTGGCTGATTCAAGGCCAGACCGTGCCGGAGTTCGAAAAGGCAGCCTTCTCTCTGCAGCCCGGCCAGGTCTCTGACCTGGTGAAGACGCAATACGGTTTCCACATCATCAAGGTGCTCGAGAAAGAGACTCCGCATACCAAGCCCCTCGAGGAAGTGAAGCTGCCGCTCCTCACACAACTGCGCCTCAACAAGGTCCAGGAAGAGGAAAACAAGATTTCCGACCAGATCGACGCCGCCATCCGCAAATCAAACAAGACCCCTCTGGCCGATCTGGCCAAGCTGTACCACTTGGAAGTAGCTCAAACCAAGCCGGTTGCACTTTCAGATCCGCTGCTTGAGCTTGGAAACTCCAACGAATTGAAAGAGCGGATTTTTCAGCTCCGCGAAGGCGAAGTGAGCCAACCGATTCGCACCGACCGAGGCTACGTCGTCCTTTCTTTGAAACAGGTCCTACCCGCCCACCAGGGCACGCTCGAAGAGGTCCGCGACAAGGTCACCGCCGCATTGAAGCAGGAAAAGTCTGTCGAACTCGCCCGTGCTAAGGCTGAAGACCTCAACAAGCGTGCCAAGGCCGGCGAAAAGTTCGATTCTGCCGCGAAAGCGCTCGGCCTGGACCCCAAAATGAGCGAGGACTTCTCTCGCTCCGGTTCGGTTCCCAATCTTGGCAGCGGTAAACAGCTCGGCGCCGCCTTCAATATGAAGGTCGGCGACGTCTCCGCCCCGCTTGCCCTCGGCACCAACTGGGCTGTGTACCGGGTTGAATCCAGAACCGCCGCCAACATGGCCGATTTCGAAAAACAGAAGAAGGAATTGACCGATCAAGTCCTCAACGAAAAGCGTGCGTTGGCCTATGAAGCATTTCGTTCGGGCCTTGAAGAGCGCCTCAAACAAGAAGGAAAGCTCAAGATGATGCCGGAGAAAATGAAGAGCTTCGGCGACCTTACTTCACTGTAAGTATCAGAAACAACAGGTTTTACGCTGTTCCTAAGCGGTACTTGCGCTCCGTTTCGCGGCACCTTACCCTATGGGTGTCTCCTGTATAAGGCAGTTTGGCCCTGTCCAAACCCGGTCCGGCGGCCAATCGGCAGTCTTCCTCGCGGCAGCAGGGAGATTCGTTCTCGGTTTCCTCTGTAGCTCTCGGACTCGCTAGCTTTCATATCTTTCGGATTGGTGAACGCAATGGCAAACCGCACTCAGACCGCTCGTAACGACTACCGCTGCAGCATGGAACGCAATCAGGGTGGCAAGTATTGCGTCCGTATTCAGGTGCACTATCCCCGCCACGCTTGGACGCTTGGCGTCTATTTCCTGGCCGGCTCCTTTGACCGCGCCATGAAAAAGCTCGAAGAGGGTCTGGACTTCCTCCAGCGGAATGAAGAAAAGCTTTGGTTCTGGGGCGTGGACCGCGCCGAAGACCTGGGCTTCTCCGCTGAGTTCCTGAAGGAAGCCGGGCTCCGCCTTGACCGCCGCAATGAGTTCCCGCGCAAGGCCGCGAGCCTCACAATCGCTCCCGAAAAGGACGTGCCGGCATTCGCTCTCGCGCCGATGCGGCGCGGTTTGGCCGAATCGCTCGAGATTTCTCGCGCCGTCCTTGCCGCTGGCGACTAAGCCCTCGATGAAGCATTCTGCCCGGCAAGAGCCGGGGCCTATCTTCAGCCGACGACCCATCATGGGCAGCTTGCCGGTGCCGCCCCCTCTTTATTCCGTTGTTGCGATTTTTTTGGTCCTGGTCCTGGCCAGCCCAAGGCCAGGTCTCTCTAGACCTTCAGGAGACCTTCAAGCTTGACTTGGCTCCTTTTCTTGGGGATGATGCGCCCACCTGCAAGACAAGGTCTGCATGGGAACGTCCGCTCGGCATGCCTGGAACCCTTCCGAACCGCGCCTGCACGCTCAGCCTGAGCGTGCGTTCTACCGCAAGGGTTTCGAGCCATGCCGCGCGGCAGGTCCCGAGGTCGGTAGAACCGATCCGGGCCGAGTGCACCGGGAGGGAGCTTAATGAAAGTAAGCAAGGGAGTAGTTCTGGCGCTACTCGCAGTGTTGCTGCTGGTTTGCGGCAGCGTCCAAACGCGAGCGCAGCAGGCCGGTTCCACGAATCAAACGGACAGTTCGACCACCAAGAAATCCAAGAAGAAGGCCAAAGCGGACGACTCCTCGCAGACTGCCACCGATTCTGCCGACTCCAAGAGCACCAAATCCAAGTCCGAGAAGAAGGGCTCCGACAGTTCCGCCGCGGCCAACTCCTCCTCGACCCAAAAGAGCCGCTCCAAGAAGAGCGCCAGCTCGGGCGAGGCCGACAGCGAGACCGCGGATAGCAGTAAGGCGAAAAAGAGCCGGTCCAAGAAATCCGCGGACGCCGCGGACGATTCGACCAAGACCGCGGACAGCTCGGCGGCGGCAGGCTCTTCCGCCTCGACCACGAAAAAGTCCCCCTCCAAAAAGTCCCGGGACAGCGCGGCAAGCGCCGACGCCACAGCCGCCCCAGATACCGGTAGCACGAAGAAGTCCCGCTCCAAGAAATCGGCGGACACCGCCGCGGAGAACACTCCGGCCGCAAGTTCAGCTCCGGCTGGCTCTCGAGCTTCGGCGCCCGCCGCGACCAAGCCCACCCCCACGGCGATGCCGACCCCGTCGAACTCGTCGGCTTCTTCAACTCCAGCCAAACCGGCTTCTACGACGCAGCAGCAGACTCCTCGAGCCAACAGCGACGGAATGGTTTGGGTGAATACCGATTCCGGCATTTACCACAAGCCCGGCTCGCGCTGGTACGGGAAGACCAAGCAGGGCAAGTACATGACGGAAGCCGACGCGCAAAAGGCCGGTTACCGCCCTTCCGAAAAGAACTAGCTTTCAGAACAAAAAAAGGAGACGAGCCGATGTCTAAAGCAATCAAAGGAATGCTGTTAGCGGTATTAGTCGCGGTACTTGGCGTGTCGCTGGCCATCTCGCATCCAATGCCCCAGGCCGCCGGTAAAACGGCCAAGGCGGGCGAAACGAAAAAAGCCGAAGAACGAGTAGACATCAACTCAGCGACGCTCGATCAACTGAAGGCGCTGCCGGGCATTGGCGATGCCTACGCCCAGAAGATCATTGACGGCCGCCCCTATGCAAAGAAGACCGACTTGGTCAGCAAAAAAGTCCTGCCCCAGGCAACGTACAACAAGATCGCAGGCCTGGTGATTGCGAAGCAGAAGTAGGTTGTAGCGTGCGCTTTCGAAAGCCGGTGGTTTCTTGGATACTCCGGGATGCCGCCCGCAGGGTTTTCCGCGCCGAGGTAGCAGGGAGACGGGGTAACAGGAGGCCAACATGGGTCTGCTCGATGACGTTCTGGGAATGGCGGGGTTGGGCAATACGGCGCAGTCGCAGCAACACGCGGGTGCTCTCAGTATGATTCTCAATTACATCAATAGTCCGCAAGTCGGGGGCATCGCCGGCCTGCAAAAGATGTTCGAGGAAAAAGGCCTGGGCAACCTCATTTCCTCTTGGATCAGCACCGGACAGAATCTACCGATCTCGGCGGACCAACTGCAGAACGTGCTGCATGGCGGCGCGCTAGAGAAAATGGCCAGCAAGTCGGGCATTGACGTGAGCCAGCTGGCTTCGCTGTTTTCTCAGCTGATGCCCCACGCTGTGGATCAGATGACTCCGAACGGCCAAATCCCGGACACCAGCGCCTTTTCGCAGATGATGAAAGGCCTAACCGCCGGTCAGAGCGCATAGGCGCCTTTTAGCCGTCGAACCCGAGCGAGCCACCTCATCATCCCCTTTTTATAGCGGCTGGCTGGTGGTGTGGTCCGGCGCGGCCAGCCTCGAATCCCGCTCCAACCAGTCCTTCTTCCCGTTTCCGGATGACCTCGTTAAGGCTCCAGAACTACGTAGCCGTACCCTCTCTTAGGCCCTTTCTTCACTCTCGCGACAAACCTAACCGCAATTTCGTTCTAGTTGCGAGGATGTGCAAATCGTGACGACCAGGTCTGACCAAAGAGAGCGTCCGGCCCCTACCACCCTGGACGTCAATCATTCCATGAAACGCAGGAAATTTTTGCAGACCACATCGCGGCTGGCGGTAATCATGGCAACGAACGCAGGCGCGCTCAGCACGATAGAAAACCCATCTCGGGAGCGTGCGATCGACGCCGGCTGGTTCGGCAAATCGCGGCGCTTCGCAGATCTGCCCATGAGCCGGGTCGCTTACGTGGAGCATGGTCGCGGACCGGCGGCGCTTTTCATCCACGGCTAGTGGACCTGGTCGGAAACGATAGCGGCGGCCTCGTTTCGCAGGTGTTGCTCGCGAAGTATCCCGAACGCGTAGGTTCCCTGGTACTGACCAACTGCGACGTGGACGAAAACAACCCGCCCGCCGCTTTCCTGCCGCTGGTTGAGCTTGCGAAGACGGGTAGGCTGGTCGACCGCTTTTTCATGCCGCAACTCGACGACAAGAATCTGGCGCGGAGCACCAAAGCGCTCGGTAGCGTCTACAGTCATCCGGAAAAACTGACCGATGAGACCATAGAAATCTATCTGCGACCTCTGGTAGAGAACGATCGGAAGAAGGCCCAGCTCCGCGAGTACACCGTGGCGCTCAGCCAGAACGTACTGGTTCCGCTGTGCCAGGAGCTGCGCGCCTGGAAGGGCCCGGCGCGAATGGTGTGGGGACTAAAAGACACGCTTTTCGGCGTTCAGTGGGCAGAATGGCTTGATAGGAATCTACCTGGGTCGCGCGGAGTACGCAAAGTCGAAGGAGCCAACTTGTTTTTCCCAGAGGAACTGCCTGAAGTAATCGCCGAGGAGTGCCAGGAGCTCTGGGGCGTTTAACACCCTGTGCCTTCCCGGCCGCTGCCCCAAGACCTACTCGCGAAGCAGAACTTCGCCACGCCCGACCAGCTGATCGTTGATCCACACGCGATACTTGTAGCCCGCGGCTTTGGAACCGGGCCGCGGCGGGCCGGTCAATAGCCGCACTCCCGGAGGCGCCTGGAAGACATTCGAGCCGAACGGACAGCGGTTGGCGTCAAATTCCACACGCAGATTACCGGTCTCGCAAAACCAGGAAACCTGGTCTCCCGGATCGAGCACAATGGTTTCCGGAAAAATTCCCACCAAAACAGAGCGATCGGCCATTGCGGAAGTTTACCGTCATCGGCGCAAAGTTCAAAATCGCGAGGTTTACCTGTGCCGGTCAGGCGCCAACGAGGCGGCGTATCAGTTTTTTGTCCGGCTGCTGCTGCCCGCTGATGTGGAAACTTTCCACAATGCGCTGTTTCGCTTCGGCAAGCTTCGCGTCGGAGTTGTAATAGATGGTTACCAGCGTCTCGCCGGTGGTCACGCGGTCGCCGATGCGCGCGTGGAACTCCAGTCCCACGCCGGGATCGATAGGGTCTTCCTTCTTTTCGCGGCCTCCGCCGAGCATCGCCAGCGCGATGCCGAATTCCATGCAGTTTGTTGCGGCAAGAAAGCCGCTGGCGCCGCTTTTCACTTGGGCACGGCTCTTGGCCTGCGGCAAAAGCGAATAATCGTCGACAACGCGCGAGTCGCCGCCCTGTAGCGCAATACCCTGTTTGAACTTCTCGAGCGCCTCGCCCGAAGCGACCAGCATTTGCGCCAGCACCCGGCCTTGGTCCACGGATTTCGTTCGTTCCCCGAGGTAAAACATCCACGCCGCGAGTTCGATGCTCAGATCGCGCAAGTCCGCGGCTCCGCGGCCTTTCAGCACTTCGAGCGACTCAATCACTTCATGGGAGTGTCCGGCAAAGCGCCCGAGCGGTTGGTCCATGTCGGTGATCAGAGCGACCGCCTTCTTTCCCATGCGCTGCGCGGTTTCCACCATCAATTCGGCGAGATGAACCGAGTCTTGCTCCTTTTGCATGAAAGCGCCGGAACCGGTTTTCACGTCCAGCACCAGCGCGTCAATTCCCTCGGCCAGCTTCTTGCTCATAATCGAAGCGCAAATGAGCCCGACGTTCTCTACGGTCGAGGTCACATCGCGCAGCGCATAGATCTTCTTGTCTGCGGGAGCGATTTCCGCGGTCTGCCCGATCAGCGCCATGCCGCACGCGCCGAGCACACGGCGAAAATCCGCCAGCGTCAGAGTGGTGTTGAATCCGGGAATGGATTCGAGCTTGTCGAGCGTCCCCCCGGTGTGGCCGAGCCCGCGCCCGCTGATCATCGGTACGCTTACGCCCCCCGCCGCCACGATCGGGGCCAGAATGAGCGAAGCCTTGTCGCCGACTCCTCCCGTCGAGTGCTTATCCACTTTCTTGCCGGCGATTTCCGGGAACGTGACCACCTCGCCTGAGTGCAGCATGGCCTCGGTCAGCGCGGCGATCTCCGGGCGGCTCAGACCGCGAATCCACGCGGCCATCAGCCATGCCGACATCTGGTAATCGGGAATCTCTCCGCGCGTGTACTCGGAAATCAGAAAGTTGATTTCCTCGCGGGAATGCTCGCCGGAGTCGCGTTTCTTACGGATGAGATCGACGGCACGCATGTCTTGCAGAAGGAGGGCAGGCTAACATCCACAACTTGCAGCGTCAAACCGCAGGATGCCCGCCTGTGGCTGGCACGCGATGTGTCCGGTTGAATTAGCACGAGATGTCCGCTTTTAGCGAGCCGCTAGGGTAGCGCTACCAGCCTGGAGGGGAGGCAACAAAGACCTTGGGCCAGCCCTGTCCGAAACGCTTGCCTTTAGCGATGGTGCGCCTTGAATGTCAGCGCGGCGGGGCATCTTCGGCTTCATAGGTCGCCAGCTGCTCTTCCCAGACCATGGACGGGGTTTGCAGAAGCCGCACGCAGCGGTTCCAGCGCAGGATGGAGTCGTCGTTGCCAGCAGGGCGGACTTTTTCGGCTTCTCCGAAGCAGTGCAGTGCGCGCTCGAATAGCGGATAGACGGCATGAGGGGCTTGGCCGGTGCGCAGCTGCGCCTTCGCGCGGCGCTCGTGATAGAGGCCCGTGTAGTAAAGCTTCTCGTAGCGGTCTGCCAGCCGCGCGAAGGTTTCTTCCACTTCACGGTAGCGATCACCCGACCCTCCCGTGAACTGGTCGGTCATAGCCAGGCCCAAAAGCCGGATGGCCATCTGCTGGTTGGGATCGACGGCGAGAATGTCGCGGCAGATGGATTCCGATTCTTCCGGTTCATTGAGATAGCGGTAGAGTTCGACTTTGGCGAGGGCTTCGGCGATTCCGGATTTGGAGATGGCCTTCAGTTGGTAGTCCATTCTAACCTCCCTCGCGATGCCCGAATCGAAATCCCGATCAAGCGCCGCGTATCTTGCGAACCAGCATCATCACCGGATCGTAGAATTCATCCACCACGCGTTCCTTCAATGGAATGATCGCGTTGTCGGTGATGTGGATCTCCTCCGGGCAAACTTCCGTGCAGCATTTCGTGATGTTGCAGTAGCCCAGCCCCATTTCGTCCTTCAGCAGTTTGCCGCGCGACACGGCATCGAGCGGATGCATTTCGAGCCCGGCGACGCGCACAAAAAATCTCGGACCGCCAAAAGTCTGGTGCTTGGCGTGATCGCGCAGGACGTGGCAGACGTTCTGGCACAAGAAGCACTCAATGCATTTACGGAATTCCTGCACCCGATCCGCGTCGCGTTGGTCCATCTTCCATTCCCCGCCCGGCTTCGGCTGGAACGCGGGAATCTTCTTGTTCACCTGATAGTTCCAGGAAACGTCGGTGACCAGATCCTTGATCAGCGGAAACGACTTCAGCGCTGAAACGGTAATCGGCTCGCTCAGTGGCAGCGAATCCATGCGGGTCTTGCAAGTCAAACGCGGGCGGCCATTCACTTCCGCCGAACAAGAGCCGCACTTCCCGGCTTTGCAGTTCCAGCGCACCGCAAGGTCGGGCGCCTGATGGGCCTGGATCGAGTGCAGAGCGTCGAGCACGACCATGCCCGGCGCGATGGGCACCCGGTAGTCGACCGGCTCGCCGCCTTCCGGCCCGCCGCGAAATACGCGCAAGGTCGCTTCGTCGAACATTGCCGCGTCGTTTTCCGCCCCGCTCATTCGCACCTCGTATGCGGCCGCGTTTCTCCGCCGCTACTTCGTCTACGCCAAAAGCTTCTGCAAGTCCTCGGGCATTTCGCGCACCGGCTCCTGCCGCAAGTTCATCGTACCGCCCTGGTTCGAAATAATGTTGTTCTTCTTGCCCCATTCATCGTCGAGCTTCGGATGATCTATGCGGCTGTGGGCTCCACGGCTTTCCTGGCGAGCGAGCGCACTGCGCGTGACCGCTTCGGAAATCAGCAGCATCGAGCGCAGATCGCCCGTCAAATGCCACCCGGGATTGAACATGCGCGAACCGTCAATCTTCACCCGCTCCAGGCGCGGCTTGAGCTGTTCCAGGCTCTCGAGCGCCTTGCGCAGGTCGGCTTCGACACGGAAGATGCCGACCAGCGACTGCATGGTTTCCTGCAACTCGCGGTGAATTTCGTACGGATATTCGCCCGCGTGCTCGAACGGGGCGAGCATTTCGCGCTCCGCAGCTTCCATCTGGCCTCTATCAAGCGTCCCGCCGGGGGCGCCCTTGGCATATTCAGCGGCCGCCTTTCCGGCCCGCTTTCCAAACACCAACAGATCCGACAGCGAATTGCCGCCCAGGCGGTTGGCGCCGTGCAAGCCTGCGGCCGCCTCACCCGCAGCGTACAATCCGGCCACGCTGGATTGCTCGGTTTCGGCATCCACGCGAATGCCGCCCATCATGTAGTGGCAGGTCGGGCCGACTTCCATGGGCCCGCTGGTAATGTCCACATCGGCCAGTTCCTTGAACTGGTGGTACATGCTCGGCAGTTTCTTCTTCACGTACTCGGCCGGCTGGTGGGAGATGTCCAAGTATGCGCCGCCGTGCGGAGTGCCGCGCCCTTCGCGCACTTCGGTGTAAATGGCGCGCGCCACGACGTCGCGCGTGGACAGCTCCATGCGCTTCGGATCGTGCTTTTCCATGAAACGTTCGCCATTCTTGTTGCGCAGGATGCCGCCTTCGCCGCGCACCGCTTCGGTCACCAGCAATCCCTGCACCCCCGGCGGCCAGACCATGCCGGTCGGATGGAACTGCACAAACTCCATGTCCAGCAATTCCGCGCCGGCTTGGTAGGCGAGCGCCATGCCGTCGGCCGTGTATTCCCATGAATTCGAGGTGATCTTATAGGCTTTGCCGATTCCGCCGGTGGCGATCACAATCGCCTTGGCCTTGAAAACCACAAAACGTCCGGTCTCGCGCCAATAGGCGAATGCGCCCGCGATGCGCTCTCCGTCCTTCAGCAGCCGCGTGACGGTGCACTCCATGTACACGTCGATTCCCTGCTGCACGCCGCGGTCCTGCAAGGTGCGGATCATCTCCAGACCGGTGCGGTCGCCGACGTGGCAGAGCCGTTTGAAGCTGTGGCCGCCGAAGGCGCGCTGCAGAATGTCGCCGCTTTCCGTGCGGTCAAACAACGCGCCCCATTGCTCCAGCTCGCGCACCCGCTCGGGCGACTCCTGCGCATGCAACTGCGCCATTCTCCAGTTGTTGAGGAATTTGCCGCCGCGCATGGTGTCGCAGAAGTGCGTGCGCCAGTCGTCGGATTTGTCGACGTTGCCCATGGCGGCGGCGATGCCGCCTTCGGCCATCACGGTATGCGCTTTGCCGAGCAGGGATTTGCAAACCAGCCCGACGCGCGCGCCCGCGGCCAAAGCTGCGATGGCCGCGCGCAACCCCGCGCCGCCGGCGCCGATGATCAAAACGTCGTGTTCGTGAGTTTCGTAGTTGGCGGTCACAGGATTCGGATTTCCTTGAACAGGCCGGATGCGAGGCAGCGGATATAGAAATCGGCTAGGCCGACGGAAAACAAGCTCAACCAGGCGAGAAGCATGTGGCGTTCGTTCAAGAAGGTAAGTTTGCTCCAGGCCGAATGACGCGAAGGGCCGAAGGCCGTGCAGGAGAAACAGTCGAGCTTGCCTCCGGCCAGATGCCGCAGGGAGTGGCAGGAAAACGTATAGAGCGTGAGCAGCGTCACGTTCACCAGCATGATGAGCGAGCCGAAGCCGATGCCGAATTCGTGCGTCCCCAAGCGAGCCGGAAAGGAGAAAGCTTCAAACGCATCCTTCCAGAGAAACACCAGAAACAGGATCGCCAGATACAGGAAGTAGCGATGGATGTTTTGCAGGATGAACGGAAACGCGGTTTCCCCTTGGTAGTTGCGGGAACCGCTTTCACTGACTGCGCAAGCCGGCGGATCCAGGAAAAATGCCCGATAGTAGGCCTTTCGGTAGTAATAGCAGGTGGCGCGGAAACCGAGCGGGCCGGGGAGGATCAGCAGTGCCGGCGATAGAAGTCGAGGCAGCCAGCGATGGCCGGGATCAATCAAAGGCGAGTAGAAGGGCGAAAGATACGGGCCCCAGCGATAGTGGGCTCCCTCGAAGGCCCGCAGTGTGGCGTACACGCCAAACCCGCCGAGTACGGCGATGACCGGCAGGATTTCCAGCCACCACGGGTCGCGACGCTCGGTTTGGCCGAAACGCGCCAGAGTCTTCGCAGCAGGAGAGGATGCCATCGCAGCTCCAAT
>Ga0306922_10000125_pt1 | contig 52509 bp, 46 predicted proteins | sample sta12Cox44000082_FD_203758 | JGI IMG/M metagenome (GOLD analysis project Ga0306922, IMG submission 203758) | Lab enrichment of tropical soil microbial communities from Luquillo Experimental Forest, Puerto Rico - statoxic.12C.oxic.44.000.082 (v2)... | ecosystem: Environmental > Terrestrial >... | reverse complement strand
GGGGTGGTGCCTGCGGGGGGGGTCGCCCCCCCAACCCCCCCCCGGGGGGGGCCCGCCCCGGCCCGCGGGGGGGGGCGGGCGGGGGGGGCCGCCGCCGCGACCTGGTCCGCGTCCAATCACGGATACACCCACCGCTATGTCACCGCGATTGTGGCTGACCTGAAGGATGCCAATACCATGTATGTGGGTGTGGTCAACGACCGGGAATTCGGCGGCGTTTTCTACTCGCACGATGGCGGCCAGCACTGGATGCAGAAGAGCGCCGGTCTGGGCGGCAAGGACGTATTCACTCTGAAGCAGGCAAGCAACGGCGCGCTGCTGGCCGGGACCAATCACGGCGTCTACATGATGGAGCGCAACGGCGACTGGCGCCCGATCAACACCGTGGTGGTGGAGAAGACTTCCACGCGAACGGTGAAGAAGGGCACGAAGAAGACGCAGGTTGCGAGCAAGACCAGCACTCGCTCCACGCTCGAAGCACGCGTGAACGACCTCGATGTTTCCGGCGAGCCCTGGATTGCAGCCACGACGGACGGGCTGTTCTTCAGCAAAGATCACGGCAAGGTCTGGATGGGCGGGCCGGTGATGGGCGAGAAAGAGTTTGTCTCGGTCAGCAGCAACCACGGAACGATCGCGGCGGCTGCGCGGACCAAGGTCTACACCTCCAATGATCACGGAGCGACCTTCGTCGAGCACGGCATTCAGCAGTACGTCACGAGCATTCGCGGGGTGACCGTGACACCTGATTCGAAAATTTTCGTGGCGTCGCGCGAAGGCGCGTTCCAGAGCAGCGATTCCGGTGTGAACTGGAGCCATGTGCTGACCGGGTTGCCGGACAAGGACATCACTTCTGTCAGCCTCGACGCGGGTGGCAGCCGGCTGCTGGCCACGAGCCTGCAGACCGGGGTCATCTTCCAGAGCACGGACGGCGGTCGCAGCTGGCAGCGTGGGCCGGATTCGGGGTATCCGTTGCGGCGGGTCAGCATCGTGCACGGCCGTTTCGTGGCAGCGACTCCGTTTGACGGTGTGATCCTGCAGCCGGAGAACGGACCGCAGAGCGCGGCTGCTGATGGTGGCGGCGCCTCGAACTAAATCAACTTCGTCTCTGCCGAACCCCGGACGGGTGATGCCGTCCGGGTTTCTTTTTGCGCCAAGGTACCCTGCGTGAAGGCCATCCGGCCTTCGCATGCACTTCCGATTGCCCTGTGCACCCCCGGCATCTGCCTAGAGACTTGTCCAGCCTCTACACTGTCAGACAGGATTGAACCGTGAGGGGATGGCGGCACATTTCTGTTGTCACGCTTGCGCTGGCGCTCGTCGGCAGCGTGGCGTGTGGGGAGCACTCCGCGGCTCCGGTGGCTGGTTCGGAAACTCTGGAAAGGTCGGTTGACAAGTTCCCACACTTGCGCACGGCTGTCCCGGAAAACGACGTGCCACCCTCGACCGCAGCAGTGCCGTTTGGGACACGCCTTCCCGCGGGAACGCTGCTGACGGTTCGGCTTATCGAGCCCTTGTCGAGCGCGAATGCGCACGCCGACCAGGCCTTTGAAGGCGTGCTGGACGACGAGGTCACTCTGGATGGACAAACACTGCTCGAACGCGGCAGTACAGTTCGGGGCCGTGTGGTCGAGTGCGCGTCCCAGCGTTCCCATCGAGGGCCCGGGTATTTGCGGCTCACGCTGACGGAGATTTCGATCGACGGTCGGGCGAAGCCCGTGCGCACTTATACAAGCTTCCTGAAAGGGCCGGGATCCGCCAGGCGGAGCGTGGCGAATTCATTTCCGGGCGAACACCTGGTCGCCGATACCGCTGTCCTGGACCGGGGGGCGCTGGCGGGCGAGAGCCCCGATGCGTATGAACCCGACGTGATGGTTTTTCCCCAGGCGGCAAAGGCGGGGGATGTTCAGATCGGAGTAGACCGAAGGCTGGTCTTTCATTTGCTCGAACCACTTAGTGTTTCTGTTCGCTGACCGCACCCGTCTTGCCGACTTCAGTCATCTCTAGGTAGTACCTCGCCGAAGGCGGCGAGGCAGTTCCCTGCGAGTTCCGTTGCAGTTCACGCAGAAGCGAGGAACTCCATCCCGCCGGCCCCGGACGCTTTGCCTGCACGATGTTGGGGAGCGCCTCGAGAACCTCACGCGAAAAGCGGCCATCGGGTTTCGGAATGAGGATTGGGCAGTCAACCAGCCGCAGCATCGACAGATCGTTGCCGCTGTCGCCGAGAGCAATCGTGTTGACTCGCGTCCGCCAGGTCAACCCATAAAAGCCCAGCACAATGCTCAGGGCAAGCCCCTTGTCGCACCCTCCGGAGAAGTGGAAGAAACGCCCTCCGCGCTCGACCGAGTATCCGTGTTGCTTCGCGCGGCGGCGAAAGCGGCGGAACGCGCCAGGACTGCCCTTGCGGAACAGGAACGGTTCGCTCGTCTTGCGCTGGCGGGCCCTTTGTGCATCCGGCAAAGACAAGCCAGTTTCGCGAGCCACCTCTGCGTCGCTCATCTGGTGGAAGCCCCGAATTCCCAGATGGCTCTCTTGAGCGATCCTCTTCAGGTCCCGGAGAAGTTCGTTGTACGGGCGCCCGAGGACGAGCGTCAAAGCCCGGGAATTGCGTCTAAAGGGCGGCACCGGCCGGAAGAATCCCGGCGGAATCACAATCGCGCCCCCGTTCTCGACGATGAAGGGGTGGGAGTTCCCCATGGCCCGGCGCAGCGCCTGCACTTCGGCGTCAGTCTTGCTGGTGCAAAAGATAAGCGGGATCTCACGCCGCTGAAGTTCCTCTAACGCCGGAGTGGCAGCCGCCCACGAGTACGTGTCGTGGTCGAGCAGAGTGCCATCAAGGTCGGTGAAGACCAGGGTGCGCGTCTGCCTAGAGATGGCGGAATACCTCCTCTTCCGCCACCGAGGAACGAACTTTCGCCTCAAGCCAGTGGCGGGCCATGTCGCGGGCCCCCAGGCCGAAGGCGAGCGCCAGAGCAAAAACAATCCCCGCGAATACGATCGCGAAGGCCACCAGAAGAGGTAGGCTACCGACATGGAGTTGCTCGAGCGCGATCACGATCACCAGGGTCATCACCAGCACCCGCACGCCGCCGGCAATCAGGCGCGCGCCCGGCCACTGCGCATTCACAGCTGCCAGCAGAGCGCTGCGCGCGATGACGCGGCTCACGGCCACTCCTAGAAGCAGGACCAGGCCGGCTGCGATCAAGTTTGGCACATAGTCGACGAACCGGCGCACCAGGTTCGTGCTGGCAGGCGTGTCGGCGGCACTGAGCGCAAAAAGAACCGTCAACAGCCAGATCAGAGCCTGCACGAAACGCGCACCCATGTCGCTGGGTGAGCGGAAGACACCCGTGCGGTCGATGAGGCTGGTGAATCCGGCCCTGCCGGCGAGGTGATCAAATCGTGCCGCTTGCAGGAACTTGAAGGTGAGCCAGCGCGCCACCAGGGCCAGGAAGCCTCCGACGATCAGCGTCACCATCACCATGACAAAAACCGGAACCACATGCGCCGACTGATCGGCCAGGCGGTGGAACGGGTCGACCAACATCCGCTCAAACAGGCTGTTCATGAGGTTTCTCCTTTCGAGCAGCATCCCAACACCGGACCAGGTAAGGCCTCTCCGCTTCGAATACCTGGCAGAGGCTTTCGATGCGTTCTTCCACCTGAGTGGCTGTACTCTCGGTGACTTCCAGAACAAACGAGGCAGTCCGTCCCAGATATAGCGGGACCAGAGACTGCAACAAGTGTTCGCGATCGAGCCGGCGGTAGCGGTAGGCGGTGGCCGCTTCGTAAATCATGCGCACCCAGAGCTGGTCGGGGATGTTGAACCCCTGGCCGTTGCGGCGCGCATAGTTGTTGAGGTCCACCATGGTTTGGGGAGAAAGAAAAGAGGAATAAATTTCGCGCAAGTCGGTCACGCCCTGCTGGATAGCATGGATCATGCGGTCAGTATTGACGGTGAGCGGATCCACCCCAACCTCGAACGGGAATCCGAAAAGCGGGACCGATTGTTGGGAGTGCACGCTTCTCCAGACATTCTCGTAGTCATCCATCAACTGAAAGAACGACCCCACGACCTGCCGGAACATGCTGGTCAGGTCGGCGCCGGGATCCTTGGCATCATGGATCTTTGCCCCCAGGTATGCCTGCCCGATACGGAAGCCTTCTGCAATCGCCGTGACTGTCATCCAGATATCGATCCCGAAACGGGCGACGTCGCTGTCCCAGACGTCCTTCTCCAGGAAGCGTCCAGCCAAATTGCCGGAGAAGCCGAACTCGCCGCCAATCGGCTGACGTACGGACTTGCCGTAGAGCGTACGCGTCATGGGGTAGATGATCCCGTTGGTGATGGTGCCGTCGTACTTGTGGCGATGGTAGTACGGCGCGATGTAGTCGTAGCCATGGTCGAGCACTGGTCGGGCCAACAGTTCGATCCAACTGGGAGTGATACTGCGAAGGTCGGAATCCACCACCACGCAGGCCTGGGCATTCAGGCGTTGGGCGATGGCAAAGATGGTGCGAAACGCGCTGCCCTTCCCGGGAACGCCGTGATAGGGCGTGCTGATGCGGTAGCTGGGGTGTACAGGGTGCGAAATGAGCAGCAGATCGTCCGACCCGCCGTCGGCCTGCATGACGATTTCGTGAGTCTTGTCACGCGAGCCGCCATCGGAATTGACAATGACGGATCGCCGCTCGGGGAAGTATTTGGCCAGTCCGACCGAGGTTGCGCTCACGACATGACCGATAGTGCGGGCATTGTTGTAGCTTGGGATGCCGACGACAATGTCGACTTCCCCGATCTGCTCGAGACGCGATTTCAGTTCACTGGGAAAGAGTTCATCCACGGCTGTGCTGGTCTCTTCGATGTAGCTCGAGCACGGGCAATCTCACTAGGCCGACATCCCGGCTACACTCGCGATGGCTTCGTTGTCAGCGTCAACCGCTTCGCGCATGTCATCCAGGAACGCGGGAAGAGCGGAACTGACGCGCATCCAGTTAGGAATCGGCGGCGCGCCCAGCGGATCGGAGAAGAACTCCTCCGAGGCTAGCTTTAGCGCCTGCGTGAAAGTCTCGACTGCAGTCTCTTCTTCATGGCGGTCGAACAGCAAGCCGTTAATCATCGCGTCGGCGTGGTACTTGCTGATGTTGTTCTCGGCCATGCGCTGATAACGTACGAGCAGCGTCTGCATCAGCCCGGTATCGAATTTCACCCCTTCGGCGGCCAGAATCCGGAACAGCGATTTGCAAATATCCATGGCCATCTTCATGAGGCCCTTGGAGGGATCTCCCGGAGAGAGGTCCTGGTGCTTGTGTTCGTAGTTCTCCGCGATATCCACCTGACAGATGCGACGGATCGAACAATTGCGGTATACCTCAGCGAGCACACCCACCTCAAGGCCCCAATCGGAGGGCAAGCGGTTCACGCGTGCCAGGTCGGCCTGCATGGCGAACTCTCCGGCCAGCGGGTAGCGGAAGCTGTCGAGATAAACGAGGAAAGGTAGAAACCCCACCATCGATTGCAATGCGCGGATGAGGGGCGTCATGAGCAGGCGTGTGACCCGGCCGTGCATCTGGTGACTCAAGCGCGCGTAATAGCCTTTGCTGAACTCGAACCCGATGTCGGGATTGACCACCGGATAACACAGGCGCGCCAGGACCTCGCGGCTGTAGTTGACGATGTCGCAATCGTGCAGGGCAATGACGGATGCCTTGCGGCTGGCGAGGATGTAGCCGTACGCCATCCAGCACTGGCGTCCCTTTCCGTCGGGACCAATCTGCAGCCGGTTTTCTTCGAGCGTGCGGTAGAGGCGTTGCATGCGCGGGCCATCATGCCAAAGCACGCGGACCTCACCCGGCAAGGTGCTGACCCGACGCTGGACTTGCTCAAACTGCCCGGCACTGGCTTGGGCCAGGGTCAGGACGAACTGTCGGACATAGGTGGTGCCGCTCAGTTCGGTCAGGATGGTGTCCATCGCGGGCTTCTCGAACTCGGAGTAGAGTGCGGGAAGTACCAGCGCGATGGGTTGCTGGCGCGAGAAGTACTCCAGTTGCCGCTCGACCATGCCGAGGTCGCCGTGGCCGAGGCGGTGCAGGGTGGCGATGATACCAGTCTGATAGAAATCTGCCATGTTGTGGTCCCGTCCTTATTCTGCTGGCCCTGTTCACGCCCGGCACAGCGATGCCGGGGCGAGAAGAGAGCCCGCAACCCGCGAACTAACAACACCTGTTTCGTCCTGGTCCAGACGAGTGGCGAGGTAGGTCGCTACGGCGCGAACGGTCAGTGGCGAAGGGCGCGAACGGAGTAGAGCAACCGTTCCTCTAAGGGACTACGTGGCTCTGCCTGGTGAGGCACTCCGACAGCCGAATCTGGGACGTGTCTTTGAGCCTACGCTAATCCCCGGAGCCCCGCCGGGTCAATACAGAAGATTGTCATCCGCTTCTGCGGGTTTTTCCCGATGGAGATCCATGTGCGGCCGGAAGGCTAAGAGTGGAAATAGCGGACTGAGGTGGAACGTGTGCAAATGCTTGCAATTGCAGGTCGGAATTCCTAATCTTTTTCTATAGCGCAAACGCGAACCCTCTTCAAAGAACGGCCTGTTGCCGCTAGAATAACGTGACTCCGAGCCCCGCCAGCGAGCGAGACCAAAGGACCCTATGCACGTTCTCGTCACCACCGACACCATCTCAGGAGTGTGGTCTTACAGCCGCGAGCTCGTAAGCGGCCTGGTGAGTCGGGGACTGCGCGTCACTCTGGTCAGCTTCGGAGAGGTTCCTTTGCCGGAGCAGATCTCCTGGATGGAGAACCTGCACGGGCTCGACTACCGGCCGACAGCGTTCCGCCTGGAGTGGATGCATGAAGGGGAACAGGACTATGCCGAATCGGCGGCCTACCTGGCTTCCATCGTGCGCGAGCTCAGGCCGGATGTCCTGCACCTCAATCAGTTCTGCTATGGCGATCTGCCGGTCAAAGGGCCGCGCGTGGTGGTCGCGCATGGGGACCTGCTGACCTGGTGGGTCGCCGTGCACGGGCACGAGCCCAGATCGGCGCGCTGGTTGAGCCGTTACCGGGACATGGTCGATCGCGGCCTGGCGGGTGCTGACATGCTGGTAGCGCCCTCGGCTTGCATGCTCGATGCGCTGCGCGATCACTACGGTCCCTCGCGCCGCGAGCAAGTCATCTACAACGGGCGCAATCCGATTTTCTTCAATCCTTATGTCAGCAAGGACGACTCGGTGTTGGCCGTGGGGCGCCTCCTGGACGCTGGTAAACAGGTTCACTTGCTGACCCAGCACCATCACCCGTTATCGGTTTGTATTGTTGGCTCGGAACATCCGGTACACACGCCGCGCATCCCTATCCGGGCCGACGTGAAGGTGGCGACCGATCAGCAGTGCGTGTCGTTGAAAGGGCCGCAGACCGAGGCGCAGCTGCGTACGCTCTACAGTCGGGCCGCCGTGTACGCGGCGACTGCCCGGTACGAGCCATTTGGCATGGAGCTGCTCGAAGCTGCCCTTTCGCGATGTGCCATTGTTGCCAATGACATCCCGTGTTTCCGCGAAATCTGGGGCGACGACGCCGTGTACTTCCGCACCAACGATGGCGCCAGCCTAGCCGAGGCGATCCGAGAGCTGAGTGAAAATCGCGAGAAATGCCGAGCCTACGGAAACCGCGCGTATCAGCGGGCCCGTGAGCGCTATAACCACAAGCGCATGATCGATGACTATTTGCAGCTGTACCGGAGTCTGGCGGCAGGGGCCCGGGCCGCGGCCTGACGGACGGTCGGCACTTGGCATTTGGCACTTAGCACTTGGCCCGCGGGGCAGTGTCGCTGAAATGCCGCGTCCAGTGCCATCATGATTTCTTCACAACGATCGTGCGTAGTAATCTCGGTGAAGGCGGTTTTTGCCTCAGGAGACACTCGTGACTCAGGTAAAGATCACGGTCCGGCCCAACGGGCCCTATCGCGTGGAAGCTCCCGTAGGAGCGATTGAGCTCATCGATGCGGCGGGGAGCCAGTATGACCTGAGCTCCAAGCTTAAAGACGGACAGTTGGCTTTCTCCCTCTGCCGGTGTGGAGGGAGCACGAGCAAACCCTTCTGTGATGGAACCCACAGCAAGATTGGTTTCCAGGCGGCCGAAGCTGCGGTGCGGGCTGAGAATAAGTAGCGCCCCCGCACGGCCGTCGGGACGATGGCGCTACAAGCTAATGAATGGTCTTGGTCTTCCGCGACATGTAGTCCATTAGCAGGTACTGCCCCAGGGTGTAGGGAGTGGTGAAGTAGGCTTTGCCGCGGCACATCTCCGTGACTTTCTGCACGAACTGCACCAGCCCGGCATCGGAGGCAAGCATGAAGGTGTTGATCAGCACCCCAGCCCGCTTGCACTTCGAGACCTCTTCCAGGGTCTGGCTGACCACCAGCGGATCCAATCCAAAAGCATTCTTGTAAATGCGTCCGTCTTCCATCGTGAGGGCTGACGGCTTGCCGTCCGTGATCATCACGATCTGCTTCATATCCTTGCACTGGCGTTGCAGAATGCGCTGGGCCAGGCGCAGACCCTCGCGCGTGTTGGTGTAGTACGGGCCTACCTTAACGCGAGCCAACTGAGTGAGAGGCACTTCTTCGGCAGAATCGTGAAACAGCACTAGCGATAATGAGTCGCCAGGGTACTGTGTCCGAATGAGCTGCGAAAGGGCCATCGCTACTTTCTTTGCCGGCGTGAAGCGGTCTTCCCCGTACAGAATCATGGAGTGCGAGCAGTCGAGCATGAGCACGGTGGCGCACGATGACTGGTACTCGCATTGATGGACATTGAGGTCCGAATACTCGATGTTCAGCGGAAGCCTAAGCCCCTCGCGTTGAATTGCGCTGGAGAGCGTGGCCGTGATGTCCAGATTCAAGGTGTCACCGAACTCGTAGAGCTTGCAGGCCCCGCTGGTCTCGATTCCCGTGGCCATGTCACGGGTGTCGTGGCGACCAAAACTCGATTTGCCGAGTGACCCGAGCAGATCACGCAACGCCTTGTAGCCAAGAAAATCCAGGCTCTTGTCGGTAATTTCAAACTTGGCCGGCTGGCTTTCGCCCGTCTGGCCGCCCACCGACGAGGGCTGGGTGGGATCGGGCGGGCTGTCGATCGAGATGAAGTCCTCCTGCTCCATGCGCTCGATAAGCTTTTCGATGAGTTCGTCGAGCGTACCCTCCATCTGCATCTGCTGTAGGCGTTCCCGCATTTGCTCGTCGAACAGTTCGCTGTCCATCAGAGCCTGCTCGATCGCCCGCCGCAGCGCGTCGAGCGACTGATCGCCCTGCGGCATTTCGTAGAACAGGTAGTTCTGGAATCCGCTCTGCAGCAGGTAATCCGAGAGTGCGCTGAGCAGGTCTTCCATGCTCATCTCGCCGGCGGGATCGGGTACGTATTTGGAGTAACGGATACGCTTCATAAGACGTCGTCGGTTGTCGGCTATCGGCCGTCGGCCAAAGCGCAGGCGCTGGTCGTTGGCGGACAGCATCGCGCCACGGGTAACCTTGAGTTGCGCTTTTCGGCTGCGCTAGTTGCCAGCCGCCGACTAGTTATACGGTCTCCTCCCCCGGAACGGTTCCTCCCGCTCGTAGGTGCGCTCGACCTTCTTCGGCGGCTTCTCTCCAGCAGTGAACACGCGCTCCTCGGTACGGCCGATCCGCTTATGGGCGTAAAGGCCTTCCAGGATGAACTCCGCCGCCGAGACCTGCGACTCGACGGTATCTTTCGTGGAGACACTGAGAGCGCTTAACTTTTCCATCAGGCCCTGGATCCCGCCGATGGTCTCAAGAACCTCTCGAGCGCCGGCGCTTTCCGACACCTTAATTTCGCCACCAAGATCGAACCACTGCACAATCTGGCGCATGTCGACGCCCGAGAAGTAGTCGTCAAAGGTCTTCGCGACTGCCGTACGGATCAGTTCGCGGCTGACGTGGTCGGCGCCCTTCATTTCACCTTCGTACTCCAATTCGAGTTTGCCGGTGATGGCCGGCAGCGCCGCGTAGACGTCGCTGATTCGCGGAACCACCGTCTTTTCCTGATTACGAAGGGCCCGCCGCTCAGCATTGGAAATGACATTCTCGGTCGCCGAGATGGGAAGTCGCTGGCTCACGCCAGAGCGCTTGTCGATCTTCTTGTCTTCCCGAGCGGCAAAGGCAATGCGCTCGATGACCTCCTGCACGTACTTGGGCAGACGCAAGGGATGCCCATTGCGCTCGGTCCACGCTTCCTGCGCGGTGATGGCGATGCCCTCCTCTACCGTCGCCGGGTAGTGCGTGCGCACCTCAGATCCAATCCGGTCTTTCAGAGGCGTGATGATTTTCCCGCGGGCGGTGTAGTCTTCAGGGTTGGCGCTGAAAACCAGGGTGACGTCGAGAGGGAGGCGGACGGGATAGCCCTTAATCTGAACGTCGCCCTCCTGCATGATGTTGAACAGCCCGACCTGGATTTTTCCGGCGAGGTCGGGCAGTTCGTTGATGGCGAAGATGCCGCGGTTGGCGCGAGGGAGCAGTCCATAGTGGACGGTGAGTTCGCTGCTGAGTTCCTGTCCGCCGCGTGCGGCCTTGATGGGGTCGATGTCGCCGATCAGGTCGGCGATGGTCACGTCGGGAGTGGCTAGTTTTTCTACATAGCGCTCGTCGGGGGTCAGGTAAGCAATGGGAGTTTGTTCGCCCTGTTGCGCGACCAGATCACGGCAGCGGCGGCAGATGGGAGCGTAGGGATTGTCGTGAATCTCGCAGCCGGCGATGTATGGCGTTTGCGGATCCAGCAAGCCGGTTAAGGCCCGCAGGATACGGCTTTTGGCCTGGCCGCGCAGTCCGAGCAAAATGAAGTTGTGGCGCGACAGAACCGCGTTGACGATTTGCGGGACGACAGTGTCGTCGTAGCCCACGATGCCGGGGAACACGGTTCCACCGCACCGGATCTTCCCGAGCAGGTTCTCGCGAAGTTCATCCTTGACTCTACGAGTGCGTAAACACTGTTCGGAGAAGGAACTCTTGCGCAGCTCGCCAAGAGTGTGAGGAAGACTCATGACCGGGGACCCCCAATCCAACTTGAAAGCGATTATACGCTCTCGCTATCTGTGCTCTTGCATGCAAGGAACGCGGCAAAGGCGCGGAGTGTGGCTGTCACAAAGGGGCCGAGGGGACTTTGCGCGGGAGAAACAGTGAGCTCAGTGCGCATGACCGTTGCCGCCCGCTTTTTGCCGAACCGTGACGGCCCGGCGCAAATTGGGGAGGATGTTTCCAAAATACTCAATCACCGCACGAATCCTTTGTGCTTCGGAGCGCAGTCCCAGGAGTTGCTGCTTGAAGTCAAGATCCAGTGGGAGTGACCCGGCCAGTTGGTAGGAGAGAGGCGGGTCACCGTCGGTGAGGTCCTGCTGCGCGCTGGCAAGCGCGAGAATCTGGCGATGCAGTTCGATGGCGCGGTCACGTTCCTCGTCACTAGGCTGGGCGGGATCGTCGGAAACATAGAGGATTTCGCCACGCAGGAAAGTCCGCTCCTGATTGACCTCGAGAAGTTCAAAACGTTCCCGGCCCTGGGTCACGATGTCCATGCGGCCGTCGTCGTAGCGCTTGGTGACGGCAACAATCTCGGCCGTGCAGCCCACGTCCGCCAGGCTGTTTTCCCGAACCCGAATCACCCCAAACAGGCGCTTCTCTTCGATACACTCACCGATCATTTCCCGGTAACGAGGCTCGAAGATATGCAAGGGCAGTGGCGCGCCGGGGAAGAGCACAACGTCGAGCGGGAATAAGGGAAGCAGAGGCGGCAAGAAGGCCTCCGGCTTGTTCGCGATTGGCGCCGGAATGTTTGATTGTACAACCTGGATCGCGTTTGTCGCCCGCGGCGACCGAGCATTCAGCACTCAGCATTCTGTCGTTTGTAGCCATGGCAGATCGTTCGCTGGCTGCATGCTGACTGCCGCATGCCGAATGCTAGTTCGGGCTCTTCGCGGGCGAGGGTGCCCGCGCTACACTGATGCGTTTCTTAGGGAGCAAATATGAGACTTGCCAACCAGGTAGTTGTGGTGACGGGTGCTTCCATGGGAATCGGCGAAGCCATCGCAACGGCGTTCGTCGGCGAAGGGGCGTCGGTGGTCCTGCTCTCGCGAGACGCTGGGCGGGTGGAAGCGGCCAGGGTGAGGATCGAGCACCCGGAGCGCACCCTTGCTCTAGCCTGCGATGTCCGGCACCGGGAAGAGATTGACCGCGCCGTGTCGCTCGCGATGCATCACTTTGGCCGGATCGATGTGTGGGTGAACAATGCCGGCCACGGCCTGGTCGATTCGGTAGCTTCGATGGACATGGAGGCCTGCCGGGAGATGTTCGAGACCAATCTGTTCGGGACCCTTTCAGCGATGCAAGCCGTCCTGCCATTGATGAAGCAGCAGGGCGGGGGAACGATCATCAACATATCGAGCGTGGCCGGGCACATCCCGCTGGCCTACAGCGCGGGATATTCGGGAACGAAGTTTGCGATGAACGCCATGGGCAAGGCTGCTCGGATCGAGCTGCGGACGAGAGGCATCAACGTGCTCACCGTGTGTCCAGGATATGTTCGCACCGATTTCAGCGCGAACGCGGTGCGGGGCAAGGAACAAAAGAAAGTTCGCCCAGAGGCGGTGCGCGGGATCACGGCCAAGCGCGTGGCACGGGCTACGCTTGCCGGTTACCTGCAGCGCAAGCGGGAAGTGATTGTTCCCTGGACGATGATTCCGATGGTGAAGCTCTACCAGCTTTTTCCCGGGATCGTCGAGCGGGCAATGCTGCGGATGGCGAGGACAGCGGACTAAGAGGCTACTAGCTACTAGCTTCTGGCTGATGGCAATCTCCCGGTCGAGTGAGCGCTCTGGCTGAGCTATCAGCCTCCCGTCAATTCAGCCAGCATCCCCGACATCTCCGCTTGGGCGTGGGAGTTGCCGGTCCGGCGGGCGGAGGCGATGCCGTCACTAAGCATTCTCTTTGCTTCTTCGATCCGGTCGGCCTTGGCTAGCGTTTGCGCCGCCATGAAGTATCCAGCAGTGTAGTCGGGATGAGCACTGAGAAGCTTAGCGAACTCGGCCATTGCCGTTTCAATCTGACCCTGATTGGAATACTCCAGCGCCAACCCGTAGCGGGCGAATGCGTCGTTAGGGTTCTGGGCCAGAATTTCGCCGAGCATCTCAACCCGGTTCATGCGATCCTCTCTGTCCGTTCGACGATACGAGATTACTACAGGCGTGCAGTAGCGGGAGTTGGCATCGCTGAGTAAAATGATCGGTCGCTTGCGGTATCCAACCCTTCGTTGCGTGGAGTTCAATCTTGACTTGTCCCTTCTTCATGCCCACATGCCGTTCGCAGGCGGGAGCATTCATTCATCCTTCGCGCCTGCCGCTGGCTGGAGGCTGGGAAGGAACCTGCACAGCTCCGGGGCACGAGGGGCAGACCCCCGATTCTCTCGCGGCCTGCAATCTGGGATATGCGAGCGAATGTTCGTGGCTGCCTGCGGATCGAAAATCGGACGCTGTACGGTTTGCCATCGAGCAGGAGAGCGAGGCTCGGTCCTGGGTGGTCTATGTTTGCGAGAAGGATCATCTCCCGACGGAACACGGCAAATTGGAGTTTCTAGTCCACGATGGAGCATGCGTAAATCCTCATAGTGACGCTCGCATCCAGAAGATGGCCGAATGCTTTCTGACCTCCCGCCGGGCGAAAGCCGAAACTAGCTCCAGCGATCCTGCTTTAAGCGAGCCAACATGAACCATCGGGATGGCCTGACTCCGAAGCCAGTGCGGGAATCCCAGGCCGAGATGTCGGAACTCGTATTGCCCAACGATGCCAATCCTCTGGGCGCCCTTCTTGGCGGACGCCTGATGCACTGGATTGACATGGCGGGGGCCATGGCAGCGCATCGGCATTCGCGCAGCTATGCGGTGACGGCTTCGGTCGATCACATTGACTTCCTGGTTCCAGTACGCGTGGGTTCTCTCGTGGTCTTGCGCTCGTCGGTGAATCGCGCCTTCCGGACGTCGATGGAAGTGGGAGTGAAGGTCTGGGTTGAAGACTACATCCAGGATAAGTGTCAGCACGTTGCCTCCGCGCACCTGACGTTTGTGGCCGTGGACGGCAAGGGCGGACGGGTGCTGGTGCCTCCCGTGATTCCGGAGACCGAAGAACAGAAGCGCCGCTATGAGAATGCCGGCCGCCGGCGCGAACTGCGACGCGAGGAACTGCAGCGCCGCCGGAAAAGTTGAAAGGCTTTTCTTTGCTGTGACAGTGATCACACCGTGCTGCCGACCCATTCAGGCACAATCAAGCATCTGAGCCCTGACTATGAACAGCGCACTCCTGGTTCACCGCCTGCACTTCGCTTTCACAATTACTTTCCACTATCTGTTCCCCCAACTCACCATGGGGCTTGCACCCCTGATCGTGATTCTCAAAATGCTGGCCCTGCGCCGGGGTGACGAGCTCTACAACCAGGCGGCGCGGTTCTGGGCGCGCATTTTCGGCATCAATTTCGTGATGGGAGTGGTGACCGGCATCCCGATGGAATTTCAGTTCGGGACCAACTGGTCGCACTTTTCGCGCTTCGCCGGGGGCGTGATCGGACAGACGCTCGCGATGGAAGGCATGTTCGCTTTCTTCCTCGAGTCCGCGTTTCTGGGACTGTTTCTGTATGGGGAGAAGCGGTTGAGCCCGCCAGCGCATTGCTGGTCGGCCGTCGCCGTATGGCTCGGCTCCTGGCTGTCCGGATTCTTCATCGTCGCCACCGATGCGTGGATGCAAAATCCCGTGGGTTATGTGAAGGCCCCTGACGGATCCGTGCAGTTGGGCAGCTTCTGGGCCCTGATGCTGAATCCGTGGGCCTGGTGGCAGTATGCGCATAACATGAGCGGGGCGGTGATTACCGGAGCATTTGTGATGGCCTCGGTGGGCGCGTTCTACCTGCTTTGGGGAAATTTTCAGGAGTACGGACGAGTCTTCGTGCGGGTGGGCGTACTCGCCGGGCTGATCGCGACGGTTCTGCAACTGTTCCCCACGGGCGATAGCCAGGGACGGCTCATCGCTTTGAAGCAGCCGGTCACGCTGGCGGCCATGGAAGCTTTGTTTGATACCCAGCCGGGCGCTCCGCTAGTCCTGATCGGGCAGCCCGACGTGGCGCAGCACCGGATCGACAACCCGCTGCTTCTGCCGAACATGCTCAGCTTCCTCACCTATCGGCGGTGGAAAGCCCAGGTGCAGGGGTTGAACGATTTCCCGCCCGATCTGTGGCCCGACAACATTCCGCTCCTTTACTTTTCCTACCACATCATGGTGGGGCTCGGGACGCTGTTCCTTGCGGTGATGGTGGTCGCGGCTCTCCTGCTCTGGCGCGGTGCGTTGTTCAACGCGCGCTGGATGTTGTGGATTCTGCTATTGAGCTTGCCGTTCCCCTACATTGCAAATACAGCGGGATGGATCACTGCGGAGATCGGGCGGCAACCGTGGCTGGTCTATGGGCTGATGCGCACGGCGGACGGCTACTCGAAGATGGTTTCAGCCGGAAACGGGTTGTTTACGCTGCTCGGGTTCATGGGGATGTATACGGTATTGGCGATTCTGTTCTTGTTCCTGGTGCGGCGGGAGATTGAGGTCGGACCAGCCGCACAAACCGCCGCAGGCCACTAGGAGTCGAGATGCCAACAGTCTGGTTCATTCTCGTTTCGGTCATGATCGCCGCGTACGTGGTGCTGGATGGGTTCGATCTCGGCGCGGGCATTATCTACTTGATTGCGGGCCGCACGGTCGGAGAACGGCGCATGATCCTGCGCTCCATTGGCCCGGTGTGGGATGGCAACGAAGTTTGGCTGCTGGCGGCCGGCGGAACGCTCTATTTTGCGTATCCGCAACTGTACGCGTCGGCGTTTAGCGGTTTTTATCTTCCCCTCATGATGGTGCTGTGGCTGCTGATGCTGCGCGGAGTCGGCATCGAGCTGCGGTCGCACATGAGTCATCCGGTATGGCAGGGATTCTTCGATGTGATCTTCAGCCTGTCGAGCGTGCTGCTGGCGATCTTTTTCGGAGCGGCGCTGGGCAACGTGATTCGCGGGGTGCCGCTCGATGCCGACGGCTACTTCTTCGAGCCGCTTTGGACCAACTTCCAGTTGGGACCGCATCCGGGAATTCTGGACTGGTACACGGTGCTGGCGGGGGTGGTGGCGGTGACGACGCTGACAGCGCATGGGGCGCTCTATGTGACGTTGAAAACGGATGGTCAATTGGGAGGACGCGCGCGCGTATTGGCTCTCGCCGTATGGCCGGTCCAGTTGCTGCTGACCCTCGTCAGCCTGGTGGCGACGTGGTTCGTGCGGCCGTCGATCAAAGAGAACTATCTGGCTTACCCGGTCGGATTCCTCATTCCGATTGTCGTGTTCGCGAGCCTGGCGATGATGTTCACGGCAACACGCAAAGGCCAAGAGTTGCGCGCATTTCTGGCGTCGTGTGTGTACATCACGGGCATGCTGGTGGGAGCGGTGTTTGCCCTGTACCCGGTGGTTCTGCCGGCAAGTACCGATCCCGCGTTCAACCTGACCATTTACAACTCGGCGGCTGGGCAGCACGGTTTGAGAGTGGGCCTGGTGTGGTGGACGTTCGGGATGATCTTGTCGGTGGGCTACTTCGTGTTTGTCTACCGGATGTTCCGCGGGAAGGTGCAGCTCGAGGGCGGGGGATACTAGCGGCGGCAGGTATAAAGCAGTTCAGAAGTTCAGCGAGCGAGGCGCCCGCGCTACACCTTCGGTTGCCACGCTGGTAGATTATTCGGCGTGAATCGCCTGTCAGGAAAAACTGCTCTCATCACCGGCGCCGGAACTGGGATCGGTCGCGCTATCGCCCTGGCCTTTGCCCGTGAAGGCGCAGAACTCGCGCTGGTTGGACGCCGCGCAGATCCCCTCAATGCCGTAGCCAAAGAAGCCGGTGGCCAGCCGGTGGTTGTCCCTGCCGACGTTTCCGAACCAAGTGAAATCGACTGCGTGCTTGCCAAAGTGCAAACCCGTTTTGGTGGCCTCCACGTTCTTGTGAACAACGCGGGAGTGCTGCACATCGGGACGGCCGAGCAGATCACCGAGGAGCAATGGGATCAGACGTTCAACACGAATGTAAAGGGGCTATGGCTGCTGTCGCGGGCCGTGCTGCCTTTTCTGAGAAAGGCTGGCGGCGGCTCGATCGTGAACGTGGCTTCCGTGCTTGGCATCAACGGAGCTCGGAACCGTGCGTCGTATGCGCCTTCCAAGGGTGCAGTGATTCTGCTGACCAAGTGCATGGCCATCGACCACGGCGCGGAAAACATCCGGGTGAATGCCATCTGCCCTTCGTTTGTGGAAACTGACTTGACGGCGGACGTTCTGCGCAAAGCTCCGGATCCGGCAGCGGTTCGGCGGGAACGAGTTGCGGTGCACCCGATTGGCAGGCTTGGGCAACCCGAGGATATCGCGGGCATGGCGGTGTACCTGGCGAGCGACGAGTCCGCATGGGTGACGGGGGCAGCGCTGACGGTGGATGGCGGGTACTTGGCTGTCTAGTTCGTCGCGCTTGCCAGACACCAGCCGGTGAGGGTCTATCTACCGCTGTATAATCAAGATTTCAGCCGCGCGTAGCGGCTCGATTGGAAGGTGAGCCGTGAGTCACATGCACTCCCATGGTCAGCAGGCCCCCAGCCCACAGCCTCTGGCGGGCGTATCCAACATCATCGCGGTGGGTTCCGGCAAGGGTGGAGTGGGCAAGACCACGCTGTCGGTGAATCTCGCTCTGGCGCTGTCGAGACTGGGGCATAAAGTGGGATTGCTGGACGCGGACGTGTATGGTCCGAATGTGCCGTTGATGCTGGGCACCAATGCACAGCCGCGCGCGGTGGGGAACGAGAGGATTGAGCCGATCCTGGCGCAGGGGCTGAAGGTCATCTCCGTGGGATTCCTGAATCCGGGGGATAAGCCGATCATCTGGCGCGGGCCCATGCTGCACCAGATCATTCGGCAGTTCTTGAACTCGGTGGAGTGGGGGCAACTCGACTACCTGGTGATCGACCTTCCGCCGGGAACGGGCGACGTGGCGCTGTCTCTGGTACAGACGGTGCCCCTGACCGGGGCGGTGGTGGTTTCGACCCCGTCCGATGTGTCGCTGCAGGATGGACGCAAAGCGATCGAGATGTTCCGGCAGATGAAGGTCGACCTGATTGGCGTGGTCGAGAACATGAGCTACTTCGTTTGCCCGCACTGCAATCATGAGATCGATATTTTTTCGCGGGGCGGGGCAGAGAAGACGGCACAGCAGTTTGGGGTGCCCTTCCTGGGCGCGATCCAGCTCGATCCGGAACTCCGCAAGGGTGGCGATACGGGGAAGCCTACTGTGCTCGAGGGCGAGAACTCGCCTCATGCGAAGTCATTGTTTGATTTTGCCCGGCGGGTGGCCGCTCGCGTGGATGAGATCCGGGCGAGCGCTCCCACGGGCGTGATTCAGATCCAGTAAAAGCTATTGACCGCAGAGTGCGCAGAGAACGCGGCGGCAGAAGCAGAGAAAAGCGTTTGCCATCTGTCCCGCGGCTTTCAGCGAAGCCTTGCCAGGCTCCAGCAGGTGGGAGCTTCGTCATCCCTCAGCACCATCTTCGCGACCATTTCTCCCAGCGCGGGGCCGTGCTTGAAGCCGTGGCCTGAGCCTCCTCCTACCAGCCACACATGAGGGGCCGCCGGATGCCGGTCGACGATGAAGTGGCTGTCGGCGGTTTGCTCGTACTGGCAGACGCGGGTCTCGACTAGCGGGGCGTCTTTCATTCCGGGGAAGCGGAATGCCATGTACTCGCGGGCGAGCCGGAGGCGCTCTGGATCAATGACGCGCTCACCGTGGGTGGGATCGAAGGCGGGACCGCGGGTATCGTCGGCGATCTTGAAGCCGCGTCCCTGGTTGCCGGGAATGCCGTACATGAAACGTGCGCGGTGGTCGCCCCAAACCGGCAGGTGGTGATCGTCGTAGCGGGAATCGCCCGGGGCTGGTCCGAAGAAGAAAACGTCCTGCTTGGTGGCTTCGATCCTGCGGGCTATGGTTTGCGGAAACAATTCGCCCATCCAGGGGCCACAGGCGAAGACGTAGACATCGGCTCGTACCCGCGAACCGTCGCACAGCGCAAGTTCCTTCCAGTTCCCCGCGTCGAGCGCATCGGCAACCACGGCGGCGGTGCGGAACGTTCCGCCTTCTGCGACGAACTCCTCAGCTACAGCCTGGCAGGCGACACGAGCCAGGAGAAAGCCGCTCTCCGGTTCGAAGACCGCCCACTCGACTTCGTTGAAGTTGATTTGTGGCCATCGTTTGGCAAGTTGCCGACGCGTCAGCTTCTCATAAGGGATCCTTGCCGCCCGCAATGCGCGGAGAGAACTGAGTTCGTAGCTGTCGTCGCCGGCCGCCATCCAAAGAACGCCAATGCGATGCAGGAACCGGCGCTTCCAGCGGCGCTCATTCGCTTGCCACAATTGGAGGGCGCGGGCGGCGAGAACCGTGTAGAGGGACTCGACGCCATACGTTCCCCGGATGACCCGAGTTTCTCCTCCTGACGACGAGCGGGAGTTTCCCGGAGCCCAGGCATCGATCAAGGTGACCTGTGCTCCCGCCCGCTGCAAGTAGAGCGCAGACCAGCCTCCGAAAGCACCAGCACCAATCACCGCGACGCGAAGTTTGCGCTTCTTCATGGGTCTGGACCGGTCCAAGGTATCGTGGTGGTCGATGAGCCAGCCAGCGGAAAATCTGCCCGGTCCTCGACATTTACCTGGGAGGTGGCGCTGGATTTTCCCCGGCCTGCCGAACGGATCATTGCACCTATGATTGACGATCCCGTGCTTGACAGCGTTTCGCTCAGGTTCCTAGAATCTTCATGGCAGTTCTCGATTTCGATCGTTTGTTAAGCTTTTGCATCTAAAGTATTTAGTGGTCAGCTGGACGGTTTGTCGAAAGGTCACTTACCGGCGCTGGCTCAAGATGATACAAGGTCTTTGATGACACCCCCGGGAAACATCGGACACCGCGAACGCGAAATCCTGACTGCGATTGTGGAGACTTTCATCGCAACGGGAGAACCTGTGGGTTCGCGTGTACTTTCGCGTTCCAATCGCGAGGGACTGAGTCCGGCGACGATCCGCAACGTGATGGCCGATCTTTCCGATGCAGGATTCCTGGAGCAGCCGCACACATCGTCAGGGCGTGTGCCGACCACCGAAGCTTACCGCTACTACGTGGAGCAGATCTCTGGAGAGGCTCATCTCTCTCCGGGAGATGAGAACATCATTCGCGATTCGCTGGCCGGCATCACTGACGTTCCGGAGTTTCTGGAGCGCACTTCGCGCGTCCTGTCGCTGGTTTCCAAGAATGTTGGAGTCGCGGTGGCGGTGCCGGGCGAGAAGAATGCTCTCGAGCACGTGTACTTCTCGCGGCTAGGTGATCAGAAGGTGTTGGCCGTGGTGGTCACGCGTTCAGGCCTGGTGCGCGACCGCGTGTTGCGGCTCGATATTTCGCAGGCAGATCTCGATCGTGCTGCTCGCTATATCAACGAAAACTTCCGCGGCTGGACCATGAGCAACATGCGCGCGGAACTGCAGCGGAGGATCGAAGCCGAACGCAGCGAGTACGACCGGCTCATGGCTTCGCTCGAGCAGCTATACAAGCAAGGCGCCTTGACCGCCGATGCCGGGACACAGACCGTTTTCGTGGAAGGAGCATCGAATCTGGTGGCCAACGAGCAGGACCGCGAGCGCCTACAGGAAATGCTCAAGACGCTGGAGGAGAAAGGCAAGATCGTCCGCTTGCTGGAGGCGTATCTCGACACCAAGCAGGAAGCGGTGCGGGTGGTGATCGGTCTGGACGAGGCGCTGCCCTCGATGAGCAACTTCGTGCTGATCGGCGCGCCGGCGCGCGTGGGCAGCGAAGTCATGGGGTCGCTGGCGGTGATTGGGCCGACCCGAATTGACTATCAGCACACGATGACTGCGGTGTCTTACATTGCGCGGTTATTCGACAAGATCTTGAACGAGACAGAATAGGGAGTTATGGGCAAGACGAACGGAAAATCACAAGTGGATCCCACGGAATTGGACGTTGAGCACGAACTGCCCGCGTCGGAGGACGACGAGCAGGCCGGGCAGAGCACATCCCCGGCGAGCAGTGCTCCCGTCGAAACAGGGGAACTCGAGAAGCTGCGCACCGAGCGCGACTCTTTGCTGGACAGGCTGGCGCGGCTCCAGGCCGAGTTTGAAAACGCGCGGAAGCGGGCCGTCCGCGAGCAGCAGGAGTTCCGCGATTTCGCGACCGCAGATGCAATCAAGGCGTTACTGCCAGCCATCGACAGTTTCGAACGCGCCCTGCAAACTCCATCGAACCAACCGGGCGAATTTCGAAGCGGCGTGGAACTGATCTACAAGCAGTTCCAGGACGCTCTCACGAAACTGGGTGTGCGTCCGGTACCGGCCAAGGGCCAGGTATTTGATCCGCACGTGCACGAAGCGATTGAGATGGTGGAGACTTCCGACGTTCCGGACCACCATGTGATCGAGGAACTGCAGCGCGGCTACAAGCTGAAAGAGCGGCTGCTTCGGCCCGCCATGGTGAAAGTCGCGCAAAATTCCAAGAAATAGTGTCGAGCAGGGGTTCTGCTGAGAGCAGGGGGAAGCTATTCTGACCAGTAACGTGAAGCGAGACTACTACGAAGTTCTGGGCGTCGAACGGCAATGCGGGGAGCTCGAGATCAAGAGCGCCTATCGCAAGCTGGCGATGCAATACCATCCCGACCGCAACCCGAACAATCCTGACGCGGAAGAGAAATTCAAGGAAGTCACCGAAGCCTACGCTGTTCTGATAGATGCGGACAAGCGTTCGGCCTACGACCGCTTCGGGCATGCGGGCGTTTCCAGTTCAGGCGGAACGGGATTCGATCCCGGCGCATTCCAGGATCTGAGCGACATCTTCGGCGAATTCTTCGGGATTGGCGACCTGTTTGGCTCGGCCTCGGGCAGGCGCCGAACGCGGGCGCAGCGAGGACCGGATCTGCGCGAAGATCTCACGCTGGAGTTCGAGGAATCGGTGTTCGGCACGGAAACGAAAGTGTCCGTGCGCCGGCATGAAGCCTGCGAAGACTGCTCGGGAACGGGAGCGGCTCCGGGAAAATCGCCGGTTACGTGCCGTTCTTGCCAGGGAAGAGGGCAGGTACGGTATCAGCAGGGGTTTTTTTCGATGGCGCGCACTTGCCCCACCTGCCAAGGCGCGGGCAGCGTGATTACCGACCCTTGCCCGAAGTGCAAGGGCGAGGGCCGAGTTTTGCGCCAGCGAACCGTGGAAGCAAAGGTTCCTGCCGGAGTGGAAGATGGCACCCGCATTCGTTTCGGCGGCTTCGGCGAAGCGGGGGTGTTCGGCGGGCCTCCGGGCGATCTGTATGTCGTCCTTCACGTCAAAGAACATCCGTTTTTCACACGCGAAGGCAACGACCTGCATTGCGTAATCCCGGTTTCCATCACACAGGTCGCACTCGGAGCCGAGATCAAGGTGCCCACGCTCGAGGGCGAGCAGATACTCAAGATTCCGGAGGGCACGCAGTCCGGCACGACCTTCCGGGTGAAAGGCAAGGGCGTTCCTGTGCTGCAAGGACGTGGCAAGGGTGATCTCTATGTCGAAGTGCGAGCTCAGACGCCAGCCAAGCTCACCAAGCGCCAACGCGAATTACTACAGGAACTCGATGGGCTCACCCGCGTCGAGAACAAGCCTCAGCGCAGCACGCTCGTCGAAAAAATGAAAGACATCTTCGGATAAGAGCGGGCGCAGCAGGGCCGCGCTCTCCTACCTATGACCCGCCGCCGCTGGATTGCCGACGAAGTCTCGGGGAACACCGCGGCTATCACCGGCTCCCATGCAGAACATCTGGCAGTCGTTTTGCGTGCCCAGCCGGGGCAACGTTGCGACGTCGCCGCAGGAGGCGTGTTGCGGGCGGCCCGAATTGTTTCCGTCTCGCCCAGTCGTGTCGAGTTCGAACTCCAGGAAGAGCTGGCGCAACCGTCGCTACCGGAAGTCACGCTCCTGCTGGCCATTTTCAAATTCGACCGGATGGAGTGGGCGATCGAGAAGTGCGTCGAGTTGGGCGTTGCCCGCGTGGTTCCCCTGGTGGCTCGCCGTACAGACGCGCATCTGGCCCGTGCTGCCGGGTTCCGGGTCGATCGATGGAAGCGGCTGGCGCTCGAGGCTTCGGAGCAAGCCCGTCGCCTGGTTCCTGCTGCGGTGGAGACGCCTGAGAAACTCAAGCAGGCGGTGGCGCGATCCGCTCCGACCCGCGTTCTGCTTGCTGAGAACGAGCGCGGCCGCTCCATCAAGCAAGTTTTGCAGGCGCATCCGAGCGGGGGCACAGTGCTGCTTGCGGTTGGGCCTGAGGGCGGCTGGGCGGAAGATGAACTTGAACTGTTTACGCATGCGGGTTGGACTTCCGCGTCGCTGGGACAAACCATTCTGCGGGCGGAAACAGCGGCGATTGCGGCGACGGCGATCGCGTTCGCGGAGTTGGCCTAACCGCAGGAAAGATTCCTAGAAATCGGAGAGCGTGTGGGCGGGATGCCCACGAGACCGCCAACCAGACGCCTCCGCTACCGCTGAGATTCGCACAGAACATTCACACGGCCGTCTGCTATTCTGCGAACGATGTCGCCCGCCAGATCACCGCGTCGCAATATCCAGTTCGAGCCGGATGAACGTCAGCGCGAGGCTATCGAACATGTCCATGGGCCGATGCTGGTAGTGGCTGGGGCCGGCACGGGCAAGACCACAGTTTTGACCCGCCGCATTCGGAATCTGATCGGCAACGGGCACGCCCGCCCGAACCAGATTCTGGCACTTACCTACACCGATCACGCCGCCGCCGAAATGCAGCAGCGGGTGCAGCAGCTTCTGCTGGGCACCGACGTCAGCGGGCTACGCGCCACCACGTTCCACGCGTACTGCAATGTGCTGCTCCGGGAGAACGGGCATGAATTCGGGGTTCTCGACGATAAGGACCTGTGGATCTACCTCCGCAAGCGCATCCGGGAACTGGAGCTGAACTACTTCGTGCGCGCAGCCAATCTCACGCAGTTCTTGGACGATCTGCTGGACTTCATCCGGAGATGCCACGACGAACTCGTGGGCCCGGAAGCTTATGCCGCGTACGTTGCGCGGTTGGAGCGCGGCGAGATCCCGGTGCCGCGGGTCACGCGGTCGAAAGATGCGGATGATCTCAGCGACGAGGAAATACTCGGGCGCTGCAAGGAAATCGCCTCAGTCTTCGCCAAGGTCGAGCGCATGCTGGCCGATGAGAATCTGGGCACCTTCAGCCACATGATTACGCGCACTCACCAACTTCTGCGGCATGATCCGCAACTGTTGGCCAGGGAACGCGAGCGGGCCCGCTTTCTCCTGGTCGATGAATTTCAGGACGCAAATTTTGCCCAGGTGAAGATCCTTTCGGCGCTGGCCGGCGAAGAGCGGAATGTTTTTGCCGTGGGTGATCCAGATCAGGCGATCTATCGCTTTCGAGGAGCCTCGAGCGCGGCCTTCGGTCTTTTCCATCGGCACTTTCTCAAGGGGCGGATGGTGGTTCTCGACGAGAATCAGCGCTCCACCACGCCGATCCTGCGCTGCGCGTTTTCGGTTATCGACCAGAACCCGCCCGTGTTTGCTGCGGGAAGCGGTGAAACTACGGGACTCGCGTACCGTCGTGTTCCTCTTGTTTCGGCCCGGGAAAACAGAGCGCAGGTTGAAAGCCATCCGTTTCCTTCGCGACCCGTGGAGATTGTCCCTCTGAGTGGTCGCGACATGGAAGCGGTCGATGTGGCAGCCGACATCGACGAAGAGCACCGCCAGATCGGGGCACGATGGAGTGACTTCGCCGTTTTGTACCGCTCGCACCTGCATCGCGACGAACTCGTGCGCGAGCTGGGGCTGAGGGGAATTCCTTTCGCGATCGAGAATATGGACGTGCTGGACACCCCCGAGGTGCGGGACGTACTCGCCTGCATGGGAGCGGTGGACTCAGAGGCCGATGCCGCCAGCCTGCTGCGAGTCGCAGCCCTACCCCAGTTCAACATCGATCCGGAGAAGTTCCGTGCCGCCATGCGTTCAGTGCCCCGGTACCAGCCGAATTCACCCGTCACGCTGGCAGTCCTGCTACGGGAAGTGGAAGGCGGCCCGGCCGTGCTCGAGAGCCTGCGCCAGGTTCGCCAAGAGATCGCCAGTGTGGGCATGAACAGCGCTGCCGCGCTCGATCTGGTGATGCGGCGATTCGGGTTTGAGCGGGACTTCCCGCCTTTGCACGCCCTGTTCGCGTTTGTTCAGGGGTGGCAGGACAAAGCCCTCACCCGGACGGGACAGATCGGGGAATTGCTGGAGTACTTGCGCTACTTCCGCGAAGCCCGGGGCGCGGTCTGTTTGCAATCGGGAGGGGAAGATGCCGTTCGGTTGATGACGGCGCATGCCGCCAAGGGACTGGAGTTTGCCCATGTCTACATCATCCGCGCGACGCCTCCGTCGTTCCCCGGTTCGTATAAGGAACCGCTGGTCGAGTTTCCCCAGGAGTTGAGGGACCCAGACTCGCTTGGAGAGGGAGATCGCAAAGCGTTGCACGAGGAGGAAGAGCGCCGATTGTTCTATGTGGCAATGACTCGGGCGAAAGATACGCTCACCCTGTACGGCAAGCAGGGCACCGGGAAGAAGGATAAGACTCCGCCGGGAATACTGCGCGAACTCCTCCATGATCGCCGGCTTGGACCTTGGCTGACGACGCGCGCGGCGCGCGAATTCCAGACGGATCTCTTCGCACCTTCGGTTCCGCTGCCCCCGTTCGTCTCGCGAACGGCGGAATGGCTGGAGCTGCCGCCGGCGTTCCCGTTGACTCGCCTGAGTGCGACGGCAGTCGAGAGCTACGACCTCTGCCCGTTGCAGTTCAAGCTGGAGAGAGAATGGCGCATTCCGCGCGATGTGCCGGCGGCCATGCAATATGGCGCTTCCATGCACCGGATGTTGAAGACGTATTTTGATGCGGTTCGGATGGATCGCCCTTTGTCCGAGTCGGAGCTGATTGACTTGTTCCAGGCAGATCTGGCTCAGGCGGCGATTGAGGATCCCTACCAGAGGGAGCTTTACGAGCGCCAGGGGGTGCTGCAGTTGCAGGATTTCTGCGCACACCAGCGGCGTTCGGGGTTTCCCAACGTACTGCATACGGAAGAGCAGTTCGAAGTGCGGGTGGGCGAGGCCACCGTCGTTGGACGGATCGACCGAATCGACGACCTTGGAGGCGGGCGGGTCGCGATCATCGATTACAAGACAGGAAAGCCGCGGGCGCAGGAAGATGCCGACGAGAGCCTGCAACTCTCCATTTATGCCATGGCCGCGCAACAGAAATGGGGGTACCAGGCTGATCGCCTGGCTTTCTACAACCTCGAAGAGAACAGCGCAGTCACGACCAGCCGGGGTCGCTCGGAACTGGAGAACGCGAAGGCGAAGGTGGCAGAGGTAGCGGAACAGATTGCTGCCGGAAAGTTTGATCCCAGCCCGGGATATCACTGTCGCCTGTGTTCGTACCGAAACCTTTGTCCGGCGACGGAGAAACCTGTCCACTATCCGGTGCCAGCAAAGGGTGCGGCGGTTCAGTAGTGCGGGGATGGACTGGCGAGGGCGTGCGACGCGAGATAGGAAGTCGCGAAAAAAACTTTGGGGGACGCTGGACGCGTCCCCCATTTGCCTTTTACTGCTGACTTCTAGTGTTTCTTTTTCTTCTTTGCTGCCTTCTTCTTGGTTGCCATTGATCTATTCTCCCTTTCCATTGTTCATGGACTATGCAACGGTCTTCCGTTGCAACTATTGGAATGTATAGAGTCAATGAAAAATGATGTCAAGAGAAAAATGGTGTTGCCGATTCGCGAGAAGCACGCACGAAAGCCACCGAGCGACGAATGAGGCGGCGAATTTTCTTCTCGCGTTGTGATGCGGACAGAAATTTCCCAACGGGAATGCGGTGTGAACGAGTTCCTGCCCTGCGATTACGAATGCGCGCGAGCTGGCAGGCCCCAAGCTTCACGTCGCAGCGCGGGCTCTCGATTTTCGACGTTTGTCGCGCGAGTGACATCTATAATTGGGAGAGAGAACCTCATTTAGGAGCAGATTTATGGCTGCTTTGGACGATGTCGTCATCATTTCTGGATGCCGAACGCCGGTAGGGAAGTTCCAGGGAAGTCTGTCAGCATTTACAGCTCCCCAGTTGGGAGCGATCGTGGTGCGCGAGGCGGTGAAGCGTGCAGGACTCGATCCGCAGCAGGTCGATGAATGCATCATGGGCAATGTAGTGAGCGCGGGGCTGGGGCAGAATCCTGCGCGGCAGGCCGCGATCTATGGCGGACTCTCACCTGAAGTGGGTGCCATGACAATCAACAAGGTATGCGGCTCAGGACTCAAGGCGGTGGCACTCGCCGCGCAGGCCATCCAGACCGGGAACGGTTCGATCGTGGTCGCGGGAGGCATGGAGTCGATGACGAATACTCCGTACCTGCTGCCGCAAGCCCGCCAGGGATATCGTCTGGGAAATTCAACGATCGTGGACTCGATGGTCCATGATGGTTTGTGGGATATCTACAACGACTACCACATGGGGATCACGGGTGAGAACGTTGCCGAGAAATACGGAATCACCCGCGAGGAGCAGGACGAGTTTGCTCTGAACTCGCACCGCAAGGCGGTGTCTGCGATCCAAGAATGCCGTTTCAAATCGCAGATCGTTCCGGTGGAACTGCCCGCGAAGAAAAAAGGCGCCCCAGCCGTGATCTTCGACAAGGACGAGGGCCCGCGCGAGGACACGACCATCGAGATCTTGCGCGCTCTCAAGCCGGCGTTCAAGAAAGACGGAACGGTAACCGCCGGCAACGCACCCGGGGTAAACGATGGCGCCGCCGCTCTCATGGTCACCAGTGCGCAGACGGCCAAAAGCTTGGGAAAGCAACCCATGGTGCGAATCGTCGCGCAGGCCACCAGCGGAGTCGAACCCAAGTGGGTGATGATGGCGCCCGTGGGCGCAGTTCGGAAAATCTGGGAGAAGACGGGCTGGAAGAAGGATGAAGTGGATCTCTACGAATTGAATGAGGCCTTCTCCGTGCAGGCCCTGGGTGTCATTCGTGAACTTGGCCTCGACATGAACCGTGTGAACGTGAACGGCGGCGCCGTGGCGCTGGGGCACCCTATCGGCGCCAGCGGGGCCCGAGTGCTGGTGACACTGATCTACGAAATGATTCGTCGGGATCTACGTCGCGGGATTGCGGCATTATGCCTTGGGGGTGGAAACGCCGTGGCCATGGCAGTAGAGCGCTGAGAGATTGAATACGCCAGCCGCCGCCCTGCTACATCAGAGACTCATGCCTTGGGCGGGACGGGCAGAGTAACCGTAAACAACGCTCCACCGCCCGGGCCGCTTCCTGCCTCGATGTTCCCGCCGTGTTCCTTCAGGACTGCCTTGCAGATACTGAGGCCCAGGCCCGTGCCTCGTCCGGGCCGCTTGGTGGTATAGAACGGATCGAAGATGTTGGGCAGGATGTCGGGCGCAATGCCGGGACCGTCGTCGTGGAAGGTAACCCAGGCCTGGTTGTCGCTTTTCCCCACCCGGATGCGCAAGGTGCCTTTCTCTCGTGCTTCGCGAATTGCCTGCTCCGCATTCAAAACCAGGTTCAGGAATACCTGCATCAACTGGTGAGGATCGCCGTTCACCTGGGGCAGCGTGTCATCCTTCAGGAAGTCGACGGTGATGTTGCTTTTGCGCAAGGAGTAGGCGTGCAGGTGCAGCGTCCGGTCGACAAGTTCACTGACGTTGACGGGGGTTCTGCCGGGCGCGGTGGGGCGCGAGAAATAGAGCAGGTTCTGCACGATTTCGGCGGCCCGGCGCGCCTGCTGATGCAGCGTGTTGAGCTGGCGCACCCGGTTCTCGTTCGATTCGCCCTCTCGCAACAGTTCGCTCATCCCCAGGATCGCGGTCAGCGGATTGTTCAGCTCATGCGCGAAACCGCCAATCATCTGTCCCATGGCGGCCAGACGCTCACTCTGAATGACCTGCTGTTCGAGTTTCTTTTCGGTCGTGATGTCGCGCACGGAGATGATCACGCCGCTGAGTTTGTTGTCGGAATCGAAGAACTGGCTGGCCGAGGCGCGCATGGTGCGCCATGCGCCATTGCGATGAAGAGCTCCATATTCAGAGGCCGCAAAGAGCTGCCGGCCGGAAGCCACGTCGCGGTACAGGGCCAGGAACTCCGGGGAATGGTCCTGGAGATCGTCGATCTTTCTGCCCACCAATTCTTCTGGGTGATAGCCGAGCAAGTCCCGAATGCGTGAACTGGCGAAGGAGTACCGCTCGTCCATGTCGACGACCAGGATCAGGTCCGGGAAACTTTCCAGCAGGCGTTGCCGGAATTGCTCCTGCTGCCGGATCTGGGCTTGCATCTTGCGCTGCTCAGAAACGTCGGAGAGGGTGCCCTGATAACGGATGATGGTTCCGGCTTCATCCCAGACGGCGCGGGAGGTGTCGACACAGGCGATCGCCGATCCATTCTTTCGGCGAAGGCTGATCTCTCGGGTGCGCACCACGCCGCGGTCATCGGCACCGCGCCCGAGCACCGGGTTCTGTCCCGCTTCCAGGTTCAGGGCCATGGGATCGAGGGCGAGCAGTTCCTGCTTGCTCTGGTAGCCGAGCATCGTTACCAGGGCGGGGTTGACGTCTAGCAGCTTGCCTTCCGGGGTACTGAAGTACACGCCTTCCTGCAGGGTCTCGAACAGCTCCGTGAAGCGACGCTCTTTTTCACGCTCCTCGGTGACATCGCGTGCCAGAACGCTGGCTCCGACGACCTCGTCGCCCTTGATGATTGCGTTCAGGACGCAATCGAAGTGCAGAACACGAGTTCTGCCTCTGAGTTTTACCGGCACCACTCCCGACCAACGGCGCCGCTCCAGAAAGCGTCCGATCCCGGCTTCAATCTCGGTGCGGGAAGGTGTTTCACAAAACTCGTCGAACTTGTGACCCACAATCTGGGCGTATTGCACCTGCAGAAGGTCGGTGACTCTCCGGTTTACCGTGCGAAACGTTCCATCGAGTGACACCGCGCAGGCGATGTCGTCAAAAGAGTCAATCAGCTCTTTGAAACTGCGCTGAGAGCGGAGGATGACCTGGCTGAGTTGGTCGAGTTGTTCTTCCGAAGGAGCTAGGCCGACTCGATCCTGAAGGTCCTTCAGAAGGACTTTCAGTTCGGAGACTTCCCGGCGGCGGCCATAGGCATAGGCGGCGAACAGAATCGCGAGAACCGCCACTCCCGGCGCGATGGCGCCAAGATAATACGGAACGTTCTCAAGCCGCTCCCAAAGCAGCACCGCCAGGGCCACTGCGAGCAACACCATGAACCACAGCGCGTAGCGCCAAAGTCGGTTTTCTTCCTGGTCCAGTTGGCCCGGGGAACGCTGCGAACGCGGGGAAGGGGTCTCTTCGGCAGCCATAGGGATCTTTCCGCTACTCGGACGAAAGGTTCGTGCCGGAAGACGGACGGTACACGTAATCCTAGTGCAGGCCCGACCCAGAGAACAGCCTTCCCTGTTGGAGGCCTTGGTACCAGGTGTCAGGTCACAGGAAACAAGTCACGGGAACTGCGGAGACGATGTTCAAGGGCCCATATCAAGTCTGCATCATCTCCTGGAGAACACTTTCGGGCGATGCCAGGCCGCCGGTGACCGGCGACCTCGGGGCGAGTGACAAGCTGCGAGCGTTTTGTGGGTTGAGCGCGGACTGCGAGCGGTTGTTGGAGCGGACCATGACCCAGCAGGGTCTCAGCGCGCGGGCCCATGACCGGATTCTGAAAGTGACACGCACCATCGCGGACCTGGAGTCCCTGCCGGCAATTCTGCCCAAGCATATCGCCGAGTCAATCCAGTATGGGACGCTGGACCGGACGTCCTGGACGTAGCGCCGCCCTCTACGCGATTCCTACCGCATGCCGTCCAGAATCGAACCCACGATCCCACCCACGACTCCGCCCTGCATTGCCTCCTTCGAGGGCGCCGGCATGTACTCCATCAGCTTGTGCGCGAGCCTGGAGATCGGCAGTGTTTGCAGCCAGACCTTGCCGGGACCGGTCAGCGAGGCGAGAAAGATTCCATCCCCGCCGAAGATCACGTTTTTGATGCCGGGCACGGTGGTGATCTGAAACGTGACGCCCGATTGGAATGCGCCGACGTGACCGGGATGCACGCGCAGGGTCTCGCCCGGCTGCAGGTCTTTCACGATCAGCTCGCCGGAGAGCTCGACCCAGGCGGTGCCTTGTCCGCTGACGTGCTGCAAGAGGAAGCCGTCACCCCCGAAGATACCCGCACCGAGCGACTGCTGGAAGCCCACGCCAATCTGCACCTGCGGCGTCGCGCACAGGAAGCCGTGACGGTGAATCATGTACTCGTGTCCGCGCCCGATCTCGACGGGAAGGATGTGCCCGGGCACCTTGGTGGCAAAGGCCAACTCACCGCGAGACCCCGCCGCGCGATATTCGGTCATAAACAGCGTGCCGCCGCCCGCTACTCGTTGGATGACTCCCAACAGGCCACCTCCGCCGCCCATCTGCGTGTGCGTGGTCATTTGGATGGAACTCGACATCCAGGAAAGTTCGCCGGCCTCGGAGATGATCGATTCGTTCGGTTCGAGGATGAATTCAAGGACCGGCATGGTCGTGCCGACAATCTGTGATTGCATGAAGAACTCCTTGAGCTCTGAACTTCGAGCAGTGAGCTACAACCTTCGAACTGCCTGCCTGCGGTCGGTTACCTGTGACCTGCTTCTCACTCCCACTCAATCGTCCCCGGTGGCTTCGACGTGATGTCGTAGACCACCCGGTTCACACCTTTGACTTCGTTGACGATTCGGCTGGAGATCGTCTTCAGGACTTCATAGGGAAGCGGAACCCAGTCGGCGGTCATGCCGTCTTCGCTGTGCACCGCGCGGATGGCGCAGGTGTTGGCATAGGTGCGCTGGTCTCCCATTACGCCGACTGACATCACGGGCAGGAGCACCGCGAACGACTGCCATATCTTCTGATAGAGCCTGGCCTTCTTGATTTCGTCGACCACGATCTCGTCGCAATCTTTCAAAATGCGGAGGCGCTCCTCGTTTACCTCGCCCAGGATGCGGACGGCCAGGCCGGGGCCCGGAAAAGGCTGGCGCTGCAAGATTTCTTCGGGGATGCCGAGGTCGCGGCCAATGCGGCGGACTTCGTCTTTAAAGAGCTCTTTGAGCGGTTCAATCAGCTTGAGCGCCATTTTGTCAGGCAAGCCCCCGACGTTATGGTGGCTCTTGATCACCTGCGACGGACCGCGCACCGAGCGCGACTCAATCACGTCGGGGTAGAGCGTGCCCTGCACCAGCCACTCGACCTTGCCTTCGTCTTTCTCGATACGCAGAGCCTCCTCTTCGAAGACCCCGATGAATTCGTTGCCGATGATCTTGCGCTTGGCTTCGGGATCGGTGACCCCGGCAAGGCGGGTGAGAAAACGCTTGCTGGCGTCGACGGCTACCAGGTGCAGCCCGAGCTTGTCGCGCAGGTTCTGTTGCACTTTCTCGAATTCATTCTTGCGCAGCACGCCGTTATTCACGAAGACACACGTGAGTCGAGTTTGGCCAGAGCCATTTCGCAGCGCGCGGTCGACCAGCACGGCAGCAACCGAGGAATCGACGCCTCCGCTGAGAGCACAGATGGCGTGACCGCTGCCCACTTGCTCGCGAATCTGCTCGACGGTGGCGTCGATGAAATGCTGTGCCGTCCAGGTGGGTTTAGCGCCGCAAATGTTCAGTGCGAAGTTGCGCAGAATGTCTTTGCCCAGAGGTGTATGGTGGACCTCGGGGTGAAACTGCACGGCCCAGAAACGTCGCCCGGGGTTCTCGATGGCTGCTACCGCGTGGGGCGATTGGGCGGTGAGTTGAAATCCTGCAGGTAGCTGTTCCGCTTCATCTCCATGGGACATCCAGACAGAAAGTTGGTTCGGCAGGCCTGCAAACAGGAGCGAACCACAGGGCTCGATCGCGACCTCGGCATGACCGTACTCGCGCTTGTCGGCGGGTCGCACCCTTCCTCCGAGCGCGTAGACCATGTACTGCAGTCCGTAGCAGATGCCGAGGATGGGCAGGCCGAGTTGAAACACCCCCGGGTCGGCGACGGGGGCGTCCTGGTCATACACCGACGAGGGCCCGCCGGACAGAATAATCCCGACCGGTGAGTAGCTGCGGATTTCGTCGAGCGAAGCGTTGCAGGGAACGACGGCGGAGAAGACGCTGAGTTCGCGGATGCGGCGCGCAATCAACTGCGAATATTGCGCCCCGAAATCGAGGACAACAATCGATTGAGTTTCCACGGATGAGTGTCTCAGAAGATGGAAATAGTGTAAAGGTGGGGCGAGGTTCCGAGCTAGAGGCCGGGTGGACCAGCACTTACCCATTGGCACGTGGCATTCGGCCCTGGAGACTCAGCTTATTCTTGGGGATTTTCTGGATTCCGGGGCCGCTCGCTGAGGATTGGCTCGTCGCGGTCGACTTGGTTCGCTGTGGGCTGAATGCTCAGTTCTGATGGCTGAGTGTTCGCTGTGTCGCTGAGGATGAGTTCGTCCTGGTCCACCCGGGCGGGGTCGGGCTGCGTCACAAGTGCGGAGTCCACAGGGCTCGAGGCTGGCGTAAGCGGCGGAGGCGGAGGTACCAATCGCTCTGGTGGGGCTTCCAGAATCGCCACATATGCGGCCAGGCGCCCGATGTGCAGGCCGTCGACGATCGCGAAATAAATCAGCGTAAGGACGAGGACGGCGCTCAGCACGATTCCAGGGTGGACGATTTGCGCGAACCCAAGAGGAAAAGAAATGACCGAGGCTGCCACGATGAACACAACCAGATGGGTAAAGCCGAACCATGTTCCCACGGCCATCACTGGACCGAAGCGGTCGCGGCACAGCTCGATGGCAGAGGTCAGCGATCCGAACGTGTCCTTGCCCTGGCGGACCACGAAGATCTGCGCAAGTGACAGGAACCAACTGATCGAGGACCAGATGAGCCACACCAGCATCGCGAACATGCAGGCCAGCAGAAACACAGCGCCCGGATGCGGGTGGGATTTCGACGATGCAAAGCCCGCGAGGATGACCGCCGCCAGGATCGAGCCGCCGGCAGCGAGGGCGAGCGATGCACGCAGGAAGTTGAGTCCGACGAGGGAACGCAGCCGCCAGGCGTGCTCGCCGGAGTCCGGGGTAACCTCCGCCAGGAGGGCCGGGTCGGTGGCGAACGAATGGGCGCGGTCCCGAAGGTAGCTCATCAAGGGATCGAGCGTCGCCCCCCGTCCCAAAGCAGAAATAAAGACCCACAGAACGGCGAACGCGGAAAACATCACGATCGTGGCTATCACGAAACGCAGGGCGCTTCCCTCAAGAATGTGAGAGAGCGCATGCGATATGAGCACGGGGTGCCGGGTTCGCAGCAGCAGCCGGTCAACATTGGAGACGGGAAGCGTGTCGAGATATTCCAGGAGGCCGAACCCTAGAAGGAAGCACACAGCCCCACCCAACGACCACCGCCACATGATCTCGGCCAGGGAAACTGCCGGTTGCCGGAATATTGCCCGGAACCCTTCCAGCGTTGGGGACCATGCCGCCATCGGGATTCGAGCATAACTCACACGCCGGGCGTGGAAAAGACGGGTTATCCGATTCTGGTCTGTCATCACCCAAAATGTTTACCGTCCGTTCATGGTTGCAGCTGCATTCTCCGCATCTTCGCGTCGAGATGCCGCATCCAAGTCGGTATAGGGAGCCCCTGACAATTCACAACATCAATCTGTTGATTGTGGGATTTATGTGTCTCACGTCTTCCAACATGATTTAAGGAGAAGAAGAATGAAGTCTGTGAAGTTTGCCGTTTTGCTTGCCTTGGTAATGAGCCTCTCCGCGACAGTTTTCGCTCGAGATAGCAAAAACGAAGGCAAGTTCACCCTGAGCGATTCCGTGCAAGTGGGTTCGACACAACTAAGGCCCGGCGACTATAAAGCAACCTGGGAGGGCACCGGGTCCGACGTGCAGGTCAAGATCCTGCAGGGAAAGACTGTGGTGGCCACAGCGCCGGCGAAACTGGTCGACAAGTCTGACAGTCAGGACTCGGTGTCGGTGGGAACCGCGAACGGCTCCCGGACACTGCAGCAGATCGACTTCGGGGGTATCCACAAGGCGATCGTTTTTAGTTCGACCATAACCGCTCAAAACTGAGCGTTTTTCCCGGGAAGAAGGTACAGAGGCGGGCCATGTGCCCGCCTTTTATGTTGAGTGGATGCGATGTGGTGTTGAGCTCGTTCACCGTACTACGAGGTTGAGCAGCTTTCCGGGCACGACGATTTTCTTGACCATCTGCTTTCCCGCGATGGCCGCCTTTACCTTCTCGTCGGCTAGCGCTTGTTCGACAACGACGTCCTCGCCTGAATCCGCCGGAACGAGTACTTTGCCGCGCAACTTGCCATTCACCTGCACGGGGATCTCGATTTCTTCTTCCTTGGCAAGCGCCGCATCATACCTGGGCCAGGGCGCGCGCAAGAGATTGCCGTGCTCGCCGAGCGTTTCCCAGAGTTCGTGCGCAAGGTAGGGCGCGAAGGGAGAGAGCAAGAGTACCAGGTTCCGCTGCACCTCGGCGAGTAGAGGCAGAGGTACGCTCACTTCAGAATTCTGCGCTGTTTCCTCGGCCCCATAGAGTTCGTTTACCAACTCCATGATCGCCGCGATGCATGTATTGAAATGCCAACGGCCCTTGAAGTCGTCGGTGACACGCTTGATGGTCTGGTGCAACTTCCGCTGGATTTGGCGCGCCGGCGGGGAAAGATTGGCGGGAACCGTCTGCCGCCACTCGGGAGCGTGGGGACGTGCGTTGCGCATCACGTAGCGATACACGCGTCCGAGAAAGCGCTGGATGCCTTCGATGCCCGCGTCCTGCCAGTCGAGATCGCGGTCTGGCGGCGCGGCAAACAGGCTGTATAAGCGAGCGGCGTCGGCTCCATATCGGGCGACCATCTCGTCGGGCGAGACGACGTTGCCAAGACTCTTCGACATCTTGGCTCCGTCTTTGATCACCATCCCTTGGGTGAAAAGGCGCTCGACAGGTTCGTCGTTCCTCACCATTCCCATGTCGCGCATGACCTTGGTCCAGAAGCGCGAGTAGATGAGGTGAAGGATGGCGTGTTCGACGCCGCCGATGTACTGATCGATGCCTGAATTTCCGAACCAATATCTGGCGGTCGCGCTGTCGAAAGGAGCCTTGTTGTTGAGCGCGTCGGTGTACCGATAGAAGTACCAGGACGAGTCGACGAATGTGTCCATCGTGTCGGTCTCGCGCCTGGCGGAACCTCCACATTTCGGGCAAGTGGCATTTACGAACTCGGGCACATGCGAAAGGGGCGATCCCCCAGTGAGCGAGACATCGACCTTGTCCGGAAGGACCACGGGAAGGTCTTTCTCGGCGACCGGAACAATCCCATCTTTCTCGCAGTAGAGCATGGGGATTGGCGTACCCCAGTAGCGTTGCCGCGAAATGCCCCAGTCTTTTAAACGGAAAGTAACCGTGGGCTTGCCGAAACCGTTTTGCTCGGCATATTCGGCCATCTTTTTCAACGCTTCGGAGACTCGAAGTCCGCTGAATTGGCCCGAATTCACGATCAGACCATCTTCGGAAACAAACGGAAGCTGAGGGTCCATCACGGTTTCTTCCGAATCACTGGCAGCCGGGAGGACTACAACGCGAATCGGCAATTTGTATTTCTTGGCGAAGTCGTAGTCGCGTTCGTCGTGGGCCGGAACGCTCATGATGGCGCCCGTGCCATAGTCCATGAGAATGTAGTTGGCCACCCAGATCGGCAGGGCTTCCTGGTTATAGGGATTCTTGGCATAGCGGCCTGTGAAGACGCCGTGCTTCTCGATTTCGCCGATATCACCAACTTCTTTTGCTTTGCGCTGCTCCGCCTTCAACTGCTCAACCTTGGCGCGCAGGCCGGCATTCTTGGCGATCATGTCATTCACGATGGGGTGCTCGGGAGCCATTTGCACCGAAGTTGCGCCGAAAATCGTATCGACGCGCGTGGTGAACACGGTGATCTTGGAACCGGCGGGACCAGGCGCGCCGCTGAGATCGAAGTCAATCAGCGCGCCCTCGCTGCGCCCGATCCAGTTGCGCTGCATGATGCGGACTTTTTCGGGCCAGCTGGGCAGGCGCTCGAGATCGCGGAGAAGTTCATCGGCGTAATTGGTAATGCGCAAGAACCACTGTTCAAGTTCGCGCTGCTCGACGGGCGTATCTTCGTGGCGCCAGCAGTTTCCGCCAACTACCTGTTCATTCGCCAGTACCGTGGCGCATTTCGGACACCAGTTGACCTTGCTCTTCTTGCGATAGGCAAGACCGCGCTCGTACATCTTGAGGAAGAACCACTGGTTCCAACGGTAGTAATCGGGAAAGCAGGTGGTGACCTCGCGCGACCAGTCGTAGCCGAAGCCGATGCGCTTCATCTGCGCCTTCATGTTGGCGATGTTGCGAAGCGTCCATTCGCGAGGCGGCGTGTTGTTCTGGATGGCGGCGTTTTCTGCCGGTAAGCCGAACGAGTCCCAGCCCATGGGATGAAGGACGTTGTAGCCGTTCATCCACATGTAGCGGGCAAGGGCGTCGCCGATCGAGTAGTTACGCACGTGGCCCATGTGGAGCGCGCCCGAAGGATAGGGAAGCATCTCAAGCACGTAATATTTCGGCTTGATGGAGTTGGGTTCGGCGGCGTAAAGCGCGGGTTCCCCCTGCCAGCGTTCGAACCACTTCGTTTCGACCCGTTGGGCGTCATAGCGCTCGTCGCGCACTGTCGACTTGTCTTCTTGTGGCATAGGGAGGCCAGGCGAGTAAAGGGTAATCCTTGATTCTACAACGTCGGGACCAGCAGGGCTCCCAAAGGATCCGCACTCCAGCAAACGACGGGCCTCCGCAGCTGCCTTATCCGCTCGGCACGGTTACTGGGGTGATACGACGCCGCACCAGAGAGGTGGTCGATCGCATGCCGCAAAAATTCCTGGCGACTGATGGAGACATTCGCGAAGTGCTCCGCACGATGTTCAAGTCGCCGGAGTTCTGGTCGCAGAAGGTCTACCGCGCAAAGGTGAAGACTCCGTTCGAATTCTTAGTGTCTTCGCTGCGTTCCGCGGGGTACGACCTCACGAGTGCCGGGCCGCTGCTGGGCACACTCAACCGCATGGGCATGCCGCCCTATCAGATGGTGCCTCGCACATACTCGATGCTTGCCTCAACCTGGATGAGTTCGGAGGTCTTGCTCGACCGGGTCAACTATGCGCTTGCCCTTAGCAACGGCCAAATCGGGGGCACCGCGTTTGATGCGGGCCGACTGCTCGCTCTCGGAACTCTCAGCAGCCGAGGATTTCCCCACGCTTCATCGTTTGCCTCGGATTCCGATCCGGGGCAGGAGACCGCTCTGTTTCTGCTGGAAAATGCGTTGCTCAATGGTGAGATGTCGGCGGCAACGCAAAAAGTGATCCGTAAGCAACTCGACGATCCAAAGGTTACCGCTCACGTCCTCGATGACCCCAAGCGCACGCTGGGCACAATGACCGCGCTACTGATAGGTTGCCCCGAATTTCAACACCGCTAGCTGCCTGGCGCAACTCGAATCCACCTAGACTCGGCAAACTGGACCCTTGCCTGCCGCGAAGAGCTTCCCTTTAATTCGTTTCCTATGAGTCAGTTATGAGGAAGAAGAAAATTCTCAAAAAAAAGCTTGCATTGTTTTAGTGTTTTAGTTAACTATAACACTGTTTTTGTCGTCAGGTTGAGTCAGGAATTTGAGGGGCACATCGATTTCAAAGGAAAAAGGAGGTAGGCATTATGAGGTTGCTTCGCTTCACATGGCTGGTGACATGGATTGCGCTGTCGGCTGCGGCTTTTGCCCAGTCCGATGTGCAAAAGTCGTTTGATCAACTCAAGACTCTGGCGGGGAGCTGGGAAGGGCCCGTGGACGTGGTCCCGCCACAACCAGAAATGTCTGGCGATAAGCCCATCCACATCTCGTTGCGCGTGACCTCACGCGGCAACGCTCTCGTGCACGAAATGCAGGAGTCGGGCACGCCGCTGGATGCCACCAAGTACGATCATCCGGTCACGATGTTTTACGTGGACGATGGTCGCCTGTTGTTGACGCACTATTGCGACGCCGGCAATCGGCCGCGAATGACGGGCAAAGTTTCGCCGGACGGCAAAAAAGTGGAATTCGAGTTTCTCGACTTGGCGGGTGGCACGCAGTATGGACACATGCACCACGCGGTGTTCACCATTATCGATGCCAATCACCATACCGAGGACTGGACGTATATGATGCCGGGCGATAAGCCGGTGCATGCGCACATGGACCTGAAGCGGGCACAGTAGGGCTGGGCAACGAGTAGGGCGACGGGAAACCGAGATGGACCGTGAGTGGAACGATAATCAGCCGATTTACCGCCAGCTACGGGATCGCGTCGTCGCGATGATCCTCGATGGCGTGCTCAAGGAAGGTGACCCGCTGCCCTCCGTGCGCACCGTGGCGGCAGAGTACCGCGTCAATCCACTCACGGTCTTGAAGGGCTACCAGGAACTGGTGGACGAAGGACTGGTGGAGACCAGGCGGGGTAGGGGCATGTTCATCAACACAGGGGCGCGCGAGCTGTTGCACCAGGGTGAGCGCCAGAAGTTTCTGGCCGAAGAATGGCCGCGCGTGCTCGAGACGATTCAGAGGCTGGGCCTGAAAGCGGAAGACCTGCTGAATGTAAATGGCAGCCATCGGCCAGCCAGCGCGGCGTCAGACAAGCCGGCGAAAACAAACGATGGAGAACAGGAGCGCTGAGGTCATGGCACTGATAGAAGCGCGTGGTCTTCGCAAGGTGTTCGGAACCACGACCGCACTAGACGGCGTAGATCTGCGAGTCGAAGAAGGCCGAATTCTCGGGCTCATTGGTCCGAACGGCGCGGGCAAGACCACGGCACTCAACGCAGTCCTCGGCCTGATTCCGTACCAGGGGCAGTTGACGGTCTTGGGGCGCGACCCGTGGGCGCAGCGCGATCAACTGATGCGCGATGTTTGTTTCATCGCTGACGTTGCCGTGCTGCCGCGCTGGCTGCGCGTTTCGCAGGCAGTCGAGTTCCTGGCGGGGGTTCATCCGCGCTTTGATCGCGCCAAGGCGGCAGGGTTCCTCGCCAAGACCAACATTCGGCAGAACAGCAAGGTAAGGGAACTCTCCAAGGGGATGGTCACGCAGCTACATCTGGCGCTGGTGATGGCGATTGATGCACGACTGCTGGTGTTGGACGAGCCGACCATCGGCCTCGACATACTGTTCCGCAAGCAGTTCTACGATTCACTGCTGAACGACTACTTCGACCGCAGCCGTACGATCCTGGTCACGACCCACCAGGTGGACGAGATCCAGAATGTGCTCACCGACGTGATGTTCATCGACAAGGGCCGGATCGTGCTGACCAGCACGATGGAAGAGTTTGAGGCTCGTTACCTGGAATTGGCGGTGCGGCCGGAGCAGTTGGCTGCGGCCCGGGCGCTGAAGCCGATCTACGAAAGCCCAGGGATGGGGAGGAATGTCCTGCTGTTTGACCGCGCGGATCGCCAGCAACTCGCGCCGCTCGGCGAGGTGAGGACCCCAAGTATCGCTGACGTGTTCGTTGCCGTGATGGGCAATGGCACCCGGGGGGCACAAGGAGCAACGCAATGAACACTCCCATCAACGCAGTGCCCGAGTCTTTTTCCGACGCCCAGGTGGTTGCCCCTGCGGCGTTCGTAGAAACACGGCCCTTTTACTGGTCGGTGCGGCGGGAACTCTGGGAGTACCGGTCCGTCTATCTGGCGCCCCTGGCCGCGGCTGGAGTCGTGCTCCTCGGTTCTCTGTTCGGCTTGGCGCATCTTCCGCACACCATGCAGTTCGCGATGACGTTAAACCCCATGCAGCAGCGCGAACCGCTAGCCAGCCACTACAACTTTGCGGCGGCCCTGATCATGGGGGCGGCGTTTCTGGTCAGTATTTTCTACTCCATCGATGCGCTTTACGGCGAGAGGCGGGACCGCAGCATTTTGTTCTGGAAGTCGCTGCCGGTTTCCGATTTCACGGTTGTGTTGGCGAAAGCAACCATCCCTCTGGTTATTCTTCCGCTCTTCGCATTTGCCATTACCTTCGTGACTGGAACGATCATGCTGCTCATGAGCAGCGCGGTGTTACGGGGAAGCGGTCAGAGCGTGTCCACCTATTGGGCGGTATTGCAGCCCTGGCGGGCGCTGATGATGCTGCTCTACCATCTCGTCACCGTACACATGCTTTGGTACGCGCCCTTCTATGCCTGGTTACTGCTCGTCTCTGCCTGGGCGCGGAGAGCTCCGTTTCTATGGGTGGCTCTGCCTCCATTGGCAATCCACGTCTTCGAGAAGATGGCTTTCCATACTTCGTATTTTGCCCAGTTCCTGAACAACCGCTTCACCGGTGGCCGGGAAGCGATGGGAAATATGCAGGAAGACTTCCCGCTGGATCCTTGGACGCACCTGACCCCGGGCGCATTTCTGGCCACGCCGGGCCTGTGGATTGGCCTGGCAGTTGCCGCTCTGTTTCTCTATGCAGCCGCACGACTGCGGCGGAATCGAGAACCAACCTGAACCGGCTGCTAGCGACTAGCTTCTAGCTACCGGCCACCGGCAAAACAAGAAACCTGGGCCACAAAAAAGCGGCTTAAACGCTGCAGGGCGAAGTGTCGCCCAAGAGAAGGAGAAATGTGTATGAGTACCGCCGTATGGAGCAATCGAGTGGAGTTGAATTCGGTCGCTGATAGCGCTCTGAAAGCAGCCACCGAATTCTGGTTCGTGGTGGCTGCATTCGGGCAGTTCGCCTTTGGATTTACCGTGGCGTCGTTCTACGGACTCACCGCCCTGCGCGGGGATTTCGACGCGTGGAATCGTGTGCTGTTCCACGGTCTCGCCCCCGGAGCAACCATGAGCAACGCCGCACTGGCGGGGCACATTCTGTTCGCGGCCGTGATCAGCCTGGCCGGTGCCCTGCAGTTGGTTCCCCAGGTCCGCAATCGCTTTCCCGTATTTCATCGGTGGAATGGAAGGATGTACGTGGTGGCGGCCTTCACCCAAGGGGTCACCGGTTTGTACTTGACGATGCACGGTGGGGTTCCCGGCACGATGCTTGAGAAGGTGGCGATCTGGATCAGTGGCGCTCTAATTATCGTCTGTGCGGCGATGGCGCTGCGCTATGCCATGGCTCGCGACTTCAAAACCCACCGCCGCTGGGCACTCAGATTGTTCCTGGTTGCGAGTGGGTCCTGGTTTTTCCGGGTGGGATTCTCACTGACGGTGCTCCTGTTTGGCCCCATTGGTTTTGACGCCGCGAATTTCACCGGACCACTCCCGACGTTCTGGGTGTTTGCCGAATACCTCCTGCCCCTGGCCGTGCTCGAGATCTATTTTGCCGCTCGGGAAAACTCCAGTGCGGCCCGTCGCATGGCTACGGCAGGTCTTCTCGCCGTGCTGACGCTGGCGATGGGCGCAGGGATTTTTGTGGTGGCTGCCGGCCAGTGGATCCCGAGGGTAAGGGCCGCTTACGACACGCGTAAGTCGGTTACTACGCCGATGTCTGCCACGATTTCCTCCCGCGGCGTCGAGACCGCGGTCAAGCAGTACCACGATCTGAAAGCGGCTGCTCCCTCCACTTACAATTTCGACGAGAACGAACTGAACAATCTGGGATACAAGCTGCTGCAGAGGAAGCAGGTAAAAGATGCCATCCGAATCTTTCAGTTGAATGTTGAGGCGTACCCGAAGTCGAGCAATGTGTATGACAGCCTCGGGGAGGCCTACATGAATGACGGCGACAAGTCCCTGGCCATCACGAATTACAAGAAGTCGCTCAGCCTGAACCCGAAGAATCAAAATGCCGTCAAGATGCTGCAAAAACTAAACGCTTCGTTGAAGTGTGCGCAGGAGGACATATGCGGTGCGATCTAACTGTGCCTGTCCATAGCGGCGGGCAGCAGAGCCGTCCTGCTGCGCTACTCGAGGGCGTAAATGGTGAGCCCGCTGAGTAGCTTGGGATAGAAGTCGGTCGACTTCTGCGGCAAGACTTCACCCGCGAAAGCGATGTCGCGAACCTGGCTGATCCGGCACGGATTCATGAGGAACGAGACGTTCGCGCGCCCGGAACGGGCGCTGATGAGAGCTTCTTCCGCGTCGCGAACGTAGGTCAGATTCAGCTGCTCGCCGATGGATTCCTCCGACAGGCCCAGCACGCCCTCCAGGAGAACCCTGTGCAGCTGCACGACGTCGAGCGACTGCTGCCGAAGGGAAAGTCCCGGGAACATCCGAGCAGGCGCCTTGGGCGTATGGAGCAGCCATGCTTGTGAGGCGGTGGCCGCCAAAAGGGCGGTGCCTGCGTGGCCAGCTTCTCGAAGAATGCCAGTCGCGCGGGCAGCGTCCACTGAGGGATCGACCTCTTCCACATTGAAAAAAGAGCTGGCGGCGGCCCGAAAATTTGCGACGTCGAACGACGCCAGGCCGTGCACGACACGGTGGGTGGGCAGAACGACCAGGCCTGGGCTGTTCATATTGACGAACGTCATCATGACCAGCTCATAAGGGCCTTCGCTTTCTGCGGTCCCGAGCACGACACCACCAGAGCGCTCGCGCGGGGCCCCTACCGGCTGGGGCATGGCTGCCCTGCGCTCGTTGCGGTAGTTGAGGGCCGTCTCGTACCGGTGGTGGCCGTCCGCGATGATTAGCTTCTTGTCCTGCATCTTGCCCCGCACCAATCCGATCAGGTCCGGATCGGAGACTGGCCACAGTTGATGCAGGACGCCGTATTCGTCGGTGACTTCTGTGGCGGGTGCAGAGTCGGGGGTCAAAAGGGAATCGATCTCACCCGTGTCGTTGTACAGCATGAAGATCTGGCCGAAGTGGGCGCGGGTGGCTCTCAACAGGTTCAGGCGGTCCGCCTTCGGTTTGGCCAGCGTCTGCTCGTGCCGGAAAACCACACCTGCGGAATAGTCTTCGACCCGCCCGAGAGCAATGACTCCTCTGCGCTCTCCGTCCCGACTGGTCCCCGGCACTTGAAACTTTTGGGAGTACACGTAAAGCGAAGGCTGGGCGTCCTGCAGAAAGATGCCCTCACGGCGCCAGTGGGTGAAAAAGCCTGCCGCGCGGGAGTACACATTCTGTTTCTCGTCGTCTCCGGGCTCGTGTTTACCCAAAATCAGCCGAACCAGGTTGTAAGGACTGGCAGCATAGTACCGGTCCTGGCCCTGAGGGGTGATCTTGTCATAGGGCTGAGTGACCACGGCGGCGGGTGAGACCCGCTGAGGGTCGTAGCGAAGGGCGCGGAAGGGAGCAATATGAACCATGCTGGTAGGTCGCCATTTTAGCAAGCCGACGCGCCGCCGGCGGGGTTCGGCAGAAAGCCGCGAGGTGTAAGGCTTCTCATGGGACGAAATCCTGACAAAATGACGACAAAATACCTGAATTTCCCGGGCTCACCGCTCCAAAACCGTGGTAGGATCGCGCTAATAAGAGGTTGGTATGCCCCGCAATTGTGGGTGCGGGTCTTCCTCCAAGACCCTCGATCAGAACCGCCACTCGCCCCATTCCACCACCGGGGGCAGAACCATGCTGTGTTCGAGAGTACTTTCCCTCTCTGTTTTGTTGATTGTAGCGGTTGGACTGGGCAGTAGCGCAGCGTCTGGGGCGTGGGCTCAGAATGCCGACGACGATGTCCATATCAAGCCGCGGATCCAACCGCGGCCAGCCACAGACGACATCAAGGAATTAGAGAAGGAATTCAGCCCGCATACCAAGCCCATGAAGTCCACGGTGGAGCTGGTGCTGGTGCCGGTAACGATTACCGATCCCATGAACCGGCTCGTCACCGGCCTAGACAAAGAGAATTTCACAGTTTTTGAGGGGAAAAGCCAGCAGGAGATCAAGTCCTTCTCGAGCGAGGATGCTCCTGTCTCGCTGGGCGTGATCTTCGACATGAGTGGCAGCATGGCCTCAAAGATCGAGCGTGCCCGGGAAGCCGTGATTGAGTTCTTCAAGACTGCGAATCCGCAGGACGAGTTTTTCATGATCACGTTTGCGGACAAGCCGGAAGAAGTGAGCGACTTTACCAGTTCGATCGAAGACATCCAGGGCAAGCTGGTGTATACGGTGCCGAAAGGCCGCACCGCCCTGCTGGATGCGATCTACCTCGGCGTCAGCAAAATGCGGCACGCAAAGTATCCGAAGAAGGCCATGCTCATCATCTCCGACGGCGGCGACAATCACAGTCGCTATACCGAGGGCGAAATCAAGTCGCTGGTGAAAGAGGCAGATGTGCTGATCTATGCCATCGGCATCTACGACCACTATTTCCCGACGGAAGAAGAGAGGCTGGGGCCAGCACTGTTGAGCGACATCACCGAACTCACCGGTGGACGCGCCTTCACAATCGACAATCCGAACGACCTGGCCGACGTGGCCACCAAGATTGGCATCGAACTCCGCAATCAGTATGTTCTGGGATATCGTCCCACCAACCCGATAAAGGACGGCAAATGGCGTAAGATAAAAGTGAAACTACAACCGCCAAAGGGGTTGCCTCCTCTCCGGGTCTATGCGAAGACGGGATACTACGCTCCTGCGGAGTAGCTGGCTCGTTCCGGCACTCTTCCTGATTCTCCTTTCCGTTCCCGCCTTGCCGCAGAGTTCGGCGGCGGGTGACGCATTTCCGTCGGGAATTCCCGAAAAGAAAGACCCTCCTACCAAGCCAGCGCCCGGCGTGCAGGTGGGCGCGAAAGACGGGGCGGGTATCTCCCCGCAAGACAACCCGGTTGCCCAACCGCAATCCTCCTCCCCGCAACCAACCGCACAAGAAGAGCAGGGGGGATTTGTCTTTCATAAACAAGTGGAAGAAGTGGTCCTGCATGCGACCGTGGTCGACGACAAACAACGCATGGTCACCAACCTCGAGAAGACAGCCTTTACGGTGCTCGAGGATGGCAAGCCACAGAACATTGTCTCCTTTCGACATGAAGACATCCCGGTCGCCATGGGCATCGTGATCGACAACTCCGGGTCGATGCGCGAGAAGCGCGACAAGGTGAACAAAGCCGCCATCAACCTGGTGAAGTCGAGCAACCCGCAGGATGAAGTGTTCATCGTGAACTTCAACGACGAGTACTATCTTGATCAGGATTTCACCAACAACATCACGAAAATGAAAGAGGCGCTCGAGAAGGTGGACACTCGCGGCGGCACGGCGCTGTACGACGCGGTGGTTGCTTCGGCCGATCACCTGAAGAAGAACGGAAAGCTGGAAAAGCGCGTGCTGTTCGTGGTCACCGACGGTGAAGACAACGAGAGCCAGGAAACGCTGGAGCTGGCGATCCGGCGCCTGCAAGAAGAAAACGGACCGACTGTTTACGCCATTGGTCTGCTGGGCGAAGAAAAGCAGAAACGTGCCCGCAAGGCGCTGCAGTTCATCGCGGAGAAAACGGGCGGGATTGCCTTCTTCCCGAAGAGCCTGGACGAAGTCGACTCCATCAGCCGCAACATCGCCCACGATATCCGCAACCAGTACACGCTGGGCTACAAGCCGACCAACCCCAAGAGCACCGGCGGATATCGAACCATTAAAGTCGATGCCAAGGCGAAGGGATACGGCAAGCTGACCGTCCGGACCAAGAGCGGCTATTACGCAGGCCAGGACCGGGCGTCGGCTGAGGCAAAATAGCCGCCACGAGTTCAACCAGTAACGTTGACGGGAGGGGAGAGCTTCCTTAGTCTGGACTGTGCGAATCGAAACGACGACTTCTCGACTGCGTGTCGCCGACGACATTACTGAGCTTGTCGGCGAAACTCCCATGTTGAAATTCCGACGTCTGGTTCCTGCTGGGGCAGCCGACGTGTTTGCCAAGCTGGAATACTTGAACCCGGGTGGCAGCGTGAAAGACCGCGCCGCGATCGGCATCATCCAGCAAGCCGAGGGGGAAGGGAAACTCCGGCCGGGTGGGACGATTGTCGAGGCGACCGCGGGGAACACGGGTATCGGGCTGGCGTTGATTGGCGTGAAACGGGGCTACCAAGTGCGCTTGTTCGTGCCGGAGAAGTTTTCGGAAGAAAAAGTGATCATCATGCGGGCCCTCGGCGCCGAGGTGATCCGCACCCCCGACTCTGAGGGCATGCCCGGGGCGATGAAGCGCGCAAAGGCGTTGGCGGCGAGCGATCCCAAGGCGTTTCTCGCAGCCCAATTCGACAATCCGGCGAACCCCGATTATCACTTCTTAAGCACCGCACAGGAAATCTTCGAACAGATGGAGGGGCGTGTCGACGCCATCACGATTGGCTCCGGTACGGCGGGCACGTTCACCGGTGTCGCACGTTTTCTTAAGCAGCGCGTGGATCACGAGGTGCACGCGGTGGCCGTGGAGACCGACGGGTCGGTACTGGGGGGCGGGCCACCCGGGCCGCACAAAATTGAAGGGATTGGAAATTCGTTTATTCCGGGCAATTTCGACCCCAGCGTTTGCGACGAGATTTTTAAGGTGACCGATGCGCAGGCCTTCGCAATGGTGAAAGAGTTGGCGGCGAAAGAGGGTGTGCTGTCGGGTTCGAGCGGCGGGGCAAACGTGTACGCGGCGATTGAAATCGCGAAGCGCATGGGACCCGGGAAGCGCGTCGTGACGATGATTCCGGATTCGGCCGAGCGCTACCTGTCGAAGAGGATTTTTGAGGGTGGGATCTAGAGGCAGCTCTCAGCTTTCAGCCAACAGATTTTGGGTAATCGATCTCCGCTTCACCTCAGGATGACAATCAATTCTTATGAAGAAGAATAAGACTGCAGGCTTTTCTACGCGTGCTATCCATGTCGGCCAGGAGCCGGATCCAGCTACAGGTGCAGTCGCTCCTCCGATCTTTGCTACTTCGACTTACGTGCAGCAGGAAATTGGGAAGCACAAGGGGTACGAGTACGCGCGTGTTTCAAATCCGACCCGCGACCGGCTGGAACAAAACCTGGCCTCGCTCGAGGGCGGCATCGCTGCCAAAGTGTTTTCCAGCGGCATGGCTGCCATCAACGCCATCGCGACCTTGCTGAAGGCTGGCGACCACGTGGTTTGCGGGAACAATCTCTACGGTGGAACGCCCCGACTGTTCAATCAGGTCTGGTCGGATTTCGGGCTGCAGTTCAGTTATGTCGATACCTCTGACGTGCGCAACGTGGAACGCGCTCTCAACCAATACACACGTCTGGTGTTTATTGAGACCCCGACCAACCCCTTGATGGCCCTCACCGACATCCGCGCGGTGAGCGAGGTCTGCCATAAGAAAAAGGTCGATCTCGTTGTCGACAACACCTTCATGTCTCCCTACTTCCAGCAACCGATAGCGCTGGGTGCTGACATGGTTGTGCATTCGACGACGAAGTTTTTGAATGGCCACAGCGACGGCCTGGGTGGAGTCGTGGTGTGCACACGGCCCGAGCAGGCTGAGAAGTTGGCCTTTCTGCAGAAGGCGGCGGGTGCAATTCTCTCGCCCTTCGAATGCTGGCTGATTCTGCGGGGGGTGAAAACGCTGGCCGTGCGCATGCAGAAGCATGACGAAAGCGGCAGGCAAGTGGCAAAATTCCTGGCCACTCACAAGAAGGTAAAGAAGGTTTTCTATTCTGGTCTGCCCGATCATCCCCAGCACGAACTGGCGAAGCAGCAGATGTCGGGCTTCGGTGCGATGATCTCGTTCGAGACAGGTTCGCTTTCGAATGCAAACAAGCTCCTGCGCAAGGTACGTGTGTGTTCACTCGGTGAGTCACTGGGGGGCGTGGAGACGCTTATCTCACATCCCGCCACCATGACGCATGCTGCGCTGGGTGAAAAAGGACGCAAAGCGATCGGAATCACTGACGGGCTGGTCCGGATTTCAGTAGGAATCGAGGACGTCGAGGACGTACTCGAAGACCTCGATCAGGCACTATCCTCTGTCTAGTTACCCAAAATAAGGGCCCGTCGTTTCAGGATGTCACTATAACGGGCACCGCGCGCGAAGTCCTGTGACACGTTATTTTCGTACCCCCCCGCGGACGTACGGTCTTCTCGAGCGCCGAATCTAGGTGCTCGCCCACGAAACTTCCCTAACCAGGCAGGGTTCGACTAGGTGTGCCGCTTCGGGTAGGAACAAAAATCTGAAGTCTTGGGAGCGACCCATGCGACGACACCTGATAGCAGCGATATTTCTGCTGACCGCGGGGCTGTTGGCTTTCGGCCAGGATGCCACGCCAAACGATATCCATCACGACCGGCAAGACTTGCGTCAGGACCGGCGTGACCTCAACCACGACCGGAAGGACATCCGCAACGACACACGCGATCTGAATCACGACCGCGTGGATCGGAACCGGGATGCGCGTGACGTTCGCCGCGACCAGCGCGACATCAACCGGGACCGTACCGACATCCGGCGCGACCTGGCTAAGGGTGACACTGCGGATGCGGCACGGGACCGCAAGGACCTGCGCCACGATGTCCAGGACATTCAAAAAGACCGGCGCGATCTTCGCAAAGATCAACGCGACATTAACCACGACCGCCGGGATGTGCGCGCTGACCGCCGCGACGCAAGGCAGGATGCGCGTGGTATTCGTCAGGACCGCAGAGACCTTCACCACGACCGCCACGGGAAGTAGCAATCGGGACTCAGATAGGCGGCGGGAAACCTGCCGCCTTTTTCACTTAGCGAAGGGTGCAGTGGGTCAGTCGACGGACCCGTCGATCCACTTCAGGTAGGTGAGGCTGCCGTCGTCCACGGTAAGGGCGATGCACTCCGGAACCTCATACGAGTGAAGCTCCCGGATCGCCTCGCGCAAGCGCGGGAACGCTTCCCGCGTGGTTTTGATTAATAACAAATACTCCTCGGCCTCCTCGACTCTCCCTTCCCAGCGATACACCGATTCAATCTTTGGAATAACGTTGACACATGCGGCCAGGCGGCGCTCGACGAGTGCGTAGGCAATGTTTTTCGCTTCTTCAAGCGAAGACGTGGTGGTCAGGACGAGTCGTTTGTCGGTCATATAAAATCGTGCCCCGGCGCGCGGGTCCATAATATTGGAGCGGAGCAGGATCGGAAAAGGCAACCCGCCGATAGGGGTTTCCTCATGACTACCCAAATCAAGTTCGGCACCTCCGGTTGGCGGGCCGTTATGGCCGAGGAGTTCACGTTCGAAAATGTGCGTCGCGCGGTTGGCGGCATTGCGCGCTATGTGGCATCGCAAAAATCGAAAGGCGCGAAGGTGATCGTGGGTCGAGATCCCAGGTTCCTGGGCGAGACGTTTTGCGCGCTGGGAGTCCAGATTCTGTCTGCACATGGCATTACGCCCCTGGTGATCGCGGAGGCTGCCCCGACGCCGGCCATCTCTTATGCAGTGACACAGGCGCAAGCTGACGGCGCCGTCAACTTTACCGCCTCGCACAATCCACCGGAATACAACGGCATCAAGTTCTCAACGCCGGACGGGGCTCCAGCGCTGCCGGAAGCAACCAAGAAAATCGAAGCGGAAATTGCTGCCGGAGACTCGGCCGGGCCGTTGGCGGCCGTGCCAAACCCGCCTCAGGCGCAGGCGCTCGATCCCCGGCGGATGTACCTTGCCCGTTTGCGCGAGATCGTCGACCTCGATGTGATCCGCAAGGCCGGAGTTCGGGTGGTGTTCGATTCTTTTTGGGGGGCGGCCCGCGGTTATCCCGACGAGTTGCTGAGGGAAGCCGGTGTCGCGGTCCAGTCGGTGCATGACTACCGCGATGTGCTGTTCGGAGGGCATGCTCCCGAACCCGACGACCACCTCCTGGGAGACTGCCGCAAGAAAATGCGCGAGGCCCATGCCCACATCGGCATCGCCACCGATGGAGATGCTGATCGCTTCGGCATTCTTGACGAGGACGGCTCATTTGTGCAGCCGAACTATGTCATCGCGCTTCTGTTCGACTACCTGGTGGAAAGCCGCGGCTGGAAGAACGGGGTAGGGAAGTCGGTCGCGACTACCAACCTGATCAATGCGCTCGCTTCCTATCACAAAGTGGAACTCCACGAGACGCCCGTCGGCTTCAAGTACATCGGCGAACTGATCAAGGAGGACAAGATCTGCATTGGCGGTGAAGAGAGCGCGGGTCTTTCGATCCGGCATCACGTCCCTGAGAAAGATGGTGTCGTTGCCGGCCTGCTCTGCTGCGAGATGGTTGCCCGAAGGGGCAAACCCCTGGGAAAACAGTTGCAGGAACTGTTTGTCAAAGTTGGTTCCTTCTGTCCACAGCGGGAGAACTTCCGCTTGACGCCCGAGGTGAAGGCGAAGTTCACTGGAAAGTTACAGTCAGAACCGCGTGAATTTTTCGGCCGCAAGGTCGGGGAAGTGGTGCGTAAAGACGGCCTGAAGCTGGTGTTCAACGACGGATCCTGGATCTGCTATCGGTTGTCAGGCACCGAACCGGTGGTGCGCGTGTACTCCGAAGCAGCGAACGCGGCGGAACTGGCGAAGCTAAGCACTGCAGCCAAACAATGGATTTTCGAGTGAAGAAGTTTCCCAGGGTGGGTCGCATTCCCCGTCCAGAAGATGGGCTCCGGGCGGTGGTGGAGAAAGCGCCGCAGGCGGAGGCTCTGGCCGAGCGCTGGCTTGAGAAGTCCCGTCCGTTCTTGAGCGTGCTGTATGCCGACCGCCGCAGGCTTGCGACCGGTGCGGTTGCGGTTCTCACGATGTGGCTCTTCCTGCACGTGATGTTTGGAGCCAACGGGATGGTCGTCTATCGCTCCAAGCGCACCGAGCGTCAGAAATTGCAAGCCGAGATCGAAAAGCTGCAGAGGGAGAACGATCTCTACGAGCAACAGATCAAGGCGCTGCAGAACGATCCCCAGGCGATCGAAAAAGAGGCCCGGGAGCAGCTCCACTATGCCCGCCCGGGAGAGGTGGTGTACGTCCAGCCGGCCCCTACGCGGCCCCGCAACAATACAGCTCAGAAATAGGTCGGACTGTACTTGCGGGGACATCCCATCCTGCGCGTTGTGGTAGCATTTCGGTACGCCGCTGCAATCAGGGTTCGGTGAGTTTTCGCTCCCTGGGGGAGTGAATCTCTGGCCGTGACACGGGGTCTTCACGACACTTCAATCTGCACGATCTTCAAGGAGGCAGTTCAATGAAGAAAGCATTTTCGATTCTGGTGATGTGTTGCCTGATGCTGTCTGTCACGTCCTTCGCGTTTGCCGCCGATGACAAGGGTGACACCGTAAACGGATGGGTAACGGACGCGAAGTGCGGAGCCAAAGGCGCTAACGCGGGCGGGGAAGCCTGCACCAAGAAGTGCCTGGCGGCTGGCGAAAAGAT